>Ga0209172_10000391_pt1 | contig 122594 bp, 99 predicted proteins | sample LarsenN4metaG_FD_184113 | JGI IMG/M metagenome (GOLD analysis project Ga0209172, IMG submission 184113) | Hot spring sediment bacterial and archeal communities from British Columbia, Canada, to study Microbial Dark Matter (Phase II) - Larsen... ... | reverse complement strand
CATCGAACTCGGCCACGTACAGACCCGTCATCGCTTTGAACACATGTTTATTTTGGTGTAACTTTCGGTATCTTAAGATCATACTCTCTATTTTACACCATTCTTACCTTATTGTGAATGTTATCTAGTGAAACCCATTCCTTTCGTAAAGTCTCATCTTGAGCCAGGGCCCTTTCAGTATCCTCCACCGGATCGTAGTCAGTGAAACTTATCTTTGTTTCCCCGTCGCAGCCCCCACAATCGCAAACTTTCAGTATCCTCCACCGGATCGTAGTCAGTGAAACGTCGGTTTTTACGACCAGGAGGAGGATTACAACCGCTCTTTCAGTATCCTCCACCGGATCGTAGTCAGTGAAATCAATATCCGCGAGTTTGTCGAGTCGCCCATCCCCCACTTTCAGTATCCTCCACCGGATCGTAGTCAGTGAAACTGGCGATTGACGGGCAGTACCTCCGCTTAGAAAACTTTCAGTATCCTCCACCGGATCGTAGTCAGTGAAACTCATTGCGCGCCTGCCGATGGGATGAGAATGCGGCTAAACTTTCAGTATCCTCCACCGGATCGTAGTCAGTGAAACGCTGTCTGCCTCCAGCGCCTGCACCGTGCCGTTCACTTTCAGTATCCTCCACCGGATCGTAGTCAGTGAAACGAGGGGTCTATTCCATCCTGGGGCTGGTAGTCGGTGCTTTCAGTATCCTCCACCGGATCGTAGTCAGTGAAACTGACCACCACTAGCTACCCTGTTTTGCTGGTTACAGTCTTTCAGTATCCTCCACCGGATCGTAGTCAGTGAAACCCGGGTTGCCCCAGCTCGGCCAGGATAAGGGCGGCCACTTTCAGTATCCTCCACCGGATCGTAGTCAGTGAAACAGCGCGACCGCCTTTCTGACCTGGCCGGAACTGTACGCTTTCAGTATCCTCCACCGGATCGTAGTCAGTGAAACGCCTTCCACTACGAAAACGTACTCAGCGTTTGCCAGGCTTTCAGTATCCTCCACCGGATCGTAGTCAGTGAAACTTAGGGACCGCCCCGCGCTTTCTTCGCTCTGGGGAGCTTTCAGTATCCTCCACCGGATCGTAGTCAGTGAAACATCAATGAACGGGTCGAACGAATTGTGCGGGAGCGCTTTCAGTATCCTCCACCGGATCGTAGTCAGTGAAACAGGGCGTGGGCTTTGACCCGGCCGAGGCCATCTCCGACTTTCAGTATCCTCCACCGGATCGTAGTCAGTGAAACACCGATATTAGACCGGGCTGAACGAGTATTGGTAAACTTTCAGTATCCTCCACCGGATCGTAGTCAGTGAAACCCCGCCGCATGCTTTGTCAGCCAGGCCGATAACCACTTTCAGTATCCTCCACCGGATCGTAGTCAGTGAAACAGGTAGTTTTATCAATTCTATCTTATCACCTGGAGGTCTTTCAGTATCCTCCACCGGATCGTAGTCAGTGAAACATATGGGACTTTTCACCCTATCGAACAGGTATATACTTTCAGTATCCTCCACCGGATCGTAGTCAGTGAAACACCATCATTTCCCCAATCGGGCTGCCTCCCTGGGCCAGCTTTCAGTATCCTCCACCGGATCGTAGTCAGTGAAACATAAAAAAGTTCAAAACACTCTAAAAATGGTACAGATCTTTCAGTATCCTCCACCGGATCGTAGTCAGTGAAACTTGTGAAAAATCGGGGTGAGACAGGCACACTTCAGTCCTTTCAGTATCCTCCACCGGATCGTAGTCAGTGAAACTTTTGCCCCAAAACAAGGCTAAAAATGGCTAATTAACTTTCAGTATCCTCCACCGGATCGTAGTCAGTGAAACTTAGCCCCAACACTCTAAGCACTATGGCTAACAACACTTTCAGTATCCTCCACCGGATCGTAGTCAGTGAAACTTTTGTAGAGGGCGGTGGTTTCGATGTCGAGGAAGAGCTTTCAGTATCCTCCACCGGATCGTAGTCAGTGAAACGTCTATTTTTTGCCGGGGGATGCCCAGGCTGCTGTAGACTTTCAGTATCCTCCACCGGATCGTAGTCAGTGAAACACATAGGATTTGCCGGCCGCCGGGGAGGCGGCCAGGACTTTCAGTATCCTCCACCGGATCGTAGTCAGTGAAACTGCAAGTGCCAATGGCCCGGCGAATGCCGGATGGTCCTTTCAGTATCCTCCACCGGATCGTAGTCAGTGAAACATAGGATGACTGCCCCCGGCATGCCCCCGCTGGAATCTTTCAGTATCCTCCACCGGATCGTAGTCAGTGAAACAAACTCTGTACTGGTGTCACCCTGAACTGGCGTGAGCTTTCAGTATCCTCCACCGGATCGTAGTCAGTGAAACTCTTCCAGCACCGGCTCCAGGCTCAGCCACAAATAACTTTCAGTATCCTCCACCGGATCGTAGTCAGTGAAACTTGCCATCCAAAACGCCAAGATGGAAACCCTTGAACCTTTCAGTATCCTCCACCGGATCGTAGTCAGTGAAACTGAGCCAAGCCATCGCGCACCATTGACCGGGCGGTTTTCTTTCAGTATCCTCCACCGGATCGTAGTCAGTGAAACTCCAAAAGAATGGAGACTGCTGTAAATTCAACCAGCTTTCAGTATCCTCCACCGGATCGTAGTCAGTGAAACTGAGGTTATGAGGGTTGCAACTATTCGGGATGTTGCACTTTCAGTATCCTCCACCGGATCGTAGTCAGTGAACCAATCCAACCAGGCCATTTCAATCAGCCTGCAGCGTACTTTCAGTATCCTCCACCGGATCGTAGTCAGTGAAACAAGTAGGTATGGCTATTGTGCCTACACTTAATAAGTTACTTTCAGTATCCTCCACCGGATCGTAGTCAGTGAAACTGTACACCTTGCATTGCAGCAAGTGACGCCCCTAAAACTTTCAGTATCCTCCACCGGATCGTAGTCAGTGAAACCGATTTCGACGGCCCGCGGGTCGTCTTTTTTGTAGACTTTCAGTATCCTCCACCGGATCGTAGTCAGTGAAATTGGGCAGCCGGGGGGCTGCGCTGGGGCTGGCAGCGCTTTCAGTATCCTCCACCGGATCGTAGTCAGTGAAACCCGCTTTTGCTCAAGGGGCTGACAATAGGCCTGCCGGCTTTCAGTATCCTCCACCGGATCGTAGTCAGTGAAACAATAGCCGAGATGTATTTGCAAGGCCGCTATCAGGCTTTCAGTATCCTCCACCGGATCGTAGTCAGTGAACGCCGGTTTGTGTTTTAAAGCCTGTCAATGAGGATCTTTCAGTATCCTCCACCGGATCGTAGTCAGTGAAACATAGCCAATTCATCCCCGCCTCTTGGGGCATCGAGTCTTTCAGTATCCTCCACCGGATCGTAGTCAGTGAAACACCATCCTCATTGACAAAGCCGTGACGGACGGACAGCTTTCAGTATCCTCCACCGGATCGTAGTCAGTGAAACTGGCGGCGGGGGGGATGGGGCAGCCGGGGTTGATGACTTTCAGTATCCTCCACCGGATCGTAGTCAGTGAAACAGAGGGTTCGGCGCTTGGTTATAACGTTACCCTGGTCTTTCAGTATCCTCCACCGGATCGTAGTCAGTGAATTGGTCAAATTCTCCAGGTCAACCCCGACCGCACTCTCTTTCAGTATCCTCCACCGGATCGTAGTCAGTGAAACTGTAGGTCGGGGTTCGAGTTCCACAACCGCCGCTTGACTTTCAGTATCCTCCACCGGATCGTAGTCAGTGAAACCCGGGCATTAGGTTGGCGGGCGGTGGTTCATAATCACTTTCAGTATCCTCCACCGGATCGTAGTCAGTGAAACCTGTTTGACGCCACCGTAACCAGCCCGGCGGCGATACTTTCAGTATCCTCCACCGGATCGTAGTCAGTGAAACTCCTGCTTATCACCGCCCTGGTTGCGGCCTCACCAATCTTTCAGTATCCTCCACCGGATCGTAGTCAGTGAAACCCCACACAAACCGATATTCACACCGGGGCGGTCAAGCTTTCAGTATCCTCCACCGGATCGTAGTCAGTGAAACGCCGACGCTTGCCGGCGGGGACACAGTGGTGATTGACTTTCAGTATCCTCCACCGGATCGTAGTCAGTGAAACATTACGCTCTCGGTAACGGCAATGCCAGCGACCTGGCTTTCAGTATCCTCCACCGGATCGTAGTCAGTGAAACCGATAATAGCCGGCATCCCGGCGTTTTTATCATACACTTTCAGTATCCTCCACCGGATCGTAGTCAGTGAAACTACAAACACGAGCCGATTTTGTATGCCTGGAAAGACTTTCAGTATCCTCCACCGGATCGTAGTCAGTGAAACGGCGCAAGCAGCGGAATGGGCTAGTTGATGAGTTTGACTTTCAGTATCCTCCACCGGATCGTAGTCAGTGAAACGCGTCTAACTCGGCAACGGCGGTAGCGTTATGTTCGTCTTTCAGTATCCTCCACCGGATCGTAGTCAGTGAAACCCATTACCCCCAACGGCGCAGAACTGACCGCGCCGAACTTTCAGTATCCTCCACCGGATCGTAGTCAGTGAAACCGAGAACTCAGTCGGCCAGCCTTACGCCGCTGCTCTCTTTCAGTATCCTCCACCGGATCGTAGTCAGTGAATGGGTGCTATCCCTACAGCCGGATGGCACAGAGCACTCTTTCAGTATCCTCCACCGGATCGTAGTCAGTGAAACTCGGGATGTAGCCAGATAGGGATTTGTAGCCCGTTTTCTTTCAGTATCCTCCACCGGATCGTAGTCAGTGAAACCATTGTCCTCGAACCTGATTATTAAGCGTAGAATAGCTTTCAGTATCCTCCACCGGATCGTAGTCAGTGAAACATCTCCATCCCGGTAGTCATGCACCATTTGAGGCAGCACTTTCAGTATCCTCCACCGGATCGTAGTCAGTGAAACATAAAGCCGCCAAAAAGCCGGGATGGGTTAGGGGAACTTTCAGTATCCTCCACCGGATCGTAGTCAGTGAATTTTAGGGCTTTTAATTCCTCTGCCTGCGCTTCTAGCTTTCAGTATCCTCCACCGGATCGTAGTCAGTGAAACGAGGTTAAAAAGCCGGTAATGGTAACGGCTGAGTGGGTCTTTCAGTATCCTCCACCGGATCGTAGTCAGTGAATCAATCGTGTAGGTGCGATGTGTCCGGGCGGCGGTGGTCTTTCAGTATCCTCCACCGGATCGTAGTCAGTGAAACTGAGGGAGAGCTGCCAGGCGTCGCCGCGCTTGACCACTTTCAGTATCCTCCACCGGATCGTAGTCAGTGAAACCCCCTCCACGACCCGCGAGTCGATTCTGTTTCAGATCTTTCAGTATCCTCCACCGGATCGTAGTCAGTGAAACTGCTGCTGGTAGAGGACAGAGACAGCGTGCGGGTACTTTCAGTATCCTCCACCGGATCGTAGTCAGTGAAACCGCTTGCTCTTTTAGCAGGTTCATAAGGTTTTGTACTTTCAGTATCCTCCACCGGATCGTAGTCAGTGAAACTTCTTTAGCGCCTTACCCGGTCCTGTGTTACAGGATCCTTTCAGTATCCTCCACCGGATCGTAGTCAGTGAAACTAAATTTTTGCAGGGTTGGAACGCGCTGGTAGACAAGCTTTCAGTATCCTCCACCGGATCGTAGTCAGTGAAACGCTTTTGAAAAGCGACTTAAACCAACCATAGCCCACTTTCAGTATCCTCCACCGGATCGTAGTCAGTGAAACCTGAGCTTCGGCTTGCTCTGCTTGCCGGTTCATATCATCTTTCAGTATCCTCCACCGGATCGTAGTCAGTGAAACCGTCCGGTTCGATAAAAAATTGCATCCTAAAAACCATTTTTTCGCAAAAAACGGCTTGTAGCCCCTTCTACGCAGACAATTTTCCGGTCTATCTACCATATCTGACCTCCTTTCTACTCATTTTTCGCAAATCTACTTTTGCTCCAAAACCGGCCTCATTTGCGAAGCCGCGTTGAGCCGTTAGACATCATTACAGAAGCGCCGAAACTCGCACGCTTCACATTTGGCGCGTTGCTTGGTTGGGCCAGGCATCAACTCTTGTGCCACTATCTGGGTCATTAGCGCCAACGATTGGTTTAAACTGTGACGCAATTCCGGGGTAAAAATAACCTCAGTGGCGTGACGTTTGGGAATGGCGTAAAGAAAGCCTCGACGCACCGGAAGACCGTGCTTCTCTTCTAACATCAAACCGTAAGCCAGGAGTTGCATCCTAAAATGTGACCCCAATGGACCACTGGACAGTTTATAATCAACCGGGATCAGCTCCACTTCTCCGCGCAAGTTGTCATCCGTTTTGATGACCATATCCACTTGTCCTCTCAAGCCCAGGCGCTCCGATTCCAGGTAAATATTGCTTTCACACTCTCCTCGCCGCAAGCCATAGACCCGGAGTGAGCGCCGCGCCTCCCGGACCTCTTCCTCGGCCTGCGCTTCAATTCCGGCAGTCATCTTATAAGTGACCGGTCGAATGGCCGGTAAACAGTGATGGTAATAGATAATGCGCGGACAGTAGCAGTACTGTTTCAAATCCGTGACACGAAAGAGGGTCATCGCTTCTCTCCACTCTTCACCGCTAATTGGGCCGCCCAATCCTTTTCACAGATGGGGATCAAGCGCACATCCCCTTCGCGTTTGCCCAGTTTCTTCTTGATCTTCAGCATCAACTCCTCTTGATGGGTGCGGCGTAACTCGCCCTGAAAGGCCGAATACTGCACCCGATCCAGCCCATAATCCAGACATAGGTCGGCCACTTTAGTGCGAGTGCCGTCATGAACGATGTCATAAATCAACAGCACCATCATGGTCGTAGTCGGTACACGAGCGGGAATCGTAGCAGAGGGTCGGTCGGTCGGCTCACCATTTAACCTCAAAGCCTCGGTAGCGCTCTCGATCTCCGCGCACAAAGGTCGCCAGGTGACGGGCCTGGTTCTGGATGATGACCCGCAGCGGAACCTTCTTCGTCCCATATTTCTCCGGGGTGTCCAGCTTTTCAAATATCTTGCTGACCAGGAGTTGACGGGTTTCCTCAGTCAACAGCCCCTGCGCATCCTGCTTGATGGCCGAACCTCGATTAAGCAGGGCAAACACCGCCCGATCTACGACCGGCTGCCGAAATTCCTCGATTAAGTCTAAAACCAGGCTGGGCTTGCCGGGCCGGTCGGCGTGGATAAAACCGGCATACGGGTCCAACCCGGCCAGGACAATGGCCCACTCGACCTGGCCATACAAGATGCCATAGCCATAATTCAAAGCCGCATTGACCGGGTCTTTGGCTCCCCGCCCCTTGCGCCCCGGCCACTCCGGGCCGACTTCGACGGCTTGCTTGATCCCCTGCCAATACTTCTGGGCCGCTCGCCCTTCCAGCCCCATCAACTCAGCCCGCAAGGCGTCAACCTGCTCAAACCGATCCAACTTGTCCAGTTCAGCCAGATGATCCTCCACCTCTAAAACCAACAGGCGTAGCTCTTGATACAGTTCCGGCTCTCGCTCCTTACGATACTTGGCCATATACCGCAGCAGCGCCGCTTGATTCTTGAGCTTGGCGCTGGCGATCGCTAAAGCTAAAATCACCCCCCGCCGATCTGTATAGGCCAGCAACTGCGCCCGACGAGTCTGCACGGTGCCGGTCAGCCCTGCTGCATAGAGACTGGCAAAGGGTGTCCCCCCAAACGAGATAAAGTAAATGGGAATGCCCTGTCCGGCGCAGGCCGCTACCGCATCGGCGCTAAAGCTGACCGCCCGGCCACTGACCACCACTTGCTCCAGGTGCAGCAGCGGCGCTTGGCGTAAAATCTCCCGACCTTTGCGCACTTGCAGCCGGCCCTGATGCTTGCCGACATAAGCGCCCGTTTCTTCCACAATCAGATGGGTAATAATAGACATCCTAAACTCCAATCTCCAGGCTAAGTGTCAAATCTCAAGCTTAAACCAACCATCGCCTTTGACGGCATTCTTGCCCACGTGGATAATGCTGCCCCATAACAAATACGGCAGTAACTCCGCCCAAACTTCGCGGGTGGCGCGATACCTGGCCCAACCGACCAGCCCGCCAATCGGCGTCCGCCGCTCCTGGCGAGCCGAATAACTCCACACCTCTTGCCACTGGGTTTCATTAGCCGCTAACTCGACCTGATCGCTCAACGCCAGCAGCCGGTTCTTACCCAGGCTGTCCTCAGCCTCAGTCTCAGCTTCTCGTCCCGGAGTCACCCGGCAAAATTCCCGGTTGAGGGCTATCAACCGATCCAACAGTCGGTGAAACAACGGCCCAAAACGCGGCTCTTTCAGCAGCCGATCCTGCTCGATAATTCGCAAGGGCGTCCGAAATTCCAGGCTGATCTCGACCGGGCCAGGCCCCACTCCTCGCAGGACCCCTGTCGCCGAACTATGACCATTGGCTCCAAAAGCGGTGGACTGGCTTAATAACTGCTCACTCCACTCGGCTATCTGTGTCTCTGTCACCGGCAGATCGGGCCGCTGGACCAGAGGATTACCCGGCTGCAAAATCTCCTGTACCTCCCCAGTCAGCAGATTAAGCGCCTGCGCCCCTTGCAACGAGAAGCGGCCTCGATAGGCTCTGCCACCTTTCTCTGGCCGGGGCAGCTTTTTGCCCCACCCCCCTGCTCCGGCCTGGCGCAAAGCCATCACAATATAAGGAAACAAATTAAGCGCCTCACCGAACAAGGTCAAGCCAAAGCTGATCGGCTCGCCCGGCTCATAGCAGGTCTTACTATCCAGGGGTGGTTTGATGGCATAAGGTCGAGGCACATCCCGCCCCCGTTCCGCCTCTGGATTGAGCGTGCTGACCAAGCTGGCGACCGGACAGGCGGCCACCAGGCTGCACTCAGCGCACGTTCGCAGGTGGCGCTGCACGCAAAATCCCAGCGCCGGGTTCTTCTCCGGCCCCCGCAAGGCGTGGAACAGCAGTCCCCGTAGGGCGCTGCCCTTGTGTTCGTTCAGTTCAATGGTTGACTCCACTTCCAAAGAGAAGCGGAGATGATGGGCGGTCAGGTTGCGCATGGTACAGTCCCTTTCGTTGGTATCCTGTGGGCCGTTGGGGGCGGCCCGGTGGATCGTGGGGTTAATGTCTTTCGTAAGCAAATAAAAATTCTGCAATTGCGAAAGCCGGGATGGCGACTTGAGTAAGCCAAGATGTGGTTTTGAATCTAAATTGCCAATATTCGGTACTTTCAGTGTTGCCTCGCATAACTAGATAACGCTGCGTTCCGGTCAGAATTTCAAGTGCTTTAAATTTGGTCACGTTGGACAAACTCACTTGGAGAAAGGGGGTGGTGCAATCCCCTTCAGTAGATTGAGTGGCAATAATCTCAGTCAAAACTTCAATCTGAAACATGGTACGCTTTTTGCCCATCCAAAAGACCTGACCTTGTTCAAATTGACTTATAAAGTCCGCAATCGGTGAAATGGTTATCGTTTGAAAACGACGATCTGGTAGGATCGTTTCCATTGAACCAAATTTAGGATAACGGCTATCGTCCTGAATACCTGGTTCTCCTTCCTTAAGCGAGTTAAAGAGATGAGTATCTGTATCACGTCGAGATTTGGGCAAGACTTGCCCATTTTCATCAACTAACATGGCGGGTATAAACCAAACTGGCCACTCTTGTACCCGAAAGTCATTGAAAAAATCATAGTCATTCATTGCTGTCAGTGTTTGACGGGGGACACGGCTTCGCTCGCGACTCAATCCGGCATAAAGCATTTCACTGGATAGGAAGGGCAGTGTCTTATAATCAGAGCCAAAGTCCGAAGCCACATGGAGAAAGCGCCCACAGTTTCGCAGCAATAAACCTCTGGCAAATAGTTCCATAGAGTGCGCCTCCTTTGTGTGAGGGCTGCTCACAACAGGCTAATATATTCCTTGAAAGTATTGGTTAATTCTCCACGTAAAGTATCTATTTCGGCCTCCCACAAAGTCAGCGGTGTACCCCCGCTAGGAGCTTCAAAAAGAGGCCGTTCACCCTTGCTTATAAACCTATCACGTAGACTATCAACACCATCAGCGGCCCAATCTAACATGTTCAAAATGCTAAAACGCGGTACTCCCGTAGATACAGCCCACACTTCTGTTTCAAACTTACCATGATTGGCGCTATATTTGCCGTGGCCATGTAAATCGGCCAGGGTAATAGCATGTAACAACCCGGCGATATCCAGCAGGGTTGGACTCTCAATGATGGTGATGAAGGGAAAGTGCGTCCCGGCTTTAACATACTCATAGTAATGCAGTGATGCATCGCCTCGGCCTTTGGCTAAATCTTCGCCAACGGTATTGCCAACAGCCATACCTTCTTCACTGCCAGTCTGAGCCACGCAGTCATTACTCGACTCTATTGAGTAAGTATCAAAGTAGCGGGCGCGAGAGAAGGTAGCCCCTTTCCCGGCTTCCAGACTACCAAAAAGCGAATCATTCCAGCAAACCGTACAGAGACCATTAGGAATTTCACACGGGATTTTGAACCAGTTCTGAAAGGTGGTTTGCCATTCTTTACCAGTCTCTTTTTCCGTCATCTCGCGGAAGAGTCGCATATGGGCGCGGCGCTCGGTCGCCTTAAGTTTACGAGCAATAAACTCGGCGCGGGATACTCCCCGTAGATTATCCACCTTATCTACATAAGTTTCGTTGGAGTCTCCCTCGTGGGAAACCGGCATAAAGCGAGCAGTTGTTGTTTTCAAGCCGACAATTGTGACCAACTGCTGAGTATAATGAGGCGGTAAGGAGGTTTTCTTATCTCTCGTTACTGGAATTAATTGGCTTACAGGAGCTAATATTCCCTCTTTTTTCCAGGCAGTTAAATCAGTCATCGTTTAATGTCTCCTTTGTGATTAGTTGTCTTTACGAAAAACTTTATCAAAATAATGGGGATTGTTAAGCAAGAAGGTCATAGCCTCTTCTTGCAAAGGTTCAACATATTTCTCTCCCAGATTCTTAACGATAGCTTGGCGAGAGCGTTCAGTTCCCTTGTAAAAATGCACTTCGACAAAGCCTTTGTCGGCAACAGCCCGCAGCCAAGCTTTTCGCTGCCCAGTTTCACTATTATCCATTTGAGCGGGCAACTGTCTACGCGGCACTTCATCAAGCCCCACGTTTTGCTCATGGCAGTAATCTTTGAAATTCACAATTTGATCTAAACGCGGATAAAGGTAGGCATAGGTACGCCCATAAAAACTTTTACGTAGGTGACGAATGGTTGCTTTATTGAACAAATCAGCATTATCACGCATCCATTGCCCCAACGCCATGACCGCAGGATAGGCGTCTGATTTAGTAGCGGCATACTTGGGCTTGCGCAACACCCAGGCTTGCCATTCCTGAAAAGCCATTTCTACCCGGCTGCGCTCATCGCCTGGCCGGCTTTGCAGGTAAGCCAACAACTCTTTAGGGTACTTGTCGTAGCTGGCCGGACGCTCGGTCAGACTCAGCGGCATCAGCCCCATCTCGTAGAGCGCGTCCAGCAAACGGCGGCTAAATTCATCGGCGCGGTCTATGTCCACGCCTTTGGCTTGTTGAACCATAAAAACCTCCTGTCCTTTGAACTATTTATTTTGATTATTGCTCATGCTCTATTTTTGTCCGCGTAGGCGAACATTACGGCTAAAAGACCTACAAAAGTGGTTTCAGTTATGGCTAATCCTGCGCCAATTCCCTGAGCGCGTGATAAGCGCCTAGATAAGACCAACCGTCATAGATGCCCAACTCCTTATTTTGCAAGAGCTTGTCTTCACCAAGATTCTTCAAAATCTGATATTTGCTCTCCTTCAAATCATCTTTGAGACGAGTGGGGCTATCTCGCAGTACGGCGCTAAAAGTTTCCAAGGGAGTCGTTTCTAAATCAGTAGCGAGCTTTAGTGTATCTCTTAACCGTTCTCGACCACTGCCTTTAACTACCCCAACCGCAAAATGGCTGATAGCTTGATAGCGCCGTTGGTATTGCGAAGCTGAAATAGCCCGGTCACGCACATAAAAAGTATCGAGGTGACTGATACTTCGGTCGCCAGTCAAATAAGGCATAGACTGAAAGTAGTAAGGGCCACTGATTTCCGGTTCTTCCTGACTGAGTTGTTGTAAAAAACTGAGTAAGGAAAAAACTGCCAACCGTCCCCGCGCAAAGCGTTTTTGGGCCAATTCTTTTTCATCTTGTAGTTTGTTCAGGGCAAAAGCAATCAGCCGCCATGCACCCAGTCCTAAATCGAGGACATAGGCTACTCCCACGTTAGCTAATAGTTCTTCCGCACCACCAAACCGAGCTAATGCCTGTTCAATCTCTTCTAGCCGGGTTATTTCCTCCGGCGTCACTGCCAATTCGATGATTTTTTGTTCAATTACCTCCTTCTCTTTTTCAAGAGTCCACTGCGCTTTCACTTCAGCTTTCGGGCTGGAAAGATATTCATAGCGCACTATATTTCTGGCACGAATGACCTGGATGAGTTGGTTAATACGCCGTTCCAGCAATTCGATTTCCTTTTGGGTATATTGACCATAGTGGAAAATAATGTTACCTAACTTAGGTACAGGAAACTTGCCTACCGATGTTGAACCCAATTGTTTGGTGGTCAAATAAGAATAAAGCGCACAACGTGAGCATATACGTTTAGTGTGTCCTTTGGCATGATTGACGGTACGATTATAAAATTTACCTACCGATACACCTAGCAAAATATTTTTTTCATCTACACTGGCTTCCTGGTCACCACACAATCGGCATCGCTCACCACCCCTTGCCCCAATGCCCAACGTTACTTCACCCAATGTGATTTGGTGCAGTAAAGTAGCCAAATAAATCTCAGGGGCAAGCTCAATAAATTTGCCGTCATGTCGCAGGAAAGGGACTAACCACGATCGGCTAAAATCCGTGTGGTCTTCCGGTTCATTCTCAATGCTCTGGACAAACTTTTGAAAGACTTTTGTAAAGAGAGCACAAACCTTTTCTTCATCAAATCGGCCTTCGGTAATGGCGATCTGAATAGCTTGTTTCAAATCCCCCTGTTTTATCTGTGTCGGACGTTCCTGGCTGGGGAGATTAAAAGCTTCCCAAACCTCATCCAGCGTTAGCAATCCATACTCCGTGACTAATCTGGCGACAAAGGTAGGATGGCTCTGGCAATCGCCTGATCCGCCACTGGTGCGGCCATAAAAGAAAGCCATCGTTGCTTGCAGGGTGCGAAATTCAACTGTAGGACGTTTGCCTTTCTTGTCATCACTTTGCAAATAGGGCGCTGCTAACAAATCCTTAAAGACAGCTCGCACCGCTTTTTCTAATGGCCGAACCAGAAAAAGTGGAACAGCATGCACCGGGAATGGTTCAAAATCCGACTTGAGAAAGGTAAACATATTGCGCAAACTGCCGTGATACCCTTTATCCGGGTCGCTATCGGTAAAGAAAAGTGAAGGAAGACGCTCAAACAGATAGGCCCGGTAAGCCTCGGTAATATCCTTCAGTTCGGTTTGTGTTATCATCAGAAAATAGGCAGTTTCCAGATCATTGGTCACCGGCTGAACCATCCCCAGGTTGGCCTGCAAAACCATCAACGGCAGTGATTTATTGAGCCAATCATTGAACAAAACATTTCCCAAGAAAATCTCTTCACGTTCAATGACTGAGTGACCCAGGCGGAGTAACCATAATTTCTTGCCGTTTGCCAATGATCTTTCCCAGCGCACGACATTTGCTATTACTTGTGTATCAACTTCTTCTGGGGAAACATCAGGAGCATGTTTTGCCAGGAAGTCCGCAATAGTTTTATGCCAAAGGGGTTGTGGCCGATTTTGTTCCATAAAAATCTCCTTTTCGAGTCGGGAGATCTTTGATGCCTCCCAACAATAAGTTCAATATTCTTTCCAAAAAATAATCTTTGCCATCATCCTTTTGAATGGCTTGTTCGATTTCTTCCACATGCTCAATGACATGCTTGATAAAGCCTTCAAGAGTGGTGTATTCAGCTAAGAGACCATCAATCGGCTTGCCCCTGTTCTGGCTGGCCGAGGCCATCAAATCGCAGGCGGTAATCATGCCGCCAAGCGGGTGGTAACGTAACAACAAATCCACAAAGGTCAGGCGAGCGCGTTCGCCGGGGTTGAAGGTGGTCCAGGTGCGCCGAATCCGGGGAATAATATGGCTCTGCCTATCCCTGACTTCATAAGAAACGTAAAATAGACCATGATGGGTGGCAGCAAATCCCCAAATATCATTCAGGGCAGATTGGTCAAAGGTGTTGGGGTCAGGATAATAACCAGTGACCTCACCAATCATCACACACACGCTCGCAATATCAGCCGGTGTGATCGAATCAGTGAAGTCAAAGGTGCTGGCCTCGTGTTTGACAATTTTAATTCCGGCCTGAGCTAACGAGCCTTCTTGCTTATCGTACCGAAACCTCAACATTTTCTGGAAATTCTCATCCAGCTTACCCAAATCGTGCAGGTAAGTCGCTACCACTAGAATGTCCGCCTTACGCCGTCCAAAGGCTTTAAGATCAAGATTATTTAACAGGTGAACACAGGCTCTCACTGCATCTATTACGTGGTCATGCAAGCGAAAGGGGCCATCATATCGGTCTAAATAATCTGCATGAGATTTGCCGTAAGCAGCCTTAAAACGGTCTACGATTGTGGTCATTGTAGTTTTATCTCCCGTAACCGTTGCCAGATTTCCCAGATTGCCCCGGTTTGCCGCTCCAGTAAAACAACGCCTCTGTTATTTACACCCTTTTTGACACCTTCAAAGTCATAGTAAATTTCATTTTCAAAGGCTGCGGCGTCGGCCCTCTCAAGATATTGCTTAGCTCGTTCTTCATTGCAATCAAGCAAAATCAAGTACCACTGATCACGCAAGCGTAACCGTTCCCGGTCAAATGTTTCAATCCCATAATATTGGTCTGTTTCTTTATCTACAGCCGCCAAATAAACATCGCCGTAACCTAATAGCAAATAAGGAGCATCCAAGGCAGTCGGTGGAAATTGATACCGAGCTGCCAAGAATCGAGTTCGAATTTCAGGAGGGTGAGTAGCGTATTGTTTGGCGCTGCAATATTTTTGAGCTGGGCTTTGCTCACCCTTGCCGCCACCTATGAAGTGCCTTTCAGGAACAACAATAACTTGATTCCGCTTAAGCGTACTTTCTATATCAACAATGACCGTGCGCTGCCATCCCCTGTAAATCAGTTCATTAAAATAGCGTTGAAGGCGAGCCATTTCAAAGGGGCTGGCAGGCGGTTCAATGTCTTCATTGCTAACATAGTTCAAAATATAAAACGGGTCTTTGCTCACACCGCTGTCAGCCAAAGCAACACCGGGTAGAGTGCCGCGCAGCCCATAGGCCGGGTCAATTCCATGCTCAATCAATTCCTTTACCAAATCATCCGACGCTGGATCAGCCTGTTGAATATCATAGACCTGTCCGACCTGTCCCAACTGTTGATTGACAATTCTCTGAGCAGCTTTGGCATAATCCGAGGCATGCAGATATTTTCGCTCGACAAATCCTCGCTCAAGGTGTGCAGTGAGCAGGGTCGAAAATTCGTCACGGGTAATCTCAGTTCGGCCTGTCAGATGGTGAGCCAATTCCTTGTAAGCTTCTCCACTAACCAAAACGTGAACCAAACTTTGAAGCCCTTCCCGCCGTCCTACCCGGCCAAATCGTTGCAAAAAGCCGCTGGCGGGACACTCTTCTGTGATGAGGGCGTCGGCGGCAAAATCAACCCCAACTTCTACAGCAGAGGTGGCGATTAATACAGCCGGTCTCCGTAACTCTGAATTTTTAAAAAGCTCAATCAATCCTTCCCTGGCATAGCGAGCCATGCTACCGGAGTAGAGGATTACAACCGCCCCGTTTGGGTCATCACGAAGCACCCCAACAGCCCCATGCTGCGGCTTAACCTGGGTTAGCAATAAAGCTTCCCAAGCCTCTCGAATTTCCTTGTCCTCAACCCATGCCAGCAAACGCCGGATGCTAATTTTATGACGAGCATAGGGAGCCATACCCAGTTCAGAAAGGTTAGCAACCGATTGAGCGTTCAAGGTTAGGTTTCGACTTAAATAGCGACTCATTTCGTCGGTCAAATCGGTGGTAACATTGGCTGGTAGGGATGAAAAGCTATCATTAATCAAGTTACGAAAAGCCGAAGGGCTTAAGTCGGCCAAGTGCAGGTAGCCGAATTCTGAACCAAATCTGCTCCAATTTTCCTCCACCCAGTCACTAACATGATCAATCTGCTGATCAAGATGGGCTAAAGCTGCTTCCAAGTCCGGCTGCGCTCGAAAACTTAATCCCAACATCTTACGTAATTCAGGGTTAATACTATTGTGCAGACTATCTCCATCGAAATTTTTCTCGGCTTCGCGGGCATAACGATAAATGGCTCGACGCGCTTCTCCATGTTTCATTTCCAGCCACTCAGCCGACGGGGCGGCACAATATTCTGGATTTAGCTTCAACGACAACCTCTGTATGTTCTTTTTAGTGAGGGGAATATCCTCTCGAATCTTCTCTTCAACCCATTTAGCAGTTTGAACATCCAACGACTCCAATCCAGGTAACGCCGATCCAATTTCCACCAAACCAAAAGTCTTCCAAAATATCTGTGGGAGGTCAGGTGCAGCAGCGGAACGACGATTGTCACATAATGTATCAAATAAGCGATGAGCGCGGCGGGCGCTGTTACATACCACCAAAATGTGCTGCTTACCTTGAGCCAATAAATTTTTGGTTAAATCCGCCATCGGAGCTTCGCGTTCCCAAACAGGCATTTTTTCTTCAAAAACCAAATCTACATCCCCACATTTGGATTGACCAGGAATCCGAATCGCTTGGGGTGAGAGTTCACTAATTTCTTCACGCGAAGTGGCTGTCAGATAATGTACCCTTAGTTCCTGCCCAAGATATTCGCTTTTGAGAAAGCGCATTCTATCTAATAGATGTTTCGCATTCTCTAGCATCAAACCTGTAAATAGGTGAGCTTCATCAAGCACTACCTCATCAACTTGAAGCAATCCATAGATAAGAAAGGCATTGTATTTGATATTCTTGCGGAAAAACCAATAAACCGAGTCAGGAGTAGCTACAATAATAGGTTTGCTGAGAGCTTGTAATAACTGACTGCTGGTGAGTCCTCCCTTTACCCTGCCTATATCGCTTATATTAGCCCCAGAAGTTTCCACATAATGTTTTAGCAGTTTTCTTAGTGTGTCGTATTGATCTTCCAAAAGGGCTAGAGTTGGGTAAAGAAAAAGGATTTTACGAATGGATTTTTGCCGAAAGAGTTTATCAAGTAATGGTACAGCAGTCGTTAATGTTTTTCCGGCGGCAGTTCCAGCTACCAGGCCGACCTCTTCGTTTTGAGAAATTTTTGTCCAACCCTTTGCTTGATGCTCAAAAGGGGCAGCAGAGTTTCGCTGTTCATCTGAACGGAAGGCTAATAGTAAATTTTTATCTACGCCTTCTGGTGTTACGATTTTTGGTCCAATGTTTGTTACTCTGGCCTTAATCATCTTTGGTCACCTTTGCTTTTGGATATCTGTCTGCCGCCATTCTCAACTCCTCGGCCACCTGCGCCCGCAGTTCCGGCGGAGCCAGCACCTCGGCGTGGCGGCCATACTGCATCACCCAGCGCATCACCCCATCTAGACCGCCCGTTTGGAAACGCAAGATCAGGCAGCCATCCCCAAGTTCCTCTCTCCTGTAACTCTCCGGCCAGCGCTGCTCACGAATCCAACGGGCTTGATACTCGTCAAACCAAATAGCCACCTCTACCATCGCTTCGCCATGAATCCCTTGAAATGAGTGGGCCACCCACTCTTGGGGTGAAAAGCCGGTCTGCCACTCGAATTTATCCTCCAATACTCGCCACCATTCCATCCGGCCAATATGAAAATTGCGCATCTCCTGGCTTTTGTGATCAAAAGCAAATACATACCAAGCGCTATTTTCGTTATAGAGGTGATGGGGGTTAATCGTGCGTTCATTCCATTCCCCCCGTTTGTTAGTAAAATATTTGATCCGTACTTGCCGTTTTTCAGTTATAGCCCGATGCAAATCGAGTAAAGCCTGTTCTTGGGTGATGGCGCTGGTTGGTTGGGCCACACTATAGTGAGAGCGCAGCGCCCCTAAATCTACGGCCACAGGCCCTTTAATGCTTTTGGAGATTTTTTCGATAGCTGAACGAAGTGAGCTTTCCAAAGCCGTACCCAAATGTCGCTGGGCTACTTCGATGCTCAAAAGGAAGGCCAGCAGTTCCCCTTCATTGACCATAATACTGGGTAAAATCCAGGTGGGATCCGTGTAATACCAGCCATCTTTTTCTTTATCAAATTCAATGGGCGCTCTTAACTGATCCACCATGAACCGTTTGTCTTCAAAAACTACCCGGCGACTACATTCCAACTCGGCGGCAATCGTTTCGGCTTTGGGGTACAACCCGGCGCGAATCTGCCGGTCAATTTCAAAAATCCGTCTTAATTGTTGGCGTTGGGACATTTTTATACCCTATTACCCCCATCCTACCATGAGTGAGTGCAGCTACTATGCACTGGATTCTCAAATTTCGTGATTTTTCTTAAAAACGTAACCGCGCTAGCCAAAATAAGGCAGCGCGGTTGTAATCAAGCGCGAATATAGACAGAGGGGGATGAAACTCTATACAGACAGATCGGGAAACTTGCATCTGCTCCTCGGACAGCGTGAAGAACCAAGTTAACAACAATGGTCAACGGTTTTAGGCTTGGAAGCAACTCCTTCCCATTATAACACAAAAAAACATTCGAAAGATTTCAATTTGATGGCAAATTTATTCGGCTTGGCAATAACTTTTTATCTTGACTTGCCAGAGACCAAATCCCAGGAATTTTGTTCCTCTCAATAATTAAATGATTAGCCCGTTTGAGTGAAAATTGAGTTTTAATTGAGTAGAAAAAGCTATATTCAAGAAGTCCAATTTCTCGGTTGCCAGGAAAAGAATGTTTCAACCTAAGGCGAACATGCGCTACGGCCAGGAGTGTTTTATGAAAACTAAACATCTTACTACCTTGTTAATAGCTCTATGCACAATATCGTTACTGTCATGTAAGGCCTCATTGACTTCCGATCCCATCCTTGCGGTGGGTCATGGCGCTTTTGTTGGGCCTGACGGCAAAGAACTTGTGCCTAGCGCCCAATTTATTGAAAGTGCTCAGAAATACTATATTGATACGTTGCGGAAAAACGCTCAAGTTCGCCGGGAAGAAATCAATCTCACCGATAATGTAATTCAGGAAACTCAAAACCTGATTTCCAGCTTGGTTGAGGACAAAATTCTCGCCAATGCCTTATTTATTGACTGGCTAATTGAGAAAGTCCGACCGAATAATATTGCCCATTTAACCTCTGTTAACAATGCCCTGCGCTGGCACTATGTGCTTAAGATACAACGTGAGCCAATCCTCCCGACAGCACAGCATGGCTGGACCAAAGGCATAAAGCCCGAAATAGCAGATGAACTGGAAGGGGCAGGCATCTCTGTTTTCTACATAACCAATGCCGGGGGAGCACAATATATCGAGGAATGTCGAAAAGCGGGTGTGCCCATTCCGCCGCCTATGTTCTCGTCGGCCTGGAATTTTGAAGGCACAGTAGACAAAGAATTTCTCAGCGAGGATGGACAGACCGATCTCTGGAGCTACACCAGTGAGTCGCCTGCGGGCGTCTGTCTATCTCTACCCCGTTACTTCGAGGGCAGCGGTTTCAATGAGGCCGAACTATTTGGTCTTATTTGTCTCGGAACCCAGACCAACAAAGCCTGTTTTTGGGATAATCCCCGTGGTAAGTTTTTTGCTCGGAATGTCGAGGTGGATATAAGTGAGTTTGTCGGTGGTGTAGATTTGGTCGCTAATGGTCAGGGTGTTTGTTCAGACTGTCACGCTGGGGAAAATCCCTATGTGGTTCACCCAGAGAAACCACCGTTTGCGCCCCCGCCCTCGCTGTTACCAAGCGGCTGGTACGATCCCCTGGTTGACGCGAGTTGGCCTCAGAATCCTGGCCCAACCAACCTGTTGGATGCTGTTGCCTCTCCCCAAAAATGCGATAGCTGCCACCGCGTCGGCTTGGCGGGCCGATTTCCGGAGGTATCCACCCAGCTTCCTGGCTATTGTGGGGTGGTTTTGGCAACCGCTATAGGCTCATCATCCAAGAGCACCATGCCCCCATTTGGGGCCAACAAGAGCCTATTCACTGCTCACATAAATGCCCTACAAGCTGCTTGTGGCGCGCCACCCTCAGGGGGAGGGGTTGTGGTTGAAGTTGACTTGCCCGACGACAAGAGTTTTGTGTCACCGCCGATTGTAATTGACCCGCTCTATCAATGCGCCACTCAAGTTGCTGTCCGTGGGGCCATCCTGGATGCCAAGCTGAACCTGCATATCAACGGTGCTCTGGTTGGCACTGTTATAGCCAGAAACCCCAACCATGAAGAGTTCAACGTTCCAGACCTGGTGGCTGGAGACGTAGTCACGGCGACTCAAGAATTTAACGGCGTGTTGTCAGGAGCGTCTACACCTGTCACCGTTGGGGATCACACTGTGGATTTCCCCGGTGGTCTGCCTGCCCCTGAAATCGACCCGACATTGATTTATGAATGTGCCGAAACGATTGCGGTACGCCATGTTCCCGGCGCTAAAATTACTGTTTATTCCAATGGTGGCGACCCTAGCAGCAGATCAACCAGCATCGGCTGGAGTGTTATCTTTCCCGGCAAGCATCCTTTTGTCGTAGGCGATTCATTTACCGCTGAAGCCTCGCTGTGTGACGATGTTAGCCCTCCCTCTGCACCCCAGAGCGCTGTAGCTGCTCCAACAACCCTCCCCGCCCCGACATTCAACCCGGCGACAGTGTACGCGGGTCAGGAGTTGGTAACGGTGGAGAGCCTAACCCATGGTTCTCGGACCAGCATTGCCGAAGCCAGTTTTGGTCCGATTGGCGATTTTACTACCCCGGTCTCTTGGTTCCCGGATTACGATGTCGCGACTAAGATGGGTAGCCCTTTGTCTGCCGGCGATCAATTGATAGCGTCGCAAACACTGTGCAGTGAAGGTCCCAAGACAGAAACACCCCGGGCCGAGGACTGTGAAGCCTTGCCCGCACCTCGAATTCGGCACCCTCTGGTTGGAGACAACTACGTTGTGGTAACAGATGCTGTTCCTGGCGCACGTATTCGTGTCTATGATGGGGGTGGCAACGAACTGGGTGACGGTAGCGGCACGGTGATCATGTTGAACCGAGCCATTACGGGCGCTGACACCATTACGGTTGTGCAACAGCTTGGAGAATGCACCAGCAGCACTGGTTATCGGGTGAGTGTTCGCAATGCAAATTCATCGGGTGATAACTGATCCGTTAAAGATTAGTGAGAAGATGGGAAGTTCCTAGCCTGTGTTTGGCCAAGCGGACTTGGAGAATGTCGCCTAATGAACGTGGTGCGAAATGCAGACAGTCAGCTTAGAGAACTGAGGGATGATAGTGTAGCCCATTATCACGGGCATAGCCCAGTAAGGTTAAATGACTGGCTGATTTTAGTTCCTCAGAGGTGTGCCCCCAAGCCTGGACAACGGGTCTGATCCCATCAGCAGCCGTATCCAAAACCTTCAATCTATTTTCAAACGTCATCTTTTGAAAGTCGTTGGAGATAATAAACACGTCTATATCACTCTCTTCAGTGGCATTACCCTCCAAGTAAGATCCAAAAATAATGACCTCGTCTACTTTGATGGACTGGGAGGCTTTTTCAACAAATCGGCTTAGTGGTTGTTTAACCTGGTCAAGATCCATTGATACAACTCCTTTCCCTGGCTCACAATCGGCTCGACCTTGAGACGGGTGCTATATAACACCCGGCGATAGTCAGGATATCGAACCCGCCGATAATGTTGAGCCAGTTCTTTGAGAGCCTGCGTTTGTTCCCTGGTTAGCTTGATCGTGGCTGCGATAGCCAGGTACTCTAAATCGTGAGTCTTTTGAGGTAGCTGGTGGGTCCATTCAACTTGGCCTGCTTTTAAGACTTTTTCAACGGCCTGGCAGATGAAATAGACCGCTTGAGGATACAACTTGCTGTCAAATAGAACTTGACTGCTTTTGTAGTCACTTTTGGCAATCTCTAACCATTCTTGGGTCTCCGGCTTCATTGGGTCTGATTATATCATTTCCCCTACCCGTTTGGGTTTCTCTCTTTTTGAGCATGGTATCGAGAACCAGCATTTCCACTCCCCTTATAATCCCGACATTTGGTACAATTGCCCGGTGCAGGCCCGGTTGCCCTTAGCCATCACTTGGAGGGTGATGGTTAAAAGCCAGGCAAACACATGCCTGTATGGAACGAAAAGCAGCCCCTTCCCCACTCACTCCCGAAAAATTAACGGCGGTATTAGAGCAGGACTATCCCACCGCCGAGATTTTGGTCAGTTTTCCGGCTGACTGGGAGTTTGTCGCGGCCCTCAACCGTGGGGATAGCCCGCTTTATGTCGCCGCCTTTCCCGCCAGCCGAGAGCCAACCTACGACCGCTTTAAGGAGTTATCGCCGGAGATTAGCTACTCCCTGGCGGAGTATCGGCTGTATAAACTGTTTGAACCCTGGCCCCAGCCTCTGCTCAACGTGGCCTGGGATGCCACCAAAGGAGAGGGACAGGTCATCGGCGAGGCGGGCCTCCGGGTTCAACTGCACCCCATTGGTCAGGCTCAAGTCTGGCGAGGTGAGGTCTACGGCCTCCTCTGGGAGTGCTTTTTCTATGATACACGCCGCCGCCAAAAGCATTGGCCCGCCGAATTAGCTCGCTTTTGGCAGGCCGTTGAGGCCCACAGCGGGGTGCAAAAGCTATTTACCCTCCCCGCTGAACCCACTTTTGAGACCGGCTACCCCGAATTCTTGAGCGGGTTAGGTTACGCGCCCGATCCGGAGTTTGGGCAGTGGTGGAGCAAGGAATTGAAATTGACCCAGCCACAGACTATAGTGGAGATATGACCTCTTCCCGCGAGTCCGGCTCGCTTCCAGGTTTATTGTTACGGCTCCTCTCCCAAGACTGGTTGGGCCTGCTGCCCGATCTGTATCGAGCCTTACGGCTGTGGGTCAAACGGTATCGCCGCGAGGGGATGTATCAAATCCTGGACTACGACTCGACCCTGGAACTGCTCGACCCCAAAGGCAAGATCGCCCTGTTCAAGCGCCGCCAGCGGGTCAAATTTCTGCAAGATCACATCATCGCTTTTCAAGATTATGCCTGGGGGGATGGCGACATTTTTGCTGACTATAAATGTTCGCCGGGGGTTGAGGTGGATCGTTACCGGGAAGGCAACCAGTGGAATATCCTGATCTCGCTGCGTGAGACCAAGAGCGCCGGGGAGGTCATGGACTTTTACACCGAGCGCACCATCAAAGAGGGTTTTACCAGGGACGAGGATTGGTGGCAGGTGGAAATCCGGCACGAAACCCGGCAGTTTCGCCTGGCGATTATCTTTCCTGCTCGAAGACACTGCCGGCGAGCCGTGTTGTTTCACCGCAACCGTCAAAAGACGACCAGTTTAGGGCCAGAGCATTTTACCACCCTCCCTGATGGCCGCCAGGTGTTGACCTGGGAAACCAACAAGCTGAAACGCTTCGAGAGTTACCTGATCAAGTGGCTGTGGTAAAAAAAGGGCGACGAGGCCGCGGTTCCTCATCGCCCGTCCTACAATTTAGCCGCCGTTACCACCACCACGCATGGGTTGTTCCTCCTTTCAAGAGATTGCGGCAATCGCGATTACCCTCAAACAAAGAAAATGTGGCCGAAGGGGAGTAAAAGAAGTGGGAGAATCAAAAAGGGGGCTTCTTGACTGCTAACCCCCTACTTTGCCGCATAATTATAATCGGTAACGACGATAATTGCAACTTCGCTAACGATGTCGCTCGATCACCCTTTTACCTGGGCTTGGGGCCTGGGCGACGTTCCTGTTTCAGATATTCCTGGAGAGCTTCCCTGGTCGTCAGCCAGTTTCGGCCAATTTTCACACCCTCGATCTGACCTTCGCGCACAAGCTTGCGAATATGGCCGGGCGTGAGACCACTAAATTCGGCAGCCTCCTGGAGGGAGATAAGGTCAGAGGTTCGACCCTGGAGAGAGTCCTGCTTTGTGGTCTGTTTGGACACCGCAACGTATAAATTTGTAAAAGATTTATGAGCCTGTCACCCCTCAGACAGTACTTGCGTTTCCCCTATTTGTCAAGAAAAATTGCAGCCGCCAGGAGACCAGATAAGGTTAGCTAAAGGCAAAAAGAGCCAGCCGGTTTTGACAAGGATTTCTTTTTCGATTAAAATACTTAGCAACGTTACTACTTAGTTTTGATATTTATCGTGACCCTATTAATTAGCAAGCCCGTCTTTCCCATGCTAAAATCGTCTCACCGATATAATCAGTGGTGGGATGCTTTTATGCTCGACTGGCCAAGCTACACAATCAAGGAAGCCAGTGAAAAAACTGGGTACAACGAGGAGTATTTACGCCGTTTGATTCGGGAAAAAAAGCTTGAGTCGGTCAAAATCGGCACAGTTTATTTTATCCGGGTAGAAAGCCTGGAAAACTATATTGCCAACGTGCAAAAAACCAGTGATGGCCGCACTGGGCCAAAAAAGAGAAAGAAGAAGTAGCTCTCTTTTTTTGACCTAATTAAGTAGTAACGTTACTACTTAACAGGAGGTGAACCTATGAACACTAAAATAATTGCCTGGATAACCGGGGCGCTGACTTTGCTGTTGGCTCTCTTCTCTTTCATCCTCTCGTTTAATGCCCTGGCCGATCTGGCCGCCAGGCACAGCGTCAGCCTGCCCCCACTCTTTCCCCTGGTAGTCGAAGCCGGCGTCGTCATTTTTAGTCTAAATGCCCTCTACCGTTCCCTGCATGGCGAAAGCGCCAGATGGCAGTGGGGCCTAATCATCGGCTCCAGTCTGCTGGCCGGTCTGTTCAATATCCTCCACGCCGAGATTGACCTGGTTAGCCGGGCAATCGCTGCTATGCCCAGCCTGTTTTTACTGCTCTCGTTTGAAACGTTTCTGGGGCAAGTCAAACACGCTGTCAAGCGTTCAAATCTGGTTAAAAGTGTAGCTGAACTACTCGCTGAACTGAACATCACTCGGACTGAATTAGACCACCTCATTGCTATCAAACAGGTAGAACTAGACACCCTGACCCAACAGGCTGACCACCTCTATACAGCCGTTGAACAGTCACAAGCCACCCTTGACCAACTCCATCGAGCCATTGAACAGGCTAAAACTGCTCAAAGCAGTAGTCTTGAACAGGCCAAAGCGGTCAAGGCTAAACACGATGCCCTGGCAATGGAACAACGACGCAACCAGTTATTGACCATTTTGACCAGTGAGGGCGACATCGGCGCGTCAGCCTTCGCTGACCGACTTCACACCTCACGCGGCACCGTGTACAGCGATTTGAAGGCTTTATCAGCAACTGGGCAGATTACTAAAAACGGTAACGGTTGGGAGGTGGCAGGATGAACAGGCAAGCTCTAACCCTCCACCATCAAACCCGGTTAGCGGTGAACATCCTTATTGAAGATGACACCGGTATGTTGGCTTATTCCATTCTATTTGTCACCAGCCTGTTTGCTTACATCTGGCACATCAGCCGGATTGTGGCAACGACCCGACAAGAGTTGTGCTTACTGGTGACTGACCTTAAAGCCGCATTCCATTTTACTGCCAAAGTCTTGACCATCGGCTTCAACTCGCTGGCCTATGGCTTGGGAATAATCATATGAAACACCAGCTTTTACCCTTACTGGCGCTGTTGCTGATCCTGGCAGGTCTGGGGTGGTATGTGGACAGCCTGGCCCACCAGGAAATTACAGACGGGGTCAAGATTGTCATCTATGCCCTGGTGGCCGCTGCCGTGCTTGTCGTGGTTGGCCTGCTGCTCTTTGCTCTCTTGATCTTCCGCGAGCGCCTGCTTAAAGAACGAGCCAGCCGGAAAGTCGCTGAGCGTGAGGCCAACGTGATGGTTTTGATCGCCGAGGAAGGCCAACAGGTATATATCCGGGATACCGACAAAGCCATCACCTGGCGCACGGCCCACTTGGATGGTCGAGTCTCTGTCAACGGACAATTCACGCCCCCAAGCCAAACCGAGTTGATCACCTGGCAAACCTACATGCTCCGCCACCGGCCCAGTGTGATTGGTGAGGTTGCCCCGCAGCTATTACCAGCCTCCACTCAAAACGACTTACTGGCGGTCTTGGACAGTGTGCAGCGTTGCTTGATTGTCGGAGCCAGTGACTCTGGCATACTACCCTGCTGCAATGGCTGGTCAGTCGCCGGTTACAAAGCTCCAAAGTGATTGTGATTGACCCCCACGCCTATCCCCAGAAATGGCCGGGCTGTGTCGTCGTCGGTACAGGCCGAAATTATCCAGAAATTGGTAAGGCTCTGGATGCTCTGGTTCGGCTGATGACCAAACGCTATGAAGAGATTGGTAAAGGCATCGTGGCCGAGCAAGCTCATTCCCGGATCACCATCCTCATTGATGAGTGGCGAGCCATTGTCTACAACGTCAAGGATGCCAGCGAAGCCATCAAAGCTCTGTTGACCGAGAGCCGGAAAGCCGCCTTTAGTGTGTTTGTCGCCACTCACTCGGACCGAGCCAAGCCACTGGGTTTAGAGGGTGAATACGATTTGAAGGATGGATTTGCCATTGTCAGGTTAGCTATCGCCAACGGCCAGCGATACGCCACGTTGGATATGGGCAATGGCGAAGTACCTGTACTGCTCCCTGGCACCTATCCTACTCAGCATCCTCCAGTCATTGAGGCTGAGGAAGTAATTAACCTGGAACCAGAGCTAACCCCAGAGGAAGCCCGTATTCTGGAACTTCATGAGCAAGGCGAGAATATCTCAGCGATAGCTGCCGCTGTGTTTGGCTCAAAAGGTGGCAATCAGAATCAGCGGGTCCGAGAAGTTTTGAGTAAGTATAACCAAGTGTAAAAGTGTAAGGTGTAGCTTACACCGCAGTTGCAGGGTGATTTACACCTTACACCATGAACTTATGGACAAAGTAATGAAAGCACAAGAGATCACTGTAGCTATGCCAGCGTTTACGGTTGTGGAGCGAGCTGTTCATTACGCTCGTGTCTCTGGCGATGATCGCAAAAATGAGGGCCGTAACCTGGAAGATGGGCAACTGAATTTGTGCAGAGACCATTCTGCTCATTACCATTATAACGTGGTAGCAGAGTTTGCCGAGGATGACCGGGGCGCAAGCGGATACGAGATAGACTTACCCAAGCTGAGTAAAATTCGTGAGATGGCTCGCAATCGTGAGTTTGATGTCTTGGTTGTCAGGGAATTAGACCGTCTGAGCCGCAACCTGGCCAAGCAGTTGATTGTCGAAGAAGAACTAAAACGATATGGAGTCAGAATTGAATACGTTTTGGCTGAATATGATGACTCACCCGAAGGTCGGTTACAAAAGCATATTCGGGCTACGATTGCCGAATATGAGCGGGAAAAAATCAAAGAAAGATTAGTCAGAGGAAGGAGACAAAGCGTGAAAGCTGGTAACATTATTGTCAGTGATCGGCCCCCCTACGGTTATAAAGTGGTAAAGAATGAGGGCAAAATCACCCTGGAAATTGTCGAGGAGGAAATCCAAATAGTCCAATTAATTTTTGAATGGTATCTCATTGGTGATGAGAGTAGTAAGCCACTATCTTTAAGTGGAATTGCCAAAAAACTGACCCAAATGGGGATTCCAACCAGGGGTGATACCTACAAGCATGTCCGTAAAAAACGCGGCTATGCCCAGTGGAATAAGAGAACGGTATGTCGAATTCTAAAGCGAGAAACTTATACAGGTATCTGGTATTACGGTAAATCCAGTTCAAGTGAACCGATACCAGTGCCTGTTCCGGCTATTATTTCTCAGGAAGTCTGGGAAGCTGCCCAAGAAAAACTAGAGGAGAACCAGGAAAAGTCTCGCCGGAACATGAAATACAACTACCTCCTGAGTGGACATATTACTTGTGGTATTTGCGGCTACAGGATGAGTGGTATATGCAAAAAGCATAAAGAGAAGAGATATTTTTACTACCGTTGCCCAGCAAATGAATACGTAGACTCGACACGGAAGTGTGTTCTCCCCCACTTCACTGCCAATGAAGTCGAGTCTGCGGTATGGAGTTGGATTAAATCAATCTTAATCAGCCCCGAACAACTAGGCAGCGGATTGAAGCAGTATCAGGATCAACAAGCTCAAACAGTCGCCCCTTTACAGGAGCGATTGAAAATTGTTGATGATTTACTGGCTGAGAATCAGACCCAACTCCAAAGATTGTTAGACCTCTATCTCAAGGGTGACTTTCCTAAAGAAATGCTGACTGAGCGCAAAGACCGACTTGAAACAACGATTAAAAATCTGAAAGATGAGCGAGCGAGGTTAAGCGCACACCTGGAAGCCAAAATGCTAACCGAGGAACAAATACGAACTGTTAAAGATTTCGCTGAAAAAGTACAGGAAGGGTTAACCGCAGCGGAAAACGACTTCGAAAGCCAACGCCAAATTATCGAGATGTTGGACATCCAAGTAACATTAACAATTGAAAGCGGTAAAAAAGTTGCCTACGTCCAGTGCCGATTAGGAGAAAAGTTATTGTCAATTAAGACGCTTGCAAGTTATGAAAAGTTCTGGTACAATGGGCTTAAGCTTAATTCCCCCTTTTATCTTAGGTGCTGTCCGCTATACCTGCCATAGGTATAATTTGGGGTTTTGGCCGATTTTGGACAGCGAATTATAAGCTTTGCCTAACACCCAGTAATTTTGAGTTTAAAAACCTGAGCAAGTTACTCAAGCAAGAACTTCGAAGTTAGCGCCACTTTATTATAAAGCCTGCGTGAGGAGTAGACGATGAGAGATAGAATTCAAGCGTTCCTTAACTTTCTTGCCGCAGAAAAAGGATATGCTGAAAACACCATTGCTGCCTATCAAAATGATCTGGGGCAGTTTTTCTTGCATATTCAAAAGAAAACCGATGAGAAAGTAGAAACGTGGGCGCAGGTCAAAAAGAGTGTGATTATTGATTATATCGAGCGGATCAAAAGCGGCACTTATACCTCCTCGACGGTGGCGCGTAAGGTAGCAGCCATCAAATCCTTTTTTCATTTTTTGGTGGCCGAAGGCGACTTAAAAGAAGACCCTACCTTGACCCTTGATTCGCCCAAGGTGAAAAAACGTCTGCCCAAAGCCATCTCGATGAATGAAATTGACCAGCTGTTGCAGGCGCCCTCCGGTCAAAATGGTCCCAAGGCCGAGCGCGACTTGGCCCTATTGGAAATGCTTTACGCTTCGGGCATGCGGGTAACGGAATTAGTCTCGCTCAATGTGGCCGATATTGACATTGATGGTAATGTCGGCAAAGTACGGGTCAAAGGCAAAAAAAGCAATTCCAAAGCGCGCGAGATCCCGATTACGGGCACGGCTCTGAACATTCTCAAAACGTATCTGCGGCATGGCCGAGAGCAATTGGTCCATGATCCGAATGAAGGGGCGCTTTTCCTCAACAATCGCGGGCAGCGCCTGACCCGCCAGGGTTTGTGGCTGATTATCAAACATTATGTCGAAGCAGTCGGCATTTCCGCCGAAGTGACCCCGCACACGCTCCGTCACTCTTTTGCCGCGCATAAACTCAGCCAGGGCCGGTCGCTGCAAGACATTCAAAAATTGTTGGGCCACGCCAATATTTCAACCACCCAGGTCTATGCTCACCTGACCCAAGAGAGCGAAAAAGAAGTTCGCTGATTAAAACCTGCTCAATTGTATTGATGAGTGATAGTCAGATGCAGGGCAGATAGGGTAGCTCTGCATTTTTATTTGTAGCGAAGGGGTTATAGCTATGGCTGAAACTAAAGATTTTTTTACCTACGAAGCGTATCAGCAGGCCGCCGACTACATCCGGGGCAAAACGCAGCATCAACCGGCCATTGGCCTGATTCTGGGGTCCGGCCTCAGCCCGCTGGCCGATGAAATCGAGCAGGCCGATCATATTCCCTACGCCGACATTCCCCATTTTCCGGTTTCCGGGGTCGCCGGGCATGCCGGTAAACTGGTCATCGGACAATTGGCCGGAAAAGCCGTGCTGGTCATGCAGGGCCGGACCCATTTTTACGAGGGCTACTCGACGCAGCATATCACCCTGCCGGTCCGGGTGATGCGGCTGCTGGGGGTGCAAACCCTGATTGTCACCAACGCGGCCGGGGGGCTTAATCGAAACTTCAAAGCCGGCGAGTTGATGTTAATTACCGACCACATTAACCTGGTCGGCATGACCGGCAACTCGCCGCTGCACGGCCCCAACCTGGAGGAATTTGGTCCGCGCTTCCCCAGTATGACTCACGCCTATGATCCGGCTTTGACGGCCCTGGCCCGCCAAACCGCCCGGAATTTAAACCTGACCTTGCAGGAAGGCGTCTACGCCTGCTTGTCCGGCCCAACCTTTGAAACGCCGGCCGAGAACCGTTTTCTCCATCGCATGGGGGCCGATGCCGTAGGTATGTCAACTGCGCATGAAGTGGTGGTGGCGAATCACTGCGGCATGCGGGTGCTAGGGGTCAGCAGCATTACCAACATCTCGATCCTGGAAACCAGCTCTACCGCCGAAACCACCCACGAAGAAGTTTTGGAAACGGGCAAACGGGTTGTGCCCAATTTGATGGCGCTCCTCAGGGGGGTGCTGTCGGCTATGACCCCCTAGCCCCTTGTCTGTCGAAACGAGACATAATTTGCTCCTATATCTACCTGTTTGTATACTGGGGCGGAATTACAAAAGTTTTTTGCTCTAAACGAGTATACACTCTAAAATATACCCCTTTGCGTTTTAAGGGGACACTGCATGCTAGAATTTCTCAGGCCAATCGCCTTATTCGACACCTGGCTGTACCTCGGTTTGGGTCTTGTCGCGCTTTTTTTTATCAGAATTATGTGGTTGGCCCGGCGAGACCGGGTGCGTTCCATTTTTACCCTGGAGCGCGAAAACGCCAATACCCGTATGACCCGGGCCTTTATTGGCCTCATGGTCGTTTTGAGTTTAGCCCTGGGCGTTTATTACCTGAGCGTTATCACGCCGACCATCGTCCCCCCGCCCCAGGACACCCCCACCCCCACGCCCATTATCGCCCTGCCCCCCACACCGACTCCGCCGCCTTTATTGCCGACTCCCACGCCCTCGTTAACCCCTTCACCCACTTCGCCTCCCCCCACGTTTGAGGCGGAAATTACCGTCACCCCCACCCCCAATGCGCCTGCCCCTGGTGGACAGACGCCGAACTGCCCTAACCCCAATGCCCGCATCACCCAACCCGGTACAGGGGCGCGGGTGAGTGGGGTCATCCAAATCAGCGGGGCAGCCACGGTGGATAACTTTGATTACTACAAATTCGAGTTCCGCCCGCCCGGCGGCGAATGGTCTTTTATTCAAAGTTATGACAACGCCGTGTTGGGCGGTATCCTCGGCTCGTGGAACACGGGCACAGCCGCACCCGGCGAGTATGAATTCCGGCTGGTGGTGGTGGATAACATCGGCAACTACCCGGAGCCGTGCGTGATTCGGCTCATCGTGCAGTGACACTCAAATTAGAATGTTTGTGCTATGCTCTAAACATCGTATAATATACCTATTCGATTTTCCTCCCTTACATCGAACCAGGGATTGCATCACACAACATTCATTTTAGCTGACATACCAATGGCTAACTATCCCGAACTTATCTACTGGCTGGCCCTCCTCAACGAGAGCCGCCTGAAATTAAATCTGGTCAAGCCGATTATCCAGCAGTGGTCTTTTGGTGAAAACCGCAGCCTGGCCGAACTATTTGAGCTGTCGCCGTGGGAGTGGTCAACCCGTTTTGGCTTGACCGATGACGAAGCCAACCGGGCTGTAGCGGCGGCGGCACGGCTGGACAAGCAGGCCGCGCTGGTGACCCAGTGGCAGGTCCAAAAAATCGAACCGCTCATTCGGACCGACCCGCGCTACCCCAAACGCCTGATCGCCACCCTGCCGGCAACCAAGCAGCCCTTGATCCTGTGGGCGCGGGGCAATTTGAACTTGCTCAATGAGCCGGGGGTGGCCGTGCTGGGCAGTCAACCCCCCAACGATGCCATGACCGAACTGATCCAGGAGGTGATGCAAACCCTGGCGGCCGAAGAGATTAACCTGGTCAGCGGCTATGGCCGCGGCCTGGACCGGGCTACGTTTGAAGCTATGGTCGCAACCGCTAACGGGCGGGCCGTGGTGGTTTTGCCGATGGGCTTGAGCGCCTTTGCCAAATCCACCACCAAATTGGAGACGGTGATTACCCAGGGACGAGTTGTGCTGATCAGCCCCTTTGCCCCGGACACGCCTTTTCAGGAAAAGCTGGCCGAGGCCCGCAACCTGTTGATTGACCACCTGGCCCTGACCCTGCTCATCCCCCACCCTGACGAGGACGCCCAGGCGCGGGCTATGGCAGCCCTGGAGCGGGGCCTGCCCGTTTTTGTCAGCCTGAATGACACTGCCGGCAACCGCGCTTTGATTGACGGCGGGGCCTATCTGCTCACCGACGCCGGCGAGGTGGTCGAAATGGTCCAGCAGGCTATTATTGATACCGTTTTTGTCGAAGAAGCCCCGCCGCCCCCTATGGGGCAGCCCGCCACCGCCCCGGACCCGGCGGCGAGCCCTCCCATCAGCGACGCCGACTTCAATCTCCCGGTCGAGGAGGTTGAGCCGATTGACAGCGAAGAAGCCCTGGAAATTCTCTCGCTGGGCGGCAATGTGCCGGAGATTTTGCGGAAACGGCTGAAGAAAGAGGATGGGGGCGACGCAGAGCGGGCGAAGAAGAAGGGGAAGAAGTAACGAGATAACGTTCATCAGGCAGCTCCATATCAAGAAACAATGGATGCTCTCAGCGCCAGACTCCTTTATGAAACAAGGTTCAGCGGCTAAAACCGCGCGATAAAATAATTACTCATTTGATAGCGGGCTGACTAAATCCTCATTTTTTGATATAATTAGCTTGCAGTGTATTTCTAGAGTATAAAGGTGATCAGATGAATGCGGTAACTATTACTGAAGCTAAAGCCAATTTGGAGCAGATTATTGAGCAGGTTATTGCTGACGTGGAACCTACTATTGTCAGCACCGATACAGGGCAGCAAATTGTGCTCTTACCGCTTGAGGAATTTAATGCCTGGAAAGAAACGCTCTACCTGTTGTCCAATCCTTTTAACGCCGAACATTTGCGACAATCAATTATAGAAGCACAGACGGGTAAAACGGTCGAGCGAGCGTTAATTGAGGGATGAAGTTAGTTTTTACCGAGTCAGCCTGGAATGATTATTTGTGGTTTCAAGAGAACGACCGTCGGCTCTTAAAACGCATTAATAGCCTCATTAAAGAGGCACAGCGGACCCCTTCTGAGGGTATAGGCAAACCAGAACGATTAAAGGCGAATTTGTCAGGGTATTGGTCAAGACGGATAAGCGAAGAACATCGGTTAGTCTATGGGGTTACGGACACGGAATTAGTCATTATCTCCTGCCGGTTTCATTATCAGAAATAAATAGGCGCAGTGTAAAAAGAAGAAGCCCGGCAAAGCGTTTTCCCTGCTGGGCTTCTTTTCATAAATACAGCGGATATTTCACACCCTTTTTCTTTCATTGCCAAACTCAGTTTGGCAATGAAAGAAAAGAGTTCAAACTTCCAGCCTTCCAGCCTTCCCCTTTTTTACTCCTGCCCAAACCGCTTCAAATCCTCCGGCCCGTCCTGCTGGACGGCCACCGGCTCGTCACCCTGCACCATTTTACGCACCTGCTCGACCACTTCCGGGTTGGCCAGGGTGGTCACATCGCCCACGTTCATGTTGTTAGAAACGGCGGCCAGCACCCGGCGCATAATTTTGCCGGAGCGAGTCTTGGGCATGTCGGGCACAATAAAGACGTGCTTGGGCTTGGCGATTTTGCCGATGGTCTCGGCAATGGCGTTTTCGACCTTCTTTTCGATTTCTTTGCTGGCGCTGTAACCCGGCTTGAGCGAGACATAAATATCCGGCACGCGGCCCTTGACCTCGTCCACGCGGGGCACTACGGCGGCTTCGGCAATTTCGGGCACGGCCAGGCAGGCCGACTCCAGCTCTTTGGTTCCCAGGCGGTGGCCGGCCACGTTGATCACGTCGTCAATGCGGCCCAAAATGCGGAAGTAGCCATCTTTGGCCTGCATGGCCGCATCGCCGGGCAGGTAGGGCCAATCGCGCCAATCTTTGCTTTCAGGGTTTTTGCAGTAGCGGGCGTAATAGGTTGAGACATAGCGGTTGCGGTCGCCCCAGATGGTCTGAAAGCCGCCTGGCCAGGGATTGCGAATGCAGATGTTCCCGGCTTTGTTCGAGCCGGCGGGAACCTCGTTACCTTCGTCGTCGTAAATAACCGGGTGGATACCGGGCATGGCCGGGCCGGCGCTGCCGGGTTTCATCGGTTGAAGGGCCGGCATGGTGGTGCAGAGGAAGCCGCCGGTTTCGGTTTGCCACCAGGTATCCACAATCGCCGCCTCGTCTTTGCCGACCACGTGATAGTACCAGCGCCACACTTCCGGCTCAATCGGCTCGCCGACAGTGGTCATGTGCTTGAAGTGGTAGTTATACTTTTGCGGCTCGTCGGGGCCGGCTTTGCGCAGCATGCGGATGGTGGTGGGGGCGGTATGGAAAATATTGACATTCAACCGCTCGGCGATGCGCCATGCTCGCCCGGCGTCGGGGTAGGTCGGTACGCCCTCAAAAAGAACGCTGGTGGCCGCCAGGGAGAGCGGGCCGTAAACAATGTAGGAGTGGCCGGTAATCCAGCCGATGTCGGCCATGCACCAGTAAACATCTTCGGGGTGGATGTCTTGCACATATTTGGAGGTAGCGGTCACATAGGCCAGGTAGCCGCCGGTGCCGTGCTGGCAGCCTTTGGGCCGCCCGGTGGTGCCGCTGGTATACATCAAAAAGAGGGGGGCTTCGGCGGGCATGGGCACGGGGTCAATCCGTTTGCCGCGATACTGCTTGAGCAGGTCATTGACAATAAAATCGCGCCCTTCGACCAGCGGGGTTTTGCTGGAATATTTGCCGGGATAGCGCTGCCAGACCAACACCTTTTCCACCGCGTGTCCTTCTTCATCGGCCACACGCACGGCTTCGTCGGCTTTGTCTTTGTGTTCCAGCAGGCTGCCGCTGCGGTAATAGGCGTCCATCGTAATCAACAGCCGGCTGGTTGAGTCAGAAATGCGCTCACCGCAGGCCCGACCGCTAAACCCGGCAAAAACCACCGAGTGAATCACCCCCAGCCGGGCGCAGGCCAGCATCGTGACCGGCAGTTCGGGGGTCATGGGCATGTGGATGGTTACCCGATCGCCGGCTTTGAGGCCGCAAAAATCCTGCAACAGCGCAGCCATCTCGTTGACCCGCACATAAAGTTCCTGGTAAGTAATGGGCAGGTGCGGCTCTTCTTCCGGCTCCGGCACAAAAATGAAAGCTGCCTTGTTTTTGTATTTTTTCAGGTGGCGGTCAACACAGTTGTAAGAGGCATTAATTTTGCCGCCGACAAACCATTTCCAGCACGGCGCATCGCTGGTATCGAGGGTGGTGTGCCAGTACTGGTACCAATCCAGCATGTCGGCATACTCTTTGAAACATTCAGGGAAGTTGTCCAGGCTCATGCGGTCGTAAATGGTGGGGTCGGTCATATTGGCCTGGGCAATAAATTGACTCGACGGAGGAAAATACTCCTCTTCCTGCCAGTGAACGGCAATCTGAGCCTCGCTCACATCCAACCCTTCTTTTTCTTTGTCACTCATAGACATTGCCTCCTACATTGGATATTTTTAGATTTTTTATCGGCTTTGATTGGGGGGAGGAAATTCGCACCGGTTTGTGACCCTATGATAATAGCTTCTCTGGCTGGATGCAAATAACGCCAAAAAAATTGGCATACAGATACCCCCTGCTGTTATGATAACAGCTTTTGTCACTGCTGTCGTCACCCTAAAAGGGTAAAAGAATCTCACCCCTACGGGGGAAAATTTTTATCTTAAAATGGTGACATTCAACACTGGATTTAGCCAGGTTGATTGGGTATACTATCAGCAGTAAACAGTAATCAATGAACAGTATTCAGACTGTTTACTGATGACTCAATGTCGTTAAGTTAGTGTAGTTTAGCCCCTTGTGGGCGGGCACGAGGCCCTATGCTACGGCCTTAACTTAATGACATTGACTGATCACTGCGCTTTCTCAGGAGTGTTCACGAGCCAGAGCGCGCCACCGATGATGAAAATGGAGTCCAAAGCTTGCTTTGCTTTTTTGGCAAACCAAGGTTTGCACTCCAGTCTATTTTCGAAGGAGTCATCACGAGCCTGACGGTACACCACCGATGATGAAAATGGAGTCCAAAAGCTATGCTTTTGGACTCCGGCAAAGCTATTTTCGAAGGAGAACTTCATGGATTCATACAATCCCCAGCAAAAACTGGAAGAGTTAAAAAAGGCTTATCCCGATAAATTTGCTTCGGAAAACCGCATATTTAAACACATCCGGCGGGGCGACCGAATTTTTATCAGCACCGGCTGCGGCCATCCCCAATACCTCGTTCTGGCCCTGATTAATTATCTGGCCTCTCATCCAGGCGAACTTTTCGATGCCGAAGTTTTCCAGATGTGGAGTTTGGGCATGGCCCCCTACGCCCACCCCAAGTTTAAGCATCACTTCCGGCATAACTCTTTTTTTATCGGCGATACCACCCGCGAAGCGGTCAATCAGGGCCTGGCCGACTATACCCCTATTTTTTTATCCCAAACGCCTAATCTTTTCTATCGTAAACTGGTGCCCATCGAAGTAGCCCTGATCCAGACCTCGCTGCCTGATGAGCACGGCTATATGAGCTTGGGGGTCAGCGTAGATATCACTAAAGCGGCCATCGAGAACGCACCCCTGGTCATTGCCCAGGTCAACGCTGCCATGCCCCGCGTGCATGGGGATGGCTTTATCCATATTGAAGATGTAAATTACCTCATTCCTTACGATGAACCCTTGTTAGAATATACGGCTGAGGTAGACGACGAAGAGGTAGTGGCCCAAATCGGCAAATACACTTCCCGGCTGATTCAGGATGGCGATACTCTGCAAATTGGCTACGGCAGCACTCCCAACGCGATTTTGCCCTACCTGAAGGATAAAAAACATTTGGGTCTCCACACCGAATTGTTAACCGACGGTATTGTTGAGTTGATGAAAGCGGGTGTAATTGATAACCGTCAGAAAACCGCCAACCGGGGCCGGGCAGTGGCGACTTTCTGTATGGGGTCCAAAGCAACTTATGACTATATTCACGATAACCCGGCCATTGAATTTAGGACCGCCGACTACACCAACAATCCCCTGGTGATTGCCCGGCACGATCACATGGTGGCCATCAACAGCGCTCTTGAAATAGATTTGACCGGCCAAGTCACTGCCGAAACCATTGGCCGGACATTCTTCCGGGGCATCGGCGGCCACGCCGATTTTATGCGCGGGGCTATTTTGGCCCGCTACGGCAAAACGATTATCACCGTGCCGTCCACGGCCCAGGGCGATACGATTTCGAGAATTGTCCCTTTTCTTAGCGAGGGCGCCGGTGTAACGCTCAATCGGGGCGACATTCACTACGTGGTGACTGAATATGGCATTGCTTATCTGCACGGCAAAAGCCTCAGAGAGCGAGCCATGGAACTGATTGCCATTGCCCACCCCAAATTTAGACCCTGGCTGATTGAAGAGGCCAAGAAACGCAACCTGATCTATCAAGATCAGGCCTTTATCCCCGGTGAAAAAGGGGAATACCCGGCAGAATTAGAAACCTATCGCACCACCAAAACCGGGCTGGAAATCTTTTTAAGGCCGGCCAAAATCAGCGACGAGCCTCTGCTCAAGGAATTCTTCTATGCTTGTTCTGATGAAAGCCTCTATCGCCGTTTTATGTCTATGCTAAAGGGCATGCCCCACGAAAAGTTACAGAAATTTGCTGTGGTAGATTACACTCAAACTATGCACATTCTGGCCATAATAAAAGAAGGCGAAGAAAAGGAAAATGTCGTCGGCATCGGCCAGTACACCATTGATGAAACAACCCATACCGCCGATATTGCTTTTGCCGTCCTGGACAGTTACCAGGGCCAGGGCATCGGCACCGAATTGCTCAAATACCTTACCCGTTTAGCCAAAAAACGGGGCTTGCTCGGCTTCACCGCCGATGTCCTTTTTGATAACATCAGTATGATCCGTGTGTTTGAAAAGATGGGGTTTGAGACCAAAAAACAGTTTGACTCCGGCGTATACCGGCTGACGATGATGTTTAGAGACGCAAAAAATGGGCGATAAGAATTTGGGTAGGGGCATGGCCTCGCGCCTGCCCCTAAGAGGCGACTGCAAGGGTACACCCCTACAAATTCAAAATGTTTTTCTGAAGATCTATGGAAAGCGGGTGAAATCCCTCCTGACAAATTGTGACATTCATCACTAAATCTTCTCCTCTTTATTAGATATACTGATTAAGGCTAAAATTTTTGTTGACCACTTTAACAACTTAACAAATTCTATCACAATCTACACTCAAGAATACAGGAACATCTGTTATGCAATCAGGAACTAGAAAACTGTCTTACTGGTTGAATTGGCTGCTAAGCTTAGCGATTTTAGTCAACATCTTCCCGGCAAAGCCGGTTTTGGCCTTATCCAGTCAGCCTCACCGTTCTTTTATTCCCTTTGACGCCCCACAATATCATTATGTCACTCAAGTTAATGAAACTACCCGAATTACCATAGGCGATAGTGATGGTACAGTCGCCTGGTCAAATACATCAAACATCATCGGTCCTCAAAATGGCGGTGATGCTCAATTACATAATTCCTCCGATAACGATTGGGGATGTATGGTTGTCTCACTGAGCAGTACGGTAACGCTTAATAATGGGGCAGTGCAAGCCTATGTTCATCAACCGCAATCGGGTACTCAAGATATGGGGATGCGTCTCTCGGCATCCTCCGGCATTTTGGGGTGCAGTGATACGGGCTGGACAACCGTTTTTGGCTATCAGGAAGTAGGTGGGCCAAACTCTGGCGGTGCTAACTGGTATGGCGGTAGCTACACCGGCGATGTTCGTTCTATCCGTATTGAGGTGTGGAGCGCCGGGGGCAACATTCTTCATCTGAATAGGTATTTTTATCTGGACTCAGTGCGGGTGTGGGGTTTCTCTCCTTTAACGCTCGAAGTTGTTGACCCTCAAAGCGTTCCCGTTACGGCTATGGGGTTAAATAATGACGGCTGGCCGACGCCTAATCCACTTACAGCCATCGTAACTATATCTTGCCCTGAGGATGGGCCAAACTGTACTGCGCCTTTTAATCTGAGTATCAGTTCAAACCATAATGCCCGCTTTTATATGTATGCCAAAGACCTGGCAGCAGACCAGGACCCTATGATCATCAGTTGTCAAGATTTTTTCCCGGAATCAACGCCCTACTCTCACGGCAGCTATCTGGGAATATGTACCAGAGCGGCTGTACCCGGCAGTACGACTTTCACGGTGTTAGCCGGAGACACCAAAACACTGCGGTGGCAAATGTGGATACAACCCTCTCAGGCAGCCGATTTGGATTTTGCAGCCACATGGGGCACAAATACCATAACCTGGACAGTTCAAATTACCTCAGCGCAAATTCATCCGCTCGTCTTCATCCCCGGCTACCTGGGCACGTGGCCCTCTCAACACGGGGGAGGACTCGATCCAATTCTCCATACTTATGATAATACCATTGAATTTCTACAAAGAGCCGGTTATGAACTTGGTTCAGCCGGTTCTGGGGCATCGTTAACGCCTTTAGGGTGGGATTGGCGTTTTCCGCTCTGGCACACAGGACGGTATGTTCTGTCCGGTGATATTCAGGCTATTCAAACCACTTTGCCTTCAATCCGAAAAAGCTACGTGAATTATGGGCAGGTGGATATGGTGGCGCACAGCGCCGGCGGTCTGGTGGCCCGCTCCTATTTGGAGGATATTAGTTTGACCAACACTCCGGCCAATGTACATAAAATGGTCACACTGGCTACCCCACATCGGGGACTACCTCCTGCTTACCGGGGGTGGTATGGCGGCGATGTGCGTGGCGCGTTTGGGGTAGAAGGAGCGCAGGCCGCCGGGTTGCTGGCCGGGTTGATTGTTTGTGATCGAGACGATGGTAGCGGAGCATCGGGCGCTGTCCACGTGATAACTTCGGGCGAAATGTTCGACTATATCCATTCCTCAATGCCTTCAGCCGAACATCTGCTGCCTGCCCCGGATGTTCAACCTGCTTACTTGCTTGACTATAATACCAATGCGCCCTTCCCTTTTGGCGTTCCCTACAATGCTTTTTTGGATGACCTTAACTCGGCCGGCGGGGCCTGGGATGCTACTCGATTGATCGGGGGCTTGACCATCTATTCCTCTTTCAGCAGTTCCGAGCAAACCAATATTCAGTATGGGGTCCTGCCGCCTCCGGGAGGTGGTTCATCATTGTGGCAGTACGGTATTGCAGTGCTGCCGCCAAAAGGCAGAGGTCCTGGTGACAGTTTTGTGCCAGCCTACAGCGCCAATCTCAAACAGGTAGCCGCCCTGGCCGGTGCAGGAAATATTTACGAACGAGGAGAAAATAGTATTCTTGGTGAGGCATTTAACCATAGTACAATTGTCTCTAACCCTCGGATGGTGCGCCAGGTTTTGTTTTACTTAAGTGGTTTGCAAGCGGATGAGCAATTTTGGAATGTTGATCCTCCAACTGAGCCGGGTTTTCTCGGCTCGGCTATTAGTGTGTTTAGCTGTTCACCCGTGCGAATTTTGGTAACCGACCCATTAGGCCGTCAGGCCGGCCTGAATATGACTACCGGCCAGGTGATTAACCAGATTCCCGGCGCTTATGTTAGCACAGCGGGTGATGAACCGCAGCAGATTATTATCCCCGGCACGACCCTCGGACTTTACCGGGTAAACGGCATCGGTGTTGCAACCGGTCCTTACAAAGTAGGCGCAGCTTATGCTACCGCCGATAGACCTGATTTCTTAACCCAAGTATTTTCCGGGACAACCGTATTAAATCAGAGTTATCAATTTACCTTCAATATACCCTTATCCATCTCCACCTATCTGCCTATTATTCTCAAAGAAGCGACCGGTCAGTCAATGATAACCGCCCCAGGAGGTGATGACGGGGCATCCGATTCGCCGTTTGTATCGCCTGTGCCTACGCCTACTCCAGCTAAAAAGAAAGTAAGGTAAACCCGTCGCTCACAAAAGTTGGAAATGTTTGTTCAAGAGATGGAGACATAACGAAATAAGTTTATCACCGTCGAGGCTACTGATGACCAGTTGACAACTATTGTCCAACAACCTATCATCCATTTGCAAAATTAAGCTGATGGGTCTTGATAGACCGGGGAGGCAGTTCGGTCTTCCCGGTCTGGTAGCCAGATGATGTTAAGCAAGAGGATTGTATGAAAAGGTTAAACTTAAAAATCTTTGCCAGGCTATCCCAGGTAGTCGCCATCGTTATGATAATAGGGATACTTCTAACAGCTTGCTCCCTCTTTCTACCGCGAGGTGCTGAAGAACTTGTTCCGACCGATGAGGATGCAGGCGGTATGGCTCTCTCACCGGAAGGCGACAAATTGATTTATCTGTCTCGCAGTAGTAATACCCCGGTTGTATTAAATTTGGCAACCAACCAGAAAAATGAGATAGATAGCAAACATTGTGGCAGTTGGAATTGGCTTGATAACCAAACCATCCTTTGTTGGGGAAAGCCTGAGTTCAATATTCCTCCGGCATTGATAAATGATAATGGTGTATTGTTGACCGAACTCAAAAAGGTAACAATCAATGATGTAAACTTATCAGAGGTATTAAGCAAGGCCAGCCAAGTTTTTCTTATTGAAGCGCCCTTTGCTATAGATACACGTCATATTTTAATCCTATCGCCCAATTACAGTGAAAATTCCGAAAACTATCTGATTATTAATCTAACCAATGCAGAGCAGTTATTGCAAGGCGTATCCTATGTCGTGGCACCCAAACCCTATGTCGCTGACCTGCAGAGTGATAAAATATATTCACCCAACGGAGACTATTACTACACTCTTATCTGGAATGTTTCTTTGTCCATTTATGCCAGTAGAGATGACGAACTACTAGCCAAAGTTCCTTTGGAATCGAACGAGAATATTAAAATCGGGGGTTGGGTTTACGACAGCAGCGGGGTTATCTATCAAATTAACCGGATTGGCCCTTTGGGTACGATCTCGCCCATTTACAAACTGAATGTACCATGAGGTTGCTAGATGAGTTTTCTCCAGGACTAAGGAATTCGAAGCAGGAGATAAGGATAAATCTTTCATTGGTCCCCAAATCTCAATTCAAAATGGTTGGAAAAACTTTTTTAGATTAGCTATAATCTAAGGGAAGTTAACTAGAACGACTTTTTGCGGAGTATCTATGCTTGACTCACTCTTCAATCCCCAATCCGTTGCCATCATCGGGGCCTCGCGCACTGAGGGAAAATTGGGGTATGCCATTCTGGCGAATATGGTTGAAAGCCAATTTGGCGGCCCCATTTACCCAATTAACCCCACCCCACCTCCACCCGGAGAAGCGAACGAAATTTTGGGCCGGCCCGTTTATGCCGCTCTGGCCGATGTGCCCGGCCCGATTGGGTTGGCCGTCATTGTAATTCCCGCTGCGCAGGTGATGGCCGCTCTGGAGGAATGTGTGGCCAAAAAAGTCGGCGCGGCTATTGTCATTTCAGCCGGCTTCCGCGAAACCGGCGGCGAAGGTCTGAAATTAGAACGCCGCATGGCCGAACTGGCCGAAAAACATCATATGCCTATTGTCGGCCCCAACTGCCTGGGGGTTATTGACACGATTGTGCCTTATAACGCCTCGTTTGCCATCGGTATGCCCCGGCAGGGACATATCGCCTTTATGTCCCAATCGGGCGCGCTGTGTACCGGCATCCTCGATGTGGCCCTGGCCCAAAATATCGGCTTCTCCCGCTTTGTTTCGCTGGGCAACAAGGCTCATCTCAACGAGTTGCACTTTTTAGAGAGCTGGGCAGACGACCCCCATACCAAAGTGATGATGGCCTATTTGGAAGGTATTGTTGACGGCGAGCGCTTTATTCGAGAAGCCCGCCGGATTACCAAACACAAGCCGATTATTGCCATCAAAAGCGGCACCACCAGCGGCGGCTCGCGGGCGGTATCCAGCCATACCGGTACCCTGGCCGGCTCGGAGCGAGCGTATGAAGCGGCTTTTAAACAGGCCGGTCTGTTACGGGCCGGCTCCATCAGCGATCTGTTTGACTTGGCGATTGCTTTTGCCCGCCAACCCCTGCCGTCGGGCAACCGGGTCGCCATTGTTACCAATGCCGGCGGCCCTGGCATTATGGCCACCGACGCCCTGGAAAAGGCCGGCTTGGCCCTGGCGACCTTAAACCCGGCTACTCAGGAGGCCCTACGCCAGATTCTGCCTCCTGCGGCCAGCGTGCTCAACCCGATTGACGTGTTGGGTGATGCTCGCTCTGATCGCTATAAAATGGCTTTCCAGGCTGCCCTGGCCGATGACAATGTAGATGCCCTGGTCGTCATCCTGACTCCTCAATTTATGACCGAAATTGAAGAAACGGCCTGCGCCCTGGCCGACGCCGCCGAAACGCAGCCCGGACCTGTGCTCAAACCCGTGATGGCCTGCTTTATCGGCGAGGCCCATATGAAAGAGTCGCAGCGCATCTTTTCCGAGCGCAGTATCCCCTCCTACCCCACCCCGGAACGAGCAGCGGCGGCGATGCGGGCCATGGTCACTCAAGCCGCTTGGGCAGCCGAGCCGCTGCCTAAATTTGAGAGGTTTAAGGTAGACTGCGAAACTGTCGCCCGTATTTTTACCGAAGTGCGGGCCGATGGCCGGGTAAAAATTGGTGATGCCGAGAGCCGCGATATTTTAACCGCTTATGGCATTCGCGTGCCCCAATCCAAATTGTGCGCCAGCGCCGAAGAAGCCATAACTTTTGCCGACGAAATTGGTTATCCGGTGGTCATGAAGATTGCCTCGCCTGATATTTTGCACAAAACCGATGTGGGCGGGGTGCGGGTTGGCATTCAAAGCCCCAGTGAGGTGCGTGACGCCTTTGATCTGATGGTTTATCGCGCTCAAAAATTTCAGCCGAATGCGCAAATCTGGGGCTGCCTGGTGCAGGAGCAGGTGCGCGGCGGCAAAGAGATTATTACAGGTATGAATCGCGACCCGCAGTTTGGCCCCCTGGTTATGTTTGGCCTGGGCGGCATTTATGTCGAAGTTTTGAAAGATGTCTCCTTCCGCATTGCTCCTTTTGACCGCAAAGAGGCGATGGCCATGATCCAGGAAATTCGCAGTTTTGGGCTGCTGCGAGGTGTGCGCGGCGAACCACCCGCCGACCTCGACGCCGTTGCCGAAACGTTACTACGCCTGTCACAGTTGGTCACCGATTTTCCAGAGATCGTTGAGATGGACATCAACCCGCTGATGGTATTTGAAAAAGGTCGCGGCGCGATGGGAGTTGATATGCGGTTGGTGCTAAAATCATGACCGTCCACAACTGCCGGTAAGCCGCTGCCAGAACAGCGACGGTTGGCCGGCCGTGGTCGGCGGTCCTATCAGGGAGTTTTGCCATGACAATTAATCTATACATTACTTCAACCCAAAGCTTTTCCGGTAAAAGCGCGGTCTGCGCCACCTTTATCCATCGGATGAAAAAAGATGGTTTTCGGGTAGGCTATCTCAAGCCGTTTAGCAGCGCCGCCCGCGTTTTGACCGAGAGCATGATTGACGAGGATGCTCGTTTTATCAAAGAAACTTTTAATTTAAGTGAACCCCTGGAAACCCTGGCCCCGGTAGTGGTCACCGGCCAGCGAATGCTCAAAATTTTGGCCGATGGGGGCGCAGATTATAGCGAGGAAGTTAAGAAGGCCGCCCAAATTGTCAGCAAAAACAAAGACATTGTGGTGATGGAAGGCAGTGATAACTTCCGGGAAGGCTATATTGTCAACCTGTCACTCAACGAGGTGGCAGACCTGGTTGATGCTAAAGTTATTACGGTGGTGGGTTATCAAAACAGCCTTCAGGTTGTTGACGATACCTTAACCGCCCTGACCCGGCTGAAGGAGCGGCTGGTCGGCGTGATTATTAACAGTGTCCCGGAAAATCGCCTGCAATATGTCCATGAATTGGTGCTGCCCTATGTGCGTAAACAAGGCGTCACGGTTTTAGCTGTTTTACCTTACCAGCAGACCTTGCACTCCATCAATATCAGCGAAATTGTGGATGCGTTGCAGGGCGAATTGATTTGTGGAGAGTGTCTGGACGATCTGGTAGAAAATCTGACCATCGCCGCGATGAATGTGGATCAAGCCCTCAATCACTTCCGCCTGGTCAAAAATAAAGCGGTCATTGTGGGGGGCGACCGGCCAGATATTCAATTGGCAGCACTGGAAACCTCGACCAAAGTGCTTATTTTAACCGGTAATACTCGCCCTAACCCTATGATTGCGGCCAGGGCGGAAGAGCGCAACGTGGCAATTATCCTCTCGCCCCACGACACCCTGACTACAGTGGAAAAGGTTGAACAATTTTTTGGCAAGACTCGCTTCCACCAGGCCGAGAAAGTGAGCCGTTTTGCCCTGCTCCTAAACAATCTCCTCGATTTCAATGAGTTATATCGAACCATTGGGTTGGTGAAGGAGTAAAGCAGTGTCAACCCATCCTGATTCAGAAACCTAACTATTGGCTTCTTGATGCCTCTGCTTTTTGTGAAATAGACAAAATCTCCTCCACCGAGTAGCCCACAGGAGGCTCAACTTTTACGGAAACAAGGGCCAGAAAATCGGCAGAGCCACGGCCACCAAAATTAGATAGGTTAGACTCAAGCCGAGTCCAACTTTGGTATAATCGCTAAACCTGTAACCACCTGGCCCAAAAACCAGGGTGTTAGACTGGTGGCCGATAGGGGTTAGATAATCATTGCTGACGGCAATGACCACCGCCATCATAAAAGCGCGTGGGTCTGCCCCCAGACTATGGGCGATGTTAATAGCAATAGGACCAATCAAGACAATGGCTGCGGCGTTGGAGAGGGACTGGGTAATTAAAGCCGACAAAACATAAATGCCGAGCAAGATAGCCAGCGCACCAAACCCGGCCATCTGGGTCACGACCAGATCGGCCAGGTATTTGGCCGCGCCGGTTGACTCCATGGCCAGGCCCATGGGCAGCATCCCGGCAATCAAGAGGATCGAACGCCAATCAATGGATTGGTAGCCCTCGTCAATATTCAACACCCCCAGCAAGACCATCAGCAGCGCCGCAATCACCCCGGCCAGAGCAATGGGAAGCAGCTCCGTAATAATTACCACCAAAAAGACGGCAAAAATAGCCAGGGCTATTGGCGCTTTGGCCGTCCGGCGCGTTTCGAGCGGGACGGGTTCCAACACCAGAAAGTCGGAGCTGGTGCGCAGGATGTTGACAAAATCACGCCGGCCTTGCACCAGCAGCATATCGCCGGGTTGAAGGGGTTCGTCGCTCAACGGCCCTTCGACAAAGTGGCCGCGCCGCCACAAAGCCAGGACCGTGAGCCGGTACTTTTCCCGAAAGCGAATGTCTTTCAGGCTTTGCCCGGCCAGGGTAGAGTTGACATCCAGCACCACCTCGGCCACCATGACATCTTTGGAATTTAGATCGGATTCCTCGGTATGCTTGGCGTCCGGCTCAATCTGCAAATCCTGGCTGCGGCCGGCCCGCAGAATCTTATCCAGGCTGCCTTTGACCAGCAAAATATCGTTGCCCAGAATGCGGTCGTTGCGGCGAATGGATAGCTGTTTTTCCTCCCCCCGGATAAAGCCGACAATCGTCAAATTATAGGCTTCGCCAAAGCGGCTCTCTAGCACGGTTTTACCGGCCAGGGGCGAACTGGGCAGAACCCGGATTTCGCTCAGATATTCGCGCACCGGGTAGCTCTCGGTCAGGTCGGCTTGCAAGCGGCTGGGCAGCAGATGGCGGCCAATAAAAACCATGTAGATAATGCCAAAGCCAAGAATGAGCAGACCCATGGGCGCAAAATCGAAAAAGGCAAAAGTTTGCCCCGTGGATTGGCTTAAAATATCCGCGGCCAGGATATTCGGCGGAGTGCCGATGAGGGTAATGTTACCACCCATCAGCGAGGAAAATGAGATAGGGATGAGAAATTTCGAGACCGGAATCCGGGTTTGGCGAGAAATGCTGAGGGCGACCGGCATAAAGACAGCCGTTGCTCCCACATTGTTCATAAAAGCTGAAAGGCTGCCGGTTGCCAGCATCATCAAGGCGATGAGCCGAATTTCGCTTGCTCCGGCCATTTTGAGCATTTTGTCCCCAAAGAAATCGGCTACGCCTGTTTGATGTAGCCCTTCACCGATAATAAAAACTGCTCCCACCGTTATCACGGCCGTGTTGGCAAAGCCGGAAAATAAATCGTTAACCTCAACCAATCCGGTTAGGCCCAGGGTTATCAGCACCAGAATAGCCACAATGTCGGCGCTCAATTTTTCAGTCATAAACAAAATGAGCGCCGTAACCAGAATAGCAAAAACCAGACCCATTTCAAACGTCATGCCGGCGTTCCTTTCAAGCTGAGATGTGAAATAAGTTTGCGAGAACAAGTAACAAGGTGACTGTTACTTGTTTTTATGCGCCACGAGGTAGGCAACAGTGGCCGGCCAGGCAATGGTCTGGCCCAATAACTGGCGTTCAAACAGGCGTTTGACTTCGCTTAATTCAGCCTGACTAATTGGAGCTGAGGCGTTATTTAGCAAATGCTGAGCAAAGGTAGGTCGCCGCCCCGGCCCTCCGGTCAGCGCAAACCAACGCTCGAGTTGATCCACGCCAATCGTTAAATCCGAGGTCAGGGTTTCGACGCCGAGTTCAAGCGAGGATAGGCCGGCTGCTTGAAAAATGGCCTGCAAATCGGGCGCGTCCCAATTGAGCATGGGATCGGCGGTGTTGGCATAAATCCCCTCTTCGGCCGTCCGCACCCGATCAGCCAGTGAGACGGGCAGGCCCGTTAGATCAACTAATTGGTGCAGGCGGTGGGTGTGGCGCGGGACAATTTCGGCCAGAGCCAGCCGGCCGCCGGGTTTCAACAACGCAGCAATAATTTGAGCCGCGGCGGCCTTATCAGTCAAATGGGTGAAAACATTGCGGCCAATGATAACATCGTAGGACAAACTGTCAACTTGTCCTACAGAGGCCGCGGCAATAAGTTGGGGTAAGTCTGTTACCGCTCCTACTAAAATAATAGGGCGCTCCAGGCTGTCCAAATTATGGGCCTGCTGCTCCAGGGCAGTGGCCGTTTGCGGCGTGGCGGCCAAAGCCCACACCCCACCTACCGGCGCTCGCCGCACAGCTTCCCAGGTGAACAATCCTGTTCCGGCGTTCAAATCCAGCACCAGGTCGTGCCGTTCTACCCTGGCCAGCGTAAATACTCGGTCCCGGATGTGACCCAACTGCTGCCCCACATTGCTCAAGGTGCGCTGCAGCCAGCGATTTTGAGCGGCCGGCCCTTTGCCGCCAGTTTCAATCGGCCCGGCCAGCGACTCTTCGGTTTCCAACATGGCCGCCAGTTGTTCTTCGCGCCGGCGGGAAACCTGCTCGCGGATGGCCGCCTCGTAGCCCTGGTCGCCGGGCTGGTAAAAGACCCGGCCTTGCAGCGCAGCCGGTAAATATTGCTGGGCTACCCAATGATCGCGGTAGGCGTGAGGATAGAGATAGCCCTCGCCGTGGCCCAAGCCCTCGGCGTCGCGGTTAGCATCGCGCAGGTGGTCGGGCACTTCGGCTTCGCGCTCCTGTTCCACCGTCGCCAGGGCATCGAAAAAGGCAAAAGCGGAGTTGCTTTTGGGGGCGGTGGCCAGGTAGAGACAGGCTTCGGCCAGGTGAAAGCGGCCTTCGGGCAGGCCAACGTAATCATAAGCCTGGGCTGCGGCTACGACCACGCGCAAAGCGTTTGGGTCGGCCAGGCCGATGTCTTCTCCGGCAAAAATGATCATCCGCCGGAAAATAAAGCGCGGGTCTTCACCGGCGTACACCATTTTGGCCAGCCAGTAGAGGGCCGCGTCCACATCGGAGCCGCGCAGCGATTTGATAAAGGCAGAGATGGTGTCGAAATGGGCGTCGCCGTCTTTGTCGTACAGCACCGCCCGCCGCTGGATCGATTCCTCGGCCACCTCCGTAGTGATATTGATCAGGCCGTAGGCGTCGGGCGGGGTGGTTTCGACGGCCAGCTCCAGGGCGTTCAGCACGGCGCGGGCGTCGCCGTTGGCTACATTGACCAGGTGATCGAGCGCTGCTTCGGTCAAATTGACCTTGAGCCGGCCGTAGCCCCGCTCTGGGTCGGCCAGGGCTTGCCGGGCGATGGCCCGCAGGTCATCTTCGGTCAGGCTGCGCAGTTGAAAAATGCGCGAGCGCGAAACCAGGGCTTTGTTGACCTCAAAGTAGGGATTCTCGGTGGTGGCCCCAATCAAAATAACCGTCCCGTTTTCGACGTGGGGCAGCAGGGCGTCTTGCTGGGCTTTGTTAAAGCGATGAACTTCGTCAATAAAGAGAATGGTTTTTTGACCGAACATGCCGCGCTTGTTGCGGGCCACCTCGATGGCCTCGCGGATATCCTTGACCCCGCTCAAGACGGCGTTGAGGGCAATAAAGTGGGCGTGGGTGGTATTGGCAATAATCCGGGCCAGGGTGGTTTTGCCGGTGCCGGGAGGACCGTAAAAAATCAGCGAGGAGAGCTGGTCAGCCTGGATGGCCCGCCGCAGCAATCGCCCCGGCCCCAGGATGTGGGCCTGGCCGATAAACTCGTCCAGGGTGCGGGGGCGCATGCGGGCGGCCAGCGGCGCTTCCTTTTCAATTTGCTGCTCGCGGGCGTGGTCGAATAAATCCATCCTGTTATTTTAGCATGGACCTTCGCAGGGGGAAATATAGGAAGTTTTACCTAATCAAAACATTTGCTATCGCTTTGCAGATGTAATAGAATTGTAGTTAATTATATTCTCAATTGGTAACTATACAGTAATCAGTTGTCAGTTCAATAGTTTACTGATTACTGCTCACTGATTACTATTCTTTGCGAGGTTAAATGATTCGAGGCGAAGGTACATTAATCGAAGAACTGCAATCACGGGGGATGCGGGTAACGCCGCAGCGGGCGATTATTTTTGAGGCTATCGAGAAGCTGGAAGGACATATTACGGCGGAAGAGATTTTTGAACAGGTGCAAAAGGTCAATCCCTATGTTAGCCTGGCGACGGTTTATCGCACTTTGGAACTGTTGCTGGAGTTAAACCTGATTAATCAGACCAATTTTGGCCGCAGCCAGGCCTATTTTGCGCTCAAAGATCACGGGCCGCATCACCATCTGGTGTGCAGCGAGTGCGGCTACATCGAAGAGTTTGCCGACACCATTTTTGAGCCGATACGCACGGAACTGGATAAGCAGTACGGCTTTCAGGCACAGACTGACCATTTGAGCATTTTTGGGTTGTGCCGGGGGTGTCGGAAAAAGGGAGCCGGGGGATAAGCAGGTTCTCATAAAAAGAGGAGACCAAAATAGTCTCCTCTTTTTTGCGTAACTGATCAGTCCTCATGTCATTTCTCGGCCTACGGCCTCGAAATCCCTACTGCGTTGCATCGGCCTCGGAGATTTCTCCCTTCGGTCGAAATGACATGGCTGAGTAGTTACGATTATTCTTCGGTGGGCTGTTTGGGGATGCGATAGACGCAGTTGGAGGCGCCGTTGGCAATACATGCCACTTCTTCTACTTTGTAAAGTTTGCCGGTAGTCCAGGCCATAGCTTCCATAAGCACGCCCATGGTGGTGTAACAGCAGGGTTTATCATGGGCAGGCCGCCAGCGGCAGGGACATTCATCAACGACAAAATAAAAGGCATCCTCTTCGTCAATGACGGAGGTGGGCTGGTTGACTCGCTCGACGGCGGCGTTGGCCATGCGCTCTAAAATGAGCTTCATGCGGGTCTTTTCCGGCAGCGCCTTCAGCGCAACCCCAACCAACCCCAAAATAGCCGGCTGGTCTCTTAGCCCAAATTGAAAGGTGGCCCGCCCGATGCGTAAAAGCATAGCCCGCGCCCCACGCGGGCCATAAAACTCTTCGACTGCCTGTTGGACTGCCCCATACTCGGCAAAGGTGGCCTTCATTTCCAGGTCTTTGGGGGGGTAGTTGTTAATATATTTACTCAAGCCGCCGGCGTTTAAAACGGCCTTGGTGCCGTTTTCCCCCATAACTTCTTCAATGGCGTCGAGCAAAACGCGCAAGGCCGCATTGGGCATTGGACGTTCTTCAGGCATGGACTCACCTCCCTGAGACTGTTGATGGTTGTGTGAGTTTATTATACACAATCTTGAAGAATCGGGCTAATCTATTTTAACACAGCCAATGCGCGGCTACGGCAGCGATGACCGGAGACCGGGTATTTGTCTTTGATCCTCGGTCCCCGGTCTCCGGTCTATTTTCGAAGGAGTGTTCACGAGCCAGAGCACGCCACCGATGATGAAAATGGAGTCCAAAGCTTGCTTTGCTTTTTTGGCAAACCAAGGTTTGCACTCCAGTCTATTTTCGAAGGAGTGTTCACGAGTCTGAGACACGCCCCCAACGATGAAAATTGTTCGTAGTGACGACTTCAGTCGTCAAGTCTATAAGCGACTTCAGTCGCTACTACAAACAAACTATTTACGAAGGAGGTTCAGCGGGTGCGCCGCCGCCACTCCTCCTTTAATTCCAGCGCGGATAAATCGTTTTCTACATCGAGGAAATCTTTGAGCAGGCGATGAAATTTAGCAGCTTCATCGAGCATGGGGAAATGCTTTGAGTCAGACAGACCGATTTGGCGAATATTGAGCCAATTACCGTTGAGGTCACGGGTAGGGTTTGGGTCAATCACATCGTCTTTCTCGCCGTAAACGGCTAACAACATAGAGTTGTCTCGTTGGCTCAGGCTTTGAATGTGACTTTTAACATCCACTTTGGCTACCGATTGGATGCTGAGGCTGATAGCGCCCTCGCCTGCTTTTTCGGCTTCTTTTTGGACTTCTTTATAAGTAATTTGCCGCCACCACATAACTTTGGCAATAACCGAATTATTGGCAAAATCAATCAGTTTGCGGTTGATGCAATCGGGGTTCATGGGCAGGCTGACAGCCATCACTTTGCGGACGCTGTCGGCATAGTTAACGGCATATTCCAGGGCAACACTGGCGCCGAGGGCATGGCCAATAATCGGAGCCTCGCGGATGCCCATGTTCCCCACAAATTCATGCACCAACTCCACGTAATCGGCCACGGTGTAGCGTGGTCTTGATTTGTCAGAATCGCCAAAACCCCATAAATCAAGGGCGTAGGTGCGATGTTTATCGGATACGGCTTCCATGGTGGGCATCCAGTAGCGCCAGGAGCCGAGCCAGCCATGCAAAAATAGGACAGGTCGCCCTCGTCCAAAAGCTTCGTAGTGTACCAGACCCCCGTTTATGACGACTGCACTCATGCCTTAACCCGTGTTACAAGAAGAGAAATTGTCGAATTGGATTACGAGTTAAAAGTTTACTATCTTTTGTTACTCAAATCAAGTTGAGCCGGTTTGTTTCTACAGCTTGCCATATTTGTGCAAGATTTTGTTGACCCGGTTAATTAACTCATCAGGCGCAAAAGGCTTGAGAAAATATTCCTCTGCGCCCAGATCAAGTCCGGTGCTTATTTCGGCTTCCTGGCCTTTGGCCGATAGAAATATAACCGGAATATCTTTGGTTTTTTCCTGCTGCTTTAAGGCTTTACAAGCCTCAAACCCGGTCATTTTGGGCATCCGCACGTCCATTAGAATCAAGTCGGGCTTTACTTCCAAAGCTTTTTTGACGGCTTCTTCGCCATTAGGAACTTCGACCACTTTAAAATCGGCAATTTGTAAGGTGAAGACAATAAGATCACGGATGTCTCGCTCATCTTCAGCAACTAAAATCAAAGCTTCGCTCATGCCCGCTCTATACTCCTATTTACAGTTACTCGTTTTCTTTGACTTCGCCAGGATCAAACTTGCCCATCGTTCTCATAATTTCGGTCACTAAAGCGTCGGTGACAAAAGGGTGTTTCATTTTAGCCCAATTTTCTCGTCCCAGCATTTTTACCAGGTTATTTTCCGTGGGTGGGATGGGCCGATTTACAATTCCCATAATCGGCACCTGCTTGGGGGCAACAAGCTGGCGCAGTTGAGAAATGACGGTAGCGCCATCCACATCGGGCATATTTAAATCAATCAGGATCAAATCGGGCTGGTGGCCGGTGGCCGAATCGAGCGCCTGCCGGCTGTTGAAAGCCCGCTGCACTTTATAGCCGCCTATCTCCAGCATCTCTTTAAGCCATTTGACCGTAGTTTGATCGTCATCTACCACTAGAATATGGTAGCGTCCATTTCTGGAGAAGACCGGCCCGGCTGTGCCAATTTCCTGGGTATCGCCCGTTGCTACGGTCAACGCCATACGCACTCGTTCTAAAACCTGGGCTTCGGCAAAAGAAGTGGCAATATAATCAACTACTTCTATCGCCAGATCGTGGCTGTTTTCGTCAACGGTGAGCGCCGAAACAAGGATGGGAATGACGCCGGTTATTTCATCTCGCTGTAATTGTTCCAGCAAAGAAAAACTATCCTCATTTTTTAGAAGGTTCAGGATAATTAAATTGAGTCGCGGTTGGGCCTGCCTGGCCAGGGTGAGGATATTTTCACTTGTTTCGGCAGCGACGATAATCTGGCAGCCGGCATTTTCCAGAGCCGATTTTAACACCGGGGTAACGGCTGAATTATCGTCAATGAGCAACACTCGAGGCTGCGCCTGGGCTTCGTCGGGCAGGAGATGCTCCTGGTTCAGGTCCAAAGGGAGGGTAAAGCTAAAGGTGGTGCCGACATCCAACTGGCTTTTAACCCAAATTTCGCCGCCCAGCATTTCGACGAACATCTTGGTAATAGATAACCCCAGGCCGGTTCCATCCACCACCTGCACCTCGGTGCGCTCGGAGCGGAAAAAGCGGTCGAAAACATACGGAATATCTTTTTCCACAATGCCGATACCGGTATCCTGAACATCTATCTGCATCAAACCCTTATCGGTGGTTCTGGCATAGACCACAATATCCCCGCCTTCGGGGGTGTACTGCCAGGCGTTGCCAATCAAATTGACCAATATCTGCGTCACCCTGGCTTTGTCTGCGTAGACGTGGGGCAGCTTGTCGGGCAGATTGAGCGAGAGATTCATGGCCTTTTTGACCATCTGTCCTTCAAATGAAACAGCCACTTCTTTGATAAGCTCAATAATATCCAGCGACTCAAGTTCCAGGTTGACCCGCCCGGTTTCGATGCGTGAAATTTCCAGAATATCATTGACCAGTTCGGTCAGGCGGTTGGCATTGGATTGAATAACTTGCACAAAGCGGCGTTGAATAGGGTTTAACTCGCCCACTTGCTTGCTACCGGAAACCAGCAAGTCCGCATAGCCTTTGATGGAGGTCATCGGCGTGCGCAGCTCATGAGACACGGTCGAGATAAACTCATTCTTAATCCGGTCAATTTCAACCTCACGGCTGATGTCGCGCAAGAGGGCCACCACACTGGGCTGCTCGTCCGGGGCCAATGTGACTGGGGCCAGGATGACCGCAATCACTTGATTGCCGGCTTCGACCCGAAATTCGGCAGAGCTTTCGCCCGCTTCAAGCGCGGCCAATGCCTTTAATAGCTGCTGATAGAACAGGTGGGTTAAGCCTGGCTCTTCGGTCTCAGGTAGCTGTTCCAAACTTTGCTGAATGGAGAGGTTCTCTAAATTTTCGGCCTCGACGTTCAGAATTTCAGCCGCTTTGGGGTTGACCAAAACTATCTTGCGCCGGGCATCCAGCACCAGCACGCCGTCGGTAATGCCTTTTAAAATGGCCTGGTTTTTAGCGGCTTCGGCCTGCTGCGTGCGGAGCATCACCCCCAGGCGTTGGGCCTGGTCGGTAATCAAACGATAGAGTTCGGCATTGTTAATTGCCGTTGCCACCTGCGCCCCGGCTGCCACCACCAATTTGAGATGGTCTTCGGTAAAGTAATTGATTTCGGGATGGAAAAGCAGCAGCACGCCCAACACATCTTCGCCGGTGATCAACGGCACGGCCAGCGCCGAGCGGCGGTCGGGCGTTTCTTTCACTGTTACCCAGTCAGGGTCAAGCGACAAATCGGGTACAATCCGAGGCTGGCGGGTTTCAATGATTTTACCGGCCAGCCCGTAGCCGGGCCGATATTGAGTTCTGTGGCCACCCCGGCCCAGCGGTCTATCGCGCCCCAGGGCAGCGCGGTAGATCAGGTTGCCTGTTTCATGGTCGAGCAGCAGGATGGAGCCATGCGAGATACCGACGGCTCGATTAATCAAACTAAGCGCCTCTACCAGCACTCGATCCAGATCAAAACTGGCGGCCAATTCACGGGTAATTTGATACAGCGCCCCTACCCGGTCGCGTTCCTCGGTCAGGTGTTGTAGGGTCTGGGCTAACTCTTCGGTTCGTTGGGCAACCCGCCGTTCCAACTCTTCATTAAAGAGATTGAGGCGTTGGACCAACTGAGCGTTACGCACCGCTACAGCGGCCTGGTTAGCCACAAAAGACAACAATTGAATATCGCGGTCATTAAAGTTTCGGGCGGCCAGGTTACAAACAAAGATAGCGCCATTAATTTCGTTTTGCACCTGGATGGGCACCCCCAGCATAGCCCGGACGCCCAGCGGCAAGGCCAGCTTGTAGTGACCCTGGACCGGCTGTGAGCTAACCACCGCCCCGTTACCTTTAATGGGAGCGTGCGGCTCGCTGACAACGGGGGCTGAAGCGCCCAAAACGATTGGCTGGCCTGTTTTAATGATCTGGCGGGTCAAACCGGCCCATAACGGCTCTTCGTCTGCCGGAAACGGGCTTATCTCCAGGGATTCTCTGGCTTCGCTGAGAATTAATTGGGCTACGGCGTCTTCGGTATTGAGCGCACCATCAATCATGTAGGTTTTGGTTTCTTCATCCCAAAACAAAATCGTGCCGATTTGGGTATCGGTTAGGGTGAGGGCATTGCTGACCACTGAGCACATCACCTGGCGTACATCCAGCAGGCCCGTTACTTCAACGCCCAGACGGTAGAGATGCTGCATTTCATTGGCCCAGCGGCGGGTATCTTCCAGCAAGCGAGCGTTGTCAATGGCTACAGCGGCCAAATCAGCCAGGGTGGTGACCAGCTTGAGTGTATTCTTGTTGTGAATGACCAGTTCAATGGCCAGAATACCAATGACGTTAGCCTCGGTTTTCAGCGGTACATACGTTACATCGTCGGGAAAAGGTAGGCCGTAGTGGGCAATATCATCTTTACCGGCGCTGCCGCCGATGACCAACACCTGCCCCGATTGAATGACCGAGGCGAACGGTTCTGAATCGGCGGAGATAGCGCTTTTGTTGAACAGCTCAACCAGGAAGATGGGAATATTTTTGGTATCGGCGATTTTAACGGTATTGTTGTCGTAGTCAATCAGCCAGATGGACCCCTTGCTCTGCCCCACCAGCTCAAACACGGCATCCAAAACTAGGTTTAAAACCTCGTTCAAACTCAACGCCCGGTTGATGGACTGCGCCACCTGGGTCAGGGCGGCCAATTGGCGTACCTGCTGCCGGGCCTCTTCAAACAGGCGGGCATTTTGCAGCGCCACCGCTACCTGGCTGGCAAAGGCCAAAACCACCTTGGCGTCCTCAGGGGTAAAAAAGTCGGTTTGAGCATAGCTGTCAACGGCCATTAAGCCCAACACGTTGATGCCATAAGTCAGTGGTACACCCAACCAGCTTTTAATCCGGTCGTGGGGCGGCTGGGCAAAAGCTTCCGGGTAGGCCAGGGGAACATTGCCAACAATGAGCGGCTCCTGGGTTTCGATAACCCGGCGGCTGGGGTTGTTGCCTTCCATGGAAAAGGTTAGCCCAATCACCTGCTGGCTGTCTTCCCACCCCCGCCCACCGATGATGACCAACTGATCCTCTTGCAGCAACTGGACGCTGGCGCTGTCGTAATTAATGACCTTCGCCAGTTCCTGGAGGACAATGTTCAACAGTTCATCAAAATTGACATGCGAGCTAATCGATTCGGCTACGCCGCGTAGAGTATCGGCCAGCCGGCGGCGCTGCTGTTCCGATTCAAAGAGCCGGGTGTTTTCAATAGCCGCGGCGGCGTGATTGGCAAAAATCTCCAGCGTTTGGACCAGCAAGCTATCAGGTCGTTCATTTAGCTCAGGATTTGCCACCGCCAGCAAGCCAATAATGTTATCGTCCGTATCGGTTAAGGGGACAAACAAGACATCCCCATTTTGCCACGTATTTGCTTTTTCGGGCGTGGAGCTGAGGATTAATTCTTCAGTTTCGTCAAAGAGATAGGCCAGCGGGCTGGGCTTTTCAACCAGCGGCATGTCTAATTTGCCCTGCCACACCGCCATACGCTCAGCCGGGATAAAGTAGGAATTGCTTAACCGGAATTCGTCACGCATGATAGCTTGCAGGTTAGTCAGAGGTTGTTGAGCCTCCTGTTGCAGCGTTTGCATCTGGGCAATGGGAATTCCCGCGCCGACTTTGGGCCGGATCATGGCCGGTTTTCCTTCAACCAAGCTGATCAGAACTACGCTGTAGCCCACTGTCTCGGCAATGGCGTAGGCTACATCTTCCAGAATTTCGGGCAGGGGGCGATTGGTGCGGAAAGCATTGCTAATTTCCGAAAGCCGGGCCAGTTGGTCAGCCCGGCGATTAGCCCGTTCGCGCTCCCGTTTTTGCTCCTGGTAAGCCTGGGTATTGCCAATGGCCACGGCCGCCTGGTTAGCCAGCGCCTCCAGCGAGTGAAGTTGCTCACGGTTGAAAAAGTTAAGCTGCCGGCTCTCTAAATTTATCACTCCGGCCGGCTGTTCGCCGTATAAAATAGGGACGACAACTTTGGAAAGGGTGTCGCTGTTAAGGCTGAGGGGATCTTCATCTTTAGACAGATCAGGGACTAAGATAGCCTGCCCGGTCTGCAAAGCCCGCCTGATGGCCCCTGGCGCGGCTAAAGCTGTTTTGGGGTAAAGTTTAGGATCGCCGGTGGGCCAGCCCTGCTCTTTATGGGCCACCAGGTGCCCGGTGTGAGCATCGTACAGGTTAACATTGCCAAAATCGGCCTGTGTGATCCGGATAGCCTCTTCCAGCACAATATCCAAAATTCGATTCAGCTCAAAGGTTTTGTTTAGCTCACCGCTGACACGCTGTAAGCCGGTTAGTTCATTAATCCGCGTTTGAAGTTTTTGGTCGGTAGAATTAAAAAGCAGCGCATTTTCAATAGCAATATTAACCTGACTGGCTAATGATTGGGCCAGCCAGATTTCATCCTCGGTAAAGGCAGCAGGATTGACCGAGCAGAGTTGAACCAGTCCGGTAACTTGATCCCGGCTGACCAAGGGAATGACCACCATTGCCCCATAATTTTGCTGCTTTAACCATTCGACCTCGTGAGGGGTCGTTTCGAGATCATCCAGGCGGACTGTCAGCAGGGTTTGATTTTTCAGGGCGGTTTGTAAAGCCGGAAGTTTAGTCACGGTCAACGGTAAGGTTGTTGAGTCTAAATGAGGCTGATGATTGCCTGGGTTCGGTTTAAGGTATTGTTGGAGTAAAGTTAAAGTTGCGCTCGTAGCGTCAAAATTGTAGATAGCACAGCGGTCGGCGGAAAAGGCGTCAGCCATCTGGCTGCTCAAATCACCCAGCAACTCTTCATAAGACAAGGTCGAAGATAGCTCTCTGCTGGCATCGTACAACAGCGATAATTTGGATAAATTATTTTGAGCTTCTTGAAACAGTCGGGTGTGGTCAATAGCCACCGCAGCGTGGTTAGCCACGACTTCCAGTACGGTGACGTCGGTACTGTCGTAGGCACTGATAGGGGCGGCGACCAATTCCAGAGTGCCCAATAATTTGGTCCCAATTTTGAGCGGCACCCCCAGATAAGAGCGATAGGGAAAGTGGGCCAGGCCCACTCTGGGAGTCGCTTGACTGTAACGATGGGTATCGTCAATAAGCAGCGATTGCTGATGCGCCGCAATCCAGCCGGTGTACCCTTCGTTGAGACGGTAGGTGCGGTCGTAAGCCTGGGCATCGGGACTGCCATAAACCATACGCAAAGCCGTGCTTAAGCTTCTTGTTTGAGGATTCCAGAGGCAGATTTCAGCCGCGTCAAATTGAAAAACGTCTTTCAAATCTGGAATTTCCAAAATGGCCCGGCACACGGAGTCGACATCCATCAGGTGCAGTGAGTTATTCAAAGTTTGGCTTATTTGACTAAGAATAGTTAAGGCTTGACTGCGGTCACGTTTTTGACGGGTCAGGTTAGCTTGGTTGATGATGACTGCTGCCCCGGATTGATGGACCAGCTCAACCAACAACTGTTCATCATGAGCCGAAAAAGCGGGCTGACCCAATTTATCGGCTACGATGAAGACGGCGGCTACAGGCTCAACCGGGGTAACACTTATGGGAACAGCCAGAGCGTTGTGGTGTGGCCAATCAGGCTCAATAGAATTACCATCCTGGAGGTTATCCAGGCGCACCGGCTGTCTCGATTGGGCGGTCAGGCCGGCCAGCCCCGCGCCCATAGCTTGTTTAATAAAGTGAGGCTGGCTATGATGACTTGGCCAGGAGAAGTAAGGGAGCAAGCACTCTTGCTGCTGCTCTAAAATATAGAGATAGCCAGCCTGGGCCGCCAGTGCTTTGGCCCATTCCTGGACCAGTTCGTCCAATTGAGAAGCAATCTCAGGCCAATGGGAAGAGAGGGACTGGGAGGGGTGCGGGGCGGACTCCGTGGAGTCGCCGAAACTAAGTTGATTTTGGGTAACGTTGGCCGTGCTGCTCATTGCCAATCCTTGGGTGCGGTAAATAAACCCCAGGCTGTCTGCCCAGGGCTGCCCCGTTACAAACATAGATTAACTTGATAAGGTTCAAAAAATCAATAAGAAAATGGTCAACCAGACCGGGATAAATTGGTCCTATTCTACAGGCGGACAGCCGTTGTTCTGCCGCCGGTTTTCAGCCGCATCTTCCGTGATTTGCACAATATCGGCAAAGGGGCCGTTTTTGCTAGAAACAACACCTACGGCTATTTTCATAAAGTCGGCTTTTTGAGTTACACCGTCAATATCTTTGTAGGTAATATGGCCCCGTTCACGATCAGGAAAAGAATAGAAAACGTTACATTCTTCATTAAAACGCTTGGTAATAGCCTGGCAAATATGGGGTGCGGCTTTATCCGTTGAGATAATAATAAAATCGTTGTCGGACGCCTGGCCGATAAAATCATTCAAAGTGCCATGCTTTTCAACCGACTCGCGCATGATATCGGCCAGGAAGAGCAAAACCTCGTTCACTTGGATGGGGCCGTAGACCTCTTTAAAGGCATTGATATTGCGGATGCCAAAATAGAGGAGCGTCCACGGTTCCGGCGAGTCTTTAACCCGTTTGAGCTGCTCTTCAATTAATTTGCCGGCCGGCAGGTTGGTGACCGGGTGGGTCAGGGCTTCGCGCAAAGAGCGGCGGATAGCTCCTTCGACGCGCAGCTTGAGTTCCTCAATATCAAAGGGTTTGGTGATGTAGTCGTCTGCGCCCAGTTCCAGCCCGGCAATTTTATCACTCCGTTCATCTTTTTGAGTTAAAAAGATGATGGGGACATAGCTGGTACGGGTATTGTTGCGCAAATTACGACAAACCTCATAGCCGTCAATATCGGGCAACTGGATATCTAAAACAACCACATTCGGCAGTTTTGTCCGGCAGGTATCCAGGGCATCATTCCCCCGGTTGGCCACCAGAACTTCATATCCCTGCGAATCGAAATAGATGCGTAACATCTTTGAAATATCAATGTCGTCTTCGACGACCAGGATGCGGCCTTTCCCCATATCTTACCTCGCTCTTGAGAATTACTTTTAGGTCATTGCGAGGCCGAAGCAATCTCTATATTATTGCAATCGGGGGGATTGCTTTGCTTCGCTCGCAATGACACCTGAGTAGTTACTTTTTGGAATATGTTATAAGTTGGCCCATTTCAGTTGAGCCTGTTTTTCGGCGGCGCGGCGATGGTGCGCATTGTGAATAATCTGGTCAATTCTTTCTTCGCTCAGAGCCAACTCAAAGCTACGAAAACCGCTAATTTTAAAGCCGTGCCTGGCTGCCATTGTCCCCATTGTTTCCACCTGTTCAAGGCTGATTTCTTTGCCCAAGGTGTAGCTTTGATAATGGCCTTCAAGCGCCAGGCAAATAGTTTCGGCCATACAGGCAAAGGCCATACCCGGTGGAAAACCAAAATCAAAGTTGAAATTAACCGGGCCGGGTACTTTCACCATCCCGCCTTCAATCACCAGTACATCGTCTCGTTCCTCAACCACACGCCGCGAAACATCACGTGGGCGGGCGACATCACACACAATCGCGCCACTTTTGAGGTGATGCGGCTCAATGACAGCTTCGATGGCATTGGTTACGGTCAGCACCATCTCGGCTTGCTGCAAATGCTGCATCTCGGTGCTGATTTGCACTTCAGCGCCACCCTGCTGTTTCGCCAGTTGTTGGACCTGCTGCAGCGCTTCCGGGTTGCGACCCACTAAAATAAGCCGGGCGACGTGCCGGGCCAACAGTTGGGCGCACACCCGGCCAATGGAGCCGGTGGCTCCGACAACCGCGCCGGTAGCCGTCGCCGGGTCAATTCGCAGGCGTTGGGCGGCTTTAAGAGTGGCGTCTACGGCAACGGCAACGGTATAACTATCGCCGGTGGTCACGGGAATATCCAGGTGTTTTGAGATGGTCAGCCCGGCATCGCCTACCACCGAAGTGAACCCACCCAATCCCAGGATTTTTGCGCCCAGTTTCTCGGCTAATTTGCCGGTGGCAACGATTTTTTTATACACTGTTTCCGGAGGCAGAGAAACCATTTGCCGGGGCGTCAGCGGGCAGGCGATAAACCAGCCTTCAATTTCTTTGCCGGTTGCCTGAGAAGTTATACCCGTAATGTGAGAAATGTAAAGCGGCGGAAAGTGGCGAGACAGGTATTCGATGGCCGGTTCCGGCAAAAGTTTGGCCAGGACGGGAAATTTGCGCTGCGCGTCTCGCTTGGGGGTAACCGGGTGAATGATAAAGGCAAAGTTGTCCATCTTATCCCGCCGAATTTACCAATTCTTGTTCAGTCATAGGAGTAGGGGCTGGGGGCAGTTCATCGTGGTACATTGCCACATGGCCGGCATTCGGATATTGGTGATGGTCGCTATCCTCATACTTTACATTTTTGGTAATGATAGTCCGGCCATGTTTGGCAAACAGAACCACATCTGAGTCAATGGAGCGGGCCGGAAACACGACGTGACCGGAGCCGATGCGACAGTTATGGCCCACACAGCCGCCAATTACCGGCAGCCCCACCTCGTGCAGTTCGCCTTTATGAAACACTTTGACCGGATTTTTGACCGGGTTGCCCATGATGTTGAAGTCGGTAAAGGTATTGCCGGCCCCAATAAAGGTGTGGCGGCCAACTACGCTCAATTGCAAACAAGTATTCTGGGCTACCATGGAGTTTTCCATGAGGGTAGTCATAAACAGGGCGGCCCGAAAACCCAGATAAGAGCCATCGCCGACGACGCTGAGCAGGAGTTGAACGCCCTGCATGATATTGACATTATTGCCGATAATCGAGGCATTAATCACCGAACCGGGGCCGATGGTCACGTTATCGCCAATAATGGTTGGCCCTTGCACAATCGCCGCCGGATCAATTTGGGTATTTTTGCCCACAATCACCAGGGCCGAAGAGGACAAAAATTGTTTGCGCTCCAGCAGCGACCGCCACAACACTTTGAGCATAGTCGGAAAATCATCCAGTGATTTTTCGATGCGAGCGCCATGGGCAAACGTGCCAAAGGGACAGTTAGCCATAAAAATATGCACCCAGTGTTCAATGGACAGAAAAGCTCGCAAGGGTACACTAAAGCCCAGGTCGCCCCGTTCATTAGCCATGTAGGTAGGCACGCGGTAGTAGCCCATTTCTCTGGATTGGGTGTCTATGACCAGAGGCTGGGGCTTGGTGGTGGCAAAACTGACTCCGTCGGGGTAGTAAAACAGGTCGGCCACATACAGGTCATTTTCCCGGCGGATGTCGTCCTGTAAAGGCAGGGCGTGGGTGACAATCGCCTGGTCGTTGGGGGAAAAAGCAACTTGAACAGGCCGGCCCGCTTGACGGGCGCTGGTAATGAAGGCTTCAATAAAAGGGGCGTCGAAGAAGAGATTATCGCGGTAGACCAACATCTCGCCGGAGAGGATATGACTGGGAAAGCCGCCAATTTCTTCGAGAGAGTTGCACTCCAGTTCTTCCCGGCAATAGGTACTGAGCACATCTCGCTGATGCAGCCACAGCGGCTTGTTCAAAATGCGTAAGTCACGCGCAGGCTCGTTGAAGGGCGAAATGTGTGTTTGATTCCGGATGATAATCTTCTTCATCTGTTAGAGTTCAAAAAAGGTAACAGTTCAAGCAAGAATGAACGGTCACCACAGTATAGCTAATTAACGGCCGCAAATTTAAAGGAAAGAAATTCCGCTAAGTAGTTATTAAAGGCCTGGGGTTCGTCGAGCATAGGAAAGTGTCCTGAACCAGGCATCATTTTTACCCGCGAAATCGGCGCGCTTCTGGCAATCAAATTGGCTTGGTTGGGGGCAACCACATTATCACTTACCCCATAAATCCCCATCACGGGGGTGGTCATGCCCGGTAATTGTGCGCTCAAATCGGTTTTGTGCAATGAATTGATGCTCGAAAAAAAAGCTTCCAGAGTGGTTCGGGAAAGATCGCGGGTAATCATGCGATACCACTCATTCCAATCTTTTACCAGCAAAGGGGAGAAAGCTTTTATCCCCAATTGTAGGGCTACCGGCAAATGCCAGACAATGGAAGCAATCCAGGGTTTACCGGCCAGACGGAGGAAGATATTGAGCGAGTCGCCGACGATGGGTGAGCCAACCACAATGACCCGCTGCACCCGCTTTGGTTTGGCTAAAGCCAGACACATAGCCACCGTTCCGCCCATAGAATGGCCAACAATGGGGGCCGTTTCAATCCCCAGCCGATCCATAAATTGGTCAACCAGCCCTACAAAATCATTGACGTGATAGCTGCTGCGGCGCTTGCCCGAATCGCCAAAGCCCCAGAAATCCAAGGCATAACAACGATATTCAGTTTTAAGCGTTTCCATTGTTTTCAGCCAATACCCCCAAGAGCCTAACCAACCGTGCAAAAGAATAACGGGTTGTCCGCGACCATAGGCCTCATAGTGAACAATTCCCTGGTCTGTAACTATCGAACTCACGGGGTAGCCTCATCCTACGGAACACTCAATTTGAGCGGGTCCAAATTTTTTTAGAAATAGATGCCTTTCACAAAAATTATGCTTCGTCACCCTGCATATTCTCTAAAATGGAGTAAAGCAGTTCCAGCAGGACCGTTTTGACGCTTTCTTTGTCGCGGGCAACACAAGAGAGAACTTTGATCTCTTTTTCTATCTTTAGGGCAATTCTCAAATCTTCGGGCGACCAAGCATCAGGTAAATCTTGTTTATTGGCAGCCACTACATAAGGGGTAGAGGCATAGCCTCTAAAAACCTCCAAAATGTGCTTGGCTTCCCGAAATGTTTCGGGTCTGACGCTATCTACCAGCACAATGAAGCCCAGCATCCCCTCCGATAAAATCTCCCACATAAAATCGAAACGTCTCTGCCCGGGGGTGCCAAACAAATACAGCACCAGGTCATCATCTACCGTAATCCGGCCGAAATCCATGGCCACGGTAGTCTCCTCCTTAACCCGCTCCGCATCGCTAGAGATTTTTCTTTCGGTGGTGACAACGTCAATCTCGCTGACGCTGCTGATGAACTCAGTTTTCCCGGCACTAAAGGGACCCGTGATGACCATTTTTACGGTTTGCATCGGATCGGCCTACCTCATAGAGACTTTGAATTATTTGAATTAGAAATCATTCGTTAGAAATAAGAAACAGAGTGTGTCCAAATTCTTATTTCTAAATTTCTTGGTTTGAAACCCAGCTAAATAAGCTGGGATTGTTTTTAAAGAGAGCTAAATACGTCTGATTCGATCAATGAGTTTGGTTACAACGCTGCGTTTTTCAGCGGGGGATTGGCTGGCCGCTTTTCGCCCCGCCCGAGTCAGGGGGGTAATGGCCTTCTTTTGTTGTTCCAATCCTTCGGGCCGGATAATTTCTACCAGCCCGGCTTGCAGCATGCCATAAACAATTTTTCTAATCTGGAACTCGTCCATATTATTGTTCATGGCAATTTGTTTGACCGAATTACGCGGATGGATATGAGAGATAACCCGCCAATCATCCTGAGTTAGCTTGACATCCCGTAGCGGTTTATCGGTAATTTTTAGGGCAATCATCCCCAAGTCAGGCAGTTCATCTTGCAGTTTTTCAAACTGCTCGATGCGCCGGCTGCCTTCCAAAATCACATTATCAAGGTTAAGCGGAACGGTGATACGATCGTTGGCGGGTAAAGCATCTTGCTCAAAAAAGAAGTCGCCATCGGTCCAGGTGAAAAGATCATACACAATTTCTAGCATATAATCTTTAACACCCTGCACAATATCATCTCTTGAAACCATGCGGGCATCCATTAAATATTTGCCCATTACCCTATCGGACGAATTACCGGTCTGACTGTTAATGGCTTCGGCTTGTTCCCTGGTGAGTTTACCCGTTTTTAGAAGCATGGCGGCCAGGTGCCCCTCTTGGGTATTGGTAGCAGCATACACCAGCCGGCCTTCTCTAAAATAAAGCGCCGCATTCTGGTTGGGGCTGTTGATACTTAGTTTCCCGGTTTTTCGGGCCAAATTAACCAGGTTTAGGAGTTGCGTGGTGCTAAAGTCGCGAAGATTTCCTTTTAACGCCATTGCTACTTACCGTGTCCTTGAGGGCACTCTGTAGATTTTTAGGATGGCCTATTATACCTGCTCAAAGAGTTTGAGTCAACCTTCCAAATGCACGTTAACATGGTGTAAAACAGGCCGCACCCTCAGGCGCGGCCAAAGTTGCAGTATGGGGCAGGTTCGATTTCGGCAAAAAGCTCAGAGTAGCCTCGTGCTGCGCGTGGGGTTATTAATAGCCAGAATAGTCTATGATGCTGAGCCTACTTTTATTAATATAACACGCTCACTTTAAGAATCCAATAGAGCGAAAGTCCCACAATGAAGATGAGACCCGTAAGAAACTGTCTAAAAAGTGCCTGAGACAGGAGTGCAAACCTTGATTTGCCGGGCAAGGCAAGCCTTGCACTCCAGCTTTTCAGACAACCTCTAAGGTCAATACATTTCAAATAAGGCCGTCGTAGCATAGGGCCTTGTGCCCGCCCACAAGGGGCTAAACTACGTTATTTGAAAAGTATTGCCTCTAAGGTCTTCAAAACCTTCAGGCGTCTTCCTGTTCTCGTCACAAATTTGAACTTGCTTCTACCTCATGCTATTATAGACCTACTATAATCCTGATGACCGGCTTTTTCCCTGCGAAAGGGCCGGAAAAGCTGTCTTGTCGAGCCGCATCCATAGTATCCGTTTTTATGATCCAGCTTGCCTTATCTCGTAATTCAATACCTACCAAGCAGCCGGTTTGGATAGATTCGCGGCCCAAGTTGGTCAACTTAATTAAAGAACTGGCTAATGAACCACTGCTTGCCGTTGATACTGAAAGCGATAGCCTTTACAGTTATTTTGAAAAAGTTTGCCTGATCCAATTTTCCACTCCCCACACCGATTACTTGATAGACCCTCTTAGCGTTGATGTGTCTAGTTTGGCCCCACTTTTTGCTAATCCGGCCAGTCAAAAAGTATTCCACGCCGCCGAGTACGACCTGCTTAGCCTGAAACGTGATTATAACTTTACCTTTGCCAACCTGTTTGACACCATGCTGGCCGCGCGCATCCTCGGTTGGCCGCGTTACGGTTTGGGGCCAATTTTAGAGGAGTATTTTGGGGTAAAGCTCGACAAGCGATTTCAACGCCACAACTGGGGCCAGCGCCCTCTCAGCCAGCAAGCTTTGGATTATGCCCGGCTGGATACCCACTACCTGCTGCCGCTCCGCGAGATTCAAATGAAACAGCTAAGGGAACAAAGGCGCTGGCAAGAAGCTCAGGAGGCGTTTGAGCGTCAAACCCAGGTTCAGCCTACCCATAAGGTGTTTGACCCCAATGATTTCTGGCGGATTAAAGGCAGCAAAGACCTAGACGCGCAGCAGCAGGCCGTTTTGCGCGAACTATTTATTATGCGCGACAAAATCGCTCGAAAAATTGACCGTCCACCTTTTAAGGTTATGAATGATACTGCGCTGGTGCAACTGGCTAAAGAGCAGCCTCAAACGGAACGCGCTTTACAAGAGATCAAAGGGTTGGGGGCCAAACTGCTCCAGCACGATGCTCAACACATTCTCAAAGCGATTCAAGACGGCCTGGCCGCGCCGCCACCGCAGTATCATTCCAACCACCATCGCCCCGACGAAGACACCGTAGTGCGCTATGAAGCGCTGCGCCAGTGGCGTAATATGCTGGCCGCCGAGCGTGGCGTTGAACCCGATGTAATTATCGGCAACAACACGCTCATGGACATCGCCCGGCACAACCCCCAAACGCTGACGATGCTGGCCCAGTTGGGAGTGTTGGGCAACTGGCAGTTTGACATGTACGCCCAGGCCATCCTCGACGTGCTCACGGGTGTTTCGGTCCAGACCCCCTAATCAAAACCCCGTCCCGAAGCTTGATACCCGACCTCTTTTACAACTTTAGCAACGTCAATAGTTCGCTCAATTGGCGAATGGTGACAATGCCGGGCGGCGAGTCGCCATTCCCTTCAATATTCAGAAAAATCGGCGTCAGCCCGGCGCCTTCGGCCCCGCGTATATCCGCGATCAAATTGTCGCCAACAAACAGGGCTTGCTCCGGGGGTACACCGCCGGCTAGGTCGAGGGCGGCCAAAAAAAGCTGTTTGTCCGGCTTATGATACCCCGCTTCTTCCGAAACCAGGGTAAAATCAACCTGCGCATCCAGCCGGTGACGTTTGATTTTTCCGCGCTGCAAGGTGGTAAAACCGTTGGTCAAAATACCCACTTTGTATTTGGCGCGCAGCGCCGCCAGTACGGCCGGCGTCTCCTCAAAAGGGATGGCTTCATCCAGCACCAGTTCATTCCAGCCGTTGACCATGGCCTCGGCCAGCGAGGTATCTTTTTTTAGGGCGCGCAGAGTATTGATGTAGCTGTACCGCGCCGCCGTATCCCCATCGAGTACGCCATCTACCATCATGTACCACATGTCCTCATTGCGCGGCCAGAAGCAGTCAAAGAACTCGTCATGCGTCAGCGGGGCCAGGCAGTCGGCAAAACGGGCAAAGAGGGTTTCGGTAAGCTGGCTCAAACGCCAGGTGTGTTTGATGAGTGTACCGTCCATATCAAAAATAACGGTGGTGATGTGGGAAAAGTCCCTTTCAAATTGGGAATTATCCAAAGAAAACTCCTCAAGAAATAGTAATCAGTTATCAGAAGTCAGTAGCCAGAGATTGCTACTCTGCGACTTTGCTACCCTGTTCAAATGCTTCAATCTTCGCCCGCATCTCGGCCGAAATGGGGGTACTGCGCTGGTTGGGATAATCATAATGCACCAGAATTCCATCGCCTTCAGCGGCCAGTTTACCGTCGGCCTCGACGCGATGGGCCAATCTCATGCTGGTCCGGCCAATCTCAACGATGCGCGAACCGACCTCCACCCGCTGGCCGTAAAAGATCGGCTGGCGGAAATCGCAGTTGATGTGGGCCAGAATAAAAGCAATGTCATTCCAACCGGCCTGCGGCGAGCGAATGTCTACATCTACCAGATAGCGAATCCGGGCCGTCTCGATGTAGGTAAAAATGACGCCGTTGTTGACGTGTCCAAACACGTCTAGGTCCCTAAAGCGAACTTCAATCGGGGTGATGTGACGAAAACCGTCCATTCAATTCCATCCCAGGAAAATAATTAGCCAAAGTCCGTGAAACGTGATGCGTGATGACCTCCAGGCAAAAACCCTCACGCATCACAGGCCAGATAATAATCTAATCCTTAAAACTGTCTTACGGCAGCAAAAGTAACTTGCCGGCCGTTTGGCGGCTGGCAAGCAGGCGATGCGCTTCGGCGGCGTCGGCCAGGGGGAGTTGTCGGTCAACCCGCACCTGGAGTTGGCCGGCAGCAACCCACTTGAAAACGTCGCCGGAGCGCCACAGCAGTTCTTCGCGGGTGGCGGTGTAGTGAAACACGGTGGGCCGGGTGAGAAAGAGCGAGCCTTTGCTGTTCAAAATAAGCGGGTCAATGGGCGGCACTTTACCGCTGGATTGGCCAAACAGCACCAGCATGCCGCGCATCCGCAGCACGTTGAGGCTTTTCTCAAACGTCGTCTGGCCGACCGAGTCATAGACCACATCCACGCCGCGTCCCTCGGTGAGCCGTTTGGTTTCGGCTTCAAAATCGGTTTGGGTGTAAAGAATCACATGGTCGGCTCCGGCTTGACGGACCAGTTGGGCTTTTTCTTCGCTCGAAGTGGTGCCGATAACGGTTGCGCCCAGCATTTTAGCCATCTGCACCAGCAATAAACCGACCCCGCCCGCCGCTGCGTGAATGAGCGTGGTGTCACCTTGCTTGAGCGGAAAGGTGCTGTGAGTCAAAAAGTGCGCCGTCATTCCTTGTAACAAAACCGCCGCCGCCAGAGATAGATCAAGCGCAGCCGGAACAGGCACCAACTTGGCCGCCGGGACGAGGGTGTACTCGGCATCAGCCCCCTGCGGCCCGCTAAAAGCCACCGGATCGCCCGGCTTAAATTCGGTTACGCCTGGCCCGACGGCAGCCACCGTACCGGCCCCCTCGACGCCCAGGATGGTCGGCAGCGGCTGTTGATAGATGCCAATCCGATGGTAGATGTCTATAAAGTTAACTCCGGCTGCCGCCATCTTGACCAGAACCTCGCCCTGGCCCGGTTCGGGCACAGGCAAGTCGTCACAGTGCAGCATTTCAGGGCCGCCAAATTCGTGAACGCGGATAGCTTTCATCGGCTTTTTCCTCCTGGGATGATTAATTCGCTTTGCGGCGTTGAGTATAACATGTCTGGCCTCGGATGCAACTTGCAAATTTGGCTTTTCCAAACCAAGGTTTGGACTCCAACTTCCACAAGTGTTACTCATTTTAAGAGCATTTCAATTTCACTGTCATTAAGTTAAGGATTATGTTGACTTAGAAAAAGTCAAGTCAGAGCATGATGGTCAGAATAAAAGGATCAAAATCCTTCAATTCTGCCAATCCTGTTCTAAACTTTTGGCGGTAATTGTTAAATTTGTCAGTTTGTGCCAGAGGTCAACTTTACGTAACGCTTAACTTAATGGCAGCGGCATTTCAATTTTGGGGCGAATTTTATCACGGCCAGAGCGTCTGAACCACTGAATCGTTGAAAGCCTTGATGTCACTGAAAAAAGTCAACACACCATTCACCTTTCAGTGAGGTCAGTTGTGTTCAGTGTTTCAAACCTGCCCTCAAAAATGAAATACACACCTTTTCTTTTGGATTATTGTCAGCCACGTTAAAAACATGCTACAATAAAAAAAGACCCAACATCCGGGTCTTTATCTGTTGCTGTACGCTCATCCCAGAAGTGATAAAAGCGAAATAACCATGACAAACAAAGGTAGCGGTATTCTCCAGTTGACCAAAAACGGGAGCGGCCACCTGGTCAATCCGGCCAAATTGAGCGAGCGAGTCACGGTGCCGGCCAGGCTCATCCGCGACTATCAGCTTCCTGAAGGGGCCACAATTAGCGGCAGCAGAGAGGGGCAGCAGTTGATAACCGTTGAGACCGTCTGCGGCCTGCCGCCGGAAACTTTCCTGCAGCGCACGCCCTTTAAACACCTTGTCGCTATTGACCCAACCGAGCGATTTAACCTGGCCGTGACCGGCCAAACAAGCACCCGGCTGATTGACCTGATTGCCCCGGTGGGCAAGGGTACGCGCGGCCTGATTGTCGCCCCGCCCAAAGCCGGCAAAACGATGCTGCTGGAGCAAATCGCCCGCGCCATCCTCACCGGCGAGCCTGACACCCGGCTTATTATGCTGCTGATTGACGAGCGGCCCGAAGAAGTGACTCATTTCCGCCGCGCCCTAGTCGGGGCCGAAGTGTTTGCCAGTTCCAGCGACCAGCCGGTGCAGGAACATATTGACCTGTCGGAGCTGATGCTGGCCCACATCCGCACCGAGCTGGAGTGCGGCCATCATGTGGTAGTGATGCTGGACAGCCTGACCCGCCTGGTCCGCGCCTTCAACCTCAGAGGCGCACAGGCCAACCGCAGCCGGACTCTATCGGGTGGGGTGGAGGCTGAGGCGCTGCAAATTCCCCGCCGGTTTTTTGGCCTGGCCCGCAACATCGAGCATGGCGGGTCGGTCACGATCCTGGGCACAATTCTCATTGACACCGGCTCGCGCATGGATCAATTCATTTACGAGGAATTTAAGGGCACGGGCAACAGCGAGATTGTGCTTGACCGTTCTCTGGCCGAAGCCTATATTTTTCCGGCCATCAATCTGTCCGCCAGCAGCACCCGCAAAGAGGGTCTAATGTACAGCCCCGAAGACAGCCAGCGGCTGACCTATCTGCGCCGGGAGTTGGTCGCTCGTCCGCCGCAAGAGGCCATGCTGTATCTGCTCAGTCTGTTGGGCCAGTACCCTACTAATGAAGCGTTGTTACAGGCTATAACGCCGGATTCTTGAAACGAGGCTTGTAACGACCGGCCAGAACTTCTTGGGCAATCTCGCGGGTAAGGTCGTGGTCTGTCCAGGATTTGATGTAGGCGATGGTGTTATGAGTGAAGTTAGGGTATCCACACTTCTCCTACTGTACGCCTCAATGTCTCTGCAATGATTTGGTCGTCGAGGCGAAAGCCGTTGGAACGTAAGGCTTGAAGTGTTTGAGCGGCGGAAGCAATCAAACCCCGTTGTTTGGCTAAAATTACAATCGCTAAAGTTCCTTTGAGGGGTATTGAAAAACTGCGGGCACAGCGTCGGGCAGCAGCATCATCAATAATAGCGGTCCAACTCGATTGCGCCAGAGCAAAAGAAAGGACAGCTGTTTCGCCGCTGCCCAAATCCCAGGCCAAAATTTCTGTTGGTGGTGTTGGAGTATCTATAACGGTAAATTTGCCTGTAGCTAATGCTCGTCTGGACTGGTCTTCTGGGGGGCCGGCCTCAATTTCAACAGCAACAGCACGAGGTACGATAATTTCATCAGCCAAGTCAAGCAATAGTTGCTCAAGACCAATCCGGGCTAAGACAATAAGTGGGGAAGCATTTACCACCCAACGTTCAGACATTATTCTACTTCTCGAATAATCTCATCTGCCTCATATTGAAATGGAGAAACATCAAAGCGACTCAAAGCCGTTAAAAATTCGGCCCTGGAAATTCCGGCCACTTCACTGGCTTTGGCCTGAGATACCAGGCCCATTTCATACCACTTAACTGCCGCTGCCAGGCGCATTTCCTGCACAAAATGATCCGGGTCTTGTCGTAGCGCCGAAAAAACGGCGCGGGGTAATTCGATTGAAACCTGAACAGTGTCCATTCTAACTCCCTCTTGTGCATTTTCTGCTAGTGAGTATAGCATGTATAATAACGCGGTTGCAAATCCCTTAAAAAGACCAGGGACAGAAGACCGAAGACTACCCCCACCCTAACCCTCCCCCTCGGAGGGGGAGGGCAGGGAGGGGGTGCAGTCTCCCGTCCCCGGTCCCCGGTCGTGCTTATGCCCGAACTTCCCGAAGTTGAAACCGTTGTGCGCGGCCTGCGCGGGCCGCTGGTGGGGCGCACCTTCACCGGCGTGACTGTGCTGTGGCCCAATTCTATCAAAACCCCTATCCCCGAATTGCAGGAACGGCTGCCCGGCCAGCGCATCGAAGCGATTACCCGGCGGGCCAAATATTTGCAGTTCCACCTGTCCGGCGGCGACAGCCTGTTTCTACACCTCAAAATGAGCGGCGATTTGTTGGTCGAACCGGAAAGCGAGCCGCGCCACCCCCACGTGCGCACCGTTTTTGGCCTGGACAATGCCCACGAACTGCGCTTCAAAGACACGCGCAAATTTGGCCGGGTTTACCTGGTGGCCGATCCCGCTCAAGTGGTGGGCAAATTGGGGCCGGAACCCCTGGCCGACGAATTTAGCGTCGAAGATTTCAAGCGGCTTTTTGAGCGCAAAAAAGGACGGCTCAAGCCGCTGCTGCTGACCCAGGAGTTTATCGCCGGGGTGGGCAACATTTATGCCGACGAAAGCTGCTTTCTCGCCAAAATTGACCCGCGCCGGACGGTGGATACGCTCTCGGCGGAAGAGTTGGAACGCTTGTATGGGGCGATCCGCCAGGTTTTGACCGCCGGCATCAGCCACAAGGGGGCCAGCTTTGACAGCGTTTACCGGGGCGGCGAGTTTCAGGACCATTTCCAGGTTTACGACCGCGCCAACAAACCATGCCTCATCTGCGGCACGCCGATTATACGGGTTGTGACAGGTGGGCGCTCAACGCACTTTTGTCCAAATTGCCAGAAATAAGGTAACTACTCAAGCATGTCATTTCGACCGAAGGGAGAAATCTCTGAGGCCGATGTAGCATTGTAGGGATTTCTCGGCCTATGGCCTCGAAATGACATGAGGGTTGAGCAGTTACGAAATAAGAAAGGTTTTAGACTCGTGTTTATGCTTGAACCTCATATCCAGGCCCTTATTTTTGATTGTGACGGTACGCTGGCCGATACTATGCCGCTGCACTACCTGGCCTGGCAGCAAACCATGGAAGCGGTGAACGGCCATTTCCCCGAAAAACTGTTCTACGATTTGGGGGGAGCCTCAAACGAGAGGATCGTTAGCACTCTGAATCAAACTTTTGGCTATCAGTTTGATGTTCCAACGTTGGCCCGGGACAAGGATGAGCGTTATCTGAAACTGGTCGCCCAGGCCAAACCGATTGCGGCGGTGGTGGAAATTGCCCGAAAATACAAAGGCCGCTTGCCTATGGCGGTCGCCACCGGAGGAACGCCAACACTGGTAAAAACTACGCTAAAAGCCATAGGCCTGTCCGACTTTTTTGATGCCGTGGTGACCTCCCACGACGTCACCCACGCCAAACCTGCTCCCGACATCTTTTTAGAGTGTGCTCGCCGCTTACAGATTGAGCCGCAGTTTTGTCACGTTTTTGAAGACGCCGATTTAGGGATCGAGGGGGCCAGACGAGCCGGGATGAGCGTCACCGATGTTCGTCCGTGGCGAGGTTAGGAAGCGCAGTAAACAGTGGCCAGTAATCAGTAACCAGTCATCAGTTGTCAGTTCAACTGTTCACTAATTACTGATTACTCAATGTCATTAAGTTAGCGTAGTTTAGCCCCTTGTGGGCGGCTATAAACGGGCACAAGGCCCTATGCTACAGCCTTAATTAATAACATTGACTGATTACTGTCTTACGGAGGCTACATGTCACCTCGAAAAATTACCCGTCTGGCCTTGATTATTGGCGCTGTTTCTATCTTGGGAATGGTGGCGATGATGGTGTTTCGCCCCAGTTGGGGAGCGCTGGCCTGGTGGCCGGCCCTGGGCTTGGGAATGGCCCTCTTGCTGCTGGTCTTTTCTTTTCTGCGCGGCGCTTACCTGACCGCCCAAAAACGAGTCGAAATGGTAGAGATGCTGAATGATTGTTACAGCGGGGTTCCGGCAGGGGGAAGACACGATGAGGAGTGAGGCGAGGACGCGATGAGAAGATGACTATTCCTCGCCCCCCGTGTCCTCGCATCTTCGCCTCACTGTTTCATTTGCTTCAAATACGCCAAAACGACGTTCATCTCAAAGCCGAATTGCAGCTTTTCCCGCAGGTGCCACTCGTAGACCTCGGCGGGGGTTAACCAGGCAACCTCTCGAATCTCGTCGCTTTTGAGCGGGCCGAGCGGCCCCAAAGGCCGGGCGACAAAAATGGTGTAATCCAGACCGGATCGGCTGTAAAAGACTCCCAACTCACTCAACACTTCAATTTCAACCGACAGCTCTTCGCGCATCTCTCGATGCAGAGCGGTCAGAGGATCAATCTCATCCGGGTCGAGCCGTCCGCCAGGAAACGTCCATTTATCAAACAAACCAGGATCGTGGCAGTTGTGATGGATAAACAGGATATGTTTGCCGTCTACCAGCACGGCCCGCACTGCATAAGGACAGTTCGATTTACGATTTACGATTTTGGATTTACGATTTTGGATTTGCATCAAGCTGATTTTGAAACCTGGAGGCTGCTTCCCTGCTACCTGCTACCTTGCTCCCTTGTCTACCCCTCATCCGCCGTCGGGTCGGCCTCATCGTCGGCCTGAGTGATCAGCACCGGCCGGCCTTTGCCGCCTTCATCTGCCCCTATAATACCCTGTTGTTCCATTTCGTCAATTAAGCGGGCTGCCCGACTGTAGCCAATCCGTAGGCGGCGCTGCAGCAGCGACACCGACGCTTTGCCCTGCTCGCGCACCACTTCAATGGCTTTCTCCAGCAGTTCATCATCTTTGGCTTCAGCCGTCCCTTTCTCCATGGCCTTGTACTCTTCCCACAGCGGACGCTGCACCAAATCGGTGTTGACCTGAGCCGGACCGCGCGGCTCTCGTTCCGCCGAGTAGTTGGCCCCGCGCCAGAAGCGCACCAGCCGGTTCATCTCCTGGTCAGACACAAAGACGCCTTGCAGCCGTTGCAGCTTGGCCGAGTCGGCGGCCATGTAGAGCATATCGCCCTTGCCCAAGAGTCGTTCCGCACCCGGCGAGTCCAAAATCACCCGCGAGTCAATCTGGCTGGTCACGGCAAAGGCAATCCGGGCCGGGAAGTTAGCCTTGATTAAACCCGTTACCACGTCCACCGAGGGCCGCTGCGTGGCCAGGATCATGTGAATGCCGGTAGCGCGGGCCATCTGGGCGATGCGGGTAATGGTCCGTTCCACTTCATCCGGGGCCATCATCATCAGGTCGGCCAGCTCATCAATAATCAAGACAATATAGGGCAGGGTATCTTTGCCCTCTTTGGCGGCTTTTTCATTGTAGCCGACGATATTGCGGGCGCTTTCCTGGGCAAACAGCTTGTAGCGGCGCTCCATCTCGCGGGTGGCCCAACTCAACACGCCGACCACCTTTTCCAGGTCGGTCACCACCGGGGCCAGCAGGTGCGGAATACCGTTGTAATTGACCAACTCGACCATTTTGGGGTCAATCATCAACAGGCGCAGTGTTTCGGGGGTGTGGGTGGTGATCAGGCAGGCCACCACCGCGTTGATGCAAACGCTCTTACCGGAGCCGGTTGCCCCGGCGATGAGCAGGTGCGGCATCGAGGTCAGATCGGCAATGACAGCCCGGCCCGACACGTCCTGACCCAGGGCTAATTTCAGCGGGCCGGAGACGCGCTGAAAACGCTCTGACTCCATCAGACTCCGCAGCGTGACCAGATTGGTAGCCGAATTGGGCACTTCTAGTCCCACATAAGGCCGGCCCGGAATGGGTGCTTCAATACGGATGGGCGCCGCCGACAGGGCCAGGGCTAAATCATTGGCCAGGCCAACAATGCGCGATACCCGCACCCGGCGCGGGTTGCCTTTGGCGTCTTTGGTCGCCATGAAGCCCGGCTCCAGCCCAAACTGCGTCACCGAAGGTCCCTGGTTAATTTCCCGTACCTTTACTTCCACGCCAAAGCTGGCCAGGGTTTCTTCGATAACTTTGACCCGCTGCCGAATTTCGACCTCGCTGATTTCCAGCTCCAGGCCCTCTTCAAAAATCTGGTCCACCTGAGGTAAGCGCCAGCGGTGGCTGCCATCAGCCATGCCAATCAGCGCTTCGGCCGGGGCCAGGTCTCCCCCTTCAAAATCATCGTCGCCCACCACGTTGATGGGCAAATCATCTTTACTGCTTTCCGCACCGGGTTTAACCAGGTTGGCTCCGGCCGCCCAGACGCGGTCAATCAGGCGGGGACCGGCTTCCGTCAAGCGTGGGCGCGGCGTCGAAGGGTTAATGTTGAGCTGCCGGAAATGCCGCCAATCTTGAAAGCGATAATACCAATCGCGCAGCATCTGCCATAACTCTTTGAGCGACAGGCCGCTGATCAGAATAAGGGCCAGCGGAAACAACCCGCCCAGCAGCACCAGCGCCCCGGCCGTCCCCAGCGCCGAGCGGAGCAGTTCGCCCAGTATCCAGCCAATCGCCCCACCACCGCCAAATTCCTCGGGGCTGAGGCCCGGCTCGATAAAATGGAAGACTACCAGCAGCAGGCCCAGCAATAAAAAGGTCCCCACCGGCTTCTCCCACTTCTCCTGGCTGTCTTCCGCGCCGTAGCGCTGAAAAAACCAGATCGCCAGCAGGGTCAGCGGCAGCCAAACCACATATTGGCCCCAGCCGATCAGCACGCGCAGAAAATCAAGCCAGCCGGCAATAAAAACACTGCGGTTAGGCGTAAATAAACTGAGCAGGGTAATCCCGGCCAGGATTAACAGGCCCACCCCGGCCACTTCCGGACGGATGGCTGGTCCAGCGGGTTTGCTCTTTTTAGGTGTTGTCGTCGGTCTACGAATGGTTGCTTTTTTAGCCATAGCAAAAATCAGCACAAATGTTTTGTGGTATTGTAGCATAAAGCGGGGGATTTTGAAAGTTAACAAGCGGTGTCAAGCTTTAATTGACGGGGGCGACTCGGCGTGATAGAATAGCCTTCAAGGAGATTTGGAACGATGAACATAGCCATAGCTCCCCCCGAAACCAACCTCATCACCGGCGAAGAACTGCTGTCAATGGGTGATATTGGCCCTTGTGAACTTATTGATGGGAGGATTGTGCCGATGTCCCCAACCGGCGGCGAACATGGCCTGGTAGAATTTAATCTTGGTAGTGAATTGAGAAGCTTTGTCCGGCAGCACAAGTTAGGCTGGGTGATGGGGGGTGAAGTGGGTATCTACACTCGCCGTAACCCAGACCGAGTGCGCGGAGCAGATGTAGCCTTCATCTCCAAAGAACGTCTCCCTGAGCGGCCTACCGGGTTCCTAGAAATTGCGCCGGAGTTGGTCGTTGAGGTGATTTCGCCTGCCGATCGTTGGCAAGAAGTTCACGAAAAAATTGAGGAGTACTTTACGATAGGAGTGAATTGGGTTTGGGTGGTCGAGCCGGCCAGCCAGGCAGTACGGATTTATCATTCTGTAACCGAGGTGCAAAAATTGAGCCAGGGTGACGCCCTTACCGGCGAAGGTGTGCTGGCCGGGTTTACCCTCGCTGTTGCCGAAATTTTTGCGGCGTAGACTCATCCTGTAGCACAATTTTAGATGAGTTTGTTAAAAGGGCAGGTCTCAGACCCGCCCTTTTTGTTTCACCGCCTTCTCCCTCAAATAAAAATGCCACAGCAAACGCGCCGCCACTGCCCGATAGGGCCGCCAGCTTTCGGCCAGTGCCAGCAATTCGGCGGGGGTGGGGCGGCGTTCCAGCCCCTTGAGTTGCTGGACGGCCAGCAGCAAAGCCAGATCGCCGGGGGCGAAAGCATCGGGGCGGCGCAGGACCAGCAAGAGATAGACATCCACCGTCCAATCGCCGATGCCTTTGATCTGCTTCAAGGCGACTCGCACGGTCTCATCGTCCCATTCTACCAGCCGGTCCAAATCCAATTGACCCGCCAGTACCGCCGAAGCCAGTTCGCGCCCGTAGCGGGTTTTTTGGCGGCTGAAGCCGATGGTTTTGAGTTGGGCATCGTCGAGGGTGAGAAAATTTTGCGGGGTGAGCGGCGTAACGGCGGCGCACAACCGCTCAAAGGCGGCCCTGGCCGAAGCCAGCGAGACCTGCTGTTCCAGAATGATGTGAATTAAAGTGGGGAAGCCCGGCTCGCGCGGCCACAAGGGCGGCAGGCCGTATCGCTGAACGACGTGGGCCAGGCTAGAATCACGCGCAGCCAGCCATTCGACGGCCTGGGCAAGCGTGGTGAGGGTGAGAGTCATCTACCTCCAATGTCATTTCGAGGCCAAAGGCCGAGAAATCTTGTGAGACAATTAACAGATAGATGTCTGGATAAAATCATGTGCCCACCAAGATTTGAGTAATTGTAACTTCGGAGAGATTTCTCCCTGCGGTCGAAATGACATGTTCAGGTGAATACGTTTTTTTCTTTGTATCTTCGAGCCTTTACAACATCGGCTCTGGCTGAGGTTCGCTCTCCGGCTGGAGCTGCAGCGCTTCCTGAAGCAGCAATTGGCGCTTGCGCTCGATGCCCCAGTGATAGCCGCCCATACTGCCATCGCTGCGGACAACGCGATGGCACGGCACAATCAAGGCGGTTGGGTTAGCGCCGCAGGCATTTGCCACGGCCCGGACGGCTTTAGGCTGACCAATCTCGCGGGCAATGTCGGCATAGGTCCGAGTCTGGCCGTAGGGAATCCGCTGCAGCGCCTGCCAGACCTGCTTTTGAAAGGCCGTGGCCCGCACGTCGAGCGGCAAATCAAGGTGCGGCTCCTTGCCGGCGATAAAGTTGAGAATGGCTTGCACCCAGGCTTTGTGCGCCTGGTCGTCCCGCCCAATCCTGGCCGCGCTGAATTCGCTCAACAGCAAGCGTTCCAGTTCACCGGGGTCATCACCCAGCTTGATGGCGCAGACGCCGCGCTCGGTGGTGGCGACCAACAACTGGCCCAAAGCACAAGGAACAACCGTAAATTGAATTTGGGTGCCGTCGCCGTTGCGTTGATAGCGCCGGGGAGTCATACCCAACTGCGGCGCCGCTTTTTCATACACCCGGCTGCTGGACCCAAAACCGGCCTCGTACACGGCCGCCGTGACCGGCACTCCGTTTCGTAACGCCTGTTTGAGTTGATCCATGCGGCAGGCTTCGGTGTATTCCAGCGGCGAGATGCCGGCATACTCTTTAAACGTCCGCTGCAAATGCCAGACACTCACATGAAAACACTCGCTCAACGTTTGTAGGGTCAGCGGCTCGGCGGCGTTCTGCTCGATGTAACGACAGATCGCACGGACCATCTCAAGCTGCGGGTCATAGGGGATATGGGCGTCGGGCTGGCAGCGTTTGCAGGGCCGGAAGCCGGCCTGCCGGGCCAGTTCCGGCACTTTGAAAAAGAGCACGTTCTCCCGCTTTGGTTTGCGGGCCGGGCAGGAGGGGCGGCAGTAAATCCGCGTGGTGCGCACCGCCAGGATAAACTTGCCGTCAAAGGCGGCGTCTCGATTGAGACAGGCTTGCCAAAAGGCTTCTTCGGGGGTGTTTATTGTGTTCATCATACCGGTGATGATAGCACAGGGTTGGGGAAAAATCTATCCGAGTCTTGCGGAGGATGTTGCTATGCTTTCACCTTTGTTCTACGTTTTTTGGGCAGCAGCGGAATCAAACAGCGTAGGGCTTTGTTTACAGCCTCCGAGTCGGGAAAATAGGCTTGTACATCCGGCTCCAACATCACTGCGCCGTCTTCGAGGGTGAAATACTGCACTTCCGTTGTGCCATCGGCTTTATGAATTTTGACGGTATGCCCAGCCCGATAAGCCTGGTAGTACTTACCGCGAACCCCATCTTTTAAATTCTTGAGATCGTACTCAGGGCGCAACTCGTCATGCTCCTAATATAATCATCCCAATTATTCCGATTTTTTCCATAACTCTTCCAGTCGTTCCAGAATTTCAAGAAAAATCTGTTGATGCTGTGACGGAGTTTTACCAGTTTGTACTTGAGTTTTCAATAGTTGTAATTTCCGATCAATTTCTGCATCTGTGCTGGTTTCAGAAATAGCCTTGAAAAAAGTTATCCAGTGGATTACTTTAATGCCCAGATAATCTTGAGCTTTAATAGTGGCGACATATTCATCAAGAATACCTGATCTGGCAATTCTGCCAAAGTTTCCGCCTTTGTCTCCTTCCGCTTCATCAGCAGCTTCTTGTTTACTGCTTGGATAAGGATGTCGGTTGGTTGCCGGAGGGTTACGAATAGAAGCGTTCTCTCCTCGTTCTGTCCGCGATTTTTGCCAGTAGTAATTTCTAAACTCGGCGGCATACCTTGCTGACTCTACATAGGGTCGAAGTAATTTCGGAGAGCCAGAGATTACTTCTGAGAGTATCCAGGGAATAATAACCAATAAATCAGCTTCGGCGCAGGCTTCGGGGGTTACTTGATACCTAAAACTCGGTTCACCCTCTTTGCTTAGAACATACCAGGACTTAAGCTCGACGCCCAAAATAATGCCCTTTTCATCTTGTTGATCGCGTAACAATACATCAGGAAAGGTTTGAGACTGGCGAACGAAGGCATACCTGGAATATTCATTATCGGGGTCCCAAAGGTTGCGTAGTCCATTGAGTATACTAACAACTTGCGTCTCAACTACTGTTGCAAATGCGCTACCTACTGAAAATATCTCGGTGACATTGATGCCTTTGATAAGCAGCTCTGTTTCAAAATAGTTGGGCAGAGCATAGAAAAGCGCATTAACTCTCTCCCAAACTTTATAATGAGGCCAGTTCACATCAGGGATAACTTTAGAAGGTGGTAGGTTAAGCATAGGTATTCATATTCTCCATTGGAGCTGGCTTTTCTTCAAAAAGTTGTAATTGCTTATTGATCAGTTTGCTGGATTGCGACTCAAATCTCTTGAGGGCTATCTGAAAAATATCACTATCCATCTCTGCGCAATAGGCAACACGGTTCAAGAGGAATGAAGCCAATCCCACGCTGCACAAACCGCCAAAAGGTTCCCATATCACATCGCCGAGACTAGACGATACTTCAAGGATTAAGCTGATAAGTTTGAGTGGTTTTTGATTCAAATGAGCATATTTAGGTGAGCCAGGTAATCTAACTCTTTCGCCATTGTGTAGGGGGGGGTGTTCCCAAACATTAGTGACGCCATATTTACCCTGGAATTTGGCGAACAACTTGGCATATTCGGATTGAAGGGCAGGTTTTTGATGGTCAAACGAAAAATATGGTCTCCCTTCCGGTGTCCCATATTGATTAGCATAAGCCACTAATTTGCTAAAGACATCGGGGGGAGGAGCATACCAAAGATGGTCTTTAGTGAAATACTTTCTAGTTGCTGCATTTGCAACCTCACAGGCTTCATTTGTTTTAGAGAAAGGCAATCCGGTTCTCTCCCATTCGTACCTAAGCCATTCTTTGAGGGTAAGAACTTTATCCTCGGCAGTAAATTCAGGTCGCCGAACATACTGAACACAAACCTCGGTAACCACCGGAAAAGCTTTGAGAATGGGTAAATTACAATTTCCAGCTATATGCTGAATACCTTTATTCCATATATTACAGCCCATATAATCCCAGCCGTTCTCTTGCAGGAGAGGATGTACCGTCGCCCAACCTACCTCAGTATTCCAAAACCAAAGCGTTGTGCCTGGTCTTGAATATGCAGACCACGCCTTAATATGAGGCTGGTACCAGGCTTGCAGTTGTGATGGCTCATTTGCATCACCCCTAAAACCTGATACGCCATACCCTCCATCTGAAACAATGACATTGGGTGTTTTCCACTGGTCATACAGGGCTAAAACGTCTTGATTATAGATAGTTACATCACCCAACTGGTACAATTTACTTCTATTCATTGAATAGCCTTGATTTAAGAATTTGTATTTTTGTGGAAATAAGGGCTGCACGCATATTCTAGCAGAAACCACAAAAATAGAACAACTTTTCGTTTTCAAAAGCAAAAATAGGAGTAGGTCTCCGACCTACCCCTATTTCATTCACCATATCAATTCGTGGCAAAAACCTTACGCCGCCACCGGCTCCCCGACAAACGCCGGGGCCTTCTCAAACTCCAGGCGACCATTCCTATAATCCACTCGAATCGTATCCCCTTCCTTGAAATCACCTTGCAGCAGGCGCAGGGCCAGCGGGTCTTGCAGTTCACGCTGGATAACCCGCTTGAGCGGCCTGGCCCCAAAGGTGGGGTCGTAGCCGGCTTCGGCCAGGTGCAGCCTGGCAGCGTCGGTCAAATCCAGGGTCAGCTTGCGCTCGGCCAGCAGTTTACGCAGGTGAGCCAGTTGGATGTCCACGATGCGGGTCAAATCGCTGCGCGACAGGCTGTGGAACATGATGATGTCGTCAATCCGGTTCAGAAATTCGGGCCGGAAGTGCTGGCGCAGGGCCTCCATTACCCTGGATTCAGCCGCTTCGGGGCCAAGCTCCATGATGTAATGGCTGCCGATGTTGCTGGTCATAATCACCACCGTATTCTTAAAGTTGACCGTGCGGCCATGCCCATCGGTCAAGCGGCCATCGTCGAGCAGTTGCAGCAGGGTGTTGAACACCTCCGGATGGGCCTTTTCGATTTCGTCGAACAGAACCACGCTGTAAGGCTTGCGCCGGACCGCCTCCGTCAGTTGGCCGCCTTCGTCGTAGCCGACATAGCCCGGCGGCGCGCCGATCAACCGGCTGACGGTGTGCCGCTCCTGGTACTCGCTCATGTCAATGCGGATCATATTGCTCTCGTCATCGAACAGGAACTCGGCCAGGGCGCGGGCCAGCTCGGTTTTACCCACGCCGGTCGGCCCCAGGAAGATGAAGCTGCCAATGGGCCGGTTGGGATCTTGCAGACCGGCCCGGCTGCGGCGGACCGCATTGGCCACCGCTTTAATGGCCTCATCCTGGCCGACCACGCGCTGATGCAGCCGTTCTTCCATTTTGATCAGCTTTTCCACTTCACCTTCCAGCAGCTTGCTGACCGGGATGCCGGTCCAGCGGGCCACAATCTGGGCGATATTTTCGGCGTCAACTTCCTCTTGCAGCAGCGAGCCGCCCTTTTGCTGTTCGGTCAGCCTGGTTTCCAGTTCGGTCAGCCTGGTTTCCAGTTCGCGCAGTTGGCCGTAGCGCAGGCGGGCCGCGGCTTCGTAATCGGAGCGGCGCTCGGCCTGCTCCATCTGCAGGCGGGTCTGCTCGATCTGTTCCTTGGTTGCCCGCAGGTCGTTAATCAGCCGCTTCTCGTTTTCCCACTGCGTTTGCAGGGCCCGGCTTTGCTCTTGTAGATCGCTTAATTCTGTTTCTAACTTTTGCAGCCGTTCCTTGCTGGCCTTGTCCTTTTCCTTTTTCAATGCCTCCCGTTCGATTTCCAAAGTCATAATCTGCCGGTCAATCGCGTCCAGTTCGGTCGGCTTGCTGTCAATCTCGGTGCGCAGGCGGGCGGCGGCCTCGTCAATCAGGTCAATGGCCTTGTCGGGCAAAAAGCGGTCGCTAATGTAGCGATGGCTCAAAACGGCGGCGGCGATGACTGCGCTATCCTGGATACGCACGCCGTGATGGACTTCGTAGCGTTCTTTCAGACCCCGCAAAATGCTGATCGTATCTTCAACGCTTGGCTCATCTACCAGCACCGGCTGGAAGCGCCGCTCCAGAGCCGCATCTTTTTCGATGTACTTGCGATACTCGTCCAGTGTGGTCGCGCCGATGGTGTGCAGTTCGCCGCGCGCCAGCATCGGCTTGAGCATGTTGCCGGCGTCCATGGCGCCCTCAGCCGCCCCCGCCCCAACGACGGTGTGCAGCTCGTCAATAAAGAGGATGACCCGGCCTTCGCTGCCGGTGACTTCTTGCAAAACGGCCTTCAGCCGCTCCTCGAACTCGCCGCGATACTTGGCCCCGGCAATCAACGCGCCCATATCCAGAGCGACAATTTGTTTGTCCTTCAAACCTTCGGGCACGTCGCCGCGAATAATGCGCTGGGCCAGCCCTTCGACAATGGCGGTTTTACCCACGCCGGGGTCGCCGATGAGGACCGGGTTGTTTTTGGTGCGCCGGCTCAAGACCTGCACCACCCGCCGGATTTCGTCATCGCGGCCAATCACCGGGTCGAGCTTGCCTTTGCGGGCCAGGTCGGTCAAATCGCGGCCATATTTCAACAACGCCTCGTAGGTGCTCTCCGGGTTCTGGCTGGTGACGCGCTGGCTGCCGCGAATTTTGGTCAGGGCTTGCAGTACCGCATCGCGGGTCAGGCCGAAGCGCTGCAAAAGCTGGGCCGCGCTGCCGCCGGAATCGGTCAGGGCCAGCAGCAGGTGTTCGGTGGATACATATTCGTCCTTCATCCGCTCGGCGGTTTTTTCGGCGTCCCGCACCAGGTTGGTCAAAGCCCGCGATAAACCAGGCTGCGACCCGCCGTAGACTTTGGCTTCGCTTTGCAGTTCGGTTTGGACCAGCCGGGCCAGGTTGCCGGGATCGGCCCCTAACTGGCGGACAATCTGGGGCACAACGCCCCCTTCTTGCGCCAGCAGGGCCAGCAGCAAGTGGCTGGGCCGGATTTCACTGTGATTGTATTCTTCGGCCAGGCGTTGGGCAGTCAGGACCGCTTCCTGGGCTTTTTCGGTAAATTTGTTTAAGTTCATAAGTTCGTACCTCTCGTGTGGAAAATCAAAGAAAATGATATGTGATGCGTGAAAGTTTAAACTGTAAACCTCACGTATCACGGCTCACTTTACCCTAACTTTACGATTTATTGTAGGCCGGGGGTGTTAGAATTATACTAGAGTTTTGTTAGAGCGGTGTTAGATGGATTATTTGAACTCATCTTTTTGTCGTATTGACGGTCCTATCCGGCCCTGCTATCATGGACATAACTCTCAGAATCACAGGGGGTAGAGTAGCGAGAATAAAGCAGTTCCAGGAAAATAGTTATTCAGGATTCGTGTTGCGTCTTGCGTGAAGTAAAGCAGACGGAACACGCAACATGTAACACGTTTAACTCTTGGGACTCATCAAGAAGGAAAATCTCATGTTTGGTTGGTTGAAAAAGAGAAAGGACCACCAGGGGGCCAATGGCCGCTTCCGGCACGGCAACGATCACCTGATTGAACTGCGCCGGGTGGTCAAAATTTACGAGACGGCGGCCGGTCCCTTTAAGGCCCTCAAAGGAGTGGATTTGCAGATAGATCACGGTGAGTTTGTGGCCGTCATCGGTAAATCAGGCAGCGGCAAGTCTACCCTGATCAATATGCTCACCGGCATTGACCGGCCCACCTCCGGCGAGGTGCTGGTGGGCGATACGGCGGTGCATACCCTCAACGAAGGTCAAATCGCCGTCTGGCGCGGGCGCAATGTGGGCGTCATCTTTCAGTTTTTCCAGTTATTACCCACCCTGACCGCCATTGAAAATGTGATGCTGCCCATGGATTTTTGCGAGGTGTACCCCCTGGGCGAGCGGGAAAAACGGGCCATGAGCCTGTTGGAGCAGGTCGAAATGGGTCAGCACGCCTATAAACTGCCCTCGGCCCTCTCCGGCGGGGAGCAGCAGCGGGTAGCCATTGCCCGCGCCTTGGCTAATGATCCACCCATTTTGGTCGCCGACGAGCCAACCGGCAACCTTGACTCCCGGACCGCCGAGGCGGTGCTGGAGCTGTTTGAGCGGCTGGTAGCCCAAAATAAAACTATTTTGATGGTCACCCACGACCGCGACCTGAGCAAACGGGCCGGGCGAATCATTACTCTGGCCGATGGGGAGATTATCGCCGAGACGACTGCCGACGGCCGGTCGCTGTCTGCCGAACCTTTAAAGCAGGCCTCCTCAGTTCCTACGAGTTCCTTTAGTTCCCAGGATGGTGATGCTTCGCAGGGGCAGCCGGCCCAATCCGGTCAGGCGCAAAGGAAGGACCATCATGCTTAGACCTCGCTGGCGCAAGGTGCTGCGCGATCTGTGGCTGAACAAAATCCGCACCGTGCTGGTGGTGCTGTCTATCGCCGTCGGTGTGTTTGCCGTCGGGACCATTTTTACCTCGCAAATCATTCTCTCGCGGGATTTGACCGAAGCCTACCTGGCGACCAACCCGGCCAGCGCCACCTTTTTCACCTTTGACTCCTTTGGCGAGCCGGTGGTCGAAGCGGTTGAAAATATGGATGAGGTCAAAGAGGCCGAAGGCCGCCGCCGGGTGACGGTGCGGGTCAAGACCGGCCCGGAAGAGTGGCGGCTGTTGTACTTGATTGCCATCCCCGACTTTGACGAAGTGGAGATTGACAAATTTTCTCCCGAAGCCGGGGCCTGGCCGCCGCCCAATAATACGGTTTTGATCGAGCGGGCCTCGCTGGGCCTGCTGCAAGCCGGCCTGGGCGACACCCTGCTGATCAGAACGCCCGAAGGCAAAGAACGCCAGATGCCGATTTCGGGCCTGGCCCACGATTTGAACGCCCAACTCTATGTCTTCGATGGCACATCCTACGGCTTTATCACCACCGACACCCTGGAATGGCTGGGCCAACCCACCGATTACAACGAACTGCGCATCATCGTCGCCGATCACGCCGATGACCGCGACCATATCCGTGAGGTCGCCAACGAGGTGCAGGATAAAATTGAAAACGGTGGGCGCAGCGTTCTGTTTACCCTGATTCCCCAGCCGGGCAAGTCGCCGCTGGACTTTCTAATCCAGGCGATTGTTATCCTGATGGGCGCGCTGGCCTTGATGTCGCTGCTGTTGAGCGGCTTTCTGGTGATCAATACCATTTCGGCTTTGCTGGCGCAGCAGGTACGCCAGATTGGCATTATGAAAGCCATCGGGGCCAGAACCCGGCAGGTAGTGGGCATGTACCTGGTCACGGTGATTATCTTTGGCCTGCTGGCCCTGCTTCTGGCTGTGCCGCTGGGGGCGGCAGGGGCCTATTTTTTCAGCCGGTTTATCGCCGGCTTTCTTAACTTCGATGTAACCACCTTTCAGTTGCCGCCCGACGTGCTGCTGGCCGAAATTGCCGTCGGCCTGGTGGTCCCGCTGCTGGCCGGGCTTTACCCGATCATGGCCGGGGTCAGGATTACGGTGCGCGAGGCGATCAGTACTTATGGCCTGGGTAAAGGGCAGTTTGGCTCGCGCCGTTTTGATCGCTGGCTGCTGGCCGTCCAGCAGACGCCTTTTCTGCGGCGTAATCTCTCCCGGCCTTTGCTGCTGTCGCTGCGCAATACCTTTCGCCGTAAAACCCGCCTGGCCTTAACGTTGCTGACCCTCATCTTTGGCGGCGTCATTTTTATTACCGTTTTCAGCCTGCGCGTTTCGATGCTGGCCACGCTCGACAGTTGGCTGGCTTATTTTCGCTGGGATGTGGCGGTGCAGTTTGAGCGGGATTACCGCATTGAGCGCATTCTGCGCGAGGTGCTCGACACGCCGGGGGTGGTAGAGGCCGAAACCTGGGGTTTTGCCAGCGCCCGTCGCCAGCGCCCCGACGGCAGCGACAGCGATAACATTGTGCTTTATGCCCCACCTGCCGCCACCAAAATGGCCCAGCCCACAGTGATCGAGGGGCGCTGGCTGCAGCCCGCCGATACCAATGCAGTGGTGGTCAACTCAATTATCCTGCGCGACGAGCCGGATGTGCAGGTGGGCAGCTATATCACCCTCAAAATCGAAGGGGAAGAGGAAACCTGGCGCGTGGTCGGCGTGGTGACCGGCGGCTTTCCGGTGGCGGTTATGTTTGCCAACTATCCTTACTTTGCCCGTGTCGTCGGCGAAGTGGGGCAGGCCCAGTGGGTTTTTGCCACCACCGAGGAACACACCCTCGACTACCAGAACAAGGTTGTCCGCGCCCTGGAAGCGCGCTTTGAGCATATCGGTTTTGACGTCGGCGCAACGGCCAAAGTGGCCGAAGAGCGGTCCGAGGTGGTGGCGATTTTTGAGGTGATTGTGGTGCTGCTGTTGATTATGGCCGTGCTGATTGCCGTAATCGGCGGCCTGGGCTTGATGGGCACGATGAGTATCAACGTGCTGGAGCGCACCCGCGAGATTGGGGTCATGCGGGCCATCGGCGCGCCCAACGGGGCAGTACGCCGGGTTTTTATCATCGAGGGGATTATTATCGGCGTGTTGAGCTGGCTGGTAGGGGCTGTTCTGGCCTACCCCATCAGCAAATTCCTCAGCGACCTGGTCGGCCAGCAGTTTTTGAGCGCCCCGCTCGATTACACCTTTTCCATCAATGGGGTGCTGTTGTGGCTGGTCGTGGTGGTGGTGCTGTCGGCGGTGGCGAGTTTTCTGCCGGCGTGGAACGCTTCGCGGCTCACAGTGCGCGAGGTGCTGGCTTATGAATGAAATAAAACAGGCACATCCCTTTCGGGATGTGCCTGTTTTATTTTGGCCTCTGGCTACATTGACATCCGCAGCCGGCGGGCAATGAACAAAACTGCAGCCAGCCCGACCGCAATCAGCGCCGCCTCAAAGCCGCCAAAGCCGGTTTCAGGCACAACGGTGGTAGCACCGGCGGGCGCGCCGCTGGGCGCAGGGGTGCGGGTGGGCGAGGGTTTGGGCGTAGGCGTATTTTCCTGTTTATTACCCACCGCCGCTTCCTGGCCATTATTACTACCTGGGGCCAATACGGGTGTATTGGTCGGAGTAGGCATCGGCGTGTTGGTTGGAATCTTCGCCACAGGAACCAGGGTAGCCGTCGGATTGGGCAGCCGGATGAGCAGCGTCGGCGATGGCTGGGCGGCCACATCCTGCTGGTCAATATTCTGGCGGATGATAAAAACCGCGCCCACGCCCAGCAAGCCCAAAACCAACAGCCCAATCAAAGCGATAGCCAGGGTTACAAAAAGACGATTCTGCCCACCTTCTTCTTCTTCTTCGTATTCGTCTACCATGGATTTTCTCCTTCCATGCTACACCCGCTGCCGGCAGCCACGCCGAGCAAAGCAGGTTGAAAACAAGTCTAGCTATCTTTTTATTTTATGTCAAAAGGGGCTAAAAAGCAAATCGAGAATCTATATTTAGGGGAGAAGAAGCTTATGAGCTACTATATTTAGTGGTAGTTACAGTAATTATGAGACAGAGGAACAAAGGAAACTGGCAGATACCTGGAGGTCATGTCATTCCGACCCACGAAGTGGGGAGGAATCTTCGTTACCACTGCCTAAGATGTTACAGTGAGCAAGTGGCTTTCTCGCTGGCACTCAAAATGACCTGCATGCAACGGGGCACGTTAAATCATTACGAATTTACGCAATTCTTACCCAGGGGAACTAAAGGAACTGAGGGAACTTCTGTTTTAGTTCCCTCAGTTCCTTTTTAAACCACTTGCTCTAAATTTGCCAGGGGAATATAAGGCGAAGCCTCACCGAGGTTAACAATGGCCCCCGGCGCGACAAGGCCGGAAGCGCTGGCTCGGGGTTGGGGTGGCAGGGTGGCAATGGTCCCGCTGGCCCCCAAATATTGACCGGCCGTGACGCGCACTCGGCTGCCAACCGCCAAAACAGAACTGCTCCCTTTCTCAGCCGATAAGGCCGCCAAGGCGCTGGCTTTGTTGCTGGTGGCCATGATGATCGGTTGGGAGTCGGCCTGGGTTTGGCCGGGCAGCGGGGCCAAATGGGGGGTGTGGCCTCTGATGGAGACCTCTTTGCCATCCAGCGTTCCTAAAATTCCAAAGGTGTAGGGCGACATGGGGATGTCGCCAAAACCTTCCGTCGCTACCACTCTGACCTTCACCGGCGGGTCTAAATTGAGCAGGGCCGTATCAATGCTGCCCACAATTACCCCCCGCACCTGGGCAGCTTCGGCCTGGCGCAAGGTCTCCTCATCCAACGAACGCCCCGCCAGGATAATCATATTTCTTAAGTTTTCGTCAATCGCCTCATGGCCAAGAATGTCGGATGAGTTGTTGACCAGTCGTTTGAGCGGGCCATAGGTCTCCCCGCCAAAACCGCACGCCGCCTCGATGACCGCGCCGCTGGCCTCGATGACCACGCCTCGGTCGGGAATAACGCGGGCAATGATGCCGTTGATAAAAGCCGGCAGCTCGACCAGCGCGCTTTCGGTTTCCAAAAGAACCCAGCCTGGGCCGATGGCCGCAATCTGTCCGGCCGTCGGAGCGCGCGCCGCCCGCTGCAAAAACGACAAGCCGCCCTGAACGCGGGCAATGACCTCGTGAGCCTTTACCGCGTCCCCCTCTGCTTTGAGCATCACCTGCTCCATCTCCACCTGGGGCTGGCCCAGTTGGCGGGCCACATTGATCAGCCGGTAGCGGTGGGGGGCGTGCGCGCGGGCTACAACGGTCAATGCTTCTACCTGCTGGCCGCGCTGGACCAGCACTTCACCGGGCAGGGGCAGGACTCGCCGGAGAGTCACTTTGCTTTGGGCGCTAATTTTTCGCTCAGGCAGTTGCATGGCTAACCCCTAATTCTTCCAACCACCGGCGTAGCTGTTCCTGCCGCCGGGCTTCGTCTTTGGGTAAGCGCAGCGGCCGGCCGCGCGCGTCAATAATAATGCCCAACTTGCCCCCTTCGACCTCAGCCAGAACGCCCCGGCCCGGCTGCCCCAGCCCAATATCAAAGTGACGGCTGGGCCGAATTTCCAGGGCGGCTTTTTCGCCGGGCGGCAGGGCAATGACTTGAACCGAACCGTAAGCGACCTCGGTTTCCAGTTGTTCGCCGTTGGCGTAATTAATTTTGAATTTGAGGGCCGTTTTACCCGGCGTACCGTGTCCCCACGGCGCAATAACCGTGCCCAGGTTCAAAAAAGCGTCGTGGGCAGCCACTTCGACGGCGGCCATAGGCTGAACGGCGGCGATAGCCCCCAGCATATTGGCCAGACCGGCCCGATCCAGCGCCAGATTAGTGACGCCCCAGGGTTCAATGCCATCCAGCAGGGTCAGCGCGGCATAGCCAGGCTGCGGCGCCTGGGTCAGAGTGCGTCCGGACCCAATAATTAAATTCCACTGCAACTGGCCCCGCCCCGCCGGCTGCTGCAAGGCCCAGCCGGCCTGCACCTGCTCGACCACCAGCCGCAAAGCTTCACGGGCGACGGCATGCTCAAGCAGTAAATCTTCCTCGGTCTCAGGTAAACTGGCGGGGTGCAGGTTTTTGTTCAAGAGTCGGTTGCGCAGCGCTTCCGGGGCTAATTCAAACGGCAGCCAGCGCTGAAACTTTTCCAGCGGGACCATTTTTAACAGCGCGTTCAGGCTGTGGCCTACCCCGGCGTCGCTGCGGACCATCGAGGTTTGAAACTCGCCGGTTTGCGCGGCCACAACGGTGGCCCCGCTGCCGATATTGGCCCCAATCACATTGAGACCGTTATGCTGCCCCAAATAGGTAATAACTTTTTCAAACGATTTGCTGGCCGGCAAAATGGGATAGGGCGACCAGGTGCCCAATTTTTGAAACCCCGGCAGTTGCGACATTTTGCGCTGAACATACAAATTTTCCAGTTCCATTTGTAAAGGGGCCAGATTTTCTGTTGTCAGGTTGGGGCGCACATTGGGCACGGCCCGCTGCGGGGCCAGCGGACCGAAAATGTCGGCTACCGCCTCCCGTGCCTGGCTGTTGCCGGCGTAAAGCACGGTTGGCTTTTCGCTCAAGGTGGGCAGGCGCAGGGCCATGGCCACAATTCGGGCCAGGTCAATTACCGGCTGGGCCGCGCCGCCATCAACCCCACCGACCAGGATAATCGCTTCAGGCTGTCCGGCCTGGATCAACTGCATCTGAGCTTCGGGGCTAAGCGGGCCGCCATTACGCCCGCTGGGGGTGGCAGGGTGTTCAGTATCGAGGGACAATTCGCTGGTGACGGCGGCGTAAGTGGTGGCAACGGCCCGGCGAGCGCTGGTCAGGCTGATGTTTTTCATCAAGCCGGCCAGGGCCACCGGCAAAGGCGGCCCGGCGCTGGCGACGATAATTACGGCATCAATGCCTTGCCGGTTGGTATTTTGGGGCATCAGCGGCCAGCCGCCCGAATTGAACAGAGTACGGCCGGCCGTTTTTTCAATCTCACGGACAGCTTCCAGCATGCCCACTATAATGTCCTGCCAGGGTGGCGCATGGGTACTGATCGCCTGACTTGTCGCTGTCAGCCGGTACGCGCCATTAACCTGCTCAATCAGCGCAACGGTGGTGGCAGTGCTGCCGCAATCAATGGCTAAAATGCTGTTGATGGTGGTTTCGGCCATAGTTATGTGTCAAGTGTCAGGTGTTGAGTGTCGCGTGTCAAGTTAATTTCATACTTGACACGTGACACCTTAACACCTGACACTTCTTTCATCCTCCGAATAAGCCCATTAAAAATTGCAGCCGCGATACCAGCAGTGCCACCCGTGAACTAACGGTGTTGGCAAACAAGGCCCCCAGGGTAAAGATAAGCATCAACCGGCCCATACCGGCCCAAAAGCGGACAAAACCCTCACGCAAGCCGCCCAAAAGTCCCTCCGATCTGACGGCGAAGGTGAAGTAAAAAAATACGCCGATGGTACCCAGAACGATGATGATGTTATTGAGCCACAATACCAGCCCTACCTCATTCTCTGTATCTGGGTAATGATTGGGGTTGAGGGAAAGATTGACCATGGCCGAAGCCTGGGGCAGCAAGGTTCCCAGCAGTCCGCCGCCGATAGCCAGGGCTGCGCCCACACCCAGCACAAACGCCAGGGCCAGACTGCCCAGAACATTGGTTACGCCGCCCTGGGTGGGCCGAATCTTGAAGATTAGCAGGACGCACAAAATCAGGGCAGGCAGCACGCTGACCACGTTGCCCGAACTAAGCGCCGGATAAAAAACCTGATGCCAGGCCACCACCATCGCATAGCCAACGGCTACGCCGACAAAGATATGAGACGCCAATTTGAACAGGACATTGTCGCCAAAAATGTAGCTGAACACCATCAGGGTCAGTCCGGCGGCAATAAACGGGCCAATCGTCTCCATAGGGTTTCACCCTCCCTTTAAAGCAGTAATCAGAAGTCAGTAATCAGTCAGTAGTCAGATATTATTTCTGCTCACTGATTACTGTTCACTGCTCACCGACCATTTCCTCAGCCTCAGCCTTTGCCTTAACCTTTGTCTCCGTCGGCGGCATCCAACCGAACATGGTCCCCAGGGCAATGAGAATGACGATGAGCAGATGGGCAATCCCCTGGCTGTCGAGCATTTGGCGGGCCGGGCCGAAATTTTTCCGGCCGGCTTCAATCGCTGCTGCGCCGTTGATCCCGGAAATCAATCCATTGAGTTGTTGAGTATCGAGGTAGGGCCGCACAAATGGATCGGCGGTGGCGCTGGTGGCGGCTAAGAGATAGCGCTCGCCATCATCGGGCGGTGTGGCCGCAGCCATTTGCTCGATCCACCAGCGGGCGGTGGCCGGGTTGTCGCTGAGGGTAATCACCACATCTACCTGCCCCAGGTTGTTGACATTGCTCCAGGCGGCGCGTTCAGAAGCGGCAAAGGTCAGACCTTCTTTAACATCAGCCAGCCCGGCCAACTGCTTCCGGCCCGTTACCAGCTCGCGGATACCGGCGATTTGGCCTGGCACATAACCCAAGTTGACCATCTCCGCGCCGTAGGTTTCACCCCGTTCCGCTAACACAGCCTCGATGGTGCGCTGAGCCAGCGCCGCCCCTTCCGGCTCCAGGCTCATAAAGATCAGGCGCATGCCCTGGCCACGCAAGCGGCCAATAATGGCCTCGGCCAAAGGCTGCATTTCTCCCTGGGTGGCGGTGGTGTAATCAAACGAAACCAGCGCCACCGAGTCGGGCTGCTGCAAATCAATCACCCCAAGTTGGAGGCTGATCAACTCACGGCGCTGCTTGTCTAACACTTCACTTAACGCCCCGGCCGGTTCTGTCCAGGCGACTTTCTGCCCGGAGGCTGGGTCTACCACTTTTTGCAGTCCCGGTATCAGCGGCAGAGCTACCAGAATAATAAAAAGCAGGTATAGCCCGCCTCGGACAATATTCCCCAACATGGAGGCGCGCTGCGGCAGCGCCTCTGGCAAGGCCACCGGCTGCGGGGCCTGGGTGGCAATGGCGTAAAAATGGCGCGCTGCTTCGAGCATAGCATCCGTCTGAGCCGTAGAGGCCGTCGCCTGCGAATCAAGGAGCGGTGTGGGCAGGGCAATTTTCTCCACAGGCAGCAGCGGCCCCAGCCCGGCCAAGACGCCGGTCGTTTCGGCTACTTGATTGTCTTCTTCGGCCAACGTTTCTTCGCTGGGCTGCAAAGTGCGCAGCCAGTCCGACATCCGCTCGGTGGGCGAGGCTTTGGGTTCGCCGGTTAAAGCACTGCCAGGGAGGGGGGTGGATACCTGGGTTGAGTCTGTCAGCCAATCGGGCGCTGCCGGTTCAGCCTCACTCTGACCCTCAAACGGAGTTTTAACGGTTGTTGTGGCGGCGGGAGATGCTGCGGCTGTTTTGGGACTATCGGTCAACCAGTCGGGCAGCTCCGGCTCTTCCTCGGAGGTTAAAAAGTCGCTCTCCTCTGCTTTTTCAGAGGGCAAAGCCGCTTGCACGGCGGCGGTGGCGGCAGCCAGGCCGGCCAACCAGTCTGACTCGGGCGGCAGCTCGTCTTCAGCCGTTTCAGTGGTAAGGTCAACCGGCGCGGCCTCTTCAACGGGAGCAGCTTGTTCCGCCGGTGCTGTAACTTCCACCTCAGCTTCAGCGGCTTCTGCTGCCGGCGCTGTCGCAAATTCGGGGGTATCGCTCAACCAGGAAGGCAGCTTTAGCTCTTCGGTAGACAAATCGGCCAGCCAGTCGGGAACTTCTTCGCTCTCCTCCTCAACGGAGGTGGTTTCACCCGCAGACCAGTCAGGCGCTTCAAATTCAGCCACTTCGGACGGGGAAGGTTCGACGGCCGCCGGTTCGAGCATCGTCGCCACCGTTCCTGCGGCCGCTCCCGTAGCCGCCGCTATTCCTGCCAGCCAGGGTGGGATTTCTAGTTCTTCTTCGCTCTCGCCCTGCGGCTGCTCAAACGCTTCGATTTCTGCCACCGTCTCGCCGGCGCTTTCGACCCTCTGGATGGGTATTTCAAACTCGGTTTCCGTTTCAACCGGACTTGCAGATGTTGGTTCAGCCTCAGCTAACGGCGGTAATTCACTTAACCAGGCTGGCATTTCAAGTTCGGCCTCGGCCTCACCTGCCTCCACCTCAGCAGTCTCTGCGGTGAGGGTTGGCTCACCCGGCAGTTGACGCAGCCAGGCCGGTATTTCCAATTCGCCTTCGACATCGGCCTGTGGCGTGATTGTTTCGACTTCCGGCGTTTCTTCAGTGGGTTCAACGATCTCAGCCGCTTCGCCGGCAGCGGCCCCCGTCGCCGTCCCAATCACCCCGGTCAGCCAGGCGGGGATGACCAGTTCTTCCTGCTCTTCAGCTTGGACTTCAGCCGCCGGTATTTCGAGGTCAGCTTCTGGCTCGGCGTCTGCGGCCTCCATTTCAGGGGCCGGCGCTTCACGCAGACCGGTGAGCCAGGAAGGGATTACCAGTTCGGCCTCAGCTTCGACGGGTTCAGCGCCCGTCTCGGTTGCAGGCTCGATTTCACTTAGCCACTCTGGCGTTTCGAGATCAGCCTCGGTTTCTTCGGCAACGGCTTCAGTTTCAGCAGCGCCGGGGAGTTCGCTCAGCCAGGAGGGCATTTCAAGCTCGGCCTCAGTTTCCGCAGCTACGGTTCCACTTTCCGGCGCGGGAGTCAACTCGGCCAACCAGTCTGGCGTCTCTTCGGCCAACTCTGGTTCAACCGCCTTGCTTGTTTCGGCGGTCACCGCTCCGAGGGCCGCTCCTGTGGCTACTCCCGTCAGCCATGCAGGGATGACCAGTTCTTCTTCCGTTTCAGGTTCGGCTTCGACCACCGGGGTTTCGGGCGACTCGTTCAACCAGGCTGGCATTTCGAGTTCAGTTTCCGTTTCAACGGGTTCAGCCGCCGATATGGGTAATTCGCTCAGCCAGGAAGGCATTTCGAGTTCGGCTTCAGTTTCTGTTTCAACCGTTTCAGCGGCAAGTGCTTCGGGTAACTCGCTCAACCAAGACGGCGCTTCCGGCTCCGCTTCGACCGTTTCGCCTGTAGTTTCAGCCGGGGAAGCCTGCGGCAGTTCGCTGAGCCAGGAAGGTATTTCGAGTTCGGCTTCAGCTTCCATCGCTTCGCCAGCGGTTTCAGCCGAGGAAGCTTGAGACAATTCACCCAACCAGGAAGGCATTTCCAACTCGGCTTCAGCTTCAATGGGTTCAGCCACCCTTGTTGCAGGTAACTCGCTCAGCCATGAGGGCATTTCTAGCTCGGCTTCAGCTTCCGCCTCAACGGCCTCAGCAGTAGGTGCTTCGGGTAGCTGACCCAGCCAAGACGGCGCCTCGTGTTCCGCTTCACTCTCGGCTTCGGGCGCAACAACTTCCATGTGGGGTGTTTCGGGTAACTCGCCCAACCACCCTGGCATTTCGAGATCAGCGGCAGTTTCTTCCCCGACTGTTTCGGCTTCCGATATTTGCGGCAGCTCCGCCAGCCAGTCTGGTGTTCCTGTTGCGGCTGCCGCTTCACTCGTCTCAGCCGCTTCCGACGTGTCCAGCCCGGTTAACCATGAGGGTATTTCAACTTCTGTTTCAGCCCCGACCATTTCGGAGGTGGTTTCAGCCTCAGCCGCCTGTGGCAACTCACTTAACCAAGAAGGCATTTCGAGGTTAGCCTCAGCTTCCGGTTCAGCGGCTCCGGGTAACTCACTTAGCCAGGCCGGCATTTCGAGATTAGCCTCAGCTTCCATCTCGACATCTGCGGCTGTGATTTCAGGAGTAGACGTTTCGGGTAACTCGCTCAGCCAGGAGGGCGTTTCGAGTTCCTCTTCCACCTCTACCGGGCCGCCTCCCGGCATTTCGGACAGTTCAGCCAACCAGGAAGGCGTCTCTTCTTCGGGCGTGGGTTCAGCGGCCTCGGTTGTTTCAGGAACGACTGTCCCTATCGCTGCCCCTGCCGCTACACCGGTGAGCCAGGAAGGTATTTCCAACTCTTCCGTTTCAGCCTCGGCTTCAGCAGAGGTTGTTTCAGGCAGTTCGCTCAACCAGGAGGGCATGTCGAGGCCGGTTTCAGCAGTCGTTTCACCTTCGAGTGTGGGTGGTAATTCGCTGAGCCAGGAGGGTGTTTCGAGGTCTTCGACCGTTTCAACCTTGGCTGTGGGTCGCAAATCGGCCAGCCAGGAGGGGGTAGCCGGTTCGATTGCTTCAGCCAAATCGGGCTGGCCCGGCTCATTTTCTGTCGAGGCTATCTCGGCCAGCCACGAGGGTGTTTCTTCGGTTTCGCCGGTTGTCATTTCGTTTTCAGGCGCTTCAGGCAGGCCGCGCAGCCAATCGGGTGTTTCGAGTAAGGTCTCGGCAGTCTCTTCAATCGGCTCGACCGGCGCTGCTGAAAATTGGCTCAACCAGGCCGGAATTTCTTCTTCTGCTTCGGTTTCATCTGTCTCGGCTATGGCGCTGGGCGCAAGTTCAGCCTCGCTTATCGGAGGCAGTTCGGCCAACCAATCCAGCTCAGCTTGTTCTGCTTCGGTCACGGGCGTCGGGCCAGCTTCCAGTACCTCGCTTTCCGAGGTGAAGGCGGTGCTTGTTAACCAGGAGGGAAACTCTGTCTCAGCTTCCGTGCCGGCGTCTGCGGTTACCTCTTCAACTGGCGGCAAATCTTCCAGCCAGCTTGGAACTTCTTCTTCTGTATCTGGAGCAGATGCTTCCCGCAAATCGGTCAGCCAAGAAGGAACTCCCGGTTCGGGTTCGGCGCTGGTCACGGAAGGCGTTACAGCCGCCGCTGTTTCAGTTTCGCTGAACCAGGCCGGTCTGTCCGGCTGAGGCTCATCCTGAACGCTCTCAGGCGACTCAGCTAACCAGGAGAGCGCGGTGGTCTCAGATTCGACCTCAGCCTGAGTTGGTGAGGGTTCAGTAAAATCATTCAACCAGTCAGGCCCTTCAGGTTCAACCTCGGCTGGTTGGGACGGGGTAGTGAGCCAGGGGGGCGCTTCGAGTTCGCTTTCGGCGGTGGTCTCGTCAACCCCGCCCGGCGTGGATGGTTTGGTTAACCCGGAAAGCCAGGCCGGCATCTCTTCGTTGTCGGTTGTCTCGGCGGAGGGTACAGTTTCGCTCAGGCCGGGCCACTGGGCCAGCCAGGGTGGCGTGTCCCCCTCACCTTCACCCGATTCGACCGGCTGCTCTTCAGACGGTTCCGGCTCAGCCGTTTCTAATAAATTCATCAGCCAGTCGGGTGTTTCCAGCGCCTCTTCCGTTTCAGCCTCAGTCTCAAAGGTGGGCGGGGCAGGCATAAACGCGGTTGCCGGCTCTGTCGCTGCCTCACTCAGCCAGTCGGGTGTTTCGAGGTCTGCGGCGGGGAGATCGGTGAGCCAGGGCAGGGTTTCCAAATCGGCTTCGACCGGTTGAGTGGCGGGAGGGGATGAAGTTTCGGACGCCGCCGGTTCGGTTGACGCGCTGAACCAGTCTGGCAGTTCCAATTCCGTGCTGCTGTCAGGCGACTCACTTTGTTCGGCGGGCGCAGTTCCCGGCAGATCGGTCAGCCAGGAGGGAATTTCGACTGCGGCTTCTCCGCTGACCGTAGGAAGTTGCTCCTCTCCGGTTTGAGCCGGCCAGTCAGCCAGCCAATCTAACGTCTCCGCTGCGGTGGGAGGTTCAGCCGGAAAAGCGGCGCTTTGCGGAGGGGCATCCTGCGTAAACCAGCCTAGCCGTTCAATCACGCTGGTGTCATCCTCTGCCGGCCAATCCTCCGTAGCCGGTGTTTCGGTAACATCCTGGCTGAGCCGAGATAATTCGGCCATCCAATCGGACGTCTCGTCTGCTTTGCCGGGCAAATCACTCAACCAATCAGACGATGGCGTGGTTGGTCCGCTTTCAGTCATCCAAGCCGGCGCTTCGGTGGCGGGGGAACTGATTGACACGTCGCTCAACCAGTCAGGTGTTTCGTCAAGGGGTAGCTGGCTTACTTCTTGTGCCGGTTCAATAGGAGTCGGGGGTATTTCGGGGACAGGTTTTGCGATGCTGCTCAAGCGTGACAGAGGTCTGGGCGTCGCCGCAGCCGGCGGCTCGGCTTTAGCCTCGGCGCCGGAAGGCAGCAGCGGTTTGGCCCAATCCGGTAAATCCGGGCTGGTTGTTTCCGCTGCGCGGGCTCCCGGAGGAACCAGATCGGCGGCCCAATCCGGCAAGGCCGGTGAGGCCGGCCTCGTTTCTACCTCCGCCGGAACCAGACCGGCCACCCAATCAGGCAAAGGTGATTCCGCCGGAACTTCCGGCTGGGGTGAAAGACGCTTGAGTGATTTCAAACTCCTGATTGTGGGAGCAGGGGGTGACGGCTCAGCCGGTGGAGGTGGTTCAGGGGTCGCGGGCCGGGAGGGAGAGAGGGCTGTTTCAGCGAGCCAGGGCGGCGTCTCTTCGGCAGTATCGTCTAGCCAAGCCTCTGTGGGCTGGTTGGCGTCGTATGTTTCGCCGCCCGCGCTTTCCAGGCTCGTCAGCCAGTCGGGGGGCGTTTCCGAAGTATCACTCTCCGCCAGCCAATCAGGAGTGGCGTTTTGGTCCAATTCCTCTAACCAGGCAGAGCCGGTTTCAGCCGGGGGGGAGGAAACTTCTGCGGTGGAGTCAAACAACCAGTCAGTATAATCCTGGACTGGGGGCTGCGCTTCGGTAGAGGGCGGCGGCGCTGGTTCAGCCTCAAACAGCCAATCCAGGGAGGGCAGATCCTGGCCCTGGGCAAACCAACTCTGATTTTCCTGGGCAGCCGGTCCGGGCTTCGCTTCCGTTTCCACTCGATCCGGTGCGCCGCGGGTAATCCAATCGGGCGCATCCCAGGTTGAGGCTTCCGGCGGCGCTTTTTCGGTTTCAGCCGGGGCAGAAATGCCGGCTATCCAGTCGGGCACATCAACGTCTGGCGCGCTCGTCTCAACTAGATCTGGCTCCGACGGAGCAACAAGACCCTCCAGCCAATCGGGAACTTCGACCCCGTAGGCTATTTCTTCGACGGGGGGGGGAAGGGTTGGCTGGGCCGGTACCGAAGTTTGAGGGGAGGCCGGGCTGCGATCAGAGAGGTCAGCCAGCCAATCAGGGGCTTCTTGATCTGCCGGCGAAGGCGAGGTCGGTGGCGCGGCGGGAGGGGTTGAGGGTGTTTCCAGGGCAGCCGTCAGCCAGTCGGGTACTTCCAAATCGCTACTGCCGGGCGGGGTAGAGGGCAGGGGGGCGGTGGGTGGGGGTGGGGGGCTGGAAGGTGTTGGAATTTCCAGCGCCTCGGCCAGCCAGTCTGGAGCCTCTTCAATCCGGGTGGGCGAAGTCGGAGGTGGAGGTGGCGTAGCGGCGTCGGACGGCATCATCTCCGTCAGCCAATCGGGCGCTTCTTCTTTAAACGCTGGCTCCGCTCCCGGCGAATAGGAACTATAGCCCGTCTCTGCCTGAGATGCGGGTGGTAGTACGTCATTGATCCAATCGGGCGCTTCGTTAGCGGTAGAATACGCGGACGGAACATCCTGATAATCCGCCTGGCCTGTCCCTAAATTGGCTAAAAAGTCATCCAGAGGCGGCGGTTCGGGTTCGCTGTAGCTGCCCCACTCGACTGAGGTAGCCGACCTCTCCGGCGAATAGGTAGAAACACCCTCTTCGGCCATTTGGTCCAACAGGGCGGTCAGGCCGCCTGTTGGCTGGAGTTTCTTTGCTACCGGCGATTCCGCTTCGGGTTCACCCTCGCCCAGGCCGACCAATGGACCTTCTCGTTCGCCGTATTTGGTTAACAGGCGTTTGAGCCAAGGAGGTACCTGCTCGACCAGATTCTGCGTGGTCGGTTTGGGCAACGCGCCTGACTTGCTTAGCCGTTTCAGACCGCCGCTTTGACCTGGTTTTTTCTCTTCATTTGGACTCATTTAAAACATTCCTAATCCGTATAAGGGCGATCCGCTCCAACCAGCACCCGCAGGCCGGTGGCGATCACCCCCAGGGCTACCCCCAACAGGATACCTCTGACGCCGGCCAGAGTCGGCACGTTGAGAATCCAATCTTTGATAACCGGAAATTCCGGCCAGAGATAGATACTCACCGGCACCTGGCCCAGCAGCACAATCAAAGCAAATAACACAAAAAAGAACGTTTCCATATTGCGCACTCTGAAAGCGCGAAAGGCGGCGGTGGCGATAAACAGGGCCAGCAGGGCAAACAGAGTCGCTTCCAGAGGCTGCAAGATATAATTAAAAATAAATTGGCCGTTGGCCGACAGCGGCCCACCTATTCCAAACGCCAGTGTGCCGAACAAAGAAATCAACAGCACAAGGCTGTATACAGCGCCGGATTTTTGGGTACGAATCCGGCTCCAGTGGACGCTGACCACGTTGGCAAACCCCAAAAACAGGGCAAAGGCAGTGATGATGGCGGCCCAACTGACCAAAAAATAACCGACCCCATTAATGGCCTGGGCCAGTCCATTGCTCGCGCCCCAGGCCGTGACAAAAACGTCGGCCAGCACAAAGAGACCGACCACAATGGCCACAACCGTTGCTAAAACCCGTCCGCTACGAAGTATCATATCAACTCACCGAAGCAATGACAATTCCAGCCAACACAAATAAGGCGACCAGCCAGCGCATCAAATCCTGGGCAGCCAGACTGCCCAGGTGGGCCGGGCGTTTTTGCAAATAAGCGCCGGCCGCGTAAATTTCTTCACCTAGCAGGGTTTCCTGGGCCGAGGCGTAAATAAACGGCAGCGTATTGGGATTGCTGGTCCCACCGATGTGAGCCATGTCCTGCCGGGCAGCGGTTTCACCCATCAGTAAATATTCATCGCCAAAGCTGCCCACCATCACATTGGCCTCAACCTGGTCAATATTGAGGATGTTCATCACCCCGGCGGCATAGGCGGCCGGTTGGGGGGCAATCCAGCGAATGTGGCGATAAGCTTCTTCGGCCCGGTCGCTGTCGCCGGTATGGGCGGCGCGCAGGGTGTTCTGGGCAAAGAGCATCACCGTTGGGTCGGCCATTGAAATGGTGGGCGAAACTCCGGTGGCGGCGGCTTGTTCGGCCAGGTAATCCAGCACGGCCAGCCCGGCCAAACTATCGGCCGTAGTTTCGTTGACCAGACTGCCAACGCCGAGGGATAGGTGCAAATCCCGCCCGGCTTCGATAGCCCGACCGGGCAGCCCTTGCAGCACATCAAAGGCCCGAATCCGGCGCAGCAGGGGCATCCGGCCGCTACGCACACGCAAGGTGAAGATGTAGATGGCAGCCACAAAAACGACTAAAATAACAATGGCTGCACGCACAAGAAATTCTGGCGTCACGGGCGAGTCTCCTTATTGAGTTGAGCCTCATGCTTGGGGGTAGAGGTTTGTCCAAGTCGGACAATGAGTTGGTCCAATTGAGTCGGGTCGGCCAGCAGGTCTATCAGGTTTTGAGTTAAGGGGGGGGAGACAAAGAAATTGAGGGAGGGCTGCGCGACCAATAAAAATTGGCTGCCAATAAAGGCCAGCGGCTTGTGGGCTTCCAATAGCAAAATCGCCGGGCCGGCCAGGCCGAGGTGGGTTAGCTTTTGGGCCACTTTTTCCACAAAGGTTAGTTGATCCACACCAGCGCCTCTTTACCCTTTGAACCGTTTGCCCAGGCCCATAACCAGTTGCCGCCAGCGTGGCTGCGTCAGCACGGCGATGGCTTCACTGGCCGCTGCCGCCACAGCCCCATTCAGGCTGTTATCGTCGAGCAGAGGGGTGATGTCGGCTGCTACTTCGGGCCGGCCGATGCGCCCTAAAGCCCAGGCCGCATTGCGCCGTACTTGCGGGTCGGGGTCGGTTAAGGAAATTTTTAAGGCCGGCAGCGCCGTTTCAGCGCGCAGCGCGCCCAGGGCGTAGGCTGCGCTGCGCCGCACAATCACCGCTTTGTCTTTCAAGCAGCCAGCGAGACTGTCTGCCGCGCGGGTGTCGCGCAAGTGGCCCAGTCCGATGGCCGCCGCCCGCCGCACCCAGGGATTGTTGTCTTTAAGTGCGGCGATAAGCAAGGGCACAGCTTCAACCTGTCCTTGCTTACTCAAGGCTTCGGCGGCGCTTTGCCGTAAACGGGCGTCGCTGCTGGACAGCAATTTAGCCAGATATGCCTGGGCTTCGGCCGACTTTTTTTCGACCAGGCCGTCAATGGCCGCCGCGCACATCTGCTCTGTTTTGAGTTCTGCCCCGCCGGGCGTAAACTCTGCAGGCGGCGCGGGATAATTTTTTAACAGCTCGACCAGCTTTTGCCGGCCGCCGGCCTGCTCGGCCAGGGCCAGCCCAGCCTGCCAGCGGACGAAGGCGTGCTCATCGGCTAGCGCCTGGGTCAGCGTGACTAAGGTCGCCGGGTCGGCCATTTTGGGGGCCGGGGCGCGGTTGAATTGGGCCAGCGCCCGCCACCGCTCCGCCGCCGACTCTGCTCGTAAGGCCGCCGCCAGTTCAGTCATGGCTACTGCTCCCCCTGACATGGGTATGAGATGCCCATTATGTAAGGTAACAATAGTATACCACAGGAGAGAAGCTCTGTAAAGTAGACATAAACACAATATATAGAAGAAGGCTGAGGCTATACCACAAGATATAGAATGAGTAGTGCGTGGTGCGTTTGAAGGCATGATGAGGCGAAGAGGCGAGGACGCGAAGCGGTTCTGCGTTTCCTCGCGTCCTCGCCTCACGTGTCATCGCATCTTTATTTTCAGAAGGGGTTACTTTCCATGCAAGTCGAACAAATTTTAGAAACCTGTTTGTACGTGGATGATTTGGAGGCGGCGGAGGAGTTTTACCGGCGGGTGTTGGGCCTGACCGCTTTTTCGCGGGTCAAGGGCCGGCACGTCTTTTTCCGCTGCGGCCAGGGGGTCTTTTTGCTGTTCAACCCGGCCCGCACCCGCCAGCCCGAAGGCGACCTGCCTGTGCCGACGCACGGAGCGCAGGGACCGGGCCATGTCTCTTTTGCCATGCCGCCGGCTGATATTCCCGCCTGGCGTGAGCACCTGCGCCAGCAGGCCGTGCCCATCGAGGCCGAAATCACCTGGCCCTCCGGCGGCTTCTCCCTCTATTTCCGCGACCCGGCGGGTAACAGCGTGGAACTCGCTACGCCGCAGACGTGGGGATGATAAAAGCTGTATTTAGATAGATAACCCTTTTTATTACTCCAAGTACCCCAACTCCCCCAACAAGCGCCTTACCTCCGCTACCCTATCCGTAGGGATAATCAGCGTGGTGGAGTTCAGCGCCTCGCCCAACAGCGGGCCGAGGCGGGGGTGCTGGCGCAGTTCGGCCAGCAGGCTCTCGTGGCTGAGACGTAACAGGGTGGCCTGTTCCAGGCGGGCGGTGTTCTGCCGGGTTCCCCAGGCTAGAATCGTTTCGACCACTTTCAGCGGCGTGCCGTTGTCGGTGGCGCGGGCCAGAAAGGCGGTAATTTGCTCGGCGGCTACCCCATTTTTGAGGGCGCGGCTGACGCTGGCCTGGCTGATCTGGTAGACCGCGCGCTCCTTCTCTCGCTCCTGTAACGTGGCAAAACGGGCCAGTTGAAAGCGGTCGTATAGGCTGGCGCGGGTGGGCACGTAAGCCTGGAAATTGGCGTCCACCCGCAGCAGCGGCGCTTTTTGGCCTGTTGGCGCGGCAGCCGGCTCGTTCCGCAGAAAAGCCTGGCCCACCGGCGTGAGCCGAAAACTTGCCGGCTCGCTCGCCGTGGCAGCAGCGCCGACCTCGACCACGCCCAAGAGGAGCAAAATGTGGCTCAGCAGGTAGCGGATCAGCGCCCCTTCGACCTCCTCCCAATGTTCAAACCCCATCAATAACCGACCCTGCCGGTCGTAAATGTACCAGCGGTTGTAATCTCCGTCGGGGCGCTGAAAATCCGGCTCCAGCCGCTTGAGAGCGGCCACAAAGTCGTCCAGCGAGAGCCAGGTTTCAGCCGCCGTTTCCACCTGGGCCAGATAGCCCAAAATTTTAGAACGGGCCAGGAGTGGGCTGTTTTCCCAGCCGGTTGGCTGGGGGGCCAGGCTGGGCACGCGCCACAAGTCATTCCAGGTGGGGTCGGCCCGCCAGGTATTTTGCAACTGCTGGATTTGCTCGGCGGGTTGGCGTTGCAGCCAGGCGCGGGCCGGGTCGCGGTCGAGGCGCAGCCGGCCGTGCGCTACGGTCAACAGGCCGGCCCGCTGGCCCAGATGTAATAAAAATTCCAGTTCGGCTTCAAGGGGGATGGTGGACAACTCCGGCAGCAAACAGCTTGCCAGAGCGTTTTTATCTTTGGCAGCCAGGTGGTTGAGCGCGACCACTCCAGCTTTAGGGCTGCTTTCCAGGCGCACAGGCGTTGTTTGCAAATAAACCAACAGGCTAAACATGTTTTCCCACAGCCGCCCTTCCCCGCTGACGACCATCTTTGGGGTTGGTGCTGAAGCAATCTCCAATTTTTCGCCGGTCTCCGGTCCCCGGCCTGTCCTGAGCGTAGCCGAAGGGTCCCCGGTCGGCGTTGTAATTTCCAGCAACGGCAGTACATCCGTTGGAATATAGACCATCTCCAGGTTGCCCTCGGCGGTTGCCTGGAAGGTTTTGAAGATCAGACCGCGATACCACAAGCCCTCGGCCGGGTTGACCGGGTTGCGCCAGGGCTGTTCGCGGACCAGCCGGGCCGATCCCATCGGGCGAATAAAGCCGTACTCGCGGGCAAAACGAGGAACTTCGATCTGCCCGCCGTGACGCAGGAGCAGTTGTAATGCCTCTTTTTCGGCTGCTGATAAATCGTCCAGGGTGATTGCCAGCGCCGCTGGCGAGAGCAACTGCTCGGCCAGCAGTTCGACGGCCTGGGTCTGGCTGATGGCCGCCAGATCAACCCCGCGCCGCTGGGCGATGCCCTGGAGCAAGGCCATCTCGTAATCAATGAGCGATTGATACAAAGTTTTCACCCGGTTATTATAATCGTTAGCCCTAAATCGCTCAATTTGGTAATGTTCAACCCCATGTTTGACTCAAATACTTCACGCAAAGCCGCAAAGTCGCAAAGATTTTATTGTTTTCTTGACGTTCTTGGCGTCTTTGCGCGAGATTTCACATCTTGGCTATTACAAAATCGCTCAATTTGTGAGCGAAATCAATTGCTTGAATTAGGAGTCGCGGCTATAATTTTGTGGGAAATGTTTGTTTGCGGATTTACTGTAATGGAAAGGCCAGTAGTCAGTAATCAGTATCCAGTGATCGGTACCATTGATAACTGTTCACTGATAACTGTTCACTGGCAACCCCCTATTTGCAGAAGGAGATGACAATGGCCGAACAAAAGCCGGCGCAATTTGACCCTGGGGCCAACCTGGGCTTTTTGACGGGAATATTTAAGCAGATTCGTTTAGTCTGGCTGCTGATGAAAGATGGACGCGTGCCTGTCTGGGTAAAATCGGTGGTGCCGCTGTCGCTGCTTTACCTGATTTCGCCGCTTGATTTTATCCCTGATGTGGCGCTGGGTCTGGGCCAGTTAGATGACATAGGAGTCATTTTGCTGGGCATGACCCTGTTTGTGAAATTGTGCCCGCCCCATGTGGTTGAACAGTATCAAAATCAACTCGAATATGGCACGCCCCTTGACGATGAAGCAGTTGATACCACCTATCGTATAATGGACGAAGATTAGTAAAGATAGGTGTCTTTTCCCATGAATGAACAAGCTAATTTCAAAACGCCGCAGGCGGTTGCCAGAGAATTGGAGGTGTCTGCGGCCACGCTGCGCCGCTGGGCTGATGAGTTTGCCGATTTCCTATCCACCGGCGCCGACTCTGCCCAAGGCCGCAGCCACCGCCGTTACACCGGCCAGGATATTGCCACCCTGACTCTGATCAAAGAATTGATGAACAACGGCATGACCTATGAGCAGGTCCGCTTGCAGCTTACCCAGCGTTTAGCTATGCCGCTAGATTTAGCTCCCCATGACGATGATTTTGACCCGGATCAGGGCACAGCCCTGATCGCAGCCAATGGAGCCGAATCCCCGGCGATTGCTTTTTTGACCAATACCTTGATGGCCCTGTCCGACAGCCAAAAAAGTATTCTCAACAGCCAGGCCGCCAACCGCGAGTTGATGGGCGTGTTGATCCAGGATAATTTCAACCTGAAGGAAGAGAATAACCGGCTGCGCGAGCGGATTTTAGAGGTAGAACGCAGCGCCGCCCAAATTCGCCAGGAAGAGGAATGGCGGCGGGAAGCTTTGCGCCAGGAGATGGATGCTAAAATAGCCTCTGTCCAGCAACTGGCCACGCAAGCGATCAGTACCGCCAACTCGATTGAGATGCCGGATATCAAGGCGGTTAGTACCAAGCCGGGCTGTTTAGGGTCGCTGTTTGGGGCCGGAGGGACCCAAATTCTCAGTGTGCCCCGCCGCCGGCGCGAAGGGCTGGAGGCCCGCCAGGCCGGTCAGTCGCCGGTTGCTGCCCGTATGACTCAACCGACTGCTTCGTCTCAGCCGCCTCCGGCTCACCCGAAACCCACCGCTCCGCCGGAGTAACCTGTCTAAGTCTATGTCATGGCGAGGCTTAAGCCGAAGCAATCCCCAAGTTGTAAGGGGACGCTACGCGGCTTCGCTTCGCTCGCAATAACACCTGTGTAGTTCCCAAATTTTAACGTCTTGACTCCGGCTATTGGGCGTGGTATAGTTTGTGATGTCGAGTCTTCAACAATTGAGGTAAGTAAAAATTATGAGATGGTCACGCGCCCTGTACGCGGTATTAATTCTGGTGGTCCTGGCTTTTTTGTATGGCGTTTTTGTTTTAAGAGCCGAGAGCCGTGACACCATTGAAATTTCAAAAGTAGCCGAACTGGCTAACAAGAACCAGATTGATACGATCACCGTTGATCAAAACGAGTTGGTCATCAAGCTTAAAAACAATTCCGAGGTCGTCTCAAACAAAGAACCTGAGATCGGCATTATCGAAACGTTGCGTATTTTGGGGGTGAGTGAGGAAAACCTGTCCGCCATCAAAGTGAGCGTTGCCCCACGTTCGGCCTGGGACGGCTGGCTGACCGTGCTGGGCACTCTACTACCTCTGATTTTGATTGGCGGCTTTTTCTTTTTCATTTTGCGCCAGGCCCAGGGGGCCGGCAACCAGGCCCTCAACTTTGGCAAAAGCCGGGCGCGTATGTTTACCGGCGACAAACCCACTGTCACCTTTGATGATGTGGCCGGGGTTGACGAGGCCCGCCAGGAATTGGCCGAGATTGTCGAGTTTCTGCGCGAACCTGAAAAGTTTATCTCGCTGGGCGCGCGCATTCCCAAAGGCGTATTGATGGTGGGACCGCCCGGCTGTGGCAAAACATTGACCGCCAAAGCCATTTCCGGCGAAGCCGGGGTACCCTTCTTTAGCATTTCTGGCTCCGAGTTTGTCGAAATGTTTGTCGGCGTCGGGGCCAGCCGGGTGCGTGACCTGTTTGACCAGGCCAAGCGCAACAGCCCGTGTATCATTTTTATGGATGAAATTGACGCCGTTGGGCGGCATCGCGGGGCCGGCCTGGGCGGCAGCCACGACGAGCGGGAGCAAACCCTCAACCAAATTCTGGTCGAAATGGACGGCTTTGATACCGATACCAACGTCATTGTGGTTGCTGCGACCAACCGCCCCGATATTTTGGACCCGGCTTTGCTGCGGCCCGGTCGCTTCGACCGCCGGGTGGTACTGGATCGGCCCGACCGCAAGGGCCGCGAACAGATTCTGAATATTCATGTCAAGGGCAAACCCCTGGCCAGCAATGTTGACTTGCCTGTAGTAGCCAAACAGACCCCTGGCTTTGTCGGCGCTGACCTGGAAAACCTGGTCAACGAGGCGGCTATTCTGGCGGCCCGGCGCAACAAAAAACAGATTAGCATGCTGGAATTTCAAGAAGCCATCGAGAAAGTCATTGCCGGGCCTGAACGCAAAAGCCGGATTATTCCCGAAAAAGAGCGCAATATTATCGCTCACCACGAAGCCGGCCACGCCCTGGTGATGAAATTGATCCCGGAATGCGACCCGGTTCATAAAGTCAGCATTATTGCTCGCGGGATGGCCGGTGGTTATACTCTTTCGCTGCCGGTGGATGATCGCTACCTCAAAAATCAAAGCAAATTTGAAGCTGACCTGGCGGCGTTGATGGGCGGCCGAGTCGCCGAAGAGATCATTTTTGATGAAATTACCACCGGGGCCAGCAATGATCTGGATCGAGCGACCAAAATGGCGCGAGCGATGGTCACTCAATACGGCATGAGCCAGAAACTTGGTCCTCTGATCTTTGGCGAAAAAGATGAATTGGTCTTTTTAGGTAAAGAAATCGGCGAACAACGCAACTACAGCGAAGAAATTGCCCGCCAGATTGACCATGAAGTGCGCCGGATTGTCGAGGCGGCTTACAACCGGGCTACCCAGATTTTACAGGAAAACAAAGCAAAACTAGAAGAAATTGCCCAACGCCTGCTCAAAGAAGAAACCCTGGATGCCCAATCTTTTGAGGCTATCTTTGCTTAACTTAAAGGTTAAAGCTATTCAGGTCAGTTGACATTTTGCAGTAGCTTAGGGTATACTTAGTCGTAGTTTGCATAAGCTAAAAATAATTGGTCGTGAGTCTAGCCAAGGACTCTAGTAGTTTGAACTTGTTATCTTCGATGGAACTTGACGTAAAGTTCCATTTTCCTCAACAAGATTAACTCCCGGAGGTAAATTGCGGTGGCCAGAGATAAAAGTGGGCTTTATTATCCCAACAAAATAGGTCGCATCTATTTGATGGCTATGGAAGAGGTGATGGGTACCAACGGCATCAAAGCCGTTTTGAATCTAGCCAAAACCCCGGAATTAATAGGAAATTATCCCCCTAATAACCTGGCTCGTGAGTTTGACTTTGCTGATTTTGGAGCGATTGGGGCCGCAATTGAGGAAATGTACGGACCGCGCGGCGGACGTGGTCTGGCCTTGCGAGCGGGTCGCGCTTCTTTTGCCCAGGGGTTAAGCGAGTTTGGTTCCGTCATTGGGGCCAGTGAATTGGCCTTTAAAGTTATTCCTCTGGGCACCAAAGTAAAAGTGGGCCTCAAGGCTATGGCTGAGACATTTACTAAATTCAGTGATCAGACCAGCGATGTTGAGGAAGCTGACGATTACTTTATTTACACTATTCGCAAATGCCCTGTTTGCTGGGGTAGAACCAGCGAAAAGCCCATTTGTTATGGTGCGGTTGGTATTCTGCAAGAGGGTCTGCGCTGGGTCAGCGGTGGTAAGGATTTTAAGGTTGAAGAAATCCAGTGTCATGCCGTTGGCGACGAGAACTGCGTTTTTTATGTTTATAAAGAACCCCTCAACTAGTTGAGCATCTGCAACATGTATGGGCTCCAGAGTCTTGATTGCCCGATAGGGATGGCTCAACCATGAAACACACCCTGCTCATAATTGAAGATGACCCGGACACTTCTGAAATGCTCCGGGTTTATTTTGAGGCTCAAGGATATCGGGTAGTGACCGCGCTTACCGGCAAAGAGGGCCTGGATAAATGCCGATCTGAACCGCCTAACTTGGTCCTGCTTGATGTCCGTTTGCCCGATCTTGATGGTTTTGAGGTGGGCCAGCAGCTCCAGGATGATGTCCGCACCAGCCGTCTTCCGGTTATTTTTGTCACCGAGCGTCGCGGACGCGACGACAAGATTATGGGCCTTAAACTGGGCGCGGTAGATTATATTACCAAACCTTTTGACGTGCAGGAGCTGCGACTGCGGGTTCGCAATCACCTCAGCCGGGCCGGCAGTCAAAACAACCCGGTTACCGGTCTCCCCGGCGAAAAGTTAACCGATGACCGTCTGAATGTGATGCTGGAACGATCTGAGTGGGCGGTATTGTCCCTTCATATTTATGGCCTGGAAAAATTTAACGAGATTTACGGCTTTGTGGCCCGCGATGATGTTCTCCGGGCAATTGCTTTGACTTTGACCAGCGCGGTTGACGAGCTGGGCAGTATTGATGATTTTGTTGGACACCCGGCTGAGAATCGATTTACCATTATTACCGTCCCCAGCAAGGCTCCTCAACTCAGCCGCCATATCGAAGATCGCCTCAACCAGGCAATGACCTACTTCTACCCCATTCACGACCGTGAAGCCGGTTATGTCCGGCGCAGCGGCGAAGACGGTCCCAAAGAAAAAGTGCCCTTCATGAAGGTTTCTATTGTCAGCCTTCTGCCAAAAGACGGGCCTTTCTCCAAGCTGGAAAATTTAAAGCAGGCCCTGAGTCTGCCGGTCAAAGTTTAACCCAACTCCCACAGACTCGATAGAGCAGTGTTCCCAACGGGTACACTGCTTTTTTATCTAAAAGTAATGTAACGTGTCATTAAGCGTAGCTTTTGACCAAAATTCAAAAGCTGCGCTTTTAGACTCCGGAGTGCCTATTTTCAAAGAGTCGGACAGTTCCAATGGGACGACACCGACGATGAAATTGTTCGTAGTGACGACTTCAGTCGTCCGGGCTGTCCAGCGACTGAAGTCGCTACTACAATAAGTTATTTTCAAGGGAGGTGAGCATTTTGCCTAATTCAAAAGACCCGGAAATCATCAATTACACCCTGGCTAATGGATTGCAGGTTCTCCTTAAGCCGATCCACACTGCCCCGGTGGTGAGTAACTGGATTTGGTATCGGGTGGGGGGACGCAACGAGTACCCTGGCAAAACCGGCATCTCGCATTGGGTGGAACACATGATGTTCAAAGGCACCCCCACCTTTCCCAAAGGCGCGATCATGCTGGAGGTTAACCGCAACGGCGGCGTGTTGAATGGCTTTACCGGCCAGGATTACACCGCCTATTTTGAAACCCTGCCGGCCGATCGGCTGGACCTGGGCCTGCGTATTGAGAGTGACCGTATGGCAAATTCGGTGATTGACCCCGATGAAGTGACCAGCGAGCGCACCGTGATTATCTCGGAGCGGGAAGGTAGTGAGAACAACCCGGAGTGGGCTTTATACGAAGAGGTTTCGGCCGCAGCCTATCGAGTACATCCTTATGGGCACATGGTCATCGGCTGGAAAGAGGATTTGCATAATATCAACCGCGCCGACCTGTACGAACATTACCGAACATACTATGGACCGCACAATGCCGTTTTGATTATTGTCGGTGATATTAACGTGGATCAGGTGCGGACACGGATTGACGAGCTGTTTGGACCCATCCCTGCCGGACCGCCCCCGCCGCCGGTGCTGGCCAAAGAGCCGCCCCAGCAGAGCGAGCGGCGCGTCATTATGCGTCAGCCCGGTACGACTGCCTATTTTCATGCCATCTACCATACCTGTGCCGGCAGCCACACCGACTCTTTCCCGCTGATTATGCTAGAGTCTATCCTTTCCGGGGCCAGTTTGGGCGGCACGCCGACCCACCGCAGCGCCCGCCTGTACCGCGCCCTGGTCGAAACCGAAATTGCGGCCCAGGCCGGGGCCAGCTATCGCCCCAGCATTGACCCCGGCGCCATCCATTTTAGTGGGACAGTCCGGCACGGACGCACTTTAGCCGAATTTGAAGCCGTCCTCGACGCCGAAATAGAGCGAATTCGCCAGGAGTTGGTGACCGAAGAAGAATTGGCTAAAGTGCGTAAACAAGTGAAGGCTCAATTTGCCTACACCATCGAGCGGGCCAGCAGCCAGGCCTATTGGTTGGGCTGGCAGGAAATGTTGGGCGATTGGCGTCGGTTTGATACTTTTGTGGCTAACCTCTCCGCCGTCACCGCCGCCGATGTTCAGCGCGTGGCCCAAACCTATCTCCAGCCGGTCAATCGCACCACCGGCTGGTTTGAGCCGGCGAGTTGAAATGGAAAAGGCGAGAATATCACTTCGTGTTGCGTGTGGCGTCTTCCATATAATCTACAACGGACCATGCAACACGTTTTGTCGCAGCCAGGGGAGGCAATTACGGTGGACCTAACCTTTCAAAAATACACTCTTGCCAACGGAATTAGTTTGATTGTCAAAGAAAATCACCATGCTCAAAGTGTGGTGGTGCGGGGACACGTGCTGGGTGGGGCGAATTTGGATGGCCCGGAGCGAGCCGGCCTGGCTTCTTTCACTGCCAACGTCATGCGGCGAGGCACGACCCGGCGTACTTTTGCTCAGATCAACGAAACCATCGAGTCGGTCGGGGCCAGTGTTTATGTTAATTCGGGGCGGTATTTAACCGGCTTTGGCGGCAAAAGCCTGGCCGAGGATTTTGAGCTGCTGGTGGAGATCATGGCCGATATTCTGTTGACGCCCACCTTCCCCCCAGAAGAGGTGGAAAAGGTGCGTGGTCAAACGATTACCGGCCTCAAAGAGGCTGAGGACAGCCCCCGCAGTATGGCCGGGCGCTATTTTCGAGAGCTGCTCTACGGTCTCGATCACCCTTATGGCCGCTCGGCCAACGGCACCCTGGAAAGTATTCCCCGCCTGAGCCGGGACGATTTGCTGGCTTTTTACCAGCAGACCTTTCACCCCCAAGACGGAGCAGTGGTGGTGGTGGGTGACGTCAACAGCCAGGCTGTTTACGACACATTGGAAGCCGCCCTGGGGCAGTGGCAGCCGGGCCATCCTCCGCCTGAAATAGATGTGCCAGAACCGGCCCCCCTGGCCGAAAAGGTCCGCTATGTTCATGCCATGCCCAACAAGTCTCAGGCTGACCTGGTCCTGGGAACCGTTGGGCCACGCCGCCTGGATGCCGATTTCTATGCCGCTGAGGTGGGCGATACCATTTTGGGGCAACTGGGCCTGGGCGGACGGATTGGCCTCAATGTGCGTGACAAAGAAGGCATGGCCTATTATGCCCGCACCAGTTTAAGCGGCAATCTCGGCCCGTCACCCTGGACAATCTATGCCGGGGTCAACCCGGCCAACGTAGACCGGGCCATTGACTTGATTGTAGCCGAAGTCCGTCGCTTTCGCACCGAGCCGGTGAATGAGCAGGAACTGGCCGACGCCAAAGCTTATCTAACCGGCACCCTGCCCCTGCAACTTGAGTCGAATGAAGGCGTGGCGTCGCTACTGTTGGAGAGCCACCTTTACAACCTGGGTGATGATTTTATCGCCCGCTACCCTGACCTGATCAACGCCGTCACCGCCGAGGAAATTACCGCCGCCGCCTATAAGTATCTCAACGATGAGGTCTACGCCCTGGCTATTGCCGGGCCGTACACCTGATGAATGAGGCGTCACGAGTCTGAGGCACATCACCAATGACCAAAATCTTTTGTTAGTGATGACTGACCGAAGACAGGAGACCGATGACCGGGTCTTCATCCCTGGTCTCCGGTCTCCTGTCCCCGGTCTATGTTCTGAGGAGTTATGTCTGAAGAATTTACACTGACTCAAATTGATACCTATTTACAGCAACTCTACACCGACGCCGACCCGGTGCGGCTGGAGATGGAAGAATTGGCCCGGCAGCGTCGCTTTCCGATAGTGGGGCCGCTGGCCGGGCGACACCTGGACCAACTGGCCCGGATGATTGGGGCGCAGCGCGTTTTTGAGTTGGGATCGGGGTATGGTTATTCAGCGCTGTACTTTGCCCGTGCGGTAGGGCCGGCCGGCCAGGTTCACTGCACCGAACTCGACGCCGAAAACATCCGGCTGGCCGAAATGTTTCTGAGCCAGGCCGGGTTGTGGGAACGGGTTACTTATCACCAGGAAGAGGCAACCGCCGCTCTGGCACGAGTGGGCGGAACCTGGGATATTATTTACAACGATATTGACAAAGTTGGCTACCCGGCCACCATTGATCTGGCCTATTGGCATCTCCGCCCTGGCGGCCTTTTTATCACCGATAACCTGTTCTGGCATGGTCGTGTTTTTACCGGCGCTGCCGACGCCGATACCCAGGGCGTGATTGAATTTACCCGCCAGCTTTTTGCCCACTCCGGCTTTATCACCAGCATCTACCCCGCTCGCGATGGTCTGGCCGTTGCTTTACGCCTGTAAGATGAAAATGTCATTGCGAGGCCGTAGGCCGAAGCAATCCCCGCCCCCCATAACATGGGGGCTGCTTCGCTAACGCTCGCAGTGACATGAACCAAGCTATTTTCGGAGGAGATTGATGGAGGCGATTATAACCGCCGGAGGTGTCAGCGCGCCGGATGACCCGCTCTATGCCCGCACCGGAGTGGCCAAAAAGGCCCTCATTCCCCTGGGTGGCCAGCCAATGGTTTGCTGGGTGATCGAGGCGCTGCTGGGTACCGGCCTGATAGACCATCTGGTGATTGTCGGCCTCACTGCGGCTGAACTCAATTTCAATCATCCGGCCCTTGATTTTGTGCCGGCGGCGGGTGGACTGCTGGATAACGTTCTGGTCGGGGTTGACCATGTTAGAGCCATTAACCCGGCGGCCCAAAAAACACTGCTCTGCTCTTCGGATATTCCGCTGATTACCTCGGAGATTGTGCATGGTTTCCTGGCCGAGTGTGGCTCACAGGAAGCAGAGATTTATTACGCCATTGTCGAAGAAAAAACAATGGAGGCCCGCTTTCCCGGCTCCAAACGCACCTTTGTCCCCTTCAAGGGGGGACGTTACTCCGGTGGGGATGTTTTTCTGCTTGATCTGGCTGCCCAGGGGAATGTTGAACTATTTCGCTCCTTGATCGGCTCGCGCAAAAACTACCTGGCCCAGGCCCGTATGCTGGGCCTGGATTTTATTACCCGCTTCTTGCTGCGCCTGATGACCGTCGAAGAAGCCGCCGAGCGCGCCCGCCAGAGAATGAATCTGAACGCACGGGTAGTGGTGACCCGTTTTGCCGAACTAGGCATGGACCTGGACAAAGCCCACCAATATGACCTCATCAAAGCCGAATTGGAAAAAATCAACCTCAGTCGAACAACTTTTAACTCTTGACATTCGGCTGACCCAACAACTGACCCTGCCGCTCGAATCAAATTGGTGGCGGTGGGCCAGGTTAGTGGCTCACCTGGGGGACGGTCCCCTGGTATTCGGCGGGTTGGGCCTGGTTTACGGGCTGGGCTGGTGGGCCGATGCCAGCTTACTACGCCAGGCTGCCCTGGTGCTGGTGGCGCTGGTCCTGGCAGCTATCCTCATTGCCACTCTGGTTAAATTTGGAGTGCGCCGTCGCCGCCCCCAACCCCCTGGTGAATTTGCCACCTTTGCCTACGATGTTTACAGCTTCCCCTCCGGCCATGCGGCTCGTCTGGCTGCTCTGGCCGTAGGCGTACTTTTTTTTGATACCTTTCTGGGTTGGAGCTTGATAATTCTGGCTTTAAGTGTTGCTCTAGCCCGTGTGCTGGTGGGAGTGCATTATCTCAGCGACATTTTGATAGGGCTGACCCTGGGGGGGCTGGTCGCATGGGTGGGGCTACTGGCAGTTAAATTCCTGGAATTTGTGCTATAATGTCCTTATGATTACTGTTGCCCAAGCCCAAACCTACTATCACAATGACTCGGCTCACGATTTTGACCACGTGCTGCGGGTATTGGCTAACGCCGAGCACATTGGCCGGATTGAACGGGCCAATATGGCCGTTCTGCGTACGGCAACGCTGCTGCATGATATTGCCCGCGCTGACCAGGAAGAGACCGGCCAGGATCATGCCGCCGAAGGGGCGCGGCGCGCTCGTCTTATCCTCTGTGAAGCTCAACAGCCGCCCGAATTTATCGAAGCTGTCTGCCATGCCATCGAGACGCATCGTTTTCGGGTTGATAATCCACCCCAAACCCTGGAAGCCAAAATTTTGTATGATGCCGATAAGCTCGACTCTATTGGCGCTATTGGGGTAGCCCGCGCCTTTGCTTACGGCGGCTATGTCAATCGTCCGCTGTGGGCCGAGGATGACAGCCATGTGCATACGGCCTGGCAAGAGTTTCGGTTAAAATTGAGTAAGGTAAAAGACAGCCTCTTTACTGAAACAGCCCGACAAATGGCTCAGGAACGCCATCTATTTATGGTTCAATTTTTTGAGCAGATGGCCCGTGAAATGAGAGGCGAGCAATGAACCGACGCCCTGTCATCGAGACGATTCAACAGGCTCTGGCCGGTCCGCTCCCCGGAATGAAGGGACAAATTAAGATGGCCCCGCAGCCTCGATCTGACCAGGTCAATCGTTGGGAGATACCCGATAATTACCGTGAGGCCGGCGTGTTGTTATTGCTTTACCCTCACCACCAGCCCAATCAGCTTGAGCCAGAACTGCATGTGGTCTTGACTCGCCGGCCCGATTATCCCGGCACGCATGGCGGCCAGATTTCGCTGCCAGGAGGTCGGCGCGAGGGTGACGAGTCGCTGCTGGTTACGGCCCTACGTGAAGCCCAGGAAGAGATTGGTCTGGACCCGGCGGCGGTCGAAGTAATCGGCCAGTTATCGCCGCTGTACATACCGCCCAGCAACTTTTATATTTACCCTTTTATTGCCTACAGTTCGGTTCGGCCTGCATTTCAGCCGGATGCCAAAGAAGTAGCCGAGTTGATTGAAGCGCCGCTGCATTTACTCTTCAATCCCGCTATCCAGAGAGAAGAAATTTGGCAATTCCCTAACTATGGCGAGCGGCGCGTTCCATTTTTTGATGTTTTTGGCCATCGTGTCTGGGGGGCTACGGCCATGATTTTGAGCGAATTTTTAACGCTGCTACAACCCAACGGTACTGCTGTCGGGTCCGATAACCTGACTGTTTCTGCTTGAACTCCGGCCTGACAGGCTGTGTTGAGCCTTGCAGTTTTAGGATGTAAATCATGCCCGAACTGAGACAGAATTTGGCTACCCGCGAGTGGGTCATTATCGCCACCGAGCGAGCCAAACGGCCTCATGACTATGTTCAACCCCACCAGCATCTCCTTACCGAAGCCCAACTACCTTACGACCCCACCTGTCCCTTTTGCCCCGGTCACGAAGAATTGGACCTGGAAATCGAGCGAATGCCGGTCAACGGGCCCTGGCAAACCCGTGTAGTCGAGAACAAATTTCCCGCGCTTTCGCCTAAAGGCGAACTGGCCCGTACCTTTGACGGAGTGCATCGCTCGATCTATGGCCTGGGCTACCATGAAATTTTGGTAGAACACCCCAGCCACAACACCACGCTGGCCCTTATGTCGGCTACCGATATTGATGTTGTGCTGCAAACTTTTTACAGCCGGGGGTGGGACATTACGCGCGATGCCCGAATTGAACAGATCATTTTTTTCAAAAATCATGGAATTCAGGCCGGGGCGACCTTAAAGCACCCTCACAGTCAAATTGTGGCGCTGCCGGTAGTGCCTAATAACATCCGCTATCGTATCGAGGAAGCGCGTCGCTATTTTGATGATAACGGTCATTGTGTCTATTGTGTGATGATGCAGGATGAACTGGAAAAAGGTATCCGGGTAATAGATACAAGCCAACACTTTGTAGCGTTTGCTTTGTATGCCTCGCCTTCCCCGTTTCACGTCTGGATAATGCCCCGCCAACACAGCGTAAGTTTTCTGTTTGCCCGCAAAGAGGAACTTGCCGATCTGGCTCAGATCTTGCGCCGTGTTTTGCGCCGGCTTTACCTGGGTTTGCGAGATCCAGCCTATAATCTGGTGATTCGAACTGCGCCGGCCAAAGAAATTGGCGAAGATTATCTGCACTGGTATGTGACAATTATTCCGCGTTTGAACAGTACCGCCGGTTTTGAATTGGGCAGCGGCATGTTTATCAACACGGCTTTGCCGGAAGAGAGCGCCATCTTTCTGCGTGAGGTCGAAATTTAATTTTTATCAGAACAAGCCGTATCCAAAAGGGCGGTCAGACAGACTCTAAATTGAGAAACAGGTAAATGACAGACTTTCTGGGTAGTGCTTCACCCGACCAATTACTAATCTTTATGGCAGTTCCGGTATTAGGCGCTGTCCTTTTTGCGGCCGTATTGTTTGCTGCTTTTTCAAGCCGGCTGAGAAAAGGGTTGGCAAAAACGGAATCACGCGCCCCCTCATCGTTATCCTTGGCTGCTCCAACCACGCTAAACTTTGTGCCGCCACTCCAAGCAGTTGCCCCGCCCGTGGTTGCCAGTCAGTCCCCGGCCCCAGAGGTGTTGCCCCATGACTCGCTCAACTTTGCCAAATTGGAGTTAAACCTGAATGTTTTGAACCGATCCGTTGAGACGGAGGCTGAAATGATAAACCCATCCAAATCCTCTCACGAAAACAGAACCGGCTTATCGGCCCGACTGGGCCAGCAAACTCGTCCCGCCGCCTTGCCCTCCCTTCCGGCGGTAAGCCAACCCTCGCCGGTCCCGGCCAATCCTCCGGTGACCAGAGTCAATCCGCCTATCTCGCCCGCCGAGCCGGTGGAGTTGCTGCGCCTCCTGCGCGACCCCCAAACCGGCCAGCTTATGGTAGAAATTGCCGGGCGGCGTTACACCAAATTGGCCGAAATCGCCGACAAAAAAGTGGGCCATTATATCCTGACCCTGGCTGCTCATTTGCTGGCCTTTACCAATGGCATGGTCGCCACTGAGGCCGGTCTCAAAGCGCTCCCAGCGCCCAAAGTAGGCGCCGTGCCCATGCCGCTGGCGACTCCCGGGCCAGTCTCGCCGCCTGCTGTTGCATCATCTCAGCCGACGCCTCCCCCGCCCAACGTTGTGCCTTCAGCCCCCCTTGAGGTCGAAGCGGCCTTTTTAGCCTCGCTGCGGGCACAGCCAACCAAGCCAGAACCGCCTCAGCCTCAGCGACGCGGTCTGTTTAACCGGGCTAAACCGGCCACCGAAGAGACGTTGCTGCCCACCCTGAACCTGGCCGAGCAGATCAATACTATTGCTCAGACTCGCCTGCGCTACTCACCCCTGGCCGCCACCACCAAACTGGAAATCACCTCCGATCCCGGCGGCGGCATCTTGATTAACGTCAACGGCGCGTTTTATCGCGGCCCGGATGATATTCCTCAACCGGAGGTCAAGGAGTTGATCAAGGCTTCAATTCAGGAGTGGGAGAAAAGTTAAGAAATTGTGAGGACGCCTGAGTGGTGGTATAATCAACGCGTCAAGTATGCGGGGAGACCAGGATGAAAAGGATTACTTTACCTGCTCATTTCGATGGTGAGCAAATTTGCTTGGATGAGCCATTTGAGTTGACCGTAAATACCAAACTCCTGGTTACGGTCTTGCTGGAAGAAGAGCCGGATGACGAGCGTAAAGCTTGGTTGCGTTTGGCCGAAAGTAGCCTAACCGCTGCATACGGGGAAAATGAGTCAGAATATCCCTTAGATTTAATTAAGGAACCAAATCCTGATTATGAAAGAGGGTGATGTTATTCTTTCCCCTGTGCCGCAAGCCGATGGTAAAGTAAAAAATCGCCCCGCCATTATCTTGCGTGAAATGCCTCCTTACCGTGATTTACTTGTTTGTGGGATCAGCACTCAGTTACATCAAAAGGTTGATAATTTTGACAAAGTTATCTTATCTTCTGACTCTGACTTTAAACTGAGTGGATTATTATCAGAGTCGTTGATAAGGCTTAGCTTTTTAGCAGTTTTGCCCCGCAAAAATATTATTGGGTCAATTGGTGCAATCTCGGCAGAACGCCATCAACGCTTGTTAAGAACACTCAGCAATTATCTCATAAAAGATTCTCTCCCCTAAAAATCACTCTACCTGTACTGGTTCCACTCTGAAATTAGTCCCGTCTGGCCTGAGCCGGCCTACAGGCATCTCAATATCGTGCTGAAAGATAATCAGCGCGTTTTGCTCTACCGCCCACTGTTGCCAGTATCGCTTGGTTTCGATGGACTCCATCGGCTCCAAATCATAAGCGGGAACCCAGGCCAGGCGCTCCAGGTGATAGTGCAGCGAAGCCATATCGGCGGTAAATAGGGCGGTTTCTCCCCCCGACTCTAAAATAATTACCTGATGCGCCCGCGTGTGACCTCGTGTCACGGCGGTGCAGACTTCACTCGTCAGACGAGTGTTGCCGTTGAGCAGTTTCAACTGGCCGCTTTCTTCCAGGGGGCGATAATTCTCCGGAAAGTAGGTGGCGCGGGTGCGCTCGTTAGGGGCGATGGCGTCGGCCCACTCCAGGCGCTGCACCAGGTATTGAGCCTTAGGATAGGTGGCCACCACCCGATCTCCTTGCCTGACGGTGTTGCCGCCGCAGTGATCGCCGTGCAGGTGAGTGTTGAGGACAATATCAATCTCCTCCACTGTCACCCCTAACCGAGCCAAGGCTGCCGTTAAATCCCCCTGAGGCCGCTCCAGCCCGACCCGCCGCTGCGCTTTCTCGTCCAGTTTTGTCCCAAAGCCGGTATCCACCAAAATCGTCTTTCCCTCCGAGCGGATCAACAGCGAAACAAGGCCAAAGGGAAGCCGGTTTTGGGCGTCGGGCGAGAAAAGTTCAGCCCAGATAGTGCGTGGCACCATGCCAAAGGTGCTGCCCCCATCCACCCAGCACCTCCCATCGCTGACCAGATGATATTCCAGATTCTTTAAATTGGGCACAGTGTCACCTCAAAAGTTTAGAATTTTGGTCAGTGCTCAGCTCTCATGTCATTTCGAGGCCGTAGGCCGAGAAATCCTTATAGTGCTACATACCTAAATTTCGCCCAAATGAGGGGCGATGTGGATGCATTGATTTAGATTTGACATAAAGATAGTGATCGTCTTACCTGTAAGGAAAGACCCTTAATCAACCCATACAGGAGGACGATCACCATGC
>Ga0209172_10000390_pt1 | contig 122645 bp, 120 predicted proteins | sample LarsenN4metaG_FD_184113 | JGI IMG/M metagenome (GOLD analysis project Ga0209172, IMG submission 184113) | Hot spring sediment bacterial and archeal communities from British Columbia, Canada, to study Microbial Dark Matter (Phase II) - Larsen... ... | reverse complement strand
TCTTCGCACCAGCCTCCACGTAGTCGTTATCTTCAAAGCCGCTGCCCTCACCCGCCGTGCTTTGCACATAGACGGTATGCTTGCGTTTGGTGAGTTCCAGCGCGCCAGCGGGCGTGAGCGCCACGCGGTTTTCGTTGCTCTTGATTTCTTTTGGTACACCAATTATCATATCGGGTTGATTTTAGTTTGGTTAGAAAATCTTCATTCAAAAAAGCGGGCAAATGTAAAAAAGGTTTGAAGGTTAACGAGTTTCGGGCTAACAGGTTTGCGGGGGCAAAAAAACCGTTAACACGAAATCTGTTAACCCGTTAACCTTTTTTCGCCAGAATCGGCAACAATAAAAATTCGCGCATTCCCGTATTTTTCGCCATCAGACTTTTGTCATCTCACAAAAAAAACACTCTCGATGAACGCACAGTTTAGCAAAAACACCTTCCTCGTTATCATGCTTGCGTTGGCAAGTATTACCCTCTGGCCCGGTTGCGGCAAAGACGACGACAACCCCAGCGGTCCTGCCTGCAATATTTCCGGCGCTACGTTTTCCTACACTTCCAACATCAAAGGCATCATTGACCGGCACTGCATCAGTTGTCATGCGCCTGGCACTGGAGTTGCGGGAGCCGACAACACGGATTTTCGCAGTTACGAAGGAATGAAATCACACTTAGACGCAGGTCATGTCCTTGAGCGGGTTGTGATTGACAAGGACATGCCGCAAGGCGGAGGCATGACCCAAGCCGAACGCGACAGCATCAACTGCTGGATTCAGGCGGGTTATCCCAAAAATTAGGGTTAACGGGTTGCGGGTTAACGGGAATGCAAACCCGTTAACCTGTTAACCCGAAACCCGTTAACCTTTTTCCTTTGTTGTTCGGGATTCTCTCTACTTTTGCCCAACTTGTTGAATCCTCGCGCCGAAAACCGTGCGCGAATTGTTTTTTGAGGAATAATGAAGGTTTCGCTGAATTGGCTTCGAGATTTTCTCGACTTAGATAAATCACCCTCTGAAATCGCCGACATACTGACATCGCTGGGACTGGAAGTGGAAGGTTGGGAAACTGTGCGACCTTCGCCTGTTGATTTGGATAAAGTTTTGACAGGCAAGGTGTTGGAGTGCGAACGTATACCTGAAACCGACCACCTTTCGGCCACCAAAGTAGATGTTGGCGATGGTGTCGCCCGTTCCATCGTGTGCGGCGCGCCCAACGTGGCCGCAGGCCAAAAAGTCCTCGTCGCCCTGCCCGGCGCCAATGTTTTCAGCAAAGACGGCCAACTGTTCCAAATCGGCGAGCGCAAAGTAAAAGGCGTACCGTCGCAAGGCATGATTTGCGCCCAGGACGAACTCGGCATCGGCTCCGACCATTCGGGCATCATGGTTTTGCCCGCCGACACGCCGCTCGGCATCACCGCCGCCGCTTACCTGAAAAAAGATTCCGACACCGTCATCGAAATCGGCCTCACGCCCAACCGCGCCGACGCGACCAATCACCTCGGCGTAGCGAAAGATTTGGCGGCTTATTTCCGGGTTCAGGAAAATCGAGAGGTTCAAATTCGCCAGCCGAAGAATTTCCATCCCGAGGCATCGGGACCAGTTTCCAATTTCCAATTTCCAGTTTCGGTTGAAAACACCGAAGCCTGCCCCCGTTACACTGGCCTCGTTATCAAGAATTTAAAAGTCGCCGAAAGCCCCGACTGGATCAAAAACCGCCTGCTCGCCGTCGGCCAGCGACCCATCAACAACGTGGTGGACATCACCAACTACGTCCGCATCGAACTTGGCCAGCCGCTCCACGCTTTCGATTTGGCGGAAATAAAAGGCGGGAAAATTTTGGTAAAAACCCTGCCCGCCGGAACGCCTTTCAAAACCCTCGACGAGGTGGAGCGCAAACTTTTCGCCGAAGACTTAATGATTTGCGACGGCGAATCCACGCCCATGTGTATCGGAGGCGTGTTCGGCGGATTCACGAGTGGCGTTTCTGAAAAAACGACCGATATTTTCCTCGAAGCGGCTTTTTTCAACCCAAAATGGATTCGCCGCTCCATGCTGCGGCACGGCCTGCGCACCGACGCGGCTTGGTCGTTCGAGAAAGGCGTTGACCCGAACGGCTGCCGCCGCGCGCTCGAACGCGCCGCTCAACTCATCACCGAAATTGCCGGCGGAGAAATCGCTTCAGACGTCGTGGATATTTACCCAGAACCCGTTCAACCCGCCCGCGTGACCTGCGAGTACGCCCGCGTGAACGCTTTGATTGGGGAAAATTTGTCGAAAGAACGAGTCAAAAAAATTCTCGCCGCCCTCGAAATCGGCGTTGAAAATGAAACGGATACGAGTTTTGTCGCCGTCGTCCCGACCAACAAACCCGACGTGACGCGCGAGGCCGACGTGGTGGAGGAAATCCTGCGCATTCACGGGCTGGACAACGTGCCCATCCCGACCCAAATCCGCAGCAGCATGGAAATATCCCAGCGCCCCAGCCCCGACGCGGTGCGCAACCTCGTTTCGGAGTTTCTCGCCGCCAACGGCTTCAACGAGTGCATGGGGATGTCGCTTTCCGGCTCGCACTATTATCTCGGCGACGGTGCGGCTTTACCGATTGAAAAAGAACAACTTGTGTTCATCCACAATTCTGCCAATCAGGGTTTGGACTGCCTCCGCCCGACGATGTTGTTCAGCGCGTTGGAGGCCGTTCAGCGGAATCAGAACCGGCAAAATCCTGATTTGCGATTGTTTGAATTTGGGAAAACGTATCAACGGTTGACGGCTGACAGCCTGTCCCGAGACATCGGGAGTACACGGCAAACGGAAAATGGATTTTCAGAAATTTCCAGATTAAGCATTTTACTCACCGGCGCTCATTCTGCAGAGAGTTGGCAGCCGACGGCCAAGAAAAACGTTGATTTCTACACCCTGAAAGCAGTCGTGCAAAACCTGCTCGCACGGCTTGGCGTGAGCGGTTTTCAGGAAACGGCCATTCAGGAGACGCCGTACCAATACGCTTTGAAATATCATCGCGGGCCGCAGGAAATGGTGACGTTCGGCGCGATTCAGCCTGCGATTTTGAAAAAAATGGACGTGAAAAACGCCGTGTTTTTTGCCGATTTCAATTTTGAAAATGTGCTGAAAGCATTGGCGGGCAACAAGATACAATTCGTCGAACTCAACCGCTTCCCCACCGTGCGCCGCGATTTGGCGTTGGTGCTCGACCGAAGCGTGACCTTTGCCGACATCCGGCAGTTGGCTAACAAAACGGCCAAAAAACTGTTGACATCGGTCAATTTGTTCGACGTGTTTGAAGACGAACAAAAACTTGGCGCGGGCAAAAAATCCTGCGCCGTGAGTTTCACTTTTGAAGACCCCGAAAAAACCTTACAGGAAAAAGAAATTGACAGCCTCATGCAGCAATTGCAGCAGGCATTTGAAACGAAATTGAACGCGACGATAAGGAAGGGTTGAGGAGGGTTGATAAAGGTTTACAGGGTTGATAAAAGTTGATAAACCTTATCAACTTCATAAACCTTCATCAACTTTCTCAACCATTTTAGGTAAAAAGGCGCGGTTTTTGAAAAGAGGCTGCTGATAAAATAACACGCTGAATGTGACGGCGTTATTGGGCACATTCGGCAATTTCCTAATCAGCACTCTAATCAATAATCCGACCATGGCGACCGAGCAGCAAGCATATCACACCATACCCGTAACCGTCCTGATAGCCGGGCGGCCTTATTTGCTGAAAATCAATGCGGCAGACGAGGCGCTCGTACACCGGTTAGCAAAGGAAATCAGCGATAAAGCAGCGGCCTTCAAAGCCGCCCAACCATCGAAAGATACCCAGGACTGCCTCGCTATGGCGCTGCTTACCTACGCCGTCGAACTCCACCGCGCCCAGCGCAAGCCCGTTGAAAAACACTTGCAAGCGGTTTGAGGCGCTTTTTCCGACCGTCCTTTTTTGTCGCGTTGTTTACATTTTTCGAGGTGAGGGGATGACTTCAAGTCATCCCCTCACCATGGCATTTTAAAACGAAAAACTTCCCGCGCCGCCCCAGCCGTGCGGGTCACGCATACAACATTAACCACTTAATTGACAACGCAATATGGAAATCATTATAGGACTCATAGGCTTGGTCGTAGGTGGCGCAGTTGCCTATTTTTTGGCTTCGCAAAACAACAAGAAGCGCGCCGAAGAAAGCAATCGCCAGGCCGACCTCGCCATTCAGGAAGCCCGTCTCACGGCAAAACGCATCGAAGATGAGGCAGCAGTGAAAGCCCAAAAAATTGTGGGCAATGCCGAAGCCGAAAACGAGCGCATCAAACAGCAAAAAATACAGGAAGCCAAAGAGCGCTACGCCCAAATGCGGCAGGAATTAGAGGAGGAGAAAACGCGCCACCAGTTGAAAATGAAAGAGTTGGAGTTGGAAGTGGTGTCGCAGCAGAAAGATTTGAAAGTCGAGCAAGAGTTGTTTCAGGCGAAAATTGACGAAGTGGAAGCCCGCAAAGGCGAACTCGACAACCGCGAATCCGAACTCGAGACCCTGCGCGAGAACCTCGACAAGCAGTTGAAAATCGTGGCGAAAAAGAAAGAAGAACTCGACGCCGCCAACGAAGAGCGCATCAAGGCGTTGGAGACAATCGCCAAACTCACCCAGCAGGATGCCAAAGACCAACTCCTCGAACAGGTACGCGCCAAGAGCGAAACGGAGGTCATGGCCATCGTGAAAGAATCCGTCAATCAGGCCAAACTCACCGCCTCGAAAGAAGCGAAAAAAATTGTGATTCAGACGATTCAGCGCATGGCCGCTGAATTCACCATCGAAAATACCGTCTCCGTTTTCAATCTTGAAAATGATGAGATGAAAGGCCAAATCATCGGGCGCGAAGGCCGCAACATCCGCGCCCTCGAATCCGCCACCGGTGTCGAGGTCATCGTGGACGATACGCCCGAAGCCATCGTCATCTCCTCCTTCGACCCCATCCGCCGCGAAGTCGCCCGCCTTTCGCTCCAGCGCCTCGTCGCCGACGGCCGCATCCACCCGCAGCGCATCGAGGAAGTCGTGGCAAAAGTCCGTAAGCAACTCGAAGAGCAAATCATCGAAATCGGCGAGCGCACCGTCATCGAACTCGGCATTCACGGCCTCAATCCCGCCCTTGTACGCATGGTCGGCCGGATGCGTTTCCGTTCCTCCTACGGCCAGAACTTGCTGAAACACAGCATCGAAACGGCCGAACTTTGCTCCATTATGGCCGCCGAACTTGGCCTCAATCCGAAGCAAATCAAAATGGCGAAACGCGCCGGTTTGCTCCACGACATCGGCAAAGTAGCCGAAGAAGAAACCGAATTGTCGCACGCGCTCGTCGGCATGAAAATGTGCGAACAATACGGCGAACACCCCGTCATCATCAACGCCGTCGGCGCGCACCACGACGAAATCGAGATGAACAACATCATTTCGCCCATCATTCAGGCTTGCGACGCCATCAGCGGCGCCCGCCCCGGCGCCCGCCGCGAAATCCTCGAAAACTATCTCAAGCGCATCGGCGAACTCGAAGACCTCGCTATGGGTTATGAGGGCGTCGCCAAAGCCTTCGCCATGCAGGCCGGCCGCGAACTTCGCGTCATCGTCGAGGCCGACAACCCGAAAGTGACCGACCAGTACGCCGACGATTTGTCGTTCATGATTTCGCAAAAAATTCAGGAAGAAATGCAGTACCCCGGCCAGATTCGCGTCACCGTGATTCGCGAAAAACGGTCGGTGGCGTATGCGCGATAACTGTACGCCGGAACTCCGTTCCGGCTCACGCCAAGTGCCGGAACGGAGTTCCGACGTACAATCCGGGTCGTTCGGGGTGAAAACCGGGCGACCCGTTGTATTTTGCAGGCCGGAAATCACATTCCCCCAACTTCCACCCCTCTCCATTGTCATCCTGAACGAAGTGAAGGAACTGCAAAAGCCAGACGACATCGGATGTTTAAGAAAAACACCACCCACTTTTCATCGGGCATTTCGTCGGGGCTTGGCTTGTGTAGGTCTTTCACTTCGTTCAAGATGACAACGCGATGGAGAAAAAGATAAAAACATCAAAAATTAAAACCCACCCACTGCACTATGGCAAACCCGGAACACTTGAAAATACTGAAACAAGGCGTGGAGGTGTGGAATAAGTGGCGGGCTGCCAATCCCAATATTGAACCGGATATAAGTTCTGTGGGCATGCTGACTGAAGAAGTCGAACTTCAATTTTCTGAAATACTTTCAAGGGTTGTACAAGAAGAAAAAGAAGAGGTGGATAAACTTTTTACTGAGTTTAGGCGCAAAATGAATCTGATCCCTAAATTAAATCTAGAGCGTATAAATTTTTCAAATACCGATTTACGAGACGTAGACTTTAGTGGTGTTAATATTTCTCGTGCAAATCTCCGAAGTGCGAATCTCCGTCATGCGAATTTGAAAGGAGCAGACCTTTCTTATTCAGATTTAAATAGGGCAGACCTCAGTAGTGCGCATCTTGAAGGCACAAACCTCGATTCAGCCAATTTGGCTTTTGTAAATCTCGATTTGGCCAAGTTAGCTAAGGCGAATTTATCTGATTCAATTCTTTCTGATTCAAATGCCCCTTTTGCAAATCTCGAGAAAGCCAATTTGGCTTTTGCTGACCTGAGCAGGGCAAAATTTAGTCATTCAAACTTTCAAGGAGCTTGTTTATTCATGGCTATTTGCCCTGAAGTTGATCTGGAAGGAGCGAATTTATCGGATGTCGATTTGCGACATTCCAATCTAAGCAAAGCCAATTTATATAATTCAAATTTAGCTAACGCCAATTTAATTGAAGCAAATTTATCGTATTCTAGGTTAGGTTATGCTAATCTGGGACATGCCAATTTCACTAGCGCAAACTTATCGTATTCCAGGCTAGTTTGTGCTAAACTTCAAGCGGTGAATTTCTCAAAATCTGACCTTCAATTTTCTTACATCTGCGAAGTAGACTTAACAACTGCCAACCTTTCTGAAACTACGTTATCGGGAGCAAAGATCATCTCTTCGAACCTTTCGGGCGTTTCATTAGTAAAAGGCCAATTGGATGGTGTTAGTTTGAATAAGTCGAATCTTGAAAGAGTAGACTTTGCTTATGCGAACTTATACGAGGCAGATCTTACTGATGCAAATGCTACTAAGGCTAACTTGTCAGGGGCAAATTTATCTCATGCAAACCTCAGCCGTACCACTATGAAGGACACTGACCTCTTATCTGCCTCCCTTTTATTTAGCAGGTGCATCGGGACGGATTTTTCCTATGCTAAAATGTTGGATGTCAATATCTACGGCATCTCCGCCTGGGATATCAAAAAAGACGGCCTCATCCAAAAAGACCTTATCATCACGCCGCCTGGCGAACCCGAAATCACCGTGGACGACCTCGAAGTCGCCCAGTTCATCTACCTGATGCTGAACAACCAGAAAATCCGCGACGTCATCGAGACCATCACCTCGAAGGCCGTGCTGATACTGGGGCGTTTCACGCCGGAGCGAAAAGCCGTGCTGGACGCGCTGAAAGACGAACTGCGGCGGCGGAATTATCTGCCCATCGTGTTCGATTTTGAAAATGCCGGCAACAAAAGCGTGGACGAAACCGTCAACCTGCTCGCCCGGATGTCGCGCTTCGTCGTGGCCGACATCACCGACGCGAAGTCTATTCCGCAGGAATTGCGCGGCATCGTGCCCGACAATCCTTCCGTTCCCATCGTGCCGCTTATTTGGAAAGCACAGCGCGAGTACGCCATGTTCGACCATTTTAGAAAATACCCCTGGGTGCTGGATTTGCACGAATACGATTCGCCGGAAATTTTACTCCAAAACATCATCCCCGCCATCATCGCCCCCGCCGAGCAAAAAGTGGCGGAATTGCGCGGGAAGTAATTTCCTTTTCAGAAAGAACTTTAAAACCCGCTTGTTTTTTCAGTCGGGTTGAAGTACCTTTGCCCGCCTTTTCAGGAAAGGCGAAGTTTTTTCACCAAATTTTTGATTTTCAATATGTTCGCAATTGTTTCCATCGCCGGTCAACAATTCAAAGTTGAGGAAGGTCAGCAGATCTTCGTCCACCGGCTGGCAGCCAATGAAGGCGACAAAGTCTCCTTCGACGCCGTGCATCTCATCGAGAACGACGGCAATGTCACCATCGGCACACCTAATATTAAAGGTGCGGGTGTGCGCGCCAGCGTGCTCGGCCACGTGAAAGGCGACAAAGTCATCGTGTTTCACAAAAAACGCCGCAAAGGCTACCGCAAGAAAAACGGTCACCGCCAGTCGTTCACCAAAATCCGCATCGACGGCATCGCCCTTTAATTTGATTTTCAGGATTTTTGAAAATCATTCATTCTCTCACTGACTCAATCATTCATTGAAAAATGGCACATAAAAAAGGTGTAGGTAGTACCGATAACGGCCGCGACAGTAAAAGCAAACGTCTCGGTGTGAAACTCTTCGGCGGCCAATATGCGGTTGCCGGCAACATCCTCGTCCGCCAGCGCGGCACCAAATACCATGCAGGCGAAAACGTTTACATGGGTCGCGACCACACGCTCCACGCTGCTATTGACGGCGTCGTGACGTTCAAACGCGGCATGCACGACCGCAACTTCGTGAGCGTTTTGCCTTACAGAAAAGAAGAAGTCGCCGAAACGGTCGCTCTCGTGAAAGGCAAAAAAGCCGCTCCGGTAGCCGCCGAGCCTGCTGCAAAACCTGTAGCAAAGAAAAAAGCGGAAGCCACTGAAGCCGCCGTCGAAGAATCGGCCGTTGTGGCTGAGCCTGTAGCCGAGAAAAAAGCGGCTGCACCGAAAAAAGAAAAGGCGCCCAAACTCGACGATCTGAAAATCATCGAAGGCGTAGGCCCGAAAATCGAGACGCTGCTGAAAGAAGGCGGCATCAGCACCTGGGCTGAATTGGCCGAGGCTTCGGTGGAGCGCCTCAAGGAAATCCTTGATGCAGCAGGTCCGCGTTACCAGATTCACGACCCGAGCACTTGGCCCGCACAGGCGAAATTCGCCGCTGAAGGCAAGTGGGACGAGCTGAAAGAGTACCAGGAAATGCTCATCGGAGGCCGCGACGCCGCAGAATAAGTCCATTTTACGACAAAAAGAAAATGCCGTCTTGCACAGACGGCATTTTCTTTTTACACTTGCCCCGTGAAATGACGTACGCGGCGTCAGTAAGATGAAAAAACCTTACAACCGTTCGGTTTTACTTGTTTCGACCAAAGAAGTTTTTGTTTTCATAGCTTAATTTTTTAGTTGTTGCCCCGGCTGTAATGAGTCGGGGTTTTTTTATTCCTGAAAATGAGGACGCAGTAGCCCATTCCTCAGCGAGGATGGCAAAACACAAATTGGACGCGTTTGGGAAAAGTTGTTCAGGTCCGTTTACTCAGATTCAGGATGGCCTCCGCGAGCGCCTTGTTCGTTTCTTTTTCCTGTTCCAACATCTTCGTCAGCCGGGCGATTTCTTCGCGCAAAGCGGCATTTTCTTCCAGCAAATATTCGGGTGAGACAGCCGGCGACGTAGTCCGGTAAGTGGAGTTTGGCTCCTCCACGCGCGACATTTTTTCTCCTCCTTCTGCAAAAAATTTCTCCGCATCCGCGAAAACGGCCTTCGCGCGCTCCAGAGGTTTGCGCGGCAAAACGTCCATTTTATAGAGTCTTGGCAAGTAGGACTTGTCAATCTCCATTGCTTCGGCGATTTCTTCCGCCGAACGGCCATCGCGTTTGACCAGAATGAGGAGGATTTCTCCCTGTTTTTGCAGGTTCATTTCCTTTTTTAGAACTATTTTTCAAATAAAAATCTCTATTTTAGATTTTTTGTCTAAAATTTTAATTTTTATTTGCATATTTCCATTTAATGGACATAAATTTGTCCTGTTATTTTTCCGTAAAGCAAACCTACGTGATAATGTCGGAGAATCCGAATGAACGCAGTCAGATTCCGAAAAAAGTCATCCATGAAATAGTGGCTTTTCGATACAGCGACGAGGCGAGCCTAATGCTCGCGGGCGAAGCCGAAATCATGATTGAAATGCTAAGTGACGGCGGCGATGAATCGGAAATCTTCACCAATATTCAGGCGGTGCGGGTGGACGTACTCGCAGTTTTCGATGCGAACGATTGCGATGTGTTTGTCCAGATTATGGAAAACCCGGCACTAAAACGAGTTTTGGAAGAGGCGGCTTTGGAGCATTTTTTTCATCCGCCAAAAGTGCCGGTGAGTTTACCCAAACGAATCACGGAATGGTGAAAACACAGGGATTTAGAAAATAAACAAGTCATGAAACGGTGAACAGAAGGGCAGGCGCCTCGGTCGCGCAAAGGCGTGGCCGGGGCTTTTTTCAAGTTTGCAACGTTGTTTATTCAGACTTCAAACCTTTCAACGTCACCACCTCGTCGCCGGCTGTTATTTGTAAAAAATAAATGCCAGGTGGCAAATTTTCAACCGGAATGGGGGTGAGTTCCTGCTCTATTTTGCCACTCCAATGCAAGAGTCCTGTCATGTCGCGCAGTTCGGCGTGGGCGTTGCGCACGGTATTATCTGCATGTCGGCGAAGGTGTGTTGCGGTAGCGGCGGGATTGGGAGCAAGGCTCCAAAGTGACAAGCCGGAGGTGGGTGATGTCACGTCGCTTGGCTCTTTGGAGCATTCAAGTTCAAGAATAAATTGCTGATAACCAGGTGTTTTTTGGTTTTGCAATGAAAAATTACCATCTATGTCCAGCGTCGCGTTTCGGAAATTGGAGCCGAATATCGCGCGGGTTTTGTTGGCACAGATGAAGGGAAAAGAACTGTCGAAATTTCCCTCAGAACTTTGGACGTGCAGGCTGTCGCTGAAAGCGGAGTCGTAAGATTTGAGCGCCATGCCGTCGCCGGAAATAAACTCTACCAGCAAACGGTCGCAAAAAGGTTGCAGCACAAAATGCTGTGGAAACGCGGGGAAATTACCCTGGAAAACACCGTCGGCCCATATAAAGTCGCCATCAGGCGTGAAAACCTTGAGCCGGTAAAATCCGGACTCATTGGGGCCTAACACAAAATCATTCGATAAGAAAAAGACTTTATCGTCGAACACTGCCACTTTCGGATGTTCGTCGAAAGTGATGTAGTTGTATGCCCGAATCCAGTGGGCGGTCAGCGTGGAATCGAGCCGGGCGACATAACTGGCGTAGCTGGTAGGTATGGGAGGTTCAGGTACCGGCAGATTGGCAAACATAGCCCAGGGCGAGGCCGTGCCGACAGCGTATAAATTTCCTTCATTGTCGAGCGCAAGGTCGCTAATGCTGCGGATATCGAGGATTTTTTGAGCGCGCAAAGTGCCATCGAAGTCGTAACGCCGCAGGCTCGACTGCTCCGCATCGTACATTCCGCCGACATAAATGGCGTCTTGAGAAACTGCCAGCGTCCATCCGAGACAATCTTCCGGCAGCATACTTACCTCTACGTCAATCCATTGAAAATTGCCGTCGCCATCCAGTTTAGCAATAAAAAAACTCGCGTCGTATTCATTCGTGCCCGGAATGAGCCAATCCGGGGCAAGCCTGAAAGTGTCCACATAGCCGCCAGTGATGACCAAACCGCCGTCGGGCGTCAGGGCCGCATCGCATATTCGGGCGATATTCCCGGGAAATTCGCGGCGCCAAAGCAAAGTGCCATCGGGGCTATATTTGCTCAATACCGGATCGCCTGCAGGAAAAAGCCCCAGGATGCCATTTTGGCCAAAAGTATTTTTGAGATTCAGCGTGGAAGCGAGGTAAAGATGGCCGGCCTCGTCGAGTGCGCCGGCGGTAAGTACGCCCGAATCAGGCACATGAAGCAGTCGCGCATCGGTCAGTTTTTGGGAAAAAAGCGAAGGCAACAGGAAAATCAGGGAAGGAAAAAGGCACAATAAGCGCATGATTTTTTCTGCAAAGATGAAGCGTATGGCAGGGCATTCCGTTCGCACAATGTGGTGAAAATGGCGTTTGTGGCAAAAACTGGCGAATCTTTCGACGGCATTTTTACAAAATACGGCACCCAAAACCGGCGCAATAAACCCGGTTTTAAAAATCGGAAAGAACTCTTTTTCGCCTGTTTTAGCAATTTTAACGCCCGGTCGTTTCCAGCCTGCGGAATTTCCCTGAACTTCACGGCATCGCCGGACAACCTCAGTGAGGCAAAATCCGCCAAATTCGTCCAGACTATGAGAAACATTTTCGCCGCATTGTTCCTGTTGGCGGGTTTTTCTGCCGCCGCACAAGACCCGATTTTTTCCCAGTTCTACGCGATGCCTTTGCAGGTGAACCCGGGTTTTGCGGGAAGCGCTATCGCCCCTCGGGTGGGCATCGCCTATCGCAACCAGTGGTCGGGTTTCAACAACGCTTACCGCACTTATGCGGCTTTTTACGAACAAAGTCTGGAACGGCTGAACAGTGGCGTGGGCATCAATCTCGAAGGTGACAACGCTGGCGACGGCATTTACAAAACGATGCGCATTTCCGCCGTGTACGCTTACCGACTCAATATCAACGACAATCTCGCCATCAAACTTGGAGTGGAAGCAGGCGCCTACCAAACCAATTTGAACTGGAACAAACTTATTTTCCCCGACCAAATAGACCCCATCGGCGGCATAGGTAACGGCTCCGGCGAAGTGCCGCCCGAATTCACGACCAGAACGCAACTCGACATTTCTTCCGGGCTGCTCATTCTCAGCGACAAATTTTACCTCGGCGCGGCACTCAAGCACCTGAACACGCCCAGTGACGGGATTTTACTCGTCAACGATAACCTTTCACGGGGTTTGCCGTTGCGCTACACCTTTCATGGCGGCACGGAAGTGGTTGTTAAAAAGGGCAATAAAGTCCGGCAGCCCTCGTTTATCTCACCGAATTTTTTATTCGTTTCTCAAGGACCTTATCAACAATTGAACGTCGGAGCCTATGCCGGATTGGGTGCAATTATCGCCGGCGGCTGGTACCGGCATACTTTCGGCAATTCCGACGCCATTATAGTAATGGCAGGTTTTCGCGAAGGAATTTTCAAAATGGGCGTGAGTTACGATGTGACGGTGTCGGGTTTGTCGGGGCGTTCGGGAGGGACGTACGAACTGACGCTGGGTATTTTGTTCGACCAAAATGAAAATTTGCGCAGAAAAAAACGCCGCGACCTCAACGATTGTATCCGAATGTTTCAGTGAGCCAAAATTGCTTTCGTTAAATTTTGAAAGCCCGGAATTCTGAAATGTTTTATTTGCCTACATTTGCTGCTCAATTTTCTAAACCTGTATTTTAATAATGAAAAAAACTCTCATTCACGGGTTAAACTTTGTCCTGCTCATCTTTCTGATGGCAAGCTGCGGTAAAAAAACCGAGCGTTCCACCACAACAGGTTGGAAATACAACGACCAAAAGTGGGGTGGCTTTGAAAAAGTGGATTACGAAGGCCAAGCCACCGGCCCCAATCTCGTACTCGTCGAAGGCGGCACATTTACCATGGGTCTTACCGACCAGGATGCCACTTTTGAATGGAACAACGTGGCGCGTCGTGTGACCGTCTCTTCGTTCTACATGGACGAAACCGAAATCTCCAACATTGACTACCGCGAGTATCTCTACTGGGTGGATCGTGTATTTGGCGAAACTTATCCTGAAACCTGGAAACGCGCGCTCCCCGACACGCTCGTCTGGCGCGACGAACTGGCTTTCAACGAGCCAATGGTGGAAACCTACTTTCGCCACCCTGCTTACGATGACTACCCTGTGGTAGGTGTCAACTGGAACCAGGCCAACGAATTCTGCAAGTGGCGTACAGACCGCGTGAACGAAATGGTCCTTATCGAAAAAGGTATCATTGACCCGACGCCCGACCAGAAAAACGAAAATAACTTCAACACAGAGGCATATTTGGTGGGCCAATACGAACCTGCTGTTCGCAAAAACCTGCCTGACCAACGCACTGGTGGTGAACGCCGCGTTCGTTTGGAAGATGGTATTTTGCTTCCTGCTTATCGCCTCCCGACCGAAGCCGAGTGGGAGTATGCCGCACTCGCGCTTCTCGGCAACCAGGCCAATAGCAAAGACGAACTCATCACTGACCGTCGCATTTACCCTTGGGATGGCAATACAGTCCGCTATCAAAAACGCAATAAATACCAGGGGCACATGCTCGCTAACTTCAAGCGCAGCGGTGGTGACTATGGTGGTATGGCAGGTGCTTTGAATGATAAATCGTTTTTCCCTTCTCGCGTACGCGACAACTGGCCCAACGACTACGGCTTGTATAACATGGCCGGCAACGTGAACGAATGGACTGCCGACCTGTATCGTCCGATGACTTCCTCCGACCTGGAAGACGTAGCCAACCACGACCTGAACTCCTTCCGTGGTAACGTTTTCCAAACGAAAAAACTCGACCCTGAAACAGGTCAACCCATCACGAAAGACAGCTTGGGCCGCCTTCAGTACGAGTTGATGGACACGACCACCACTGCTCTGCGTGATAACTACAAGCGCCCGGAAGTGTTCAACTACCTCGACGGTGACAAGGAATCGCAGGTAGAATACCGCTATGGCGTCAGTACCCTCATCAGCGATAAAGCGCGTGTTATCAAAGGTGGTTCCTGGGCCGACCGTGCCTTCTGGCTCTCGCCCGGCACACGTCGCTTCCTCGAAGAAGACAAAGCCAGCCGTACGGTCGGTTTCCGCTGCGCCATGACGCGTACGGGCAACCCGATCGGCAATGACGAAGAAGGCAATACCTTCAAAACGAAGAAGAAAAAAATCAAGCGCCGGTATTAATCAGGCGTTTCAAATCCTTACTGTGAAAACGGGCGTGTCTTTCGATGCGCCCGTTTTTGTTTTTGAAAACCAGCAAAATCTGTTTTGATTTGCACCCGGTTCTTCGACGCCTCACCAGCCTGTTTATGATCGCCATACCGGATCTCTACGCCATTTTTCGTCAACATTCTGTCGTTTGCACGGATACGCGCCAACTGCAACCTGGCTGCATTTTTTTTGCTTTGAAAGGTGACAATTTCGACGGTAATAAATTTGCAAAACAGGCTTTGGAACAAGGCGCGGCGTATGCGGTCATTGACAATCCTGCGTTCAAACAAAATGAAAGGTATCTCCTCGTACCAAATGTACTTTCCGCCTTGCAAGCCCTGGCCATATACCACCGTCGTCAGTTCGATATTCCAGTCATCGCCATCGGCGGCTCTAATGGCAAAACGACAACCAAAGAACTGGTTGCCAATGTTTTAGCGAGCCATTATCCCTGCCATTTTACGAAAGGGAATCTTAATAACCACATCGGTGTGCCGCTTACGCTGCTTGCCATGCCCGTCGAAACCGAAGTCGCAGTTGTCGAAATGGGCACAAATCAGCCCGGCGATATCGAACAACTTTGTGAAATCGCCCTGCCCACACACGGTCTTCTGACCAATATTGGCAAAGAGCATTTAGAGGGTTTTGGAAGTCTCGAAGGCGTAAAAAAGGCCGAGGGCGAGTTGTTTCGTCACCTCGCCCGGCACAACGGTTGGGTATTCGTCAATCTTTCGGAAAAATACCTCGCCTCGATGGCGCGCCGCAATCCCCGTAAAATCAACTACGCGCGCACCGAGTTGCTTGTCACAGAAGAGGACGAAGAAACCATCGGCGTCATGCTCACTGGCGAAACGCCATTCGTCAGCGCCGCTTTTCTCTCCGACGAATCCGGGAAAGTCATAGAAGTTCAGACGCAACTTGTTGGTCGTCACAACTTTAATAATGTCATGACGGCGATCGCGCTCGGTATTTATTTCAAAGTCCCTGCTGAAAAAATAAAGGCTGCGCTCGAAGCCTACATTCCGTCGAACAACCGATCTCAACTGCTCCGGCGTGGCTCCAACACTATTTTACTCGACGCTTACAACGCCAACCCGTCGAGCATGAAGCCTGCGCTCGAGAGTTTGAAAGCCATTCCCGGTACATGGAAAGTGGCGATTCTGGGCGATATGCTCGAATTGGGGACGGAAAGTTTGAAAGAGCACGAAGCCATCGTTCGCTTTGCCGCGAAGCAAAAACCCGACGTTTTGGCACTGGTAGGCCCGGAATTTGGGCAGGCGAATTTCAAAAAATACGGCGCGCTGCATTTTCCTGACACGGCTGCGGCCAAAAAATGGTTGGACGAACAAAAATTTGAAAACAGCCTGATTTTGATAAAAGGCTCGCGGGGAATGCGATTAGAGACGCTGGTTTGAAAGGTTTGAAAATTACAACTCAAGCAATATCAAACCTTTCAAACTACTCAAACCTCCTATGAACCATAGGCGCGCAGCGCTTCACGAACACTTCCAAATCGCAGCAACAACTTCTGTGCGGCCTCGTATTCGAGCCCGGTCGCTTGCATGATCATCTTCGTTCCTCTGTCCACTAACTTGTTGTTGGACAGTTGCATGTCTACCATTTTGTTGTCCTGCACCCTGCCGAGTTGAATCATCACGGAAGTGGAAATCATGTTCAAAATCAGTTTTTGTGACGTACCTGCTTTCATGCGTGTGCTGCCGGTCACGAACTCCGGCCCGACGACGGCGAGCACGGGAAAATCCGCCTCTGCCAAAAGTGGTGCGCCGGGATTGCAGGTAATGCAACCTGTGGTGATGCCACGTTCGCGACAGGCGCGGAGGCCGTGAATCACGTAGGGGGTAGTGCCCGACGCCGCGATGCCAATCACCGTATCCAGCTCATCTATCTGCCAGATTTTCAGGTCCATCCAGGCCTGCGTTTCGCTGTCTTCAGCGCCTTCCACAGCCTTTCGGATAGCCTGGTCTCCTCCGGCGATAAGGCCGACGACCCACTCCGGCGGCGCGCCAAAGGTGGGCGGGATTTCCGAGGCGTCTACCACGCCGAGCCGCCCGCTTGTGCCTGCACCGATATAAAAAAGCCGCCCGCCTTCGCGCATTTTCGGCACGATGGAGGCTACCAACGCCTCGATTTGCGGGATGGTTTCGGCTACAGCCAGGGGCACGGTTTGGTCTTCCGCATTGATGTTGGTGAGTAATTCGCGGATGCTCATTTGTTCCAAATGCCGGTATTTGGAAGGGCTTTCGGTTACTTTTTCCATGTTTTTTAAACTTGATTTACAAGCGTTTAGAACCTGTTTTGGATTTTAACAAATTTTGCAAAACCCCTAACATCTTTTAAAAGCAGGATATCGGGGAAGGCGTGCACCTTTCGGGCAGATTTTAAGAGGATTGGAAAGACAGGCGGGGTTTCATCATAAAATACTTGGAGATAGCGAGAAACCCACGAATCGTAAAAATCTTTTCAATTTTTCAAATCTTGTTTAAAACGAAAAAATCATGTTTGCCAAGACCCGCATCCTCGCCCCTTTGTTTTTGTTGGCTTTTTTGCTGACTTCCTGCCGCAGTGCGCAAAAATTTATTGAAAACGGCGACTACGACGGCGCCATCGAATTCTGTGTGCAAAAACTGCGCGGCAAAACGAAGAAAAAAACGGAACTCGTGCAAGGATTAGAGGCGGCTTTCCAAAAAGCCCAATCGCGCGACCTGGCTACGGTGGAGCATTTGGCCGCCGACGGGCGCCCGGAAAACTGGGAGCGCATCAACGCGATTCACCGCAACATGGCTGCGCGCCAGCGCAAAATTTCCCCGCTCACGCCGCTCGTTTCCAAAGACGGTTACCGCGCCCGTTTTGATTTTCTCGACGTGGCTTCGCTCGAACGTGACAGCCGTGCCAAAGCCGCCGAGTATTTGTACAATCGCGCTAAAGAATTGATTGCCAAGGGCGAAAATGGCGACAGGCTTGCTGCGCGCGAAGCGTTCCGTGCGTTGCAGGAACTGCAAACAAAATATTATCGCAACTACCAGGACGCCGACCAATTGCGCCAGACAGCTCGCGATCTCGGCACTTCTTATGTCCTTTTTGAAGTGAAAAACCAGTCGGACAAATTGCTTCCGCGCACTTTCGTTGATCGCGTGATGACGATAAGCAAAAACGATCTGGACAGCGAGTGGAAGGCTTTTTTCTTCGAAGCAAAACCCGGCACGCAGTACGATTACAAGGCTGTTTTTAAAATCCGGCAGGTGGACATCAGCCCGGAACGCGTGCACGAACGCGCTTATGTGGACGAAAAAGAAATTCAGGACGGCTGGGAATATGTGCTGGACAACCGGGGCAACGTGAAAAAAGATTCGCTCGGCAACGACATCAAAGTACCGAAAAAAGTGTGCATTCACGCCAATGTGCTGGAAGTGTATCAGACGAAAGCAGCCCGGCTGACGGGTGTCGTGGAAATTTACGACGCCTACCGAAATACTTTGCTCGATACCCGAGAGATGAGTACGGAGATTTTGTTCGAAAATTACGCTTCCACTTTCACCGGCGACCGGCGCGCATTGAGCGAAGATTCCAAACGCCGCATCGGCAACAGCCCGCAGCCGTTCCCACGCGACGAAGACATGCTGGTGCAGGCGGCGGAGCGTTTGAAACCAAATTTGCGGGACGAACTGCGCCGCAACCGGGCGATTCTTTGACGCACATGAGAAACGGCGGACGATACATGGCTGGCTTCATTACCTCCGTGGGCCGTCCATCGTTTATCGCGGCACTTCAATTTTCTTTACTATTTCGTCGAGCACTTCCCGTGTCGTGTAGCCTTCCATTTCCCGCTCGGGGGTGAGGATGACGCGATGATTGAGGGCAGGGTAGGAAACGTATCGAATGTCGTCGGGCGTCACAAAACTGCGACCTGCCATCGCTGCGACGGCTTTGGCAGTTTTCATCAAAGCGAGCGAGGCACGCGGGCTGGCGCCGAGGAAAAGATCGGCGTTGTTGCGGGTGTTGTGGACGATGGCCGCGATGTAGTCCAGCAATTCTTCCCGGATGTAAACCTGCTCTATAAGTCGCTGCGAATCAGCGATGTCTGCTGGCGAAATGACCGGCCCGACGGTTTCGCGCAGCACGCCTGTAAAGTCATTTTTGAAACGCCGGAGAATGGCTTGTTCTTCTTGCAGGCTCGGATATTCCAGGATAATTTTGAAAACAAAACGGTCGAGTTGGGCTTCCGGGAGTTTGTACGTGCCTTCCTGTTCGATGGGATTTTGCGTAGCGATGACAAAAAACGGCGCCTCCATGTGGTAGGTCGTACCGTCCACCGTCACCTGCCGTTCTTCCATGACTTCAAAGAGGGCAGCCTGTGTTTTGGCAGGCGCGCGGTTGATTTCGTCAATGAGCACGACATTGGAAAAAATCGGCCCGGCTTTGAAACTGAACTCCGACGTTTTCATATTAAAAACCGGCGTGCCCACCACGTCGGCAGGCATCAGGTCGGGCGTGAACTGGATGCGGCTGAAGTCTGTGTGGAGCGTTCGGGCGAGCAATTTGGCTGTCAAGGTTTTCGCGATACCGGGTACGCCCTCCAGCAGCACGTGTCCGCCGGTGAAGAGCGCCACGAGCAATTGGTCCAGCATTTCTTCCTGACCGACAATGACTTGCGCGATTTGCGCTTTCACACGTTCAGCCCGAATCATGACGGGTGTGACGTCGAGTTCGTTGCTGGTGATTGGTTGTTGGTTGTCAGTTGTGGGTTGTTCGTTCTCCAGTTGTTCGATGTTTTCTTCTTCGTTTTCAGACATAGAATTGAGCCATTTAGGTCATTAAAAGTCATTAAATCTGCCTGCCGTTTACCATCTGCCGTCCGTCGTTATCTTGCTTTTTTCCAAAACTGCTCCATCGCGAGGTGCAAATTTACCATCATTTCCTCCGTCGGCTGGTATTGAACGGTGGCGGTGTATTGGGTAAAAATATCGCGAATTTGGGATTCCGGCACTTCCGAAACAGCTGCCAAACGGCGCAAAAAATCGCTGTCCACGTGAAGTTTGAGGGTTTCAGGTTCGAGGTGTGCGAGCAAATTGTAGCGTTCGCGGACCTGGGTGATAAAGAGTTTCATGCTTTGAATACACAGCCCCTGATAGTTTTTTTCCTTGAAATGCAGGTTGGCGATGGTGCTGATAAACTCGTACGAAGAGTTTTCATTTTTTGGCAAAACGGGGATGATACGCTGGCGGCGTTTGGCGCGAAAAAACAACCAAGTCACGGCCAAACCGGCCAACAGGTACCACGCCCAGGCCAGCGAAGGTTGTTTCAGGATGTATGTGAGCGGGTGTTCCTCGTCGAGTGTACGCGCTGCGCTGCGGTTGCGGCGGCGCGCGATGGCTTCGGGGACGCGGCTGACGGCATCCCAATAAATATTTCCCTCGGGCAGCCAGGATAAAACGCCTTCCACGTAGGGGCGCGTTTCGGCTCGAAGTAGCGAGTAATTGCTGAAAACGAGCGGGTTGGTATGCAGCAAAAAATGACCTTTGCCAAAAGGGTAGCGGGCGAAATTGATGAGCGAATCGTTCAGGTAGCCGAGCGGATGATGCGGCAATGAGTCGCAGAAATATTGCCCGCCGATAAAATGCCAGTTGTAGGGCTGAGGCTGATTTTGGCGGGCGTAGTGAAAAATAAAACTCCCGTCCGTAGCCGATTTCGGCTCGCGCAAGGTCATGCGCGCTGTTGTGTCAAAATACGAACTGTAATCGTTCCACTCTGCTTCCGGGCATTCATGGTAGTACATTTTAAACATCAGGTCGAAGGGGACCGTCTTGCTGGCGAGGAAAGCCGTGTTGCCGGCTTGCACAAACTGAAGCAGACGCTCCGTGCTGAGCGAATCCATGTAAAGGGCCTCGCCGACGAAAACATAATTGCTACTGCCGGTGGAATCGAGCGGGAGCTCTTCCGCGATGTTTTTTTGAATGTCCGTTAGTTTTTTTTCGGGAAAATACTTTTCGAGCAGGCGGTGAACAACCTGGGTGCCGTAGGGCTCGGCGTTGGTTTCCTTGTAAGCATCTTTCGACCACGAGTCGCTCCAGTCAAATTTCGGTTTGCCCGATTGATAGGTGTAATAGAACAACCCCGCCAGCAAGACGACGGCAAGCGCGGCGATGAACAAGGGCGTTCGTTTGGAGGACATGAAGGTTGATTTTTTAAAAGGCAAGAAGCAAGAGGCAAAAATTGAAACCGAGACACTCTTTTTGCCCCTTGCTTCTGGCCTTTCTTTTTACTTGATAATCCGCATTTTCATTTTCACATCCTGCACCGGGCGGTCGCCGGGGGCAGTTTTTACAGCGGCGATTTTGTCAATCACGTCGAGGCCTTTGATGACGCGCCCGAACACGGTGTAATCGCGGTCGAGGTGCGGCGTGCCGCCCAGTTGGAGGTATTCGGCGCGTTGTTCAGGCGTGTAATGAAAGTTTTTCATCGCTTCGATCTGGTTGAGCATTTCTTCTTTCACCGGGCCCCCGCCTTGCACAATGTAAAATTGCGAGCCCGACGATTTTTTCTCCGGGTTGTTGGTGCGGGCTGCGGAGAGCGCGCCTTTCACGTGAAAAAGCGAATCCACGAACTCGGCGGGAATTTGATAACTCGGGCCGCCCATGCCGAGTGCTTTGCCGGGAGGCGCATTGCGCGAGTCGGGGTCGCCACCCTGGATCATGAAGCCGTTGATGACGCGGTGAAACAACAAGTCGTTGTAGTAGCCTTCTTCGGCGAGTTTGATGAAATTGTCGCGGTGTTTGGGGGTGGAGTTGTAGAGTTCGGCGGTCATGGTGCCGAATTCGGTTTCGATTTCCACGAGGCAGCGCTCGGGTGCGGTGACTTGAATCATCTGTTTTTTAATAACTGTTTTTGAACCTTTTGTGGCTTTAAGGGTGACTTCGTAATTGCCGCTGTGGGTGTAGCGGTGTTTCGGACTGGCTTCGGTGGAGGTGGCGCCGTCGCCAAAATCCCAGGCGTAGGATTCGGCCTTCAGCGAATTATTCGTGAAAGTGACCTCTGCCGGTGCGACGAGTTTCCCGGAGGGAACAGTAAAATTGGCGACAGGTTTTACGGCGCAGGAAGCGAGGGTAAGCGCAGCGAGGAGTGTCGGGAAAATGAGTTTTTGCATGGATGAATGTAGTTTATTCGTGGACGTGGTTATTTGGTTGTTTGAAGTCGCAAAAATGGGAAATTCCCCATAACCGAATGACCAAATCAGCAAATAACCAACTTATTCACTTCACCCTTCCCAGCCCCGCTTTTGCCTGCGCGTGCAGGCTGGCGGCGTATTCTTCGGGTTTCATCGAGAGGCAGCGATTGAAAGCAGCGCGGGCATTGGCGAGGTCTTTTTTCGCTTCGTGGAGCAGGCCGAGTTGGAGCGCGGCGTTGCAGGCGAAATACCAGGGTTCTTTCGCGCCGTTGTCCATCGTTTGGGTGTAAAGCCGGACGGCATCTTGCGTTTTGCCGAGCATGTGGGTCACGCGACCGAGCCGGTAGGTGTATTCGAGGTTTTTTTTGCGGTCGGCAGCGTAGTCGGCGGCGTTGTTTTTCAGGAGGTCGTAGGCGCGCTGGTAGTAGCCGCCGTCGAAAAGCAGGCGCGCCTGGAGCAGGCGCTGGTCGGGCATTTCGCCGCTGTTTGCTTCGCGGAGCGCAGCTTTGTCCATTTCGGTATTGGCCGAGCCCTTGATTTTCGCGTAGCCCATGTAAGTCCGGTAGCCGTTGTCGTTGCCGAGCGAAAGATGGTACCAGGCGAGTTTTTGGTAGGCTTCCTTGATGCTGTTTTCGCCTTTAAAATTGTTGAGAAAAGTCTCCAAAGACTTGTTCGCATCCGTGTCGAGGCGGCGAAGTTTGGCGAGGCCGAGCAGGTAATTCCGGTAGTGAAACGGCGCATAGTGGCTGCCAGTCGGGCTGTCCTGCAGGAGCCGGATGGCTTCGTCGTTTTGCCCGGTACGCATGGCGACCGTCGCCATCGCGTAGGCGGCAAGCGGGTTGGTTTTAGGGTTTAACTTACTGTTTTTCACCGTTTTCCACGCGAGGTCGCCGCGATTGTTCAGGTAAAGTTGAAGAAACGCGTATGCTACGACGGTTTCATCTTCAAAAATAAATTCGCGTTGTTTGGCGTAGGCGAGGGCTTCTTCGAGTTCGCGCAAACCCTGTTCCATGCTGCCGTCCATGCCGCCGAGGGCCTTCACCGCCCAGCGATATTCTTCCGGCACGTTGCCGATCATGGCGTGCATGATGCCGAGGCTTTTTTTGTTGGGCGGGAAATCGGGAAACTTGCGCTGATTTTCTTCCAGCAATGCGTAGGCTTGCTTGATGTCGCTCATGCTTGAGAGAAAATCGTTGTAGCGACTGCGCGTGATGGCCCATTGCAGGCGAATCTCGGCCTGCGTGTAGAGCAGCCAGGCCGAATTCGAGGGGCCGCGCGCGATTTTTTCCAAACGCGGCTCCATATTTTTTGCCAAACGCTGGTATTCGGCCTTGTTGTCGTTGATAAAAATGGTGAAAAAATCGAGGTAGTTTTCGAGGTAAATGGCCATCAGATTATCTGGTTCGCTGCGTTGCATCGCGTCGAGCGCGGCGCGGGCTTCCACCAATCGGAGGCTCGTGATTTTGCGGTAAGTGTCTTTCGCAGCGTTGGAAAAGTCGAAATATTTAGCCGCCGACACCTCGCCGAACGGCAGCAACAGGAGTAAAATCAGGATTCGAGACATGGGTGTAAAGTTATCGCTGCAAAACGTTTGCGGACGCATTTTGATGTAAACAGCCATCTTTGCGTTGCTCGAAACTTAATTTTTTGGATAAAAACTGCTCTCCATGACGACGCTCGACGACGCCTGCGCGTTTTTCAAAATATCCTCGTTTTTATCTCGATTGGCCTTCCGGCGGCCAACTGCTGGCGTTTTAATGCTGCTGGCTATTGCTGGCTGGACTGTCGGCTGCAAAAATGACGCACAAGTTTTCGAGGAAAAAATGCAAGCCTTTGTCGCCATCGAAGCTTCGGTTTTGAAGCAGTGGGAGCAGGCGCAAAAAACGGAAGACAAACAAGCCGCCGCCAAAATATACGAAGCCGCCGCTGCCGAATGGGCTAAAGCGACGGCTATTGCTCGCGAACTAAAAGGCTGCAATCTCTCGGAAAACAAGCGCAAATTCGCCAGTCTCCTGGCCGATTACTGCGAAAAACGCGGCGCTTTGCTCCAACTCCTGCAACAGGAAGCCCTGAATAATTCCATCCAGGTACAAAGCGCCAAAGATTCGATTAACCTTGAACTGGAAAAACTGAACGCGCAAATCGAGGCGCTGGCACAGTGAGTTTTACTCGTTCAAGGCCCAGTTATATTCTTTAAAAGTCACCTTGGCGTTTGCCTTGAGCGGGGTCTTTAAAAAGATGTTCAAGTAACTTTTCACATCGCCAAAATCGGCGGCGTACCACTCGAAAATTTTGCTGACGTCGGCTTGCGAAGCCGAAATTTCGTTGTATTGAGTGTTGGTAATGAAGGCTTTAGCGCGGACTTCGAGTGTGGCGAAAAGGTTTTCAGCCGTGTAGGCACGATTCCAAAGCGGCGGGCAACTTTTGGCCGCGCAATTAAGGGCGAAGTGGATGCGCGCGTCCTTGAATTGCGGGCGAATAATTTCGTTCTCGATTTGGTTCAGGCTGTATTTTTTGTCGCCGAGTTGGATACGTTTTACGTCCCAGGTTTTGCCGCCGTCGAGGCTCATGATGCTTTTCAGAGGGTAATTATTCACGATGAGTTGGAGCGTGAAAGCGTTGTAGGCGTTTATCCAGTACGCCAGTTTTTCTTCTTTGCTCCAAGTGTCGCGCACGGGGTTGGCACTCAAAGTTTGGCAATAAGCGTCGAGGGCTTTTTTGTTGGTTTTCAAGCCTTTGTAATTCACTTTGCCTGTTTCGGAGACGTATTTTTGCAGCAAAGAATCCAGCCCGGTGTGGGAGGGCGCTGTTTGCGAAAATAGATTCAGGCTGGCGAAGAGCAAGAAAAACGTCGGGAAAAAAGTGTTTTTGAACATGGTTTTTGATTGTCAATCTTGATGTTGAAATGATGTACGCTCAAACGGTCACGGGTGGTTTTTCGTTTGAGCAGTTTTCCCGAAAAAACAGAAGTGTTTTGGGGCGGACGTTTTTTGGTACTTTTGCCCGTCCAAAAATCTCACTTCTTACCCTCTCACTTTCTCACTTCTAAAAAAGTGTCCGTCAAAGTCTCTCATCTCCTCAAAATATACGACACCCAACGCGCTGTGGACGATGTCACGTTCGAAGCGCGCAAGGGCGAAGTGCTCGGCTTCCTCGGCCCCAACGGCGCAGGCAAGACGACCACGATGAAAATCATCACCGGCTACCTGCCGCAAAGTGGCGGCAAAGCCGAAGTCTGCGGCTTCGATGTGGCCGAACAACCGATGGAAGCCCGCGCCCGCGTCGGCTACCTGCCGGAACATAACCCGCTCTACCGCGATATGTACGTCCGAGAATACCTCGCCTTCACAGCAGGGGTCCACAAGGTGAAAAATGCCGCCAAACGTGTGGACGAAATGGTGGAACGCACGGGCCTCGTCTCGCATCGCCACAAACAAATCGGCGAACTTTCTAAAGGTTACCGCCAGCGCGTCGGACTCGCACAAGCCATGCTCCACGACCCGGAAGTGCTGATTTTGGACGAACCGACGAGTGGTCTCGACCCGAATCAAATTGTGGAAATTCGCCAGTTAATCAAGGACTTAGGGACGGAAAAAACGGTGATTCTCAGCACGCACATCCTCGCCGAAGTAGAGGCCGTGTGCGACCGCGCTATCATTATCAACAAGGGGAAACTCGTGGCCGACGCGCCGATTCAGGAGTTGAAACAACAGTTTACAGGACAGGCGCTCGTGACGGTGGAGTTTGCTGAAAACGCCGACAAAAATCTTTTGGCAAAAATCAAAAACGTGCAGTCGGTGAAAAATCTGGGCAAAAACCAGTGGCAACTCACGGCTCCGGCGGACAAAGACATCCGGGCGGAAGTGTTCGCTTTCGCGGTGGCTAACAAATTGACCTTGCTGGAATTGAGGAAAGAAACCTACTCGGTGGAGGAGGTTTTCCAGCAACTGACAAAATAGTTTTCATACGAACTTTCCGAAAGTTGCCAACTTTCGGAAAGTTTTGGATTGACTCCCTATGTTCTCGATATTCAAAAAAGAAATCAACACCTTTTTTTCCTCCCTCATTGGCTACATCGTCATCGGGGTTTTTCTCGTGCTAATGGGGCTGATTATGTGGGTGTTCCCGGAATTCAGCGTGCTGGACAACAACTACGCGAACCTCGACACGCTGTTCGGCATCGCGCCGATGGTGTTCATGTTCCTCATTCCGGCAGTCACGATGCGGACTTTCGCGGAAGAAACGCAAAGTGGCACCATCGAACTTTTGGTCACGCGTCCCATCACCGACTGGCAAATCGTGGGCGGGAAATTTCTCGCCTGCCTCGCTCTGGTCGCGTTCGCGCTCGTGCCGACAGTCCTTTATTATTTTACCGTTTACCAACTCGGCGCGCCGCCGGGCAACCTCGATTCGGGCGGGATACTCGGCTCCTACATCGGTTTGTTGTTTCTCGCGGCGGCGTTCGTTGCCATCGGCGTTTTCGCCAGTTCATTGACAAACAACCAGATAGTGGCGTTTGTACTCGCCACCTTCCTGTGTTTTTTCGTGTATCTCGCTTTCGATTTTCTCAGCCGTTTGCCCATTTTTTTCGGAAAAACCGACGACATCGTGCAGGCCATAGGCATCGAATATCACTATAACTCGATGAGCCGCGGCGTGATCGACACGCGCGATGTGATTTACTTTGTCTCTGTGATTGCGCTGTTTTTGGCGGCGACGGTGTTGTCGCTCGGTCGCCGGAGATGGTGACGACAGCCTGCGATCTTTTTTTAAAAATACAGATCGCAGGCTGTCGGCCAAAGGTTATTTCCCATCCGTGATGGCATCGTCGGTTTTGACTTCGCCTGCGTCGTCGATGATGGCGAGCACGACGCGGCGGTTCCATTTTCGGTTTTCAGGCAAATCTTCGCCTTTTCTGCCGTCCATACTTTCCTCCGCGTTTGGGGCCAGAGGTTCGGCTTCTCCAAAAACTTTGATAAACATCCGGTCGGCACGGATACCTTTACTAATCAAATAGTTGCGTGCCGAACGCGCCCGGTTGCCGGCCAGTTGCATATTGGCTTGTGCGCTTCCTATTCCGTCCGTGTAGCCCAACAACTGGAGTTTCAGGTTGGGATTTTCTTTCAATTTTTCAAAAACTTTATTCAGCACTTCTTTCGACTCGGCGTTGAGGCTGTAACGGCCAAAATCGAAATAGATGTTTTGCAAAGTGGTTTCGCGTTTGCGGTCTTGCAGGAATACCGTGCCGTTGCGAAAATAAGGGCAATCGGCGCCGCAGAGTACGCGCTGTTCTTCCAGGTCAATCACCGTGGCGTAAGAAAATCCTTTGGAAATCATCTCCTGTTGCACTTTTTCGGCATCCTCACGCGTGGCGTAAGAGCCGGCAAAATAGCGGTGCATCCCCATTTGGTCGGTGCTCGCTATGACGCCCGTGACGCCTTTTTCACGGAAAAAAGTATCGGGCATGGCCTCGGCGTAAGCGGCGATTTGTACACGAAAATCCTGGGCGGAACTTTCGTTAATCAAGGAAAAAAACAAGCCGAGTAAAAGGAGAGTACAGGTTTGCTTCATGCGGGAGGTAAATTTTGCGTGATGAATGGTACCGCAAAAGTAGTAAGCAAGCCGGGAGTTGCACCCCGGTGTGTTCAAATGCTTCGTTAAGGCGCGTTTTCACTTTTAAGGGTAGCGCGTATTTTGACCTAAAATTTCTGCCTTGAAAAATACCCGAACGCCTACCTTAGCCCCCATCCTTTCCAAATTTCACCACCATACCCTGTTGTTTTTCCAAAAAAAATTTGGACTATTTCGGCAAAAACACCTTTTTGCGCCGATATGCTCCCGTGTGTTTTTTGAAGTAAAATGCTCAATTTCAACATAAAATGACAAAAACGCGTACCCTCTTTCTTCTTATTCTGGTCGCTCTGGCTGCGTTGTGGTATTTCGCCGGTCGGCGCGACAAATCGTTTGCACAAGCTGCCGAACGGCCTAATGATCCCTGGGTGTTTCGTTCGGTGATTGACAAGCAGCCCCGTATGATCACTTTCGCGCTGAACGACCAACTTTGGGTTTCTTATTCCACCGATTCCTGCGCGCTTTACAAAGCCTGGGCTGGCAGCGTGGACTTCACCGGCGCCGTGTACAACATGCGGCACGGCCCGCAGCCCATGAGTATTGGCCCTTCCTGGTTTGAAAATAAACACGGCCAACCCTGGCGCGTGACCCTCGGCGGCAAAACAGAAACGCCCCGCACGGACTACAAAGGCCATCGCTACACCGCCGACGGACAGGCCGAAATCATGTACGACCTCGTGCTCGCCGACGGTCAGCGCATCCGCGTCAACGAGCGCCCGGAATATGTGGAACGCGACCGGCAGCGCGGTTTCGAGCGCACATTTACACTTGAAAATGCACCTTCCGGCGCCACAGTCAGCCTGCGTGCCAACGTAGGAAGCATTGCTGACCCCGCCAACATCGAGACAAACGGCGTTTGGAAAACCCTCGAATCGAAACCGCAAGAGGGTGCTGCCGACAACATTGCGGCCATCGCGCTCGACGGCGAACTAACGCTGCACTCCGGCAAACCGACCCGTTTTGCGACAATGTTTGTCAGTACGCCGCTTGTGCCCAATCCCTTTGACGCCGAACGACTTGCAGAAGCGGAAGGCGAGGCGACGGTCAGCCCCGGCGAACGCATCATGGCAAAAAGCGACTGCCGCACCTGCCATAATCCTGAAGTGCAAACAGTCGGTCCCGGCTATCGCCAAATTGCCGAGCGGTACAAAAACACCGTCGAAAACGTGGAAATGCTGGCGCAAAAAGTCATCAAAGGCGGCGCGGGCGTGTGGGGCGCGGCGGCGATGAGCGCCCATCCCGACCTTCAGCCCGACGATGCCAAAGCGATGGTCAGTTACATTCTTTCGCTTGATGAAGGCGAGGATGACGGCCAAGGCGGCGGTGGCGCCAAAAGCCTTGCCGATATTCCGGAGAGCGAATGGTTGCGTCCCGACGTAGCCGTCGGCGACCGCGACGTGATACCTGGTTTGGCCGTAAAACTATTTCAACTCTCGTCCGCGCCCCGCTCGCTCGACGACATTGATTTTAACAGAAAACCCGACCTCGTCGCCATTGCCAACACGGTGGATGCAGGAAACGATGGCTTCGGAAGTTTCAAGGATAACTTTGCTCTCACTGCGACAGGTTATCTCTACCTGGACAAAGACGACAACATCCTGTTTCAGCTCAGCAGCGACGACGGCAGCCGGATGTGGATTGATAATCAGAAGATTATTGACAACGATGGCAACCATGGCATGGATCCGAAAGAGGCGGAAGTCGCCCTCCGCGCTGGTTATCACGCCATTCGTATCGAGTATTTTCAAGGTGGCGGCGGGCGCGGCATTACCCTGAAATGGGCGCGTTTTGGCAGCCCGGGTCTCAAGGTAATTCCCGAAGTCAACTTTACACACCGCCGCTCCGACGACCTTGCAGGAGCCGTTTCTATGTCCGCAACGATGAACGCTACCCCCGGCGACATCGCGCCGCTCGCAGAGGTGCACCCGGCTTACGACCTCACACAGGCACGTCCCGACGAGTTTTTGCCCAAAGTCGCCGGTATGGATTTTTTGCCCGACGGGCGTTTGCTTGTCTCCACCTGGGATGCGATGGGCGCCGTTTATGCCCTCGAAAATGTGCAATCCGGCGACCCGAAAAAGATAAAGATGAAAATGATTGCCAAAGGTTTGGCCGAGCCGCTGGGTTTGAAAGTCGTCAATGGGGAAATTTTTGTCCTTCAAAAACAGGAACTGACGAAGTTGATTGACAAAAACGGCGACGACATCATTGACGAATATCAGTGTTTTGCCAAAGGCTGGAAGGCTTCCGCGAACTTCCACGAATTCGCTTTCGGGCTCGCTCACAAAGGCGATTACCTCTACGCCGCACTGGCTACAGCCATTCTGCCCGGCGGCGCGAGTGCTCGCCCGCAAATCGTGGACAGAGGCAAAGTCGTGCAAATCAGCCTCAAAGACGGCAGCATCGAATTCATCGCACGCGGCCTGCGCACGCCCGATGGCATCGGCATCGGTCCCGACGGCGAACTTTTCGTGACCGACAACCAGGGCGACTGGCTCCCGTCGTCCAAACTTGTGCACGTGAAGCCCGGCGCATTCTTCAACTCCTACTCGGTGGACAGTATCGCCGTCGCCCAAATGCCTGTTCAGCAACCTGTTGCGTGGTTACCGCAAGACGAAATCGGGAATTCGCCCACCCAGCCTATCGTCCTGAACGACGGCCCTTACCAAAATCAAATCATTTTCGGCGACGTGTGCTATGGCGGTTTGCAACGGGTTTTTATGGAAAAAATCAATGGCGAATACCAGGGCACAGTGTTCAAATTCTCGCAGGGATTTGAAGGCGCCACCCACCGCCTCGTGTGGGGTCCCGATGGCGCGCTTTACATGGGCATGATCGGCAATCCCGGCAACTGGAGCCAGCAGGGCAAACTCTGGTACGGCCTCCAACGCATGAAATACAACGGCCAATCCACATTCGAAATGCTGGCTGTGCGCGCCAAAACCAACGGCGTCGAAATCGAATTTACTGAACCCTTGCGCGAAGGCGACGGCTGGGATGTGTCGCATTATTTGGTGAAACAATGGTGGTACAAACCCACCGCCAACTATGGCGGCCCCAAACTGGACGAAGAAGAACTTGTCGTGAAATCCGCTTCCGTTTCCGCCGACCGCAAGAAGGTGTTTTTGGAAATTCCGGGCATCAAACCGTTGCACGTCGTGTACCTCCGGCTGCGCAATTTGCCTGTGAGCGAACTTAATCACGAAATCTGGACGACCGAAACCTGGTACACGATGAACGCCATTCCTGCCGACAATTACGGCACCGTGACGCCTCGTCCGGCATTTGCTCCAAAAACAGATAATACGCTGACGGACAAGGAAAAAGCCGACGGCTGGCAACTGCTTTTTAACGGTCAAAACCTCGACGGCTGGCATAATTACGGCAAAACGACCATCGGAAAATCATGGGTTGTAGCCGACAACGCCATTCACCTCGATGCCCAACCCAACCCCAACGGAGGCTGGCAGGCGGCAGAAGGCGGCGATATTCTGACTGCCGAAGAATTTGAAAATTTCGAGTTGGAACTGGACTGGAAAATCGCGCCCTGCGGCAATTCGGGCATCATTTATCACGTAAAAGAGGAACCGGCGAAATACGATTACGTCTGGAAAACAGGCCCGGAAATGCAGGTGCTCGACAATGCCTGCCACCCCGACGCCCGCATTCCGAAACATCGCGCCGGCGATTTATACGACCTCGTTGCCTGCAAATACGAGACCGTCAAACCTGCCGGCGAGTGGAACCACGCCCGCCTTGTCAGCAAAAACGGCAAAGTCGAGCATTGGCTCAACTACCGGAAAGTTGTGTCAATTCAGATGTTTGAAAACGGCAAACCAACCAAAGAATGGCTCGAACTGATAAAAGGCAGCAAATTCCCCGGCTTGCCCGCGCCAGACTTCGGACTTTCCTCGAAGGGGAAAATTTCCCTACAGGATCACGGCGACCCGGTTTGGTATAAAAACATCAAAGTCAGGAAGTTGAAGTGAATAGAAATTGGCAACGGGGGTAATTATCGTAATTACTGTAATTACCCCCATCACCTCAATTACCCACCATTATCTCCTGAATCACGTTCCCCTGATTGCCGTTCGGCTCCATGATGCGCAGCATCGCAGCCAGCGTCGGCGCGATATCGGTGATGCTGACCGGCGCAAAGGTCTCGCCTGTCTTTACTTTCCAGCCGTACCAGATGAGCGGCACGTGCGTGTCGTAAGGGTAAGGCGAACCATGCGTGGTGCCGCCTTTGCTAAAACCTTTGTCGTCGGCGTGCCAGGCCGGGTCGAGTTGGAAAATAATATCACCCGAACGGCGCGGATGGATACCCCGGCGAAGTTCGGGCGCAAAAGGATATTCAGGCGGGAACATCATCAACTCTTCGCGGGTAAAGGCATCGTACACGCCCGGCTGCGCGCGCAGATAATCAATGATAACCGAGGCGACATCTTCGGGTTTCACGTCGAGGTCGGCCATCGCGTCCCAGTTGAGCCAGACCTGTTGGTTGCCGACTTCGTGGATAAAATTGCCGGGGATACCGAGCGCGGCAGCAATCGCTTTTTCGAGTATTTCTTCCGTTTGACTTTCCGGAAAAACGCCTGCCGGGATGCGCAGGTCGTTGAGGTGAACCGGCGTTTCGGCGCCGCCGTGATCGGCTGTGAGGAATACGAGCACGTTGTTTTTTCCAAATTTTTTATCCAAAAATTCGAGAAAACGGGCTATGTCGCGGTCGAGGCGAAGGTAGGTATCCTCGGTTTCTTCAGCGTGAATGCCAAACTGGTGGCCGCAATAATCGGGGCCGGAAAAACTGATACAGAGAAAATCAGGCACTTCGTCGGCGCCGAGTTGCATCCGGTTGACGGCTTCCATGGCAAAATCAAGCGTGTAGGTGCTGCCAAACGGCGTGAAACGCAGCAAACTGTAGCCGCCCGTTTTTTTCAAATCCGGCAAATCGTAGGGCATTTTTTTCCCGATAAAATAGCGCGCATAATCGCCGTCGTTGTATTTATCCCAATCCGCGAAACTCTCGTGATAGGGGCCGGAAACGATTTTATCCCAGTTTTTCGACAGCAAGGTATCGGGCAAACGGCGGGCGTTAAAATCCTGCACCCACTTCGGAAGCCCCACAGAATCAGGGTAATAAGTCGAAGTTATCCAATTTCCCGTCGGGTCGTCGAACCAATAGGCTGCATTCGGGATATGCCCTGCCGGGAGGATGCTCCCTCGGTCTTTCAGACACACACTCGCCACTTTCGATTGAAAATTATTGGACAAACGCAACTCGTCGGTAATTGTCGTAGAAAGTAAAACGGAGGGGGAATGTTGGCCTTTATCACTTGTACTGCCGACGGTTTTGTATCGTTCGTCGGTAGTGACGTAGCGGTGTTTGCGCCATTCGGGGTCCCACCATTCGTTGCCGATAATACCTGAAACAGAGGGCGTTGCGCCAGTGTAAATGGCCGCGTGACCGGGCCCCGTGTAGGTCGGCGCGTAGTTGTAGTGTGTGTTTTCGCAGGAAAAACCTTCGCCGAGCAGTCGTTTGAAACCTCCGGAAACGTACTTGGATTCGTAGCGGTAGAGAAAATCGTAGCGCATTTGATCCACCACGATGCCGACGACGAGTTTGGGTTTGGCAGGTGTTTGGGAAAAAACTGTGTTGAAAGTTGTAAAAATCAGGACGAAAAAGAGCAGGAGAATTCTCATAAAGCAATTTTGACGTGTCCCGGAGTGTATCCGGTTTGATATTGAAACTGCTGCAAAAGTCGGGAATTGAATTTTAATAAACGGTGAAGTTGTGCGCAGTGTCTTGGGTTAGTCTGACTCGCGGTTTTCCCGATATTTTCCGACAACGATATTTTTTCGAAGGTTTGTCGTGGCCTTGACTTACGTTTGCCGCAAATTATTTTTCCCGTCATGGCAAACACCAAACCGCACCTGAGTTTTTGGCAAATTGTCAACATGAACTTTGGTTTTTTCGGTATCCAGTACAGCTTTGGTCTTCAGCAAACCGCCATCAATCCGATTTATTCTTTCCTGAACGCCGACCCCGAACAGTTGCCTTTGCTCAATCTCGCCGGCCCGATGACCGGCCTGCTTATCCAGCCGATTATCGGGGCTTTGAGCGACAAAACCTGGCACCCTCGCTGGGGACGACGCAAACCCTACTTTCTTATCGGGGCGATTTTTTGCAGTTTATGCCTGTTTTTATTTCCCTTTAGCAGCGCCTTGTGGATGGCGGCGGGTTTGTTGTGGATTCTCGATGCGGCCAACAACACGGCGATGGAACCTTACCGGGCTTTTGTGGCCGACAAGTTGCCGGAGCCGCAGTATGGGTTGGGCTTTTTGACCCAGAGTTTTTTCACAGGTCTGGGCATTACGCTGGCCAACCTGTCGCTGTTTTTCTTCCAAAATAACATCACTGGACAATCGGCTTCGGGCATTCCATACTGGGTGTACGGGTCGTTTTTTGTCGGGGCGGTTTGCTCTATCAGTTCGGTGTTGTGGTCGCTGCACACGACGCCCGAAATACCGCCTTCGGAGGAAGAACTGAAGTACATTCGCAGCAATCAACACGGTGTTTTTCAGCCGTTTATGGAAATTTTTGACGCCATAAAGAATATGCCGAAAGCCATGTGGCAGCTGGCCCTCGTGTATCTTTTTCAGTGGTACGCGCTTTTTATTTACTGGCAATATTGCTCGCACAGCATCGCGCAATCGGTCTGGAAAACATCGTCGGAAAGCGATAAAAGCCTGTACGAACAGGCCGTAGCGTGGACGGGTCTGGTCAATGGCTGGTACAATATTGTGACCTTCCTGTCGGCGTTCGGCTTGGTTTGGCTGGCAAAAAAATACGGCCCCAAATGGGTTCATTTTGCCTGCCTCATTTTGGCCGGAGCGGGGCTGCTTGCGTTTCCGCACATCGAGAATAAATACCTCTTGTTTGCCCCGATGACGGGTTTTGGTATCGCGTGGGCGAGCATGATGGGGGTGCCGTACATGCTCGTAGTGGGGAGCATTCCCAAAGAGCGATTTGGCGTGTACATGGGCATTATCAACATGATGATTGTGATTCCGATGATTTTCCAGACGCTGAGTTTCGGAGCGATTTACAAGAATTTTTTGGGCAATAACCCGGGCGCGGCCATTTCTATGGCGGGGGTGTTGCTGTTGCTGGCGGCTGCGGCGGTTTTGCGAATCAGGCCTGTTAAAAGTGCGGATAATCAAGCCGCTGTACTGAGTGGCGGTGGGCATTGAAAAAATAAAAGTGGGGCGAGATACAAGCTCGCCCCACTGTTTTTCAAAAAAACGTTGACCTTTTTTATTTGCTCTCTGTCCAGTAAAAATTGCCGTTTTTACCCAAATCCTTACCGGTTTTAGCCTGGTAAAATTCCAAATACTTCCGGTGCAAAGCCTCGGACTGTTTCACGCCGTTGACTGTGAGTTCGTGGTTGGAAAGTTGAAATTGGAAATCCGAAGGGTCCGAGATGAGGCCATCGCGCTGGAGTTCATCTTTCAGTTCTTTGCCGAATTTTTGGGAACTGGCCGCCAACACACGGGCTTCCCGGCCTTGTTTCCGCGCATACTCGGCTTGTTCTTTAGCCCACCTTTCCTGTTCTTTCGCCCACTGTTTTTGCTCTTTTTCCCATTCCTTCTGGTACTCTTTCATTTCCTTTTCGAGTTGTTTCCGCTCTTCTTTGCTCATGCGCTTTTGCTCTTTTAACATCTCCCGGTGTTCCTGGCGCAATCTGTCGGCTTCTTCCCGCATTCGAGCTGCCTCTTCCTCCCAACGCTCCCTGTCCTCTTCGGAAAGCCCTTCCAAACCTTCAAGTCCCTCAAAATGGAATGCCTCCGGTGCAAAGTAAAAACTGCCGCCTTCCGGATTTTCGAAGAAAAAATCGCCATTTTCACCGTAGAGGTAGAAACCCGGTAAATCAATTGCTTCTCCTTCCTTCGCCTTTTCGCCGTTGATCCATACCTCGCCATCTTTGACCTTGATTTCCAACGGCTCGCCGTCGGGATGAAGGCGGATGATCGTGCTGCCATCGCCACCCTTTCCCGTAACGATATGTGGCGGCACAGGCGGTGCAGGTGGCGTCGGGGGGAAAGAAGGGGCCGGGGTGCCGGAGGGGAAGAAAAATATCCCCGGCGGCATAGGGGGCATGGGTGCTATCGGGGCTCGAAGATCGCGTCGTAGTTCGTTCGTGAGGTCGCGGTACTGGTCGAATTCCGAAGCCGGGATTTCCTTCCCGTCAATATTCAGGCGGGTGAGTTTTTCATTCTCGTATTCGGCTTCTACGCGCTGGTTGTCGTCTTCGCGGGTGATTTTGCGGGTACTTTTTGGTTTCGGTAAAGAGTCGTTGACGATTTTGTTTTCATCGCTGTCGTCCTGAAAACCGAACAGGACGGTGGGGTACCCGGTCATTTGGGCAAATGCAGCCGTGAGCGACGGCGCGTTGTTGGCTCGGATGCCGACCAGCGTCAGCAGCGCGAGCAGTATGGCAGTTGCTGTGAATTTTTCCATGATTTGTGACTTTTGTTGTGGTTGGTTCAGGATGCGGCGCACACGCTCCAGCAGGAGCGGACGGCTTGTCCCGTTCAGCCCAAGCGCGAGGGCAGGTTTGGCCAGTTCCTGCACTTGCACGAGGGCTTTGGCGAAGGCGATACGGTTCCCCGTAGCGGCCAGCGCGTCGTCGTCGCAGCAGTTTTCGCGTTCATTTCCAATGACTTGCGACATCCACCAGACGGCGGGATGGTAGTAAAAAACGGTTTCGACGAAGGCTTGCAAAAGATTGAAAAGCCAGTCCTGCCGGGCGATGTGTGCCAGTTCGTGCGCCAGCACAGCCTCCACTTCCGCCACGCTGAGGCGATTGATAAGGCCGACAGGCATCAGTACGACGGGCTTGAGCCAGCCGATGGTCACCGGCGCGTGCACCAGCGCCGATTCCAACAGACGGACTGGCCGCGACATACCGAGCCGCGCTGCAAGCACGGCCATTTTTTCTTCCCAAAAACTTTCTACCGGGAAAATGCCGCGTCTGCTCAACCGATGTACGTACCAAAGTCCGCTTGCCAGCCGCAGCAGGAAAAACCCGAAACCGAGCAGCCAAACAGCCACGATGAGCGGATAATTCGACTCCAGCCAGCCCGATATTTTTTGCCAAAAAGCCGGCTCCACCGAAAATGAACCGAGGAAATATTGCCCCGATAATTGTTCAGTTCCGGTAAAAATCTGCCCGGTTGGAATGCCTGCCGCTGGTTGATAAACCCACCCGAATGTGACCAAAGCGGCTACAAAAACGGCCATCAGGCTCCCGTAAGCGACCCAATATCGTTGCCGTGCCGTTTGCAACCGGGGCAACAAAATGAGCAGCACGAGTGCCGCCAGAGCGCCCTGCCAAAGAGAATGAATGAGCGTCCAGCCGAGGGCACGGACGATGGCGTCGGACGTGAAAAAATCGCTGTTCATGGCTTCTGCTGTTCGTTTTCGAGTTGAGCGATAAGGGCTTTGATTTCATCGAGTTCCTCCGCGCTGGCTTCGTGGCTGCCGAGCGCCTGCATCACCAGCCGCGCGGCGCTACCCCGGAAGGCATTGTCCACAAACTGTTGCAGAAGAAGCGATTGTGTATCTTCCTCGCGCACAGCAGCGGCGTAATTGTGTGTGCGTCCCTCCTCTTCGCGGGTCACCAGACCTTTTTCAAACATGATTTGCATCAGTTTCAAAGTGGTGGTGTAGCCGGCGGATTGTTTGGCCGCATGGCGGGCTGCGAGGCTGCTTTTGCGGCGTTCGTTCAAAAGGTCGTTCACTGTGCGCACAGTGGACGGGCCTTTTTCCCAAAGGATGTGGAGAATTTCAAGTTCGGAATCGGTCGGTCTTACGATGGACATGGTTGAAAAAGCGTTTGCAAGTTCGGCGAATGCGAAACCTGAACGCAAAGATTCTACGAAGTATTTCGTAGTTGCAAATTTTTCTACGAAAATTTTCGTAGATGCCCTGAATTCTACTTTGTGAAGGACAAAATTTCTTGCCGGAGAGATGTCACCGCCTCAAATTTTTCGCGATTGGAGGCTGAAAAACGGCCTGCTTGAAAACGCTGCCAGGCACGGCGTGTCCCGTCCATGTAGCGTTCGGCGAAAAAGCCGAGCCCAATGACGAGCGGCACAACGAACCATCCGCCGCCCGGCCAGCCGAGTAGCCCGGGCAAAAATTTGTACGCTGCCCAGAGCGCGAGCGGAAAAGTGATGAGTCCGCCCAGCATTTTCACGGTGGAGCTGTAGCCGACGTAGAAGTCGAGTTTTTTATTCAAAAACCAGGGCAAAAAGCAGGGCAGGAACCAAAAGGCATAGCCGGCCACGAAGGGGATAAAACCCGCCACCAGCAAAAAAGTATCTGAAAAAGTCTCCCGGCTCACACGGGGCGAAGTCCAGGATTTTACACCCAAATCGGCAAGACCCGCTTCGTTCAGATGGGTGAAATATTGTTCAGTTTTCGATTTAAGTATTTGATTATCAAGTTGTGTTTCGGCCAGATTTTTCAGTCGGAAAAAATTTTCTTTGAACAAATTCGGGTATTCGTTTTCAAAAATTTCCTCCAAACGGGTAATCAGTTTTTCCCCTTCTTCGTCGCGGGCGTGAATGGTAAGTGCGGTGACGCGGCGTTGCAATTCGGCAGTAAAATCGCTCACGGCACGTTCGGGATTTTGCCGCCAGGCATCCACCCAGTCGCGCGCCCACAGCGGCTCGCCACAGTTGACGACGACGCTACTGCGAAACAGGTGCGGCGCCGAGTAGGAGAGGCCGACAGGGATGATTTTTACGCCCAGATTCCAACCGTTTTGATTTTCAGCGCCAAAAGCGATACGCGCCGTGCCGGTTTTGAACTCGCGCACCCAGCGGTTCATCCAACTTGTGCCTTCGGCAGCGATGAAGAGTACGCCGTTTTTTTCCAAATGCGAAAACGATTGTTTGAATGCGGAGGCGTTGTTGCGCTCCTGACCTTCGGTTACGTCTTCCCGGCGTTTTACCGGAATACAAAAAAGCCGCGTAAGAAGCCAATTGCTTACCGGATGTTTGAAAAGGCCGTAGTTGGCGAGAAAAAACATTTCCTGGCGAACAGGCATTCCGGGATTGAACACGTCCATCAGGGTGCTGGGGTGGTTGGGGACGACGATGGCGGGGCCGTCGAAGCGGTAATTTTCCAAACCCAACACAAGCCGGCGGCGAAAAAAAACACTGATGCCGAGCCAGCCCAGCAAACGCAACAAAAAGTAAATCAATCGTAAAACAGGATGCAGGCGAATATTCCGGTAAGCCATCGAGTCGGGTTTTTGACCCGGCAAATGTAGTTGGGTTTTAATAGAAAGGATGGTCGCTGCGGGTATCGAAGACGGAAATAATCGTAATCTCATCTCCCGAAACATCATAAACCAACCCAACGTGTGGTGTCAAAATGCAGCGACGCAAGCCCGATATTTTTTCCAACGGCGGACAGTGTTTTTTAAACCGACGAAGCCGTTCGAGCAATAATTCTAACTGGCTGTCTAGCGCAAGAGCCACATCTACCGATTGGTCATAAGCAGCCTGCAACAAAGAAAGATAAGAGTCTTCCGCCGTATCCGTCCAATGAATAGTCGCCATCGTATTTAGGCTTACTGTAAAATGGAGCGAACCTTTGCGCGCACTTCTTCATTCGACTTTATACGACCCGAACGTAAATCTTCCAATCCTTTCTGGATTTGTTTTTTTTCTGCTTCGCTGATAGAATCCCAGAGGCTTTTTTCGTCGCGGAGCGCAGAAAAAAGCACGGTAATTTGTTCTAAAATAGCCGCATCGTCTGTTTCGACGACCATCCTGTGAAGATTGTTTTTTAATTCAAGCGTATTCATTTTCTGTAAAATTTCTTCCAAAAGTAGGATTTTCTGCCAAATAGTGAGGTGCCTGAATTCAGATTTTTAGGAGAAATTATCGCACCACCGTCACACTTCCTTCGTATTGAAATTCTGCCTGGTCTACAAAACGCACAATGGCGTACCAGGTGAAAACGCCGATTACTTTGTCGCCTTTGTAGGTACCGTCCCAGCCGAGATTGGGCTCGTTCAGCGGGAAATCCTGTCTTTCAAAAATCAGTTCGCCCCAACGGTCGTAAATCCGCAGGAGGGTAAATTGCTCCGCTGCCGGACCGGAAAATCCCGTAAAATGATCGTTCGGGAAAGGTTTGTCGGGTGCAAAAACGTTGGGAAAATAAATCGGACGCTGGTTGTTCACCCGAATGTTCACGGTATCGAAAGCGACGCAACCGTCTTCGTCGGTGATTTTGATGACATAAATTTGATTACTGATGGCAGTAATGGTCGGCTCGGCGACGGTCACATCGCTCAATCCGAGCGGCGGCGTCCACTCGAAAGTAACAGGGCGACCTGCCGGCGCGGTGACGGTCGAAACATCAATCGTGAAACCCAGATCGAGTAAAGTATCGGCTGGCTGAGCGTCCACAATCAGTTGTGGCGGCTGATTGATAGTAGCCGAAACAGAGTCAATGCAACCCGCCGAATCTTTCACTTTTACCCAGTAATCGCCTGCCGGAAGGCCGGTAAGCGGGCTGGCAGGTTGAAAATTCACCCCATCGGCGCTGAACGAATACGCGGGGCGTCCGCCTATGCCTTCCACGTCAATCTCGCCTGTCGGCACACCGTTGCAAAGCAAATCTTTCACGCCAAGCAGGTTGATGCCTACATCAGCCGGTTCCACGATAAAAACGCCGCCCGTGATGGTGCAGCCGTTTCCGTCAGTCACGGTTACATTAAATTGGCCGGGGCCGAGATTTTCCGCCACTTGAGCATTTTGATTGCCGGGCTGCCACAAATAGGTAAAATTACCCACTCCACCCGACGGTTCGGCCAAAGCGGAGCCGTCGTTGGCGCCGAAACAGGAAATATCTGTCGTGTCAAGCACCAGTTCGAGCGGCGGATTGTCAGTTACAGTGACGGTAAAAATCCCCTCGCAGAGCACATCATCCACTGCTGAAATGGTGTAAACGCCTGCCGAATAACCACCCTGAAAATTTTCCGGGACGTAGCCGTTACCCCAGTCGAAGAGAATCGGCTGTTTGCCATTCGTGACATTGAGCGTGATCACACCGTCGTCGCCGCCGTTGCAAAGCGGCTTTGTCACAACAGCGTCGGCAGTCAAAATTCTTTCGTCCACCTGTATTTCGAGGTCAGTTTCGCAGTTATTGGCATCGCGGATGAGCAAAGTGTAAGTGCCGACGCCGAGGTTGTCGAGGAAATTTTGGTTCGTAAACGGCCCGTTGTTCCAACTAAACTGGTAGGGCGGTGTGCCACTCGTGATGTTGTCAATTGTGATTCTGCCGTTCGTAGTGCCGTTGCAGTCGGGCGCGGCAATAACCGTGTCCACTTCCACGTCGGGGAAAATCGTGGCGTTCAGGATTTTGGTGACTTTGCAGCCGAGGTCGGTTTCGATGGTAAGCACGACAGGGCGCTGACCGGGTGTGTTGAAAGCGACGGTGTGCGGGCCGGGACCTGTCGCAGTTTGCGGTACGGCGTCAGCTCCGAAGCTCCATTTCCAGTCAGTGATGCTGCCGATGGGAAAAGTGGAAGCGTCGAGCACTTGCACGGGTGTACCGAGGCAAACCGCTGAGGGGATAGTCGTAAAATCTGCTTCGGGGCCAAGAAATTGACCGGTGCCGCCAAATTCGACGGCAAAACCGTTGCCAGCCAGCGAAAAGTTGTTGACTACCAGGGCGTATGTTACGCCTGCTACCATATCCAAAGGCGCGAGCCAGGCGTTGTCGCCAGGGTCTTCGCAGCCCGCGTCTTCGCTGATGTCCGTTTCGCCGGGGCGCAGCCCGGTAGCGCCGAGACAGGGGGCTGCATTGATGGCGGGGTTGGAAGAATTGCCGGAAGCCATGCAGCGTTCGATGACTTTGCCAGAGCAGTTGCCGATGCCGTTCGGCAAACGATACACGACGAAATCAAGATCGTCGGGGCCATTGAGGGGGGTGAGCGTGAATTCGAGCGTTCCTGATTGCGAGCAGGTCCAGACAAACCAGGTCGAGTTGGATTCTTTGACGCCCGGCACACCGTTAAAAAAACAGGTGGCGTCTTCCATTTCCAAGTTATTGGCGCCTGCGCCGGTCACACTTTGCACCACGAAAGGTGATTTATCACACAAAATAGAAGCCTGCGGACAGTCGGAAGTGGGATCTACGGGCGGGTTGTAATTGTTGATGCAAATTTGGAAAGTACCGGTTTGGCCGCCCGCGCCCTGCACGCGAATCAGGTAAAGGTCGCCGACAAAAAGCCCGCCTTCGTACAATTCGGCGATATTGCTGTTGCCGGTAGTCGCGCCTTCACAGCCCAACTCATTGATAGTGCCGCCACAGGTGCCATAGTAAAGGGAAACTTGCGGGTCTTGCAGGGTGCCGCCCGGCGCTTGAAAAGTAGCGCCGCGCACCGTAATGGTCACGTCCGTCGCTTGCGGGGTAAAGGCAAACCAAACGTCACTTTGTGTGCTGCCGAAGCATGTAGCCGGGCCGTAAGCCGAAGGCGTGGCTCCCTCATTGGTGTAAGCCGCAGCCGGACTGCAAAAATTGAGTACGCTCTGAATCACGATCGGATTGGTGCAGTCGTCGTTGGAAGGCTGCGCCCAAGCCAGCGTGTTGACGGTGACAAAGCAGATTAAAGCAAGTGCAAGTTTTCTCATGGCAACGTTGTGTGTGTTTATTGGTTGAGGAGGTGGATGAAGGTTGAGGGAGTTGAGATTGTTGAGAATAAAAGGATTCAAAAAAACTTAACTCTCCACTTTTCTCAACAATCTCAACTTTCTAAACCCCTCGCTGCCTTAGACGCTTTCCGCGCCCTATTTGTTGGCTGGCAAATATGTCAAAATTTTCTTAAAAAACTGAAAATCAGGCCGCGACCCTTCAATGCGACCCGATTTTTCTGCCAAAACGCCGCAAATTAGCAAAATGCTGTTCGCAGCAAAAATTCTACCTTTGCCCCATGTTCAGAAGTGAGAAGAAAGAAGCGAGGGCTAAAGCAATTTGCTTTTCGCTCACTTCTCTCCCCGCACTTCTCGCTTCTTTTATGAAACACATTCCCAACCTCCTCACTCTCAGCAATTTGTTTTGCGGCTGCTGCGCGCTGGTTTTTACACTGAACAGCGAACCAGTCACAGCGGCGTGGTTGGTGCTGGGCAGTTTTATTTTCGATTATGCCGACGGGATGACGGCGCGGGCGCTGGGAATTTCTTCGCCGTTGGGCAAACAACTCGATTCGCTAGCCGATGTCATCAGTTTTGGAGCCGTGCCGGGCGCGATGCTTTACATGTTGCTGAGCGATACTTACTGGAGCCATCTTGGGATGCTGGACGGCAATCTTGCTTTTACCCATTACCCCCCGCTTTCAGGTGCGGCGCCACTCGAACTTCCACTTGTTTCCTTCACCGCCCTGCCAGCCTTCATCCTCACCATGTTCGCCGCCATGCGGCTGGGCAGGTTCAATATTGACACCCGGCAGTCCAAATATTTCATCGGCCTCAGCACGCCAGCCTGCACGGTTTTCGTGCTTGGTTTGACGTTGGCAGCGGCGCATGACCGCTTCGGCTTGAAAGAAGTCATTGAAAATCAATGGCTGCTCTATGGTCTCGTCGCCTTGCTTTCCTGGCTGATGAACTCCGAAATCCCGATGTTCGGTATGAAAATCAAATCGTTCGACCTTCGCAGCAACGCTTTTTCGCTCGTATTTCTCGCCGTGTTCGTCGTGCTGGTCATTTTCCTGAAAGAACTGGCCTTGTCTGCCGTCATCGTCTTTTACATTTTAAGTTCTGTTTTTTTGAAAAATAAAGTTTTAGCCACATAAATATGGGTTGGGGAGTTTGAGGTGTTTGAAGGGTTTGAGTTGCAATTCAAACCCCTTGAACTCCTCAAACAACTCAAATCCTTCAAACCTTTTTCAATGAAATTCGTCGCCGAAATTGACATCATGCCCCACAAAGAACTGCTCGACCCGCAGGGCAAAGCGGTCGTGAACAACCTTAGCCACCTCGAGATCTCCGGCGTCGCCGACGTGCGCATCGGTCGCCATGTCAGCATGACTTTGGAAGCCGATTCCGAAGCCGCCGCCCGCCAAACTGTCGAAACTGCCTGTCAGAAATTGCTGGCCAACCTGATTGTGGAAACTTACCACTACAAATTAAGTCAGCAGTAACAATTGGCAGTGGCAGTCAGCAGTTGCACTTTTTCAGAATATCAACTGCCACTGCCAACTGCCACTGCCAACTGCTACTGCCAACTGCTACTGCCAACTGCTACTAAAATGCTCTACGTCGTTCCCACGCCTATCGGTAATCTTGAAGACATCACGCTGCGGGCGCTGCGTGTGCTGAAAGAAGTGTCGGTCGTGCTGGCGGAAGACACACGCACGAGCCGTCGTTTGCTCGATCATTTCGGTATAAAAACGCCGTTGCGCGCCTTTCACGCTTTCAACGAACACGCTGTAGTAGAGCGTGTTGTGGACGAACTGGCTTCCGGCGCCGACCTGGCGCTTGTGTCCGATGCCGGTACGCCGGGCATCAGCGACCCGGGTTTTTTACTCGTGCGGGCTTGTGTGCGTCGGGGGGTAAAAGTTGAGTGCCTGCCAGGGGCAACGGCATTTGTGCCGGCGTTGGTAGCGAGCGGTTTACCTTGCGATACCTTCCATTTCGAGGGGTTTTTGCCACACAAAAAAGGCCGCCAGACCCGGCTAAAGTTTCTCGCCGAACTGCCGCACACGTTCGTGCTCTACGAATCGCCATTTCGTTTGTTGAAATGCCTCGACGAACTCATCGCTGTTTGCGGGGCGGAGCGGCAGGCTTGTGTCGCCCGCGAATTGAGCAAACTCCACGAGGAGGTAAAAACGGCTTCGCTCGCAGAGTTGAAAGAGCATTTTTCCAAAAAAGATGTGAAAGGCGAAATCGTGATGGTGGTGGCGGGGAAAGAGTAATTATTTGTCATTAAAGTCATTTTTTAGAAAAATTATGACTCGTTTAAGCGTCAACATCAATAAAGTCGCCTTGCTGCGCAACTCGCGCGGCGGCAATTTGCCCAATCTCGTCCAAATCGCTCAGGATTGCGAAACCTTTGGGGCAGAAGGAATTACCGTGCATCCGCGCCCTGATCAGCGCCATATTCGTTACGATGATGTGCCGGCACTGCGGGCTGTGGTGACGACAGAATTCAACATCGAAGGCAATCCCACGCGCGAATTTCTCGACCTCGTGCTGGCCAACCCTCCGCATCAGTGTACGCTTGTGCCCGATACGCCAGGCCAGTTGACCTCCGACGCCGGCTGGGACACGGTAACGCACAAGTCGTTTTTACAGGAAGTGATTGCGGAATTTCACCGAAAAAATATCCGCGTTTCGATTTTTGTGGACCCGGTGGCAAAGATGGTGGAAGGCGCGAAATCTGCTGGCGCCGACCGAATCGAGTTTTACACGGGGCCGTTCGCGTATGATTTTCCGAAAAATCCGCAAGAGGCAGTCGCGCCTTACACCGAGGCGGCAAAAGTGGCCAACGCTGTCGGCATCGGCATTAATGCCGGGCATGATTTGAACTTGGACAACCTGAAATTTTTCCGCGAACATTGCCCGGAATTGCTGGAAGTCAGCATCGGTCATGCGCTCATTTCCGACGCTTTGTACTACGGTTTGGCGAACACGATTCGGATGTATTTGCGGCAGTTGCGGTAATTTGGGGTAATTGTCGCAATTACTTCAAATGCGAATCACGGGTTAAAATGGTTTTAACCTATTGGGATATTTTCCCGCTGATTCTCGCTGATGACTTACGCAGATCAGCGCCGATTTTAACTTGCTTCTGCGAATATCTGCGGCATTTTTCTGCGATAATTTGCGGGAAATAACTGCAAGGATTCGTTTTCCCTAACCCGTGATTCGCATTTCAAATCTTTCCTTCCAGATAAATCATCGCCCGTTCGGCGATATCCTCCACTACGTCGCCGGGAAAAAGGAAAGCCCGGTCGCGAAAAATTTCCCGCAATTCCGCCGAGTCCAATGCCGTGAGTTTTGAGGCAAACTGTTCCGCCCGCTCGAAACAATACTGGAGCCGGTCGAGCAAAAACTGGAAATCTTTTATCCAAATCACCGTATTTTCCGGTAAAATGCGAAACAACGAGACCTTCTGGTCTTGCCGGAAACGGGTATTCAGGTTGGGCACGATGCTGACCGAGGAGAGATTGCGTTGCGAAAGTTGGGTCAGCGGGTCGAACACACGAATCGTTTCTACCTCGTCGTCAAAAAGTTCGATGCGATAGGGCAGGTCGTTGCCGTAAGAATAAAGGTCAACGATGCCGCCGCGCACAGAAAACTGGCCAGGTTCGTACACAAAATCGGTGCGCTCGAAACCGTATTCCACCAGTACCTCGATGACCCAGTCCGTGTCGAGTTTTTCACCTTTTTGCACTTCGATGCGACTTTGGGCGAGCACTTCAGGCCGGACGACTTTTTCAAACAAGGCTTCGGGATAGGTCACAATCACGCTGCCAGTTTTTTCCTGTGAGGTAATTTTATTAATCACCTCGCTGCGTTGCAACATCTGCGCAGTGTTCAAATCGTCGAAATAGGCGGGGCGTTTGAACGAGTCGGGAAAAAAATAAACGGCTTCTCCGGCCAGCAAACCTTCGAGGTCGTTGAAGCGGTAGGCTGCTTCGTCTTTCGAGTTGGCGATGAAAAGATGGACGCCATTTTGTGCCGGCCGTTGACTTTTGACGGTTGCCGCGACGACAAAGGATTCCTGTGCGCCGGCGAGTCCTTTGAGTTGAATACGGGCTGCCGACGTTTGATTTTCAAGGGTTTCGGTGATTTTTTTGACCGCCGGATGGTTGCGGTAGGCTGCGAGGAGATGCGCTAAATTGCTCACGGGGCGAAGATACAGGTTGTGCGGGAGAACGAAGGAGGCAGAAAAAGGTTGAAATCCTTCGGCTCATGCTCCTGTTTTTTCTAACCGAAACACCTTACTCACTCCATCATAAATTTCCCGCGTCCCCACTTCCCGGTATCCGCTTTTAAGCAGGACGCGCTGGGAAGCGATGTTGTCCGGGTCGGTGAAAGCGACGAGGTGCGCCGCGCCCGATTTTTCAAATAAATACTGGCTCAAAGGCGGCACGATTTCGCTCGCCAACCCCTGTCCCCACCATTCGGAAGCCAGTGCGTAGCCGACTTCGTACTCGCCCGTCGCCGGGTTGAAATCCACATGGCGGGCTGTGACGTAGCCGACAAAACTGCCATCGGATTTGTTTTCAAGCGCAAAAACGCCGAGACCGGGACACTGCGCGCGGTAGTTTTCCCACATCGCCACGCGTTCGCGCACGGGTTGTTCGTCCGTCGCCGGCGCGCGGATGTAGCGCATCGTGTCGAGGTCGCTTTGCATCCTGTAAATGTGCGGAAAATCGGCGTCGCGGAGGGTTCGGACGAGCAGGCGAGGTGTTTCAAAAATGGTCATTTTCAAAAAACTGTTTTTGGAAAAATCAGAACATTTCCCGCTCCACGATTTCGCAAATGATGTGGCCGATGAGAATGTGCGACTCCTGAATGCGCGGCGTGTCGGAGGACGGGACGTTCAGCAAAATGTCGCACATACCGGCCATTTTGCCGCCCGTAGCGCCGGTGAAACCGACGACAATCATGCCCTGATTTTTCGCTTTTTCAATGGCTTTCAGGATGTTGGGCGAATTGCCCGAGGTGCTGAAAGCCGCGAGCACATCACCTTTCCGGCCTGCGGCCTCCACCATGCGGGCGAACACGTCGTCGTAGCCATAGTCGTTGGCGACGGCTGTCACGAACGACGAATTGACGTGCAAGGCCTCGGCGTAAAGCGGTGGCCGGTCGGTGTAAAAACGTCCGGAGAGTTCTGCTGCGAGGTGTTGGGCGTCGGCAGCGCTGCCGCCGTTGCCACAAAAAAGAACTTTGCCGCCGCCGCGAAAAGCCGTGATAAAGACCTGCGCGGCCTGTTCTATTTTTTGCAAAAAAGCCTCGTCGGTCAGGATGGCTTGTTTGGCAGCGATGCTTTCGCGAAAAGATTTATGAATCAAATCGTTCATTTTCAATTTTTTAAATTTTCAAAACCCTACTCTGTCCTCAACAATTCTCTCGCCGCCCGCAGCCGGTTAGCCCATTTTTCCATGTCCACCACCATCGCGGTGCGGTCGGCGAGCGGCAAAGTTCCGTGCTTTTTTTGCAAATCTTCGTAATGGCGGAGGCAAACGCGGGTGATAGCCACGAGAAAATGCACGGCAGCCCAGCCGGTGTTGCTGTTTGCGGCAGCGGGTAAATTTTGAAAGGCTGTTCGGGTAGAAAGAGCCTGTTTTTCAAAAACTGTCCGCAATCCCGACACATCATTTTTCTCCATGAAAAAAGTTGCCAGCGTCGTAGTCCTGGCTTGCCGGTCGTGCCAAAGGTCAAAAATGTCGTCGCAGAGTTGGACGAAATAACCGAACCGGAACAAGGCTTCCTGCTCCGTTTCGGAAAGCGCATTTGCCAAAACACGCCTGAACAACAAGACGGAGTACCCGCCTTTTTCTGCCGTAACTTTTTCCAAATCAGACATTTGGTATTTGGCATCTGGCATCTCTCGCGTCTCCACATTGAACACGCGGTGCATAAAATCCCTGAATTGTGTCAGATTGCCCGGTGGTAATTCCCGGTAAACGTTGTTCAAAAAATGCAGGGCAAGGCCGCGCGGGTCGGCGGTTTGGCCGTACTGTTCAGGGTTATTTTGCCAAAAAATATTGGCGTCGTCGCGTTCGCGGAAGGCGTCCACGAGGTCGTCGAAAAAATAGGCAAGTGCGGCGAGGTTGGTAAAAAGGTGTTTTTCCCGCCGGCTGCGCGGGTAGCCGCGTAAGATGCAAAATACTGTGCTTAAATAAGTTGTGCCGTAAAAATAGTGTTTCAGCCGCCGTTTTTCCTTGGAGGTCAATGCCTCGGGGTGGGGGAGGTCGAGATTGCGCAAAGCCCTGTTTTTGAAATACCAACTCGCGCGCACGAAAGCCAGCGCCAGCCAGATGGTGGCTCGCAAAAGATAAAACCATTGGCGGAAACGGCGCGTCATCCAGGTCATTACGCGATTGCAGGCATTAAATTTTTGACGCTCAGGTAATTTTTTGCCCGCCGGGAAAAGTGCGGACAAGGGCAATGACCGCGAAAGATATGAGCGCCACAAGGCAAGTGACAATCGGGATGCCCACCAACGGGTAGATTTTCGTCTGCCAGTAACCCACAAAAGCCCACCAGTCCATCACCAGCACATGCACGAAGTAAATGCCGAAACTCGCGGCAGCAAATTCTTTTTCAAAATCCACCAAGGGCGGACGGTTGAAAGCCCATTTCACCAGTAAAAACCACCCGGCGGCTGACATGGCGCAGTTGGGCGTCAGGTAATCGTAAAAATAAAGGTGAAAAGTGCCGCCGTTGGCTTTGCTGGCCCACCAGGTACCGACGGCTGTAATGGCCGTTCCCAGAATAATGAGGCTCGAAGCCAGCCAGATCACCTGTTTTTCGGAAAGGCGCCACGGGCTGATTCCGTTAGAAGATGCCTCGCCGCCTATCGTTTTGTTTCCCAAATAATAGCCGAGCACAAAATAGCCGCAGTTGTTGGAAAATAACTCGAAATAAACCCCGATGCTGATGCCAAAAAACATCCACAAAATCTTGTACAACAACGCGCCCACAGCCCAGGCGATGAAAAAATACCAGTAATCCCGCTCTTTCGCACCCCGAATCCAGGGACGCAGAATCGGGTAAATCAGGTAGAGCCCGATGATGAGATAAATAAACCAAAGGTGATAGTGCACCGGCCGCTCCACGATGCCTTTGATGGCTTCGCCAATGGTGGCGGGCGTACCTTTCGACACGAAATTGTAATAACTGTAAATCACCATCCAAAACAGCGCGGGAATAACTACCCGGCTGAATCGCCTCTTCAAAAAATCGCCTAATGGGTAGTCTTTTCCCAGCAAAAGAAAACCACTCAACATGACGAACAACGGTACCGAAGGCCGCGACAACGAATCCCAGAAATTGCCCGACCACCAGAAAAACGAATCAAATTGCTGCATTCCCTGCGCTACGGAACCTGACACGTGAATGGCGATAACCATCACGGTGGCGAGGTTGCGCAGGCGGTCGGCCCAGAATAAAGGTTGTCGGTTGATAAATCCAGAACTCATTGTTTTTCAGTCATCTGCCTTGAATTTGACAAGGAAGTGTGTCAGATTTTAAGGTCAATATTCGATTTCCAAGCCGTCGTAAGCAAGTGCAACGCCAGGCGGTAATTCGTTTTTCACCTGATTGGCCAGGCCCATCTGGTGGCTGATGTGGGTAAGCCAGGCGCGTTCGGGCGCTACGTCGGCGATGAAAGCCAAAGCCTCTTCGAGGTTCATGTGGACGGGGTGCTCCCGGTGATGCAGAGCGCTCGTGATGAGGTGTTTTAATCCCGACAGTTTTTCTTTTTCCGCAGGTAAAACAGTTTTTACATCGGTCAAATAAGCCAGGTCTCCGAAACGAAATCCCAGAATGGGCAGCCGCCCGTGCATGATTTCGATAGGTTGAACTTGCACATTGCCGATGTAAAAAGGGTAATTTTTATCGAGCGTGAGCAGTTCGATGCGCGGCAGACCGGGAATGGGTTCGTCAAAAACGTATTCAAAGCGGCGGCGCACTTGCTCGGCTACGCGCGGCAAAGCGTACACCGTGACCGGATGACCGGAACGAAAATTGAAAGGCCGCACATCGTCGAGCCCGATGACGTGGTCGTTGTGTTCGTGCGTGAGCAGGATGCCATCAATGTGGCGGACGCGTGCGCGCAGCATTTGCTGACGGAAATCCGGGCCGACGTCAATGACGATGTTGGTGTCGTCATGGCTGAGCAGCGCCGAAGAACGCAGCCGGTTGTCGCGGGGATTGGCAGAGGTGCATACTTCGCAGTCGCACCCGATGACCGGGACGCCTTGCGAAGTACCTGTGCCGAGGAGCGTGAGTTTCAAGGTTGAAGAGTGCGATAAAAGCGGTGCAAACATCTCAAAAAATCACCCGTTTCAACCGAATGTTTTCGTAGAAGGGCTGAAAAAAGGGTGAATACCCTGTTCGAGGCATTTTGTCGTTTGCGTGACAAGACTTGAAAACGTTTCAAGAAAAATTAGCTTTGAGAAAACAAACTCCTACTAAAGTTGCGTTCTTTCGACTTTCCACCATTTCGTTCATTAACCGATTTCGCTCCCGCCATTATGATGAATTATTTCAGATTAATCGAACCGTACCTCCACGGTCGCCTGTGTGCTGAAGAACAACAAGCTTTTGAACGTCAACTTGTTCGCAATCCGGCGCTGGCCAACGAGTTCACCTTGCAGTTTTCCCTCGTGCGGGTGTTGCTCGCTAATCCCGAATATCCCTTCCCCAAATTTCAATCTTTCACCCGCCGGCCTGCACCTGTCCGGACGAATTCCTTTTCCTGGCTGTGGCACGCCTCTGCAATAGCGATGTTGGCAGGAGGATTTTTGGGTATCGTACTTTCGTAGGCAGCGATTTTATTTTCAAAATCTCAATTGATTTGTCCGCCCGGGGTGATTGGCGCTTCGGGCGGATTCTTTTTTTCGGCACTACTTTTTTTCAAAAACGCCGCTGTTAAAAGTCCCTTTTTTCACCCATCCGATGCAATTGCCCTCGAATTCAAAAGTGCCGGCCACAGCGCCGGTTTTTGCCTCGAAATGGCTCAGGGTCATTTCACCGGAGATGGATTCGTAGGTTTCCGTCTTGCCATCGGGGAGTTTTATTTGAACGATAGCAGAAAAACGTTTGGGTTCCATTTCTGCATCGGCTTCCAGTTCGCTGTACATGGGCAAAGCATAAAGATCGCTTTTTTGCAAGCCGCCAATCAATAGATATATAAGGTGTGTCTGCGCCGTGCTGTCGGTCCAGTGCAGGTTGATTTGCAGCGAGAGCGTGTCGGTATCTGGCAAGGGCTCGAGCAGTTGGGTGCATTTTTCCCAGGGCAACTCTTCCGAAGTGACGACGTACTCTTTCACGATGGCATCGTAATATTTCCAGTGAAGGAGATTGGTGAGGCCTGATCGCTCCTTGTGGTAGGGAAGTAGCCGGATTCCTTTCCAAAGGGCGACTTCTTCGACGCTGAGCGAACATTGTGCGCAGGCAAGGTCGAAAATCTGGTTGGGCGCACCTTTGACCAAAGTGACCTGGGCTGAGAGTGTAAAAGGCGTAAATAAGAAGGCGGCGAATAAAAAGGCGAGTGTTCTCATACGGGAGAGGCAAAAGTAGGAAATGAAGTGAGTTCCCCGCCTCCCAAACTTTTTTCAGAAAATTTTAAAACCTGTTTGGTTTTTCGGATGCGGTGTTCTTACCTTTGCGGGCGCTTTTGAAAAAGGGGTCTCAAAATCATGTTTGGTTTGCCTCTGATTGAAAGTCGAAATTTGAAATAATAAATTCCTTTCAGGGTAATGAATCAGAAAATTCGCATCAAACTCCGGTCTTACGACTACAACTTGGTGGACAAGTCCACGGAGAAAATCGTAAAGACTGTGCGTGCGAGTGGCGCCGTCGTAACTGGCCCGATTCCGCTGCCTACCGAGAAAGAAATCTTCACGGTGCTTCGTTCTCCGCACGTGAATAAAAAATCTCGCGAGCAGTTCCAGTTGCGCACCCACAAGCGCTTGATTGAAATCTACACACCGACACAGAAGACGGTGGACGCTCTCTCCAAGTTGGAACTGCCGAGCGGTGTTGACATTCAGGTCAAGCTCACCTAATCAGTACTCTCAGGGATCAAGTCTGCGGTTTCCGGCGGCATTCAAAGTGGTGATGTTTTACATACTAACTGATGCAGTCGAAAGCGGTTCCGGTTCGCGGAAAGTCGCTTTCCTCATGTTCGCCGGTTTCGGAAATCGTTTTGAAAAAGAAATTCAAGCAATCGTTCAACCATAAAATTCAAGACACAGTGAACGGTCTGATTGGCAAAAAAATCGGGATGACCAGCATCTATGACAACAACGGCAAAAACGTTGCGGTCACAATTATTGAAGCTGGCCCCTGCGTCGTGACGCAAGTGCGTACCGAAGAAAATGATGGCTACACAGCACTTCAGTTGGCTTTCGGCGATCGCAAAACAAAAAATACACCCAAACCCTTGATGGGCCACTTCCAGAAAGCGGGCCTCGAGGAGCCACTTCACAAGGTGCAGGAGTTTCGCAACATGAGTATCAGCAAAAACCTCGGCGACGAGGTGACTGTAGCCGATATTTTCGCGGAAGGTGACAAAGTTGTCGTCACCGGCACCTCGAAGGGTAAAGGTTTCCAGGGCGTTGTGAAGCGCCACGGTTTCGGTGGTGTGATGCAACAAACACACGGTCAGCACAACCGCCTCCGCGCACCGGGTTCGCTCGGTAACTCTTCTTTTGCCGCCAAGGTGATGAAGGGCATGCGTATGGCAGGCCACATGGGCAGCGAACGTGTGCGTGTGCGTCGCCTGCAAATTCTTAAAGTGTTCCCCGACCAGAATTTGATCCTTATTAAAGGAGCGATTCCGGGCCACAAGGGCGCTTATGTAACGATTGAAAAATAATTTTTTGACCAATAATTTCCGCAGGAAATGAAAGTTTCGGTCTATAACATCAAAGGCGAAGACACCGGCAGAAAGGTGGAACTCCCGAATGAAGTGTTCGGCATCGAACCGCACGAACACAGCGTTTGGCTCGACGTGAAGCGTTATCTCGCCGCACAGCGCCAAGGGACACATAAGTCGAAAGAGCGCAGCGAAATGAGCGGCTCTACCCGCAAATTGCACAAGCAAAAAGGCACGGGCGGCTCGCGTAAGGGTGACATCAACAACCCACTCTATCGTGGTGGTGGCCGCGTTTTCGGCCCCCGTCCCCGCGATTACGATATTCAGGTGAATGCCAAAGTGCGCCGCCTGGCACGTCGCAGCGCATTGAGTGCCAAGGCTAAATCGGGCAACGTCGTCGTTGTCGAAGATTTTTCCTTCGAAGCGCCCAAAACGAAAGAATTCCAGAATATCCTTAGCGCACTTAAAGTGGCCGATAAAAAGCCTCTCACGGTGTTGGGTGGTTATGACAAAACGTTGTACCTCTCCTGCCGCAATATCGAGAAAGCCGCTATCGCTCCTGCCGCCGATTTGAACACCTATCAAATCATGCAAGCCGGCGCGGTTGTTATCACTGAAAGTGCTATTGAAAAGATCAAAGAAAATTGCGCATAACCTCGTTGTTCGTTTATCCCTGTCCGTTTTTTAGTTTTTGATAATCAATGACAAACGTTCAGCAAACAACGAACAACCAATAACGAGTAACGAAAATGGCTAAGCAAATTTTGATAAAGCCTGTCATCACAGAAAAAGCGACCAAACTCGCTGACAAGCGTAATACGTACGCTTTTGTGGTGAACAAAGACGCCAACAAAATCGAAATCCGCAATGCTGTCGAGAAAATGTTCAACGTCTCGGTGGATAAGGTGAACACAGCGATTTTGCCTGGCAAACCCAAATCGCGCAGCACAAAAACCGCTATTGTTCGCGGCACAAAATCGTCTTACAAAAAGGCTTATGTGACGCTCACACCCGGTGAAACCATTGATCTCTTCGGCAGCAACGAAGAATAATTGCTTTACAATCAATCCACTCATACTCGCAACTGAGTAGATATGGCACTTAAAAAATTCAATCCGCTCACGCCAGGTCAACGTTACCGGGTCGCCGTTTCGAGAGAAGAACTCACGAAAGGAGCCAAGCCTGAAAAATCGTTGATCGCTCCGATGAAAAGCACCGGCGGTCGCAACAGCGACGGTCACCGTACCATGCGTTATCGCGGCGGTGGTCACAAGCGGCGTTATCGTATCATTGACTTCAAACGCGATAAACAAGGAGCAGCGACCGTTCAATCTATTCAGTACGATCCGAACCGCAGCGCCTACATCGCACTTATTGAGTACGCTGACGGCGAAAAGAGCTACATCATTGCCCCCAAAGGCGTTCAGCCCGGCCAAACAGTTGTGTCTGGTCGTGGTGTTGCGCCCGAAAATGGCAACTGCCTTTATCTCGCCGAAGTACCACTGGGCGCTTTCGTTCACAACATCGAGTTGCATCCCGGTCAAGGTGGTGTACTTGTGCGCAGCGCAGGCAACAGTGCCCTTATGTTGGGTCGCGAAGATCGCTACGCTGTATTAAAAATGCCCTCCGGCGAAACTCGTCGTATCCTGCTTACTTGCCGTGCAACCATCGGTGTAGTCAGCAATCCTGACCATAGCCTCGAAGTGATGGGTAAAGCCGGTCGTATGCGCTGGAAAGGCTGGCGTCCACGCAACCGTCCTGTTGCTATGAACCCCGTGGATCACCCGATGGGTGGTGGTGAGGGTCGCGCTTCCGGTGGTCATCCGCGTAGCCGCAAAGGTCTCAAAGCCAAAGGCGCCAAGACCCGTAGCCGTACAAAAGCATCCAATGCACTCATTATCAGCCGTAAAAAAGGCGGCTTAGTAAAATAAATTAGTTATCGGTTATTAGTTGTATCGCTAAATCAACCAATAACCAACAACCAATAACGAATCATGCCGCGTTCACTCAAAAAAGGCCCTTACGTCCATTACGCATTGCTGGAAAAAGTGGCCAAAGCAAAACAAAGCAACCGCAAGCAGGTGATCAAAACGTGGAGCCGCGCTTCGATGATTATCCCCGACATGGTCGGCGAAACCATCGCAGTCCACAACGGCAAAACGTTCGTTCCGGTCTTCGTAACTGAAAACATGGTTGGCCACAAACTTGGAGAGTTTTCGCCCACGCGCAACTTCCGTGGTCACGCTGGTAATAAAAAATAATTTGACATTGGATTTTGGACGTTAGACGTTTGACTCAAAAATTGAAAATCAATGAGTTTTTAGTCTAAAGTCTAAAGTCAAAAAGTCTAACTTCTATAAATAATGGAAGCAGTAGCTAAACTGAAAAATGTCCCGATGTCGCCGCGCAAAATGCGTTTGGTAGTTGACAATATTCGCGGTCGCAAAGTGGTGGATGCCCTTGGCATTTTGAAATACACCAACAAAGAAGCGGCAACCTGGCTCGAAAAGCTCGTGCTTTCGGCAGTCAATAACTGGGAGCAGAAATCCGACCAGGTAGGTGCCGCCGACGACTACGAGCTCTACATCAAAACCGCGCACGTGGATCCGGGCAGTATTATTTATCGCTTCCTTCCAGCCCCTCAAGGCCGTGCCTATAAAGTGCGCAAACGCCGCAATCACGTCACCATCGTCGTGGAGAATCGCGTTGCACTCGATGGTGAAAACGCCCAATAACTCACTGAAAACCACAAACTTAGTCAATCACTCATTCGCAAAATATAATGGGTCAGAAAGCAAATCCGATTGGTAATCGCTTGGGCATTATTCGGGGTTGGGATTCCAACTGGTACGCCGATAAAGACTACGGCCTTAAAGTGGTAGAAGACGAAAAAATTCGTAACTACCTCCGTGCCCGTCGCCCGAAAACGGCAACTGCCGACCCGCGCGAGCGCAACAAACCGGTTCAAAACGGCATTAGCCGCATTGTAATCGAGCGCACCATGAAGCGTGTTACCGTCACCATCCATACCAGCCGCCCCGGTATCATCATCGGTAAAGGTGGTAAGGAAGTTGACCTCATCAAGGAAGAACTCAAAGTGCTCACGGGCAAAGAGGTGCAAATCAACATCTTCGAAATCCGTAAGCCCGAACTTGACGCGAATATCGTCGGCGAGCAAATTGCAAAGCAAATTGAAGCCCGTATCAACTATCGCCGTGCCATCAAAGGCGCTATCCAAAGCACCATGCGTGCCGGCGGAGAAGGTATCAAAGTCCGTGTAAGCGGTCGTTTGGCAGGTGCTGAGATCGCTCGCACCGAAGAATACAAAGAAGGGCGTACGCCACTCCACACCTTCCGCGCTGATATTGATTACGCTTGGGTAGAAGCCCAAACGGTCTATGGAAAAATCGGTATCAAAGTGTGGTTGTTCAAAGGAGAAGTCCTCCAAAAGCGTGAACTGACTCCGTTCGCAGCAGCTGAAGGAACAGGTGGTGATCGTCGCGACGAGCGTCGCGGAGGTGATGACCGCCGCGGAGGCGACCGTCGGGATGATCGTCGCGGTGGCGGCGACCGTCGCGAACGCGGTGAAGGTGGCGAACGTGGAGAGCGTCGTGAAGGCGGAGGCGACCGTCGTGGCGGCGGCAATCGCGGTGGTGGTGATCGTCGCGGTGGCGGCGGCAATCGCGGCGGCGGCGGCGGCGGGCGCAGATAAAAGAAGTGACTGAACAGTTAACGGCACGTTTGAATTAGCCTTTAAAAAAATTCATTTCTGTGCCGTACATTTGCAGCCCTTTTTAAAAAACAAAGTGGCCGCTTAAAAGTAAAATATTGATTGACAGGCTTTTAAATTGACATACGATGTTACAGCCCAAACGTCAAAAATATCGCAAGCAGCACAAAGGTCGCAATCGCGGCTTGGCACATAAAGGGAGTACTATCTCTTTCGGCTCGTTCGCACTGAAATCCATGGAATTCAGCCGTCTTACCAGCCGTCAGATCGAATCTGCCCGTGTAGCCCTTACGCGTAACATGAAACGCGAAGGCAAAGTGTGGATTCGTATTTTCCCGGATAAGCCCATCACCTCCAAACCCGCCGAAGTGCGTATGGGTAAAGGTAAAGGCGCCGTGGATCATTACGTCTGCGAAGTGCAGCCCGGCCGTATTCTCTTCGAAATAGAAGGTGTAAGTGAAGAGCTTGCATACGAATCGCTCCGGTTGGCAGCCCAAAAACTCCCGGTGATTTGCAAAGCAGTCACGCGGTATGATTACGAAGGATAAAAACTAAATTTGGTTGTTTCATCATAGCCAAATCAACAAAAAATAAAATGGCAAAGGAGAAATTGAACGTTGCTGAAATGACGGATGCTGACTTGCAGAGCAAACTTGCGAGCCTTGAGCACGAATATCAGCAAATGAAATTTGACCATGCGGTAAAAGGCCTCGGCAATCCGATGGAACTTCGTGAAGTGCGCCGCGAAATCGCCCGCATCCTCACGGAAGGCCGCAGCCGCGAACTGGCCGCTATGACGCCGGAACAACTGGAATCACGTTCCAAACTCCGTGTGCGTCGCCGCCGTCAGAAATAACCAATTTTTTGCAAGAACATTTTACATCTCACGATAGATGGAAGCAGTAACAAGAAATCTTCGCAAACAAAAGACCGGCGTGGTCGTGTCCAATAAAATGGACAAAACCATCGCTGTCAAAGTGGAGCGCCGCCTGATGCACCCGCTTTACGGCAAGTTCGTAAAACGTTCCAAAAAATTCTTCGCCCACGATGAGGAAAATTCCTGCAATGTCGGCGATGTGGTACGCATCATGGAAACACGCCCGCTCAGCAAAAACAAGCGCTGGCGTCTGGTCGAAATCATCGAAAGAGCGAAGTAAATAATCGTTGTTCGTTGCCCGTTGCTCGTTCTTCAATACTCAGAACCAACAACCAACAACCAACAACCAACAACCAAACAAAGTCATGATTCAGCAAGAGTCTCGTTTGAATGTGGCCGACAACTCCGGCGCGAAAGAAGTGCTTTGCATCCGCGTATTGGGTCATACCCGCCAACGCTATGCAGGCATCGGCGACAAAATTGTGGTGACGGTAAAAGACGCTACTGCCGGTGGCGGTATCAAAAAAGGTACTGTATCCAAAGCAGTTATCGTTCGCACACGCAAGGAAATTCGCCGTAAAGATGGCTCGTATATTCGCTTTGACGACAACGCCGTCGTACTTCTTAACGCTGCTGACGAACCTCGTGGTACACGCATTTTCGGCCCTGTTGCCCGCGAACTTCGCGATAAAGACTATATGCGTATCGTATCGCTCGCACCGGAAGTGCTTTAAAAAATGCTAATGGGATAGTGTGCTGGATTTGCTAATTTTCAAGCACATTTATCAAAATCCTTAGCGCCTCGAATTCATTAGCAAATTAGCAAATTGACCAATTAGCACATTTTCAAAATGGCTACGAAACATAAAGTAAAACGATTCGCACCCAAACTCCATGTTCGCAAAGGCGACCAGGTAATGGTAATGGCCGGCGACGACAAAGGTAAAACCGGAGTCGTGCTTCAGGTAATTCCTGAAAAAAATCGTGCAGTGGTAGAAGGTGTGAACATCGTGAAGAAACACATCAAAGCCACGCAAAATCAGGAAGGCGGTATTCAGGAAATGGAAGCAACCATTCACCTTTCCAACCTTGCTGTGCTTGACCCCAAAACCGGCGAACCGACACGGGTCGGTCGTCGTGAGGAAAACGGCGCAAGTGTGCGTTATTCAAAGAAAACCGGAAACGTCATTAAGTGATGAAATACGTACCTCGTCTCAAGACAAAATATCAAAAGGAAGTAGTGCCTGCGCTCATGCAGCAGTTCGACTACAGCTCCATTATGCAGGTACCGCGTTTGGCCAAAATTTGTGTCAACCAGGGTATTGGCGACGCGACAGGCGACAAAAAAATGATTGACAACGCCGCCAACGAACTGACCACTATCGTCGGCCAGAAAGCGGTTGCCACTAAAGCAAAAACTTCGGTCTCGAACTTCAAACTTCGCGAAGGAATGCCAATTGGTGTGCGTGTCACCCTGCGCGGCGAGCGTATGTACGAATTCCTTGACCGTCTCATCAACGTAGCACTGCCCCGTGTACGCGACTTTCGCGGTGTCAATGACAAGTCATTCGACGGACGTGGCAACTACACAATGGGTATCACCGAGCAAATCATTTTCCCTGAAATTGACATTGACAAAGTGTCGAAAATCATGGGTATGGACATCACGTTTGTCACTACAGCCAACACGGATGCCGAGGCATTTGCACTCCTGAAAGAAATCGGGATACCATTTGTGAAAAAATAATTAAGACACTCACTATCAACCTGATAAAAGAGCAAAATGGCAAAGAAATCCATCATTGCCCGCGAGAAAAAACGCCAGCGCATGGTTGCTAAATACGCTGATTTGCGTAAGAAGCTCAAAGAAGCAGGCGATTTCGACGCGCTTGACAAATTGCCGCGCAATTCCAACCCGATCCGCCTGCACAACCGTTGCATGCTGACCGGTCGCCCTAAAGGCTATATGCGCAAATTCGGTATTTGCCGCGTCAAATTCCGCGATATGGCCTTGTATGGCAAAATTCCCGGAGTCACGAAAGCCTCCTGGTAAAATCCGTTGTTCGTTAGCAGTTGCCCGTCGTTCGGTTTTAAAATGCAAACCGACAACCAACAACTAACAACCAACAACTAACAACCAACAATTATCAATTTTCGATACAATGCACGTCACTGACCCGATAGCAGATTATTTGACCCGCATCCGCAACGCGCAGATGGCCGGTCATCGCATCGTCGAGATTCCGTCGTCCAAGCTTAAAAAAGCAATCACGGAGATTTTGTACGATCAGGGTTATATCCTTAAATATACGTTCGAGGATAAAAATGCCGAGAACAAGCAGGGACTTATCAAAATCGCCCTCAAATACGACCCGCAAACGAAACTGCCGGTCATCCGCGAACTTGTTCGCGTGAGCCGTCCGGGTTTGCGCAAATTTGCAGGATCATCCAATATCCCTCGCATTATCAACGGTTTGGGCGTCATGATCGTATCCACTTCTAAAGGTGTGATGACCGATAAAAAGGCTCGTGAGATGAACGTTGGTGGTGAGTTGCTCTGCTACGTCAGCTAAAACCGATGGCCGGTCTGACGGACTTTGAAAAGTTAAAAGACAAAATTGCCGGCGGCTAAAAAGCCAATTAGTCAAAGGCCAAAAATAAATAATTATGTCACGTATTGGTAAATTGCCGATTTCGCTGCCCGCTAAAGTGGAAATTTCGGTAGCCTCCGATAACACGGTCACGGTGAAAGGCCCTAAAGGCTCGCTTTCCCAAAAAATTGACCCGGACATCAAGGTCAAAGTCGAAGATGGCACGCTCACGGTAGAGCGCCCCACAGAACAAAAGCGCCACAAGGCATTGCATGGCCTCTATCGTGCCCTCATTAGTAATATGGTAGTGGGCGTAAGTCAAGGCTACACCCGTGAGATGGAAGTCATCGGCGTCGGTTATCGCGTTGAAAATCAAGGCAACCTTCTGACCCTGACGATTGGCTATTCGCACCCTGTCATGTTCTATGTCCCTTCAGAAATCAAGTTGACGACGGCCATGGAAAAAGGCTCAGCCCCCCTTATCCGCCTTGAAGGTATTGATAAAGAGTTGCTGGGTCAGGTGTGCGCCAAGATTCGTTCCTTCCGTAAACCGGAGCCCTACAAAGGTAAAGGCATTATGTTCAAGGGCGAGCAGATTCGCCGCAAAGCAGGTAAAACCGCTGGCGCGAAAAAATAAATTTTGAAATAAATGTTCCCTGGTCGGAAATCAGGGGTAAAACATACATACAGCAATGAAACGCACCAGACAACAGAGCCGCAAACGCATTCACCTGCGCGTCCGCAAGAAAGTAAATGGCACCGCAGAGCGTCCGCGCCTCAATGTGTTCCGCTCCAATAAAGCCATCTATTGCCAGATTGTGGACGACCTTAAAGGCCATACTTTGGTAGCCGCGAGTTCAGCAGGTTTGAAAGGCAACAAAACCGAACAAGCCGCGACGGTCGGTAAAATTATCGCAGAAAAAGCAATCGCCGCCGGCATCACTAATGTCGTTTTTGATCGGGGCGGTTACCTTTACCACGGCCGCGTCAAAGCACTCGCTGACGGCGCCCGCGAAGGAGGACTTCACTTTTAAAAATGGTGATTTGTTTAGTTGGTTATTCGGCTATTTGAAGAAAGCAAATTCAAATCAACACATAACCAAATAACCAAATCAACAGATAAACAACAGCTAAGCATCATGGCAAGGCAAGAAAGAGAAAGAGACAATACCCGCGCTTCCGAAGAGTCGGGTCTCAAAGAAAAACTTGTATCGCTCAACCGCGTGGCAAAAGTTACCAAAGGTGGTCGCACCTTTAGTTTCGCTGCCGTGGTAGTGGTAGGCGATGGTAAAGGCCAGGTCGGTCAAGGTCTGGGCAAAGCCCGCGAGGTATCGGAAGCCATCGCCAAAGCGGTGAAAGATGCCGAAAAAAACCTCGTGAAAGTACCTGTCCTGAATGGCACTATCCCGCACGAAGCGCACGGCAAATATGACGCTGGCCGCGTACTCATCAAGCCTGCTGCTCATGGTACAGGCGTGATTGCAGGCGGTGCTATGCGTGCGGTGCTCGAAGCAGCTGGCGTACACGACGTATTGGCCAAGTCGCAAGGTTCGTCCAATCCGCACAACGTGGTGAAAGCGACCATTGCAGCGCTTGCCAGCTTGCGCAGCCCTATCGAAGTGGCTCGCCAGCGTGGTATTTCGATGGAAAAACTCTTCAACGGCTAATTCTTCGCTGCTTGTTGCTTGTTGACCCTTGTTCGTTCAGAACTTTAGCGTCAACGAACAACGAACAACGTTCAACGAACAACGAAAATGAGCAAAGTAAAAATTACGCTGGTCAAAAGCCCAATTGACAAACCCAAGCGCCAGAAGGATACACTCAAAGCACTGGGTTTTCGCAAGGTGCATCAAACGGTAGAGCATGAGGCTACTCCGCAAATTCATGGAATGCTGCGAGTGGTCAATCACCTCGTTCAGGTTGAAAACGCTTGATCCGTTTTTTTAAAAATTGAATTTCAACTAAAAACCTGTGGGGTATTTCCCTTACAGGTTTTCACATCGAATAATATTTGGACTTCGGACCTCTGACTTCGGGCTTTAAAATTGTATCGTCCAACGTCTAAAATCCAATATCCAAAGTCTAACATTGTAGCAATGGAACTTTCAAATCTTCGTCCAGCAAAAGGTTCTGTCAAATCGCGCAAGCGCATCGGTCGTGGCACGGGTTCGGGTCGCGGCGGCACTTCCACACGTGGTCATAAAGGCGACAAAGCCCGCAGCGGCTCGAAAGAAAAACGCCACTTTGAAGGCGGTCAAACGCCAATGCAGCGCCGTCTGCCCAAACGCGGTTTCCAGAATATCAACCGGATTGAGTACGTTCCTTTTAACCTCGGCAGATTGGAAGAGTTTGTGCAAAAAAGCGGAAAAAATGTGTTGGATGTGGAAACACTTGTGGTAGCAGGTATTGCAAAAGCCAGCGACAAAATCAAAGTGCTGGGCAATGGCAAACTGACTTCCAAAGTGAGCATCAAAGTACACGCCATTTCGGCCTCTGCGAAAGCCGCTGTTGAAGCCGCAGGTGGAAGCGTTGAACTTGTTTAAATTCTGTTTGTAAATGAAACTGTTTACAGTTCTCAAAAATATTTGGAGCATTAAAGAACTCCGCCAGCGTATCCTCTTCACACTTGCGCTGTTGTTGATTTACCGTGTTGGTACGTTCGTAGTGCTTCCTGGCGTGGTGCCTGCCGCCCTTGAAAAAAACGCCTCCAATCGCAGTGCCAACGACCTTCTTGGCCTCATCAACGTGTTTACCGGTGGCGCTTTCGACAACGCGGCTATTTTTGCTCTCGGTGTCATGCCCTACATCACGGCCTCGATTATTGTGCAATTGTTGGGTTTCGCAGTGCCTTATTTCCAGCGTTTGCAAACAAAAGAAGGCGAAAGCGGTCGCAAACGCCTCAATCAAATCACTCGTTTGCTTACGGTGGCCATTACGCTCGTTCAAGGCGGTGGTTATCTTCAGTTGGTTCGCAGCATCCCCGGCGCAGTTTCTCCTGAAATTCCTGACGGTTTGTTCTGGTTCACCAATATCATTATTCTCACCGCCGGTACTATTTTCTGTATGTGGCTCGGCGAGCGGATTACGGACAAGGGTGTTGGCAACGGAACTTCTCTCATTATTCAGGCGGGTATTATTGCCCGGTTGCCTCAAGCGTTTGTGTTCGAATTTCAGAAATTATTTGGCGACAACAAGCCTTTGATTTTCATCGTCGAACTTGTTATGTTCTTCCTGATTGTGATGGCTACGATTTTGGTGATTCAGGGTGTAAGAAGAATTCCGATACAATTTGCCAAACGAATGGTTGGCCGTTCCGGTGGCTCTCTTCCGACTGCAAGCGCACGCGATTATCTGCCGCTGAAAGTCAACTCCGCTGGTGTAATGCCGATCATTTTTGCACAGGCATTGATGTTCCTCCCGGCTACAGCCATCCAGTACATGTCGGGTGATAATGTCAATACCGGTCGCATCCAGGTTTTTAATGACATTTATTCGTTCGGTTACAACGCGCTGTTTTTCGTCCTCATCGTCGTGTTTACCTATGTTTATACGGCATTGATGATCAACCCGCAGAACTACGCGGAATACCTTAAGCGAAGTAACGCTTTCATTCCGGGTGTGAAGCCAGGCGAAGCTACCTCAGAATATATTGATAACATCATGACCCGCATCACTTTACCGGGTGCAGTATTTCTTGGGTTTATCGGTATTCTGCCTTCGATCGCGGCATCGTTTGGTGTCAACCAACAATTCGCCCTCTTCTTCGGTGGCACTACGCTGCTGATTATGGTAGGTGTGGCGTTGGATACCTTGCAGGTTATCGAAAGTTACCTGCTGACTCAGAAATATGATGGTTTGATAAAATCTGGTCGGATTCAAGGGCGCTCGACTTCGGGTGTTCAAGTCGGCCAACCTCAATAAAATGGGACTATTTGCGAGCGGCGATGAAGGCAAACGTGTCTTCTACAAAACGAACGACGAAATCGAAATGATTCGGAAAGCCAACTTGGTCGTTTCCAAAACATTGGGTTATGTCGCGAGTCTGCTCAAGCCGGGTATTACCGGCGCAGAAATTGACAAGGCTGCTGAAGAGTTTATTCGTGATCACAAGGGGCGCCCGGCTTTTAAAGGCTATGGGCATCCCGACAATCCTTTCCCCGGATCGCTTTGTATATCCTACAACGACATCGTCGTGCATGGCATTCCGGGCAAAAGAGAATTTAAAGAAGGTGATGTTGTCTCGATTGATTGCGGTGTCGAACTTGACGGATTCTATGGCGATGCGGCATTTACTTTCGCTTTTTCAGGGGTTGAAGAGCCAACTTTGGAATTGCTTCGCGTGACTTATGCTTCGCTTCTCAAAGGTATCGAGCAGGCTGTACATGGGAAAAGAATAGGCGATATTGCCTTCGCTATTCAGGACTACTGCGAGCGCCAACATAAATATTATGTGGTGCGCGATTTGGTAGGGCATGGCGTAGGACGTTCTTTGCATGAAGACCCTGAAGTGCCTAATTATGGCAAGCGTGGCAAAGGCCCTCTTCTTATGGACGGACTCGTACTCGCCATCGAACCGATGATTAATATCGGGACGAAGGATGTTTACCAGGATGAAGATGGCTGGACGATTCACACCCGCGACCGCAAGCCAAGTGCTCATTACGAACACTCCGTCGCGGTGCGAAAAGGAAAAGCCGATATCCTCTCCACGCATGAGTTCATTTTGGCGGCAGTAAAAAATAACAATTCATTGAAGGAAATTTACCCAAAAAATTAGACCTTTGCACCCCGAAATTCAGTAGCGCCTTTTTTATGGCAAAAGAAGACATTATCAAACAAGACGGAGAAGTAACTGAAGCCCTTTCCAACGCCAACTTCAAAGTACGCTTGGAAAACGGTCACATAATTCTGGCGACAATTTCCGGCAAAATGCGTATGCACTACATCCGTATTTTACCTGGCGATAAAGTTTCCGTTGAAATGTCGCCATACGATCTGACGCGCGGGCGCATCATTTACCGGTATAAATAAACTTCAATCCAACCTGAACACGAATTTTCGCAAACTGATAAATACGACCCGACATGAAAGTGCGTCCGTCCATCAAAAAGCGTTCTGTTGATTGCAAAATCGTTCGCCGGAAAGGCAAACTGTACGTGATCAACAAGAAAAACCCTAAATTCAAACAACGGCAAGGCTAATGATGAATGAAAAACGATGAATGATGAATATTATGTCATTGTTCGTCTCTCAACATTCATCACTTATAATTCATCATTCATCATTCAAGAAATATGGCACGTTTAGCTGGTGTGGATTTGCCCCGTAACAAAAGAGGGGTTATCGGCCTGACCTATATTTATGGTATTGGCGTCTCGACGGCCAAAGCTATCCTCGAAAAGGCAGGTATTGACGAGAACACCAAGGTGGAAAAATGGACGGACGATAACATCAAGTCAATCGCCCGCATCATTGCCGACGAATACAAAACCGAAGGCCAGTTGAAGGCCGAGGTTCAACTCAATATCAAACGCCTTATGGACATCGGCTGCTATCGCGGCTTGCGTCACCGTAAAGGCCTCCCGCTGCGCGGCCAACGCACGCGTACCAACGCGCGTACCCGCAAAGGCAAGCGTAAAACAGTGGCAAACAAGAAAAAAGCAACGAAATAATGTGCTGATGGGTAAATGTGCCAATGTGCTAATGAGTTTTGCACGAAGGCACTCCCTCGTAATTGGCACATTTTCCAAATTAGCACATTAGCACATTGAAATAAAATGGCAAAAGGAGCTGCAAAAAAAGTTGTTAAGCGCAAAGTAAAAGTGACCCCTGAGGGCATTGTGTTCATTCAGGCAAGCTTCAACAACATCATTATTTCCATCACCAACAAGCAGGGTGAAGTCGTTTCCTGGGCATCTGCCGGTAAAGCCGGTTTTCGCGGATCGAAGAAAAACACTCCCTACGCTGCTCAGGTTGCTGCGAACGATGCTGCGAAAACAGCCTTCGAAGCAGGCATTCGCACCGCCGAAGTCTTTGTGAAAGGCCCCGGTTCCGGCCGGGAAGCCGCTATTCGCGCTATTGATCAATCCGGCATCAAAGTTCAGGTTATCAACGACGTGACGCCGATGCCCCACAACGGCTGTCGCCCGCCCAAGCGCCGTCGCGTGTAATTAGGGGTAATTAAAGTCATTAAAGGTCATTTTTTGAATTTAATAATGACTTTCAATGACGCCTAATGACTTCAATAACCAAATTTTCAAATTGACCACATTAGCACATTTTTAAAGAATGGCTCGTTATACAGGACCAACTACCAAAAAAGCCCGCACGTTCGGCGACCCGATTTTCGGGGTTGACAAGTATTTTGAACGTCGTAAGTACCCGCCCGGCCAGCACGGCTTGTCGCGTAAGAAAAAACAAGCTTCGAACTATTCACAGCAGTTGCAGGAAAAACAAAAGGCGAAGTACACTTATGGTGTATTGGAGCGCCAATTCCGTAAAACCTTTGTGAATGCAACCCGTCGTCACGGTGTTACCGGCGAAGTGTTGCTTCAATTGCTCGAAGCGCGTTTGGACAATACTGTGTACCGCCTCGGTATTTCTCCTACCCGTCGCGGCGCACGTCAGTTGGTTGGCCACCGCCACATCACCGTCAACGGCGAAGTGGTAAATATCCCGTCGTACACCCTGAAGCCCGGCGACATTATTGCCGTGCGAGGTAAGTCAAAAGGTCTCGATGTTGTGACGACCCATGTGGGAGCAAAAACGAACAATGTTCGCCAATTTGGATGGCTGGAATGGAATCCCGATAAAATGCAGGGCATTTTCCTTTCCTACCCGCAGCGCGACCAGATTCCGGAGAAAATCAACGAGCAGTTAATCGTCGAGTTGTACTCGAAATAAAAATAAAAGCGGTGAAAAGGTTGGCGCTCGTTTGAGTTGCCAACCATTTTCGCGTTTAAACGTTTTACTCCACTTGACTTTCTTCCTGCCCTCTAAATCATTGATTCCCACCATTTCAAATTCGGAGCGTTCCACAATATGAGTATTCTCAATTTCCAAAAGCCTGACAAAATCCTGTTGCAAAAAGCAACCGATTTTGAAGGCACATTCGAGTTCAAACCGCTGGAGCCGGGTTTTGGCCAAACGGTTGGCAACTCGCTTCGCCGTGTTCTCCTCTCTTCCCTCGAAGGCTATGCTATCAGCGCCGTGCGTATCGGCGGCGTTGACCATGAGTTTGCGACCATTCGCGGAGTAGTGGAAGATGTGGTGGACATCGTGCTCAATTTGAAGCAGGTACGCCTCAAGCCAGCCGCTGCTGATGAAAAAGGTCAACCGGAAAAAATCTACCTGACCGTCAGCGGCCGGGAAGAGTTCCGTGCCGGCATGATCGAAGAGTTCAACAACGTCTTCAAAATCATGAACCCTGACCTGCTCATCTGCCGCATGGAGCCGTCGGTCAACCTCGAACTCGAGCTGACCATCACCAAAGGTCGTGGCTACCAGCCTGCCGACGATGGCGCACCGAAAGATGCTGCTATCGGCGTCATTCCGATTGATGCCATCTACACGCCCGTCAAAAACGTAGCTTACAAAGTGGAGAACACCCGCGTAGGCCAGCGTACCGACTATGAAAAACTGACTATCGACGTCAAAACAGATGGCACCATCCACCCGGAAGAAGCCATTCGTGAAGCCAGCCGTATCCTGATTCAGCACCTGATGCTGATCACCGATGACAACATCACGTTCGACACGCCGGCTAATCGTGAAGAAAATGTGGTGGACGAACACATCCTTCACATGCGCAAATTGCTGAAAACGTCGCTTGAAGACCTCGACCTCAGCGTTCGCGCTTACAACTGCCTCAAGGCTGCCAAAATCAACACCCTGGCAGAACTGGTGAAATACGATACGCACGAGCTCCTCAAATTCCGCAATTTCGGTAAAAAGTCGCTCGTCGAAATCGAAGAACTTTTGCAGGACAAAGGCCTCACTTTCGGCATGGACCTGGCAAAATACAAATTAGACGAAGAGTAATTTTTGGGTGATTTGTTGATTTGGTGATTTGTTGAGAATGCTTCTCGACATACTCAAATCAACAAATCATCGAATCTACAAATCAACATTTTTTTAAAAAAAGCGCAGTAACCGTTGAGCGCCTCGCGCTGCCCCGGTGCTGCCACCTAAACAAAGGTACCCGTCATGAGACACGGAGATAAAGTCAACAACCTCGGCCGCACCGCGGCACATCGCCGCGCCTTGCTGGCGAATCTGGCCATTTCCCTCATCGAGCACAAACGCATCACGACTACTTTGGCAAAGGCTAAATCGCTGCGCCAATACGTGGAGCCGTTGGTGACGAAAGCGAAAAACAACACGACACACTCCCGCCGCGTAGTGTTCAGTTATTTGCAAAACAAAAATGCTGTCACCGAACTTTTTGGCCCCATCGCTGATAAAGTAGGCGAACGTCCGGGCGGTTATGTGCGCATCATCAAACTCGGTTTCCGCCGGGGCGACGGCGCCGAAACAGCCATGATCGAATTCGTGGACTTCAACGAAGTGTACAACCCGAATGCAGGAAAAGTGAAGCAAGCGAAGAAAACCCGTCGTGGTGGCAGAAAATCTGCCGGCGCATCGGCTGTCGCTGCTGAAACCGCTACGCCTGTGGCTGAAGCTGTTGCTGCTGAAGAAGTTGTAGAGACAGTTGCTTCCGAACCTGCTGTGGAAGAAGTCGTCGCACAAGCCGAAGAAGTCGTCGAACAAGTAGAAACGGCTGCTGCGGAAGTGGAAGAAACAGTCGCTGAAGCTGCTGAAGAAGCGACAGAAACACCTGCTGAGGAAGAAAAGAAAGACGAAGAACAGGCTTAAACAACCTGACGTTCTGGAAAAATATGAAGGCGATATCCGAGATTCGGATGTCGCCTTCTTTGCATTTTGGGGTTCCTTTTATGCTACAAAAAGTTGAAAGGCTGCACGAATCTCAGAATTGCCTATCTTTGTAGCGCATAAAACGCTCAAAACCAGAAGGCTTTAGCATCATGCCCATTGATTTGATATTCATCATCGCATTTGGCCTCGGCTTCCGGCACGGCTATACGCAGGGCATTATCAGCACTATTTTCAATGTCTTGGCCTACGTTTTTGGCATCATACTCGCCTTCAAGATAACCCCGACGACGACCAATATCCTCGAACGTTTGTTCAACACGGAAAATCCCACCGTCTTTATCGCCGCGTTTTTAGTCAATGTTTCCCTCATCATGTTCATGTTGCGGGCAGCCGCCAGCGCTTTTGAAAAAGGTCTGCAAGCAGTGTATCTTGGTTTCATCAATCGTGTATTGGGCGGTTCCATCATGGCGACGCTGGCGATTTTGATTTACAGCATTTTGTTGTGGTTTGCAGTGAAAGTTCAGTTCATCAATGAAGCGACGCTCCGGGAGTCCAAGAGTTATAAACTGCTCGAAATAATGCCCGGAGCGGCAAAAAAAGTGGCGATGCAACTTCGCCCTTTTGCCGAAGAAGTGTGGGATACTTCCCTTAGTTGGATGGACCGGCTCGACAAATTCGGCATTCAAAAAACAGAAACAAAACCCGACGTGTACAAGCCCAAAGAAGGCGACACCGGCATCGAAACTGAACCCGACCAGCCCGCCAACCGCCCGCTTTCCCCGCCTGCCGCCGACGAAGATGGCCTCGAGGAATGACCTTCCATGAAAATCCTTCTTTTAGACAATTACGATTCTTTCACGTACAATCTGTACGATTACCTGTTGCAAACAGGCGCTGAATGCCAGGTGCTGCGCAACGACGCCTTGCCGCTTGCCGCGTTTGAACAGATTGATTTTGATGCCATCGTTTTTTCTCCCGGCCCCAAACGCCCTGCCGATGCCGGACTGATGCTCCCACTCATCGAGCGTTTTCATGACCGCGTTCCCATGCTCGGTATCTGTCTGGGCCACCAGGCGTTGGGTGAATTTTTCGGAGCAAAACTCGTGAAAGCCAAAATCCCGATGCACGGCAAAACGACTGAAATCCGGCACAACGGCCACCCGCTTTTTGCCGGAATCCCGACCCGCTTCACGGTCATGCGCTACCATTCGCTCCTGCTCGAATCCCTCGACAACACGCCATTGGAATGTCTGGCCGAAACAGCCGATGGCGAAATCATGGCTTTATCTCACAGAACTTTGCCACTTACCGGCGTACAGTTTCACCCCGAATCCATTTTGACCGAACACGGTTTGCAAATGCTGAAAAACTGGGTCAAAATGGTGTTTTGAAATAAAAAACGGCGACCCCCACGTTTGGGCGCCGCCATTCACTTTTTTCAAAACCTGATTACCGGTGTATTCTGTTCACGAGATTTTCGACCACATAGCGTTTCATGTTGGTTTGAAAATCCTCGACGCGGGTTTCTAATCTTTTTACCAAAACGCTCACTATGATACCGAGTACGATAGCCACGATTGTGGTGAAAAACGCCGTACCCATCGAATCTATCAGCGCCTGAATGTCGGTCGAAGTGACGGCAGGAGCCGCGGCAGTAGTGGCAGTACCAGGGGCAGTAGCAGTCGAGGTCGCGATCGCCGCGACGGGCTTGGCCTGACCCATGCTCAGGATGGCAGCAGCCATACCCCACACGGTGCCGAGGAAACCGAAAGTCGGGATCAGGGTCTGGCAAATGCCGATGAGCCAAAATTCCTTTTCGAGCGATTTGCGCTGCATGTCACTCATCGTTTCCACGATAGAAAGGGTTTCGCCGGTGGAATTTTCAGCGCGGAATTTTGTCGTTGCCTGCTTGATGAGGTCGGTCAGCATCTTCGGGCCGATGCGTTTTTCCACTTCAATTGTTTCCAATTTGATGCGGCTCACATCTTCCGGATAAAGCACGTACTGCTCGGATTCGGGCAGGAGTTTGGCCATGTAGGCCGTTTCTTCCTGCTGAATTTTTTTGTTGAAAGCCGCGACACCGAAAATCGCGATGAAAAAACAGGCAAATGAAGCGGCCTGGATGATGCCCTCCGGAAATTTCCCGCCCAGCGCAAAAAAGAAAGTTTCGAGCGAAGAACCGGCAGGAGCCGTGTGGTAACCGAACGCGACAAGCGCGGCGATGAACAATGCGATGCCGATGCCGGCGGCTATTTGCAAATTTTTATTGGCGAACATGGTTTGAATGTTTTTGATGTTAGATGTTAGATTTGAGACGTTTGACTTTGGACGTTTTTATTGGAATAACTTGCTACAATCCAATGTCCAACGTCCAATTTCCAAAGTCTTTTATCCCCATTTCCCGGACCTGCCGGAAGGTTTTGAAGCGGGTTTCGAGGCAGGCTGGGTGGCCGTTGGCGGTGTCGCAGCCGGTTCGGTTTCTGTTTTTGTAGCAGCCGGAAGTCTCGACTGGTATTGCAGGTCGGAAGCGCTGACTTTGAAGGTTCCGGCAGAAATCCAGTCGGTGGCTGCGCCATTCATCGAGAAGGTACCGAAGGTGTAGGTCTGCGATTTTTTACCCGTCGGCACGAGTTTCCCGTAAAAACTGAACGGCTTGTTTCCCGCACTTTTCTGACCTTTTTTCACCCGAACGAGTATTTCGTAAGTGCCGGGTTCGATCTCGGTTTGATAAAAATAGGTCAGCGCCTTTTCGTAGTGGAATCCGTTGTCCTGGAATTTGCTCGCGCGTCCGGGTTTCCAGGTGCGGCTGCCCTGGCGAATCATAAATTCCACCGATTGTTTCGACTGGTCGGCCTGCTGGAGCAAAATGACCACCGCGCCTTTGGTTTGTTTCAGCAAATCCACCGTGACAGGGTCGGACGATTGCGGAGTAGTTGTTGGTTGTTGGTTGTTCGTTGGTTGTTCCTGCGTTTGGGGTTTGGTCGGATTATTTGTGGGTGTTTGCGTCGTCGTTTGTGGCGGCGTTTGCGGCTTCACCGGCTCGGTTGGCTGCGGTTTGCGCCACCAGGCACGCGGCTCGTCGGCGGGGCGCGGCTTGTTGGAAGCCTGCGTTTTTCCTTGCTCGGTTTTTTTCTCCGCGATGGGCGAATTGACCGGCACAGGCGGCACACCCATGAGGCGTGTGTTCAGAAAATTGAGGATGATAAACACGCCCAGTGCGCCGGTGAGAATGTCGAGCGCCGACACGAAAAGCGGATTGAAACCTTTATTCGTCATGGCTTGAAATGTTTGAAAGTGGTTGGTTTTCAGGGTGATATCCTGCTAAGGATGCGCGTTTGGGTTTTGAATTTGTTTTTCCGGTAAAGACCGCCTGAAGTTTTGCGTTACAATGCTCGCAGCGTTCGGCTCCGGCGGCGTTGGGGTGGCGGCAGTTCCAGCAGGGCAGGGTAGCGACCGGCGTGGAAGCCTGCGGTTTGGGATTGAACGGGAGTTTGAAATTGCAATGGCCGCAGCGCGCCGCGTGTGTCGGCGGCGTTGCATGGCCGCAGTTCGGGCAGTTCATGTTGGAAAAATTTAGATGGTTGATGCGTTCGGAGCGTTTGAGTTGTTTGAGGAGTTTGAAAAGTTTGAGTTGTGTTTCTTCAAACTTTTCAAACTCCTCAAACCGTCGAACTTACTGGCCGATGTAGTACATGTACGACACGCCAATCAGGAAATTCCTGTTTTTCAGGCCGTCCACGTTGAGGTTGCGCAGGCCGTGTGTGTAGCGGAAGTCGAGGCCGATTTCGCCTTTGTCGAAGAGGAACAGCAGGCCGGCGCCGGCGTTGAGGCTGAAATCGAAACCTTTATAGGTGTCGAAACGCCCCGAACCCATCTCGATGCCATACTCGGCGCGGTCGGTAGTGACGTCCACTTCGCCTTCGGCAGTCGGGAATTCGACAGTGATTTCCTCGCGACCTTTGCCAGCGAAGCCGAACGAGAGGCCGGGACCCAGCGCCACGTAAGCGCCGATATTGCCGCCGCCGAAGTTTTTCTCCACCATAATCGGGATGTCGAGGTAGTTGAGCGTTTCTTTCTGGCGGTACTCGATGACCTGGTAATCAGCCGGGTAGCCGAATTCGGGACCGTCCCAGAAGATGGTACTTTTACTTTTCAGGTTGACGCCGCGCTGCGTGAAGCCGACTTCAGGCTGCAAAGTGAAGCGGTTGCCGAGGTTGATTTCTGCGAACGCCGAGGCGCTAAAGCCGGGACGGAGTTGCGCATTGTAAATGTCGTTGTATTCTTGGTTCAACTTGAAAGTCGAAAAACTCACGCCGGGGCGGATACCGAAGCCGCTGAGTTGAGCGGACACCAGGTGAGCAGAAAGCAAAAACACCGGAAGCAAAATCAGATTTTTCATGTCTGTCAATTTTTGTTGCGAAATGAATTTTGATTGATGCTTCTTTGTGCAAGCCGCTTCGAGGCAGTAACCACGCGCCTCGTTTTTTAGGAAAATCCTAACAAAAACGCCTGGTTTCGGGGTGGAAACGTTAAAGAACTGTTTTGGGAAGAGGCTTTCTTTTTTAATTTGTCATTCTGATCCGCCAGCTGGTGGATCAGAATGACAGCAAAATCATAAGTGTTTCAGAACATTTTGCATAAGATGTAGTCCGGTTCACCTGAAGCCTCAATACCCCCACACCTCCACCGCCTCACCCCAAATCACGAGCCTCCCCCCCGACAGCAGCGCCGTTTTTTCTTTCAACATTTCCGCAGGAATCGTCACCTCGCGGCTCGCCCGCACTTGCAAATGCTCGGCCACGATTTTGCCATCTGCGAGGTAATGAAATTGGTTATCAACAATTTGGAAATCCGTCACAGGGTGGTGTGGCGCCAGCAAGCGGTCGAATTGGGCGAACAAATCGAACACAAAAACCCCCTGCGTCGAGTCGGCCAGCAGCACGCGGTCGTTGCCTTCGCGGAGACAGGTGGGGCGGTCGGGCGTGGCTTCCGAGAGGTTCATACTCTGGCTTTCGTAGCGTTTTTCGCCCTCCGGCGTGATTTTCACGAGGCGGAAATTCACCTCGTCGTAGAGCCACATATTGCCGTCCTGCGCCGCGGCGACCGTGCGCACTTCGGGGAATCCGGCGGTGATGAGATTCAGTTCGCCGAGGTCGGTCAGGCTGCGGTCGAGGAAGAGCGCCGTGCGAAAATCGGCGTACCACACAAGTACTTTCAGCGGGTTCGACACATCGAGCCGGGCGGCCTGGCCGAGGCGGTTGTTCGAGTAGCCCGACAGTCGCCGACCGTCGGGCGCGTACTTCTCGATGGCGTTGTCGGGCGTGATGAGATAGACGTTGGAGAGGTTGTCGGTGGCGGCGAAGCGGGCTTTCACCGGCAGGGTTTGGAGCAGGCGGAGTGTGTCGGTGGGAGATTGGGCAGAAGCAAAGCTGGGCGCTAAAAAAATGATTATCAGCAAGTAAGGTTTAGCGGTTTTAAAAAAATCCGTGTCCAATCCGTGAAACCCGTGTTCAATTTTGAAACATCGGAACACGGATTTTACGGATTGGACACGGATGAAATGTTCTGCGGTATTCATATTTGGGATATTCATCAAAGAGAGTCTTTTGTTAATGTCATTTTGTCATTAGTAATGATGTTTATTCTGTCAAAATGACACTCACTCTAAAAGTTTTTCTGTCAAAAAATCCATTTTTCGCGGTTGGAACGTAGATTGAAAAAGGTTGGAACGCCGGGTTTTCAAAACGCCCGCGGCATTTTTTTCAAACAGTCATTCACCATAAAAATTGTCAAAAAATGACCAATATCGTTAAGTTTCAACCGCTTCCCTCAACCAAACCGCTTTTCAATGGTTTCCTCGATGAGTTCTTTAACCGCAATATTTCCAACTTCGTGGGCAGCGATGCTGTGTTAAATCAGCCAGCCGTCAACGTGGTAGAAACGGATGAAGCGTTCAAACTTGAACTTGCTGCGCCTGGATTCGACAAGCAGGATTTCAAAGTCAACATCGAAAATGACTTCCTCACTATCACGGCCAGTCGCGAAACTAACAACGAAGAGAAAAATGAGCGCTACACGCGCCGCGAATTCTCGGTGACTTCGTTCAAACGCTCTTTCAAACTTCCGAAAACTGTGAACCAAGAGGCGATTGCTGCTGTTTACGAAAACGGAATTTTGAACGTGACGCTTGGCAAAAAAGAAGAAGCCAAGCCACTCGTAAAAACCATCGAAATCAGTTAAACCTCTTCCAAAAAGAGTTGTTTTCATAAGGTTAGTTAATAGGGTTTTAGGTGTTTTCATGGAGCCGGGGCAGCAATGTCCTGGCTCTTTTTTTAGAGGTGAAGGGCAGGAAGTAAGAAGTGAAGCAGCTATTTTTTACCTTTGTGACATCAAGATTTTGCATCGCCCAACCCTCGCGCTTCTTTCCTTTTTTCTGTGGAAAATCTCAACGAAATTTCTTCCAACGAATACTATATCAATGGTTTGCGTACAGGTGATGAGGCTGTGCTCAAGGCCATTTATGCCGAATTTCGCCAACCTGTCGTGCGAGCGGTGGCGGCGTTGGGTGGGAGCGACGCGACAGGAAGGGCATTTTTCCGCTACGCGCTCGTGGAAGCTGCGAGACAATTGCAAACTGGCGCGCTGACAACCGAAGTGCCCTTTTCGGAGCAACTTCAACACCTCGCCCTCACACATTACAAAGATTGGCTGACGGAACGCGAGCACACTTCGGTTTCCGGGGAAGAAACGCTGCCACAGACTGAAACCGAGCTTTTCACACCGACTTCGGAGGCATTGCGCGAGACAAGACAAACGGTTGATTTTTGGAAAAAAGGCGAGCAAACGGAGGACGAATTGTATCCGCTATGGGAAAAATTGCGCCGCGTCGAAAGCCGGCTTTCAGATGAAAAACCACCAAAATCAAAAAGTCATTTTGCACGCAACCTATTCATTTTCTTTGCTTTACTGACAGGCGCCTGGCTGGTGTGGCTCTATGTTTTTCGGGCCAAAACGCCCGCCGAAGTGTACGACGCCAATTTTTCATTGCCTGAAAGCATCATGTCCGACTTGCAGCATCGCTATGGGCCTGAACGCGGCAACGATTCCGTGTCGTCGCGACCGAGCGCTTGCGAATTCTACCTGCGCGAAGCCGATGTTTTTTACAAAGCAAAAGACTTCGAATCAGCGCAAATGGCGTTGGCTGGCATCCTGGAGGACTCGCTCACGACTTGCCATTCCGACGCCCTGTACTACATCGGCATCCTCGGTTTGCAGCAAGAACAGCCAGAGTTGGCGCTCGAATGTTTCTCGAAAATTGAAGATTTGGAACATTTCGGTGAAGACCTGTACTGGTATCAGGCCCTGGCTTTCGTAAAATTAGCCGAGAAAAATCCCCTTTTGCGCGACAAAGCCGTCCGGGCTATAGAGCGTACCCGCTCGAATGCACAAGATTCTTTGCGTCGCGCGCAGGCTGAAAAAATGCTCGAACACCTTTCCCGATGACACCAACTTTCCGAAAGTTTGTAACTTTCGGAAAGTTTTATGATCTTCCTCGACAAATATTTTCCCGACCTGAGTGCCGAACAACAGGCTCGTTTCGACCAGCTTGAGGCACTTTATGCCGACTGGAACGCGAAAATCAATGTCGTGTCGCGGCAAGACATCGAGAATCTCGAAGAGCGACACGTGCTCCATTCGCTCGCTATTGCCAGAGTGCTCCAATTTAAACCCGGCGCTCAGGTGCTCGATTTAGGTACAGGCGGCGGGTTTCCCGGCATTCCGCTCGCCATTTTTTTTCCGGAAACAAAATTTGTCCTCGTAGATGGTACGGGTAAAAAAATCCATGTCGTCCGGGAAGTTGCCCAAGCACTCGGTCTGCAAAATGTGACGGCATTGCACGCGCGCGTCGAGGAATTAAAAATGAATGGCCAATTTGATTTTGTTGTTTCCAGAGCGGTGACGACGCTGGACAAACTCCTCATTTGGAGCCAACGACTCTTGAAAAAAAAGCATTCGCACGTCTATCCGAATGGCCTCATAGCACTAAAAGGGGGCGATTTGCGTGCCGAAATCAAGGCCTTGCCGGGGAAAGGCGACACCTACACCGAGATTTTTCCGATTCAGAATTTTTTCAACGAACCGTATTTTGAAGAAAAATACGTCGTGTACGTGCAAGGCTGAATCGCCGCGACGCGAGGACCTTTCACGACCCGCCAGGGTAGGGGAAAAACAGGCTTTTCAGAGCGGGAAACTTCCAGCGTAGGCTCGCCAGGTTTTGGAAAATCAGGTCTTCGGCAATTGGTGAAAAACATCAAAAGCAGGAACAAAAAAAGAAGATTTGTTTTCATAACTTTCATTTTCAATTGTTTACAAAATCTCTGCGCATTTACCGGTCGTACCTGTGCAGGTCGTAGCGTTCGATGATGCCGATGAGTTTTTCGGCGTAATTGCGGTCGGTCGCGTAGCCCACCGACTTGAGCCCATAAGCCCACTGCCGGTAATCGCGGCCGTATTTTTTGAGTTTTTTGTAGCGCCCTGAAGCGAGTAACTGGCTATGCGCGCGCCAGCTTTCCCAGGGGTTTTTGAATTTCCGGAAAAAATCCTTGTGCGTGTCGTCAGTGAAATTCGTGCAGTGTCCCCTTTTGCAATTGCGAGAGAAACACTTGATTCCGAAGTGATTATTGTTGTTCACGGCCAGTTTGCTCGTACCCGCCCGGCTCTCGATGAGCCCCTGCGCCAGGCTGATGGAAGCAGGAATCCCGAATTTTTTCATCTCCTCGACCGCGATACCCGAAAAACGCCCGACGTAGTCCTGCGCCTGTTCTGAAAATAAGTCGGAGTGGCTTACCGGCGCGGCCTCATTCTTGGGTTTCGTCTTGACTTTCACCGGCTTCGAAGCAGGCTTGCCTTCGTATTCCTCCTCTTCCATGACCGAGCCGATGCCTTGCTCTGCCTGCTTCGGCTCGCGGGAAATGATTTGTGGGCCAGCCTCTGCGAACAGTAGAAAGTATGCTCCTACGACGAGGGTCGCTACTTTCAACAAAGTATTTTTTTGAAAAATACCGAGCGAATAGCGGTTGATTTGAAAACGCAGAGAAACGAGTGACCGAGTGAAGCGCTGCCAAACCAATCGCCAGGCGACCACGGGATTTTTCTGCTCCTTCGGCTCATGTACGACACGGCCGGGCGCATAATTGGCACGGCGCGAGGAGGAGCGTTTTTGCTGCGGTTTATATGCTTCCGGTTCCGAGTAAAAACCTTTGGCGTAACTCATGGCGGAAAGTGGAGTAGATAAAGGGTGAAAAAATGTGATTGTTCCCAATGCTTCGGGCGGCGGACAAATGTACAACAAAAAGTTTTGTTTTTGAAGCAAAAAATTTTGTAAAAAACAGACTCATTTTTTATTTTGGAAAAATAGCCGTTTTTCGAGTTGATTTCGGCGCAAAAAACCAACAAAAAGTTTTCTTCAATTTTTGGAGACTTTTTAGGCAAGGGAAATAAAAAGTACAGGCAGCCCGGTTCCACTTTTTCTCGTCAGGTTAAGCAGCGTTCGGGCGCGGCGCGGCGTTTCGAGAAAATCATTGAAACCAAGCGCGCCCGGTTTTGCCGAACGGATTCAACACACTAACTTTCCAACGGAAATCAACTCATGGATTTCGCCCTTTCTTTGGAACGCGCCGAACACAATCTCGTCGCCGCCCTCACCCGCCAGGAACGCTGGGCGCAGCAACAACTGTACGAACAGTACTACGGTAAAATGATGGGTATCTGCCTGCGTTATGCGGGTTCGCGTGATGAAGCGTTCGATCTTCTGCACGAGGGATTCATCAAAGTTTTTCAAAACATTAGCCGCTACCGTCCCGGTACTTCGCTACCCGCCTGGATTCGCACCATTATAGTTAATACGTGTATTGACTATTACCGCAAAACCATCCGGCGGCGCACAGACGACATTTCCGACGCGCATTATCTGTCCGACGACGCGCCTGATGTGTTGAGCAACCTGACCGAGCAGGAGATTCTCGCTGCCGTCCAGGAACTTTCGCCGGCCTACCGGGCAGTTTTCAACCTCTACGTCGTGGAAGGTTATTCGCACAAAGAAATCGGCGAGGCCCTGCAAATCACTGAAAGTACCTCGCGTAGCAACCTCGTGAAAGCGCGCTTGAAACTCCAGGAATATTTCGTCACCCGGCGGATGGAATTCGGGATAAAACCCGCCGACGAAACCGAATAGTGTTTTAATTGTTTGAAAATCAGGCTTTTTGCCATGCATGATAACCTTTTCGATAAAAAATTGAAGGCCGCGCTCGACAATCTGGAAGCGCCTTACGAGCCCGCTACCTGGGCTGCGCTCGAACAGCGTCTCAACGCGCCTTTTGCCGAAGAGCACCCCGCTCCGGTGGACGCGGTGGACAAAGCCGTGTTCCGAACGCTGGAGCGACTCGAAGCGCCATATCAGCCTGCACATTGGGAAATACTCGCTAACCGAATGACACAAGCCGTTCGTTTGCGCCGGCGTATTTGGGCGACCAAATTGTCGGAGGCCGCCATTTTCCTGCTTTTGCTGGCCAATCTCGATGGCTTCTTCGGCGCCGGGACTTTATCTCCGCAAGAACAGCCGGCTGCGCCACAACAATTGCCTAAAAATAATCGTCTGCAAGCCGAAGCCCCGGCCTCACGTTCGCACAGAGGTGGAGATTTTGTACCCGGCTCGTTTGCAGAAAATGACTTTTCAAATGGCGCTGGAGAATCTGTAAATGCCGTCTTGGCTGGCTGGCAAACCGCTGACGGTCACACTTTTGAAGAACTCGCAGTTTTACCGCAAGTCGGGCAGTTTGTGCCCGACGCTCAAAACTCGCCTGAAATATCACAGGAAAACTGGCCTTCCCTGGCTGATTTGCTGGCCTTGCCTGTCCTCTCCGGGCAGCCGGTAGAGCGGGTGAATGTGAGCCCTTATGTCGTTTCACCTGTTCATGTAAAAGCGCCCAGACAAAGTCGCTTGTATGCTGCGACTTTCGTGAATTTTGATAAAAACTACGTCCGTAGCGAAGGCTATTCCAACACTGCAAACGGCTACGGCGGCGGTGTTGCTATTGGTGCGCGCATCGGGAAATGGGGTGTGGAAGCGGGAATTTCCTACAATCGCCGTCGCTATCAGCCGAAAAAAGAAGTAGAAATTTACGACATCACCACCAACGGCTTGTATGGTTCTTACGCCAGCAACGTGGATGCCGACCTCGTCTCCGTTCCGGTAAAAATCACGCGTAGAATCGCGCAGTTCGGTCAGGCCAGTATACACGCGACGGCTGGTGTGACGACCAATATTGCCCTCGATAAAAGTTACCAGTATGCCGGCGTTTTTTATCCGGCACCATCATCATCAGGTGATCCGGGTACCGACCAAAAGCCCAAACTCCGCAAAAACGGCCAGGGCGCTTTAGAAAATGGATCGCTCAACGGCAACGTGTACGCCTCGGCGGACGTGGGCTTGCGCATCGAACACCCACTTGGTCGTCGCCTCGCGGCTTTTGTGGAGCCGGCTTACCGCCAATCGCTCGGCAGCAGGGGCATCGGTCCCAATCCTGCACGCATCAACACTTTTTCGGTGCAGGCGGGAGTACTGGCGACGTTGTAAGCTGAAGTTAAGATGCTGTTTTACATGATTTTGTGAAATAAAAATCCCGTGTGGCGTCATGTCACACGGGATTTTTTAACGACTAATTTTTTCAAAAATCCATCCTCACCCGCAGGTTCACCCGCCGCCCGGTGAGGTAATTCGGAATGGCGTATTGCACGTTAGTGATGGCTTTTATCCAGGTGTTGGAGGCTTCGTTGGCGACGGCCAGGAGGTTGAACACTTCGAGGCTTGCCCAGGTGTTGCGGGTGAAACGCAGGAAGTGATTGGGCTTGCGCCCGCGCCAGTCTTTTTTCCAAAGTTGAAATCCGAAACCGATGTCCACGCGATAGTAATTGGTGAAACGGTAGGGATTTCGGTAAATCACGTTGTTGTCGGGAATGCCGAATGGCAAGCCGGAACCCACCGTGAAATTGAGTTGCATCGTGATGTTTTTGTTTTTCCGAAGGTAATCCTGGAAATAAGTGGAGAGCGTGAAAAAACGATCGGTCGGTCGCGGCACATCTTTCACGTCGCGACCTTCGAGGTCGCCAATCTCGCGAACCCTGTGCTGCACGCCGTCTATGGCCTCACGGGTGCGGAGCAGGGAAAGGTTGATCCAACTTTCCGCGCCTTTCACAAATTCGCCATTCAGGCGGATGTCAATCCCCGTCGCGTAACCGCGCGAGTCATTTTCCCCCGCATACCGGATGCGCACGTTGTCGAGATCGTAGGAGACGAGGTCCCACATTTCTTTGTAGTAAGCCTCCGTGATGAGGCGCATTTTCACAGGGCGGCGTTTGCCCCAAAGGAAATCGTAGGTGAAACCCGCCACCACGTGCGCCGATTTTTGCGCTGCCAAATCAGTGTTCACCGTGCCGTCGGGGCGGCGCATTTCACGATAAAAAGCCGGCTGGTAAAACATGCCGCTCGCTACACGATAGGAAATGTCTCGTTTGGTATTCAGCGGTTTATACAAAAATTGTACACGCGGCGTCACGAACCAGTCTTTATTCAAAGTCCAGTATTGACCACGCACACCGCCTGTAATTTGGAACTCCCGAACGCCGTCTTTTCGCCAGGTCCAGGTGTCCTGGAAAAAGGCGCTGAATCGGTCGCTTTGCAGCTCGTTGCGGGTTTTCAAAACACGTCGGACAAAGAGGAAATTGGTATCATAAGGCAGGGAGTACAAAGCGGAATCGAGCCGTTCCCATTCGTTGATTTTGTCGTTGATGCGCTCATTTTGCCACTTGGCCGACCATTGCAGGAAGTGGCTGCGCGTGAGGCCGTCGTCGGTGGCGTCGCGTTGAAGTTCGATGCCGCCGCGATATTCGGCGTTGGCGACATCGGCAGTGAGGTAGTTGCGAATCCAGGTCTGTTGTGTCCCTGTGCCGAGGATGTTGACGATTTCACCAAACTCGTCGGAGCCGAGATTTTCCTCCAGTTCGCCTAAAATATAGTAGCCCAAAATGTCGAAACGCTCGTTTTCCTGGCTGCGCCATGCTGAGGCTAAAATTTTGTGATACAGCGGATTGCGCGCGCGATCGGGCAAATAGGTAAGCGAAACGCCACCCATCGCCTGTGTAAAATCGTCCACTTCCTGACCTTCAAAGGCCGTGCGAATTTGCAGGGCATAATTTACCAGACCAAACGCGCGCACGAGACTTTCGGGCACGTAGTTGTACCGGGAGCGGTTGTAATTTCCGATGACGCCAATTTGCCAGTCGCGGCTCAAATCATAAGTCAGATAAGCCTGCACGTCAGTAAAATTCGGCACGTATTCGCCTTCCACATCGAGGCTGCCAAGCAGAAGGCGGGTCGTTTTGTACCGCGCCCCCGCGAGGTAGCGAAAAGCCCGGTACGAATCTTTTTTCGATTTCACGCTACCCTCCACGTGGGCCGAAGCGCCAAGAAAACTCCCGCTCGCGCTTGCTCGCAGACTGTCGGGACGTTTGTACTTTACATCCAAAACCGACGAGAGTTTGTCGCCGTATTTCGACTGAAAACCGCCGCTGGAAAACGACAAATCCCGAATCAGGTCAATATTCGGAAAAGTCAAACCCTCCTGCTGTCCGGCGCGAATCAGTTGCGGGCGATAAATCTCGAAGTCGTTGACGTACACGAGGTTTTCGTCGTAGTTGCCGCCGCGCACCTGGTATTGCGAGCTTAATTCACCGCCCGTGCCCATGTTTGTTCCCAGCGCGATGTGTGGCAACACGCTCTCCAAATTGCCCGTCGAACTTGGCAGCAATTTCAGCGCTTCGATATTTTTTTCCCGCACCAAACCCGCGTCGTCGAGTCGCCGCTCGCTCACGACGACTTCCAGATTCGATTCCGTTGGCGCCAATTTTACATCGAGCGCGAAGCGTGCGCCGGGCGGCAAAGCCAGCACATCGGCATTGCTTTCTTTAAACGCCACGCGCCGAAAGCCGAGCGTAACACGTTCATTGGCAGGAACCTGGATAGCAAAATTGCCGCGTTCATCGGACGTGACCGCTGTTTTCCCGCCTTTCACGAACACGGTTACAAGTTCTACCGGCTGGTCGTTGGAGGCGTCGGTGATGCGGCCAAAAACGGTGGCGGTTTCCTGAGCGGAGAGGAAGCACGGAGCAATGAAAAAGAGGATTGGGGAAAAGAATTTTCGGATTTGCATGAAGTTTCTTTACGAGATTCAAAAAACTGCTACTTTTGTTCAATAAATCTGACGTGTACGTTAAACAAACAGAGATTCAACAGCGTTACGACAGATATTTTTTGTTTGTTTATAGTTCACGGGGTGTTCTGCGCAATGCAGAGCGCCCTTTTGTTTTTCGGAGCGGCGAAGGTAGGCGCGTTTGGAGGCTGTTCAGCTGTTTGTCTTGAGAAGCCGTCATTTTTCGGCAAAAATTTCCATTTTCGCGGACGGGTTTTCCGTATCCCGGATTTGTAAATCCGGGCACAACAAAAAAGTCCGCTTTGCCGATGTCAATAAAATTCCTGCTTCCGTTCCTGCTCCTTTTTGCCCGCCATGTTTCTTCCCAAAATGTGCCAGTTAATCCCGATTTACTCGGCAACTACTGGCCCGCCCGTTGGCTCGCTCACCCGACTGCTCCGGCCACGCAATACGGCGTTTTTCATTTCCGGAAAACATTCGATTTGACGGAAAAACCTGTTCGTTTCGTCGTCCACGTTTCCGGCGATCATCGTTATCAATTGTTTGTCAACGGAAAATCCGTCGGTCGCGGGCCGGCGCGGAGCGATATATGGCACTGGAATTTTGAGCGCTTCGACCTCGCGCCGTTTTTGCAAAAAGGCAAAAATGCGCTCGCGGCGGTTGTCTGGAACGGCGGAGAAAATGCGCCGTTTGCCCAAATGAGCTTTCAAACGGGTTTCATCCTGCAAGGCGACAGCCCATCGGAGGCGCTCGTGAACACCGACACGTCGTGGCGCGTGATGCAAAATCTGGCCTACGCACCCGAACCGCTCGACATGGCGAAAATGCGTACCTACATCGTCGTCGGTGACGGCGAGCGGGTGGATGCCTCGAAATATCCCTGGGGTTGGGAGCAACCAAACTTCGACGACAGCAAATGGCTGAAAGCGAAAACGTTGTGGTTTTCGGCCAAGCCGCGCGGCCTCGGCTCCGACGGCAACTGGATGCTTGTGCCGCGCGAAATTCCCCCGATGGAAGAACGCCCGGAGCGATTGGCAAAAGTTCGCCGAGCGCAGGGCGTGACGGCGACGGAGGCTTTTTTGCAAGGAAAACAGCCGCTCGTTATTCCGGCTAATTCAAAAGCAACTCTCTTGCTTGACCAGGGCCATTTGACCAATGCTTACCCGCATCTTGTTGTCAGTCAGGGAAAAAACGCCGTGGTGACACTGACTTACGCGGAGGCTTTGATGGATTCAAAAAGAGAAAAAGGCAACCGGAACGACATCGAAGGCAAAACGATTTTGGGAAAACAGGACGTGTTCATCGCCGATGGCGGCACGAACCGGCTGTTCGCCACGCTGGAATTTCGCACCTGGCGCTACGTTCAGTTGGACATTCAGACGCAGGGCGAACCGCTCCGCATCGAGGATTTTTCCGGCATTTTCACCGGCTACCCTTTCGAGCAAAAAGCCTCTTTTCGCAGTATTCCGAAGAAACCAAGCACTATCTGGGAAGTGGGCTGGCGCACTGCAAGACTCTGTGCCCAAGAGACTTATGTGGACTGCCCCTACTACGAGCAACTGCAATACACGAGCGACACCCGCATTCAGGCGCTCATCTCGCTTTATGTCAGCGGCGACGACCGGCTGATGCGCAAGGCGATTCGGGACTACGATAATTCGCGCATTTCCGACGGCCTCACGCAGAGCCGCTATCCCTGTCGCGACATGCAGATAATTCCCACATTTTCACTGTTTTGGGTGAGCATGGTGCACGACTATTGGATGCACCGCCGCGACGACGAATTTGTGAAATCGTTTCTTGGCGGCATTGACGACGTGATTCGCTGGCACGACGCGCGGCTGGAAGTGGAAACGATGATGAACGGCCCGCTCGAATGGTGGAATTTCGTGGATTGGGCTTGGCCCTGGAGCAACATCGAACGCATCGGCGGGGTGCCTGACGGAGCGCGGCGCGGCGGCTCGTCCATTCTGTCGCTGCAATACGCCTACACCTTGCGGCAGGCGGCGGAGTTGTTCGACTACTACGGGCGCAGCGACCGGGCGGCGTTTTGCTGGGACAGGGCGGAGTGCATTCAGACAAAAGTGAAAGGACTTTGTTGGGACGAAAAACGCCAACTGCTCGCCGATACGCCTGAAAAACAGGCTTTTAGTCAACACGCCAACATCTGGGCGGTGCTGACGGATGCCGTGCCGAAGGATGAACAGCCCGACTTGCTTCGCCGCATTATGACCGACACCAGCGTCCGGCAGGCGACTTATTATTTCAAATTTTACCTTTTTCAAGCCTTGAAAAAAACGGGCATGGGCAACCAGTTTCTCCGGCAACTCGGCCCTTGGTACGCGATGCTCGACAACGGCCTCACGACTTTTGCCGAAAGTCCCGAACCCGTGCGCTCCGACTGCCATGCCTGGAGCGCTTCGCCGGTGTACGAATTTCTCTCCACCGTTTGCGGCATCAACCCCGGTTCGCCGGGTTTTGCGACGGTGCGCATCGAGCCGTTTTTGGGCGATTTGGAATTTGTCGAAGGCAAAATGCCGCATCCAAGAGGAGAAATCAGTATTGTTCTCCATCGGTCAATAGATAAACTTTCAGCAGAAATCGAATTGCCGGAGGGTTTGAGCGGCACGTTTCACTGGAAAGGAAAAGAGGCGACGCTGAAAAGCGGAAAGCAGCGGGTAGAATTTTAATTTTTAACACATAGGGCTTTCACATAAAAAACATAGAAAAACTATGCGTGATATGTGAAAGCCCTATGTGTCCTATGTGGTTAAATCACCTCCGCCACGACGAAAATGCTGCCAATCACCACAATCAAATCCCCGGGCATGGCGGCGCGTTTGGCGGCTTTCAAGGCATTTTTCACGGACGAATAAGCCCGGCCTTCGAGGCCATGCGCAGCAGCTTTTGCTTTCAAAATTTCCGCTTCCAATCCACGAGGGATGTCGGCTTTGGCAAAAAAGTAGCGGGCATTTTTGGGAAAAAGACCGAGCATTTTGTCCACGTCTTTGTCGTTCACGAAGCCCGTCACGATATGCAGTGAGGAGTGGGTAGCGAGGAGCGAGGAGATTTTTTCAAATGCCAGTCGGATTCCCGCTTCGTTGTGGGCGCTGTCGCAGAGAATTGTCGGGGTTTCGCCGATAATCTGCCAGCGACCGATGAATCTCGTGAGCGAGCGCAGGTTTTTCAAACCCGTTTGCAAGGCGTGCAAATCGAGCATGGGCAATTCTTTGCTGACGACTTCCACTGCCTGCGTCGCCGTCGCCAGATTTTTTGCCTGATAGGGGCCGGCGGCGTCCACTTCGAGATTTTCGAGGAAAAGTTTTTTGTCTTTAAAAACGTCGTAAAAAGTGGAATGCAAGAGCGTTTGAGTACTCGAAGAATGGTTGCTGGGTGCTTCGGCTGCTCCTCCCCCCTTCCCCCCTCCAAAGGGGGACATTTGCTCCCCTCCGCTCCGCAAAATAGCACCCTCTTGGCTGACGAAGTCAGCCGAATGTCCCCCTTTGTAGGGGGGAAGGGGGGAGGACGTGTACGCTGCGTTTTTCTCCATTGCTTCAAAATGTTGGTCGGCGAACACGATTTCCGATTTCGTTTCAGCGGCTTTTTTCAAAAAAACAGGGGCAGATTCGGGATGCGTCTCGCCGATGACGACCGGAATGCCGGGTTTGATGATGCCCGCTTTTTCGAACGCGATTTCCGGCAAAGTGTCGCCGAGCATATTCTGGTGGTCGTAACTGATGTTGGTGATGACGCTCAAGAGCGGCGTGATGACGTTGGTGCTGTCGAGCCGCCCGCCGAGGCCAACTTCGACGATGGCGACGTCCACCCGTTCGCGGGCGAAATGGTCGAAGGCCATCGCGACGCAGAGTTCAAAAAATGAAGGCTGGATTTTTTCAATCGCCGCACGGTTTTTCTCCACAAAATCAACGACTTGCCGGCGCGGAATGTATTGGCCGTTCACCTTGATTCTTTCCCGGAAATCCTTGTAGTGCGGGCTGATGTAGAGGCCGGTTTTCAGCCCGGCGGCCTGACACACGGCTGCCAAAATGTGGCTTACCGAGCCTTTCCCGTTGGTGCCGCCGACGTGGATGCTCTTGAATTTCAGGTGCGGATTGCCCAAATGTTCGCACAAAGCGAGGGTATTGGTCAGGTCTTTTTTAAAAGCCGCCGCGCCGATGCGGTGATACATCGGCAGTTGGGCGTAGAGAAAATCGAGGGTTTCGCGATACGTCATGGCGGGACAAAAATGGGTATTTTTCTTTTGCCATTTTTGGACAAAAACGAGGAGGATGTCGCACATTTGCAACACCCTCCTTTTTGCCGGAAAACCTTTAATCTGCACACTATTTTCAAATGAAAATTCTCTTAGTTAGCGATAGTAAAATTCCGGTTAATACTTACGACGATGCGGAGCGTGTGCTTTGGTGGTTGGGCAAAGAGTTGGCAAAAATGGGGCATGAAGTGACTTTTTTAGCCAAAAAAGACTCGAAATGCCCGTTCGCTCCGGTATTGGCGTTGGATGAAAAAAGACCGCTCGACGAACAAATCCCGCCTGACACCGACTTGGTTCACTTTCACTGCGAGCCGAAGTCGCCCATTTCAAAACCTTACCTTATCACTTATCACGACAACGCGACGGAAACCCGAACCTTCGACCCGAACACGGTTTTTGTATCGGCCAAACACGCGCATTTACACGGGGGGGCGGCCTATGTACATCACGGCATTGACTTTTCGGAATATGGCGAGCCGGTGCTGGACAATCGCCGGATGTATTTTCATTTTCTCGGCAATGCGGCCTGGCGTGGCAAAAATGTGCGCGGGGCGATTGACATCGCTTCGCAGGCTGACGAGCGGTTGCACGTCATCGGCGGAACGCGTGTCAACTTCCGAAAAGGTCTGCGCATCACGCTCAGCCCCAGTGTCCGGTTTCACGGCGTGCTAAATCCCGAAGGCCGCAACGCCCTGGTGAACAGTTCCAAAGGTTTGATTTTTCCGGTCATTTGGCACGAGCCATTCGGGCTGGCGGCTGCTGAAAGTTTGTGGTTTGGCTGCCCGGTGTTCGGCACGCCTTACGGCGCTTTGCCGGAGTTGTTGGGCAAAAAAATTTACAACGGCAACGGCCGCAAACCGCACAGCGGCAACGGGACGGTGGAGGCTTTTTATTGTGACTTCGGCTGTTTGGCGGTGAAAAAATCGGAATTGCTGGAGGCCGTGAAACACGCCGACTCTTTCGACCGGGTGAAATGCCACGAGTATGCCCGCGAGCATTTTTCCGCGACGCGCATGGCCGGGGAATATCTTGTTTTGTATGAAAAAGTACTGAATGGCAAGCCTTTACATGCTGCGCCGCCTACCATGACCGAATCGCCGGGCGACAAGTTTTTGCCATTTGGGGAGTGAAATGGTTATTGAAGTCATTGGGAGCCATTTCAAAAAGCGGACTTTTTAAGTAAATTTGTAGCAAACAAACCCACCCCAAGTCTGTTTTAGGTCAAACAATTTGAACCTTTTCTCACTTCTTGATTATGTCCAATTGGTTGCTTTATACGCTCGTCACGCTCGCCGCTTACGTCGGTATGGAATTCATGGCCTGGTTCACGCACAAATATGTGATGCACGGTTTATTGTGGAAATGGCATGAAGATCACCACCAGCCGAAACATGAAAAAGAAGGTTTTTTTGAAAAAAACGACCGGTTTTTTCTCGTTTTTGCTATCCCCAGCATGATTTGTTACATGATTGGCGGCCTCACGCCTCATTTTTGGGTGCTTTTTATCGGGGTCGGTATTTCGCTCTATGGCCTCACTTATTTTCTGATTCACGACGTGTACATCCACCGTCGGTTCAGTTGGTTCAAGCAACTCGACAGCAAATATTCCCGTGCTATTCTGCGCGCACACGGCACGCACCACGCAAAACGCACCAAAGACGACACTGAGTCATTCGGCTTGCTCGTCGTGCATCCGAAGTTTTTCAAAAAACGCGCAAAAAAAGAGGATGAGCAGTTGTTAGGGAACAATGTCCAATGAGGATAATTTCGGGCTTACTCTTCCTTAAAAGGATGCCTCGGTTGCCACTCTTCTACCGGCTTCAGGTAATCGAGAATGGTGCCGGTGAAGCGGTTGGCGATGCTGTTTTGGTGGCGGAGGTAACAGTATAAATCATGTGCCAGCGCACCGACTGAACTCTTGATTTCCAGGGCAGTACGCGCAAAAACAATGTCGCGGCATTTGCAATCCAGCCCATATCGGATAATGTCGTAGAGGATATTCAGGTAAAGTTGGCGGTCGTGGTTGTGGGCTTTATCGTAGCCGAGAAAGTGGGCTTCCAGTTCGTCGCCGTTTTGAATAACGGTGTAAAAAGCCAGCATTTTTCCTTGCTCGTAATAGGCGAACATTTTGAAACATTCGGGCAAATCGCGTTTCAGTGCCAGCAGGTAGTGTTCGTTCAAGTCCACCATGTTGAACCCCGCGTTTTTCGCCACTTCCCGGTATAGTTCGTAAATGCGCGGCAGTTCGCGCTGGATTTCCACCAAAGTCAGTTCGCGTTTTTCCACGCCGCCGTCGAGTTTTTTAAAGGCGCGTTTGGCGCGCGTGCGATATTTGGTGGACATCGCGTTGAGGTAACCGTCGAAGTCGGGAAAATTGAGATGCAGCACCATATTCGGCTGGATGTCGAACTCGACGAAACCTTTTTTCACCAAATCCTGGCCTTGTTCGTGGTGTTCCGGCGCGATGTCTTTGACGAGAATGACGGGCATTTTTACGCCTTCGCGACCCATGATTTCCACCACGTCGTTCAGGGCTTTTTCCAGAATTTCGACTGCCGCGAGCGGCTTAATTTTTTGATAATCAAAATAATAGCCGTGTTCGCCGGTCAGGAGCATATTTCCGCAAATCAGGATGTCGCCGGCGGCTTTGCCCGCCACCCAGCGTTTGAACCACCTGGCCAAACCATTGAAAAAACAGGGGTCTTTCGACTGAACGTCGAGGTCGGAGATGTTGTCGTCGCCTTTGAAATATTTGATTTGACACAGTGCCACGCCGACGGGAGCATCGCCTTTGTAAAAAACGAGGTAGCCGAAACGCATGCCTTGCGGCGGGTTGGCTTCGAGGATGGAAAGGTATTTTCTCTGTAAAAAAATATCCTGCGCTGGAGCAGCAGCATCCCAATCTTGTCCGGCTGCTTCGACGGAGCGATAAAAACTGTACCGTAGGTTAGTGGCAGTAGCGGAAGTGGCAGTAGCAGTTTGCAAGGTAGCGATGGCGCACATGGCGTTGGACGGCGGAATGATTTGGTGCGGCAAAGAAAACGCCAACTCGCAGAAATGGTTGTTCGTTTTCGACGGGTTTAACAGGATTGGCGGGCGACATGACTGTTTCGCCGACCAGTAAATTTTGCACCTGACTTTCCGAAAGTTGCAAACTTTCGGAAAGTCAGGTGTGCATCAAATCTGCCATTTTTTTACTTCTTCCAATGCCGCTTTTTCGTCGCCCCAGCCCATGAGCGTCATCGTGCCGAGGCCATCATAATAGGTGAAAAACGTCTCGATGATGTGTCGTGCGGCGCTGTATTCGAGTTGAAATTCCTGCCAGTTGGTGGCGCGGATGATGCGTTTGGAAGCGTTGACAGGGATGGCAAGCACCTTGTTGTCCCACTCGCCGAGGTCTTTAAGGCGCAGCAAACCAATAGGTTGCACCTCGATGACGGTGCCGGTGGGCAGGTGTTCGGCCAGCACCAGCACGTCGAGCGGGTCGCCGTCGCCGCCGCGCGATTTTTCCATTTTGGTGGAAGGAACAAAGCCGTAATTGAGGGGATAGGACAAAAAATCCACGCGGCGCGTAACGCCTTCGCGCACATCGGGCTTGAACTCAAATCGTTGTTTGTCGTACTCGAATTTGGTGTTCGTGCCGGCAGGAATTTCGATAACGGCGTTCAGGTGGCCGTTTTCGGAAAAAGAAGGGAGGGCGAGGTGGTTCATAGACTGGTTGTTGGTTGTTGGTTCTTAGTTGTTGGTTTGAAAATGTCTTGGCGCGAACATTTGTTCACGTTAGCGCAAAAATCTGGCTGGCTGTTCGGAATTTGAATTTTATTTGCCTGTCTAAAACCCGTCTGATGTATTCACTCGTACATCAGGCAGGTTGTTTTTTCTGAAAATTCAAACACACTCAACTTTCGATTTTATCATGTCAAAAAAACACTACTTTGACCCGGAAGACCTCAAAAAATTCGGCAACATCGGCGAATGGCAAAAACCAATGGCCGACAAATTTTTCAGTTGGTATGGCGAGGTTTTTAAAGAAGGCGCCCTCACCGAACGGGAAAAATCGCTCATCGCACTGGCTGTGGCCCATACCGTTCAATGCCCTTACTGCATTGACGCTTACACGACCGACTGCTTCGCTAAAGGCGCCGACGAGGAGCAAATGATGGAGGCCGTGCATGTCGCTGCTGCTATCCGCGCCGGTTCGAGCCTCGTGTATTCGACCCAAATGATGAACCACGCGAAAGAAATGACCATGTAAAACCAATGAGTGAATGAGCGATTGGGCGAATGAGTGATTTGTAAAACTCATCTTCGCAAAACAAGGATTCGCGCTCATTTACTCATTCACCCAATCACTCATTCATGTCCGTCCATCAAAGAACAAAATCCCTCGCTTCGCGGCACAGCGATTTGTCCGACACGTTTTTTCAACTGAAAGTCCTGAACGGCAAGGAGGCTACGGATGTACGATTCCCGCTTTTCTCCGAAACGATTAAGCAGGCAGGCTTTTCCGACGGGCGGCTGCAACCGACGCGTATCGAAATTTTTCAGGTGAATGTGGGCAAACTTTGTAACCAAAGTTGCGCCCACTGCCACGTGGATGCCGGCCCCGACCGCAAAGAAGAGAACATGAGCCGCGAGAATTTTGAGCGTTGTCTCGACATCCTTGCCCGCTACGACATCCCGACGGTGGACATCACGGGCGGCGCGCCGGAGTTGAACCCGCATTTTCGCTGGTTCGTGGAAGAATGTCGAAAATTGGGCAAACACGTCATGGACCGCTGTAACCTAACGATCATTGTTTCCAATAAAAAATACCACGACCTGCCGGCGTTTTTCGCTGAAAACAAAGTCGAAGTCGTGTCGTCGCTGCCGCACTATTCGGCTTTGCGTACCGACTCGCAGCGCGGCGACGGCGTTTTTGAAGATTCCGTCAAAGCCTTGCAAATGCTCAATGCCGTCGGCTACGGGAAAGAAGGCACGGGTTTGAAAATCAATTTGGTGTACAACCCGACGGGGACTTTTTTGCCGGGAAATCAAGCGGCTTTGGAAGCGGAATTCAAACGCCAACTGAAGCGCAAACACGACGTGGATTTCAACAACCTCTACGCCATCACGAATATGCCCATCAGCCGTTTTCTCGAATATTTGCTGGAAACGGGCAACTACGAAACCTACATGCAAACCCTGCTCGATGCGTTCAATCCATCCGCCGTCGCAGGTGTAATGTGCCGCAATACGATTTCCGTCAGTTGGGACGGCTACCTCTACGATTGCGATTTCAATCAAATGCTCGACCTGAAAGTGGCCGGGAAAAATCACCTCCGTGATTTTGATTTGGCCGAATTGGAAAGTCGCGACATCGTGTTGAATCAGCATTGCTACGGCTGCACAGCGGGCGCCGGGTCGAGTTGCGGGGGGCAAGTGGCGTGAGACGGAAATTAAAAACTGGAAATTAGAAATTGGGTGGGTTGGGAGATATTTGCCGCATGAATTTATTCGAGGCTCCTTTGCGACGCTCTTCCCGAGGCGAATTTTACCGCGTGGCTGCGTTCATCGGCCTGTCCGTTTTCCTGGTGCTGGCGGTTTTTCAGCCCTTCGGCACCTATAATTTTCGGCACAACTGGAAATATCTCCTGCTGGCGGGCTACGGCGTGGTAATTACGCTCTCGACGATGGCGGCGTGGGAGCTTGTGAACTGGCTTTTTCTCCGTCAATCGCAGAACCTTCAATGGACGCTCCGACGCGAGTTTGGCCTGATTGCATTCGTCTTTTTCGTCTCTGCGTCTGCGACTTTTTTCTACCAGCACGTCGTGTTGGGCGGAAGCATTTCGCTGATTGGCTATCTTTTGTTCATGGCCATCGCGGCGGCTACGAGTGTCTTTCCGCTCGCTATTTTACTGACCATGCGTGCGTTGCAGGCAAAAAACAATTTGGAAAAAACAACCTGGCTGGCGCAAAACGCAAAGTCCGACGCGCCCGCCACGCTCACCCTGCGCGGCGAAAACAAGCACGAGACGCTCACCTTTTTGAAACACGAACTCCTTTTCATTCGCAGCGCCGACAATTATGTGGAAATTTTTCTTCTGAAAAACCAGGCCGTACAACGCCTCATGCTCCGTATCGCGCTCAGTCGTTTGCCCGCCCAGTTGGACGCCGACTTTTTGCAAACGCACCGCTCTTACATCGTCAATTTGAACCAGCCCTTGCGACTCGAAGGCAAATCGCCGAATTACCAACTGGCATTTGAAAACCTGCCCGGCGCCGAACCGGTACCCGTCTCAAAAACCTACCTCCCCGAAGTGCGGGCCGCGCTGGCAAAAAAACCGGTGTAGCGATACGGTTTGTCAGAACACCGACACCACCGAATTACACCGACACCGCCGAAATCTCATTTTTAATTACCCATTACAAAAATCTTTTTCGGTGATATCGGCGTGTTTCGGTGGTTGCTGTGTTCATTTTTACCCCAAAATCTGAAATTTCGCCACAGCAGCGCCGCCATTTGCCCCAAAAACCGGAAGCGCATCCCTTCTGTTTGCAGCGTGTTTTTCAACGCCCGCACCTTTGGGACATGAAAAACGCAACGATAAAAACACTCGCTTTCTGCGGCATTTTGCTTTGCTGCCAATTTTCCCTCCACAGCCAAACCACCCTGCGCGGTCGTTTGCTCGACGCCGAAACCCGCGAACCCATTGGCTACGTCAGCGTCGGCATTCCGGGCAGCAGCACGGGCACAGTGGCTGCTCCCGACGGCTTCTTCGAACTCGTCGTTCCTGCCGACGCGCAGAATTCGGTGGCGTTTTCCTGTATTGGTTATGCCCGGCGTACTGCCGCGTTGGGCGAACTGATGGCGGCGAACGGTGGCGATGTTTTCCTTCATCCCGCGCCGATGTTGTTGCAGGAGGTCGTCGTCAGCCCTGCGCGCGAGGCGAAAACAGAAGTGTTGGGTATGGAAAAAACCAACACCGCGATGGCTGTCAATTTTGCCATCAATGACCGCATCAATCAAAATCTCGGCTCTGAAATCGGTCGGCGATTCAAAATCAAAAAGGCCGCGCAGTTGGAAAAATTCCAGTTTTTCGTGACGAGCAACTTCGACACCGTGCAATTTCGCATCAATGTTTATTCTTTGAAAAAAGGCGAAATCGGTGACAATTTGCTGAAAGACAATATCATCGTAACATTGGTGGGTAAAAAGAAAGGCTGGGTGGAAGTGGATTTGCTGCCCTACGACGTGCGCGTTGACCAATCGGTCGTCGTATCCGCCGAATGGGTCAATGCCAGCAAACGGGGCAATTACCTTGCGCTGCCCATCGGGATGCCGCGCCCCGGCAACAAACATTTTTACAAATTCGGCAGTCAAAACCGCTGGAAAATCTTCAACATGATGTCGGCGGCAATGCTGCTCCAAATTCGGCAATAATGAAAAAAACGCTTTGGGTTTTGTTCGGTTTTTTGTCCGTGTCCATCGGTTTGTACCCGGTCATCTACTTTGTGCAAGACCGGAAATTTGGCCTGCTCGCCACAAAAAGTGACGCGCTGCTCAGCGACGTGTTTTGGAATGCCGGCTTTTACACCCACATCATTTTTGGCGGGCTGGCCTTGCTCATCGGCTGGACGCAATTCAGTCCCCGATTGCGGCGTACCCGTCTTTCCCTGCATCGCAATTTGGGAAAAATCTACTTCGTGTCAGCGCTGCTGAGCGGACTGGCTGGTATCGGCATTGGTACGCAGGCCACCAGCGGCTGGGTGGCAGCGCTGGGTTTTATGTCGCTTGGGGTTGTTTGGGTGTACACGACTTTCGCGGCCTATCGCCACATCCGAGCCGGGCGGATGATGGCGCATCAAAAAATGATGGCGTACAGTTACGCCGCCTGCTTCGGCGCTGCGACGCTGCGGCTTTGGTTGCCGCTGCTTACCAACCTGTCGGGCAATTTTATCGTGGCTTACCAAGTCGTGGCGTGGCTATGCTGGGTGCCGAATTTGGGCGTGGCATGGTGGCTCAATCGCCGAACATAAAACGAAGATTGTCAGGCGTTTTTCAAATTTATTCGCCTTTTACAATTCGCAACGCGCCGCTTTTCCCATCTTTTTTCGACTGAAAAAACAGGCTGTAAACGCCCGGCGGCAACTCGCTCAAATCGAGCATCGCCGAATCCTGCAACTCCAATTCAATTTGCCGAACCAACCTTCCGTCTGTGCCAAAAACGGAGACACGCCACACGCCGTTGGCTTCCGGCAAAAGTGTTTTGACCTGAATTTGCCCGTCCGAAATGGTCGGAAAAACAAGTAGCGAAATCGCTTCCACCGACTGCACACCGGGAATTTCTTCCACTGGAACCGGGATGCCGGGCGTGACAGATGCAACTTCGCACACAGGAGCGGGCGGCAGGTTGGGGACGTTGTTCGGGCACATAGGAAGTGGCGTGGCCCGTGTCACAACGCTTTGTTTTTCAATGCTTTGTTCACACAAAACAGTTTTGACGACAAAAGCAGGAACCTGCTCGGCAATGGAATCGAACCACGGCGACTCGCCAATGTCGTGGCCGAAACCCTCGCCCGTGAGCAGGTAAAAATTGCCGCCGAGTTCCTCCACGCGGCTGGCGATTTCGCAGCCGCCATAGACGATGGCGCTGTACGTTTGGCAACACGGCACCGCCACGCTTTCGCCGTAATGCACCACCCCGTCGTTCGTGCCATGCACGATGCCGACGGCGATTTTTTCACCGATAACTTCCGCTTGCTCCATCCAGTCGAGGTTAAAAACCGCGCCCGACATCGGGATGCAGGCTCGAATGCCGTCCACCGGGTCGAGGGTTTCGGCCATGTAATCAGGCCAGGTGCCTGCCGTCGGCAACACGGTTTGGATTTCCGTTTGGTCCAAAAACGCGACATTCAAAGCCGTGAAAGCGCCTGCACTGTGTCCCGCTACGGCGATTTTTTCAGGGTCAATATGGTAGTCGTCGGCGCGTTCTTGCAGCCATCGGATGCCGTCGTTCACATCCACTGCGGCGACGTAGGCACTGGGCATGAAAGAGTTGGTCCAACTCACGTTGCAGGGGTTATTGGTCAATTTCGCTATTTCGCAGTCGCCGCGCCGACAAAGCCGGTAGCCAACAGTAGCCGCGATAAAGCCCTTTTGTGCCAACGATTTAGCAAAGCCGTCAAAATCGAGATAATTGCCCCAAATGAAATACCCGCCATGCACGAGCACGATGAGCGGACGTTTTTCTCCGGCAGGCAAATCGGTCGGGAAATAGACGCGCAGCCTTACAGGGTTCGTAATCGGAAGGTTTAACTCATCAATCTGCGCAGCCGTTTTGTACACCTCATCATCGTAGTCCACCGGGTGAGCGGGTTCGGTGAAAATGACCTTGTCGCCGTCGCAGTAGCCTTGAGCGGAAAGGAAAATGGGGAAAAGGAAAAAAGAAAAAAGGAGTGGTGGCAAGACGGTTATTCGCATGGAATCGAATTTTTAGGCACGGAAAATATCGCCAAAGATGAAAATCCTGTTCGTCTGCTTGTGCTCTGGAAAGTCGTGAAAATGCAAAAATCCCGGTTCTCCCTGTTTTCCGGGATGATTTTCCACCTTTTCAGTCGAAACCTGCGCCGTCGTTTCGCAACAATTTTCTGAAATTTGCGTCCCCTTGCTTCGTTGTTCGTTATTGGTTGATAGTTGTTCGTTCGTAGAGTGTACCTCGTAGAGTGGACAGGTCCGCCTTCGGCGGATGACAAAAAAATGTTGAACGAACAACGAACAACGGTCAACGAACAACGATTTCTCCATGCTCGACCTCTCGTTTCAATACCCCGCCTGGTTTCTGATTTTTTGTGCGCTACTGGGCTTAGGATACGCTTTGCTGCTTTATTACCGCGACACGACATTCCGCGAACAAGCGCCCCAACTCCACAAGTGGTTGGGCGTAATGCGTTGGCTAACAGTGACTATTCTGAGTGCTTTGCTGCTTTCTCCCCTGTTGAAAAGTCTTTTAACCGAGACGAAAAAACCAGTCGTCGTGTTAGCGCAAGACCAGTCGGAGAGCGCCGCCGCCGACTTGCAAGGCGAGGCGCTGGAGCAGTACAAACAAAATTGGACAGGCCTGCGCGACGCACTTTCAGAGGAATACGAAGTCCACGAACTGGCTTTCGGCGACCAGGTGCGCGAGGGTGTGAACTTTGAATTTACCGACAAAGTCACCAATCTCTCCGAACTCCTGCGCGGCATTTACGACCTCTATGGCGGGCAAAATCTCGGCGCAGTCGTGCTGGCTTCCGACGGCATTTACAACGAAGGCAGCAATCCCGCTTATTCGGATGCGCAACTCGCCGCGCCGATTTACACGGTGGCCTTGGGCGACACGACGCCGAAAAAGGATTTGCTTGTAAAAAGGGTTTTTCACAACAAAATCGCCTATTTGGGCGATAAATTCAGCCTGCAAGTGGACGTAGCGGCGACGAATTGCGCGGGTCAACAAACGGTTTTGAACGTTAGCAAAGTGGAGGGTGAACAAGTAAAAACCTTGCAAACGATTCCCCTTTCCGTCGCGGGCAACGATTTTTTTACCACAAAAGAAATTCAAATCGAAGCCGACCAGCCGGGCGTGGCGCAATACCGCATCAGCGTAGCCACGCTGCCGGGCGAAGCCAGCACGGCCAACAACCGCAAGGATATTTTCATTGACGTGCTCGATGCCCGCCAGAAAATCCTCCTGCTGGCAAACAGCCCGCATCCCGACCTCTCGGCGATTCGGCAGACTTTGGAAATTAACAAAAACTATCAAGTCAGCGTCGCCTACATCAGTGAGCCGGGGCTGGATGTGGGGAAATACGACTTCGTTGTGCTGCACAATTTGCCCTCGCAGAACAATGACATTTCCGGCCTCCTGAATTCGATGAACGACAAGCGCATTCCGCGCCTTTTTATCGCCGGGATGCAGACGAATTACACTTCGCTTGGGAAAGCGCAAGGTCTCGTGAGCATCCAGAGCGACGGGCGGCAAAGTGACGACGTGCAGGGAAAAGTGGCGAGCCAGTTTTCGTCTTTCACCCTGGATAGCAAGATGTTAGAAGAATTGCCGAAGTTTAATCCGCTGACTTCAGCGTTCGGAACGTTTGAGGCGACGCCGCAGGCGCAGGTGCTTTTGTGGAAGCGCATCGGGCGGATTGACACGAAACAACCTTTGCTCGCCTTCGGCGAAACGAACGGCGTGAAGACGGGGGTTTTCCTCGGCGAAGGGCTGTGGCGCTGGCGTTTGTTCGACTTTTTGCAACACCAGAATCACGAGATTTTTGACGAATTGGTGGGAAAATCTGTGCAGTATTTGTCGCAAAAAGAAGACAAACGCAAATTTCGCATCAACCTCGACAAAAGCATTTTTAACGAAAACGAAGCTGTCACTTTCGGCGCCGAACTTTACAACGACAATTACGAACTCGTGAACGACCCCGACGTGTCCATGAGCGTCCGCAACAGCGGCGGTAAGGAGTACACCTTCACGTTCAACAAGTTGGGCAAAGCCTACTCGCTCAACGCGGGCATTCTGCCGGTGGGGAATTACACTTTCAAAGCGACGACGAATTTCAACGGGCAAAACCTGACTTACGAAGGAAAATTCAGCGTGCGCCCCATCGAACTCGAACTTTTTGAAACGACGGCCAACCACTCAGTGCTGCGGCAATTGAGTGCGAAATATGGCGGCGAGACGGTGTTTCCCGCTCAACTTGCGAGCATTGCGGAAAAAATCAAAACCAACCAGACGGTGAAACCCGTCATTTATCAAACCACGAAAACCAACCCGCTCATCAACCTGAAATGGATTTTCGCGCTGCTGGCGCTGCTGCTGGCGGCGGAGTGGTTTTTGAGAAGGTATTTTGGGGCGTATTGAGCGGTTTGTGCCACTTTTTTTGAATTTCTTGCCACAGATTCGCACGGATTTTTTCAGAAAAAGTATTCGTGAAAATCTGTGCGAATCTGTGGCGAAAAAAACCTGACTCGTGGCAACCAAACCCTTTTCAACCTGTTTTCCCTTTAAAATTCCCTCCAAAAACCTATTTTTTTACCTTTACGCCCGAACAAGGCCCTGACCCACCAACGTTCTCTATTGTATGGACCAGTTAAAAGAACAATTCTACAAAAAAGCACAGGCGCTTGCCGTCGAAGTCAAGGAAATTCTGAAGGAACACGGCGACAAAAAAGTGGACGATGTGCTGCTCGAACAGGTGTACGGCGGGATGCGCGACATCACCTGCATGATTTGGGAACCCTCCCTGCTCGACGCCGAAGAAGGCATTCGTTTTCGCGGCTATTCTATCCCCGAATTGCGCGGAAAACTTCCTCGCTCCGCCTCTGGCGGAAAAGAACCGCTTCCCGAAGGCCTTTTTTGGCTGATGCTCGTCGGTGAAATTCCCACCAAAGACCAGGTGAAATGGCTCACTGAAAACTGGGTACGCCGCGCCAACGTGCCTGACCACGTCTTCAAAGCCATCGAAGCCTTGCCAGTGGACGCGCATCCGATGACGCAGTTTTCTGTCGGCATCATGGCCATGCAAAACACGAGCGTGTTCGCCCAGCGCTACAACACGGGCATGAATAAATCCGAGTATTGGGATGCGACCTACGAAGATACGATGAACCTCATCGCCCGCCTTCCACGCGTAGCGGCCTACATTTTCCGCCGGGTGTACCACAAAGGCGAACATATCCTCCCCGATATTTCGCTCGACTGGGGTGGTAATTTTACCCACATGCTCGGCTTCGAGGACGAAGGCTTCAAAGAGTATATGCGCCTTTTCCTTACCATCCATGCTGACCATGAAGGCGGTAACGGCTCGGCGCACACGATGCACCTCGTCAGTTCGATGTTGAGCGATCCTTATTTGGCGCTGAGCGCTTCCATGAATGCGCTTGCAGGCCCGCTGCACGGCCTTGCCAACCAGGAAGTTATCCGCTGGATTCAAAAAATGGTGGATACGCTCGGAACCACCAAACCGAGCCGCGAGCAAATCGCTGAATACGTGAAAAGTACGCTCGCTGGCGGTCGCGTCGTGCCGGGCTACGGCCATGCTGTGTTGCGCAAACCAGACCCGCGCTTCATGGCGCAACGCCAATTCTGCGAAGACAACATCCCCGACAGCGACCTCGTCAAAATTGTCTGGAAAATTTTCGACGTGGTGCCGCCCATCCTCACCAGTCTCGGCAAAGTGAAAAATCCCTGGCCGAACGTGGACGCGCACTCCGGCGCGGTGTTGATTCACTACGGCCTCACGCAGTACAATTTCTACACCGTCCTCTTCGGCGTAAGTCGTGCACTTGGCGTTTTGGCCGCTCAATGCTGGGCGCGCTCGCTCGGTCTGCCGCTCGAAAGACCCAAATCCGTCACGACTGACTGGGTCAAAAATTACCTCGCAAAAGAGTACAATGTCGTGGCAAGCAATTGATTTTTGATTGAAATGATATAAAAAACGGGGCGGCGTCAGAATTGACGCCGCCCCGTTCGTTTTTTCCCGAAACAATTTTCAGGTCATTTCATCTTCTTCAATTCGCGCTGGAACACTTCTTCCAACTGTTCGGCATGAAGGTTTTTGGCGACAATGGTGCGGTCTTTATTCAGGACGTACAACTCCGGCGTGATGTCCACAAAGTATTTGGCGTAAATGGCGCGATTGGTCGGGTCGAACACAACGGGGAAATCGAAGCCGCTTTTTTGCACGAAAGGCTTCAATTCTTCCGCCGTAGTGCTCACGCCGATGCCGAAAAATTCCACGCCGCGACTTTTCCAGTTGCGGGCAATTTCACGAAGTTGCGGCGCCGCTTTCTGGCAATGTTCGCAGTCGGGGCTGAACATGAAAACCACTACGATGGGGGCTTTTATTTCGTAAATACTTTTTTCCTGGCCTGTGATGATGTCTTTGGCGCGCACGTCGGGGCCTTTTTTCCAGAGCAGACTGGCTTCCATTTCCCAGGCGTGTTTTTGCAATTTTTCCAGATTTTCAGGTTTGTCCCAGTACGCCAGTTCGGGGGTGAAATAATTTTTCACGATGTGCACATACACCGCTTCACCGTCCATCACGGTCGTTTTGGTGTTTTCGTATTGCAGGGCAATCCAGTTGGCAAAAAATTGAAAATAAGGCTTGTGCGGAAGCACGCGGCGGATGAGCGCGTCGGCGACGGGGATAATGGAATCGCGGTTTTGAGGCGTCATTTCCTTGATGTAGCGCCGCAGTTTGTTGCCGATGACGGGCGTGTAGAGCAGGCGCGTGTCCGAAAAATCCACGTTGTCCCAGAAATGACTGCGATAGTGCAGGATTTGGCGAAGCGTGTCGAGGTCGCCGTTGGGTTTGCGCGGGTAAGTCAGGTCGGGGTTTTGGCCTGCCATTTTGAATTTGGTAAAAAACGCGTCGGGGTATTTCGTGTAAATTTCTTCAAGGTGTTTTTTGCGCTCGTCCAAAATCTGCGTCTGGCGCGCTTTCGCTTTTTGGTGTTCGGGCGACGATTCGGGATTGGCGCGCATCGTCTCGGCTACTTTTTGAAGTTCGGGATCTTGTTTGGCCTGAAAACGGTAGTTATCGTAAAACAAAGCCGTGTTCACGGAGCCGATTACCTGCATCGTGCCGCCGATGTCGCCGGCATTGGCGCGCATGGTGAAACGCTGATCCTGGTCAATCAGAATGGAAAAATTCTTGTTGCCGCCCGGCAGCAAGAAGGTGTAAAAACCCGGCGACAGGAGGTTTTTGCGACGAATCTCGAAGCGTCCGGTCGCATCCACCACCGCCGAATCCGCGATATAATTCCGGTCGCCGAAAACGCCGATCATGCGTGTTTTTCCGGCCGGTATGCCTTCGATTTGAACTTCAATGAGCGTGCTGTCCATCGTTTGCGCCTGTAGCGCAACAGTTGTGATAAGCAGTGCGAAAAAGGTAAGTTTCAAATGCCTCATCATTTTTAAAAATGGTTTTAAATGCCGCTTGGTTCTTGTTTTGCCACAGATTTCACAAATTGGTACAGAAAAATTTTCCTCGTCCTTTTTGTAAAACTTGTGGAACATCTGTCAAAAGCGGGCAGCAAAAATAGGGCAAGACCGGCGAGGCAAAAGAACGTTAGCGATTTGTTGACAAGCCGTCAAAGAAAATCCACATCCACCGCGTAGGGGTACGTCATCAGGTATTCCAGCGCTTTTTCAATCGGAAAGCCTTCAAAAACAACGGAATAAAGCATATCCGTGATGGGTACGTGCAGTTTGTATTGATGGGCGAGTTGGTGAGCGATGCGGAGTGTGCGGACGCCTTCGGCCAGTTCGGGCATCGTTTCGCGGATTTGGGTAGCGGTCTCGCCTTTGGCTAAGCGCGTACCGAAGGTGTAGTTGCGGCTGTTCATGCTCGTAGCCGTCGCCACGAGGTCGCCGATGCCTGCCACGCCGATAAAAGCCTGGCTCGACGCGCCGAGTGATTTTCCAAAATAAACCATTTCAGCGAGGCCGCGCGCGATGAGCAAGCCTTGAATATTTCGACCCAAACCGAGTCCGCCGAGAATACCGGAACCCAACGCGATGATATTTTTCAAAGCGCCGGCCAATTCCGCACCGAGCATATCGTAAGAGCCGAACACGTGGAATCGCTGACTGTTGAGCGCGGCTTGTCCGGCCTGAATAACTTCGCGAAAACGGCTTCCCACCAGGGTTGCGGTTGGTTGGCCTTCCATGATTTCGGCGGCGAGATTGGGCCCTGAAAGGCATCCGACGCGCACGACGCTGCTTTCTTCCAGCACCACTTCGCTCATGGTGCGCACATTGGCGCGGGTGAGCACGAGGCCGGGGCGCTCGAGTTCGTCTTCTTCCAAATCTTTCAGGTCAAAACCTTTCGTGCCGTGAATGATGATGTGGTGCGGGCGTAAATAAGGCGCAATCGCCTGCATCACCCGCCTGAAACTGGACGACGGAATGATGGGCATGATGAGTGTGCAGCGTTGCGCCAGTTCCTCAAGATTGCTGGTAGCGTTCACACGCGAGGCGATTTGCACACCCAAATGCGTGCGGGTTCGGTTGATCTCCTCGACCGTTTCCTGCTTGCGGCTGAACAGCAATACGTCGGCATTGTAAGCCAGCAAGTTAGCGACCGCAGTGCCAAAACTACCCGCGCCAATTACACCGACCGGATTAAATGGAGACATTTGAATTGAATGATGAATGTTAGATAATACAGGTTAAATTGAGAAACTTCTGGAGATTCCTAATTACGCCGTTTACTTGATTCCGTCTGCCGTGATGGTTTTTGTCCAGATTTCTTTGCCGTCGGCGTCGTAGTTTTTGATTTCCAACTGGCGTTGGGTGCGTGGGCCGCTGAAGCGGAGCACGGAGAAATTGTGTTTGTTAGTCCTCGTGCCCTCCACATGCCAGGCATTTTTTTCAGCATTAGGGTTGACCCCCGAAGTGAGCGGCGAGGTGGTGAGGTCGTACACCCAGTTGCCTCTGCCGTTTTTCATAGCGCTCAATTCGGTGAAATGTTTGTCGCCAGTAAGAAAAATAACTCCCTTGATGTTTTCTCTTTCAATGAATTGCAGAATTGTGTCGCGTTCGGCGGGAAAAAAATGGAAGGCCGTCTCGTGGTCCGGGCTGGTCGTAACTACCTGCCCGCCAATGGCTACGACTTTGAAAGGCGCATAACTTTTAGCCAGCGCCGCAAGAAACCAGTCTAATTGCTCTTTGCCCAGTAGTGTTCGTTCGGGACAAGTTTTGCAATAATTCGGTGTGCGGAAATAGCGGTTGTCCAGAAGAAAAAAGTCCACGTCGTTATACTGAAATTGGGTCGTGCAGCCTTTTTGCCCGTTCACGCCGAACGTCGGATTGCCCCAGAAATCACGAAATACCTCCCAGGCCATTTCCTTGTGTACCCAGGTGCCGTCCGAATCGTTCGGGCCGAAGTCGTGGTCGTCCCAAATGGCATAATGCGCGGTGGAAGCCAGCAGGGGCTGGAGTTCGGGCGTGGCACGGTCGTGTGTATTGCGATGCACCATGCCCGTGCGCGTGTTCCAGTCCGGCTCACGATAATAGGTATTGTCGCCAAGCCAGAGCATCACGTCAGGCTTTTGCTGGTAAATGCTGTTAAATATCTGATAATTAGAGCCGTACGGTTTTCCAGGGCGGTCGAAATCCGTCTCGTTGATGTAGGCGCAACTGCCGGTCGCCACCGAAAAAGCAGGCGGGTCGGTGCGCCACTGCCAAAGCGTTTGGGTTTTGAAAGTGGTGGGGTAGGGCAGTTTGACTTCTTCGCCGGCTATTAAAACCGTGTACGCATACGTTTTTCCTGGCAGCACTTTGTCCGCGATACACTTGGCGACAAAGGCGGGGGCTTCCGTCAGTACCTTGTTTGTTCTGTACAATTCGCCGGGTTTTTCCATATCCCGATAGACTACCTCCACTGTGGCGCGGCCTTTCGTCTGGACCCATATCAGGGCTTCGCGCATATCCACGTAGCCGAGCATCGGGCCGTTTTGCAAGCCCTTGCGGCCAGCCAAATTGGGGCCGCCCTGATTCGGCATATAGCCTGGCGACACGCAGGCGAACGAAAATAAAATAACGAGCAGCGGGAGGATTTGTAAAAATCTGCTTTTCATCAGTTTTCAAAAAAATTGTGTCCGGCGAAGGTACGCCAAAGCCTCGTTTAAACCCCCGTTTAACAAAAAAGTCAAATTGCCACCCAACCTTTTGGTTTGGTATCTCGTGAGTAGTAATGAAATAAAATTTTCTTAAAACCTTGTTTTATCCAAAATAAAATCTTTACTTTGAACCGAAAAATTAATAAAAGGAGGTTTACCATGACAACACGAATCGCTTCTCTCGCAATAATCCTCCTCGCTCTCCCTCTCACTGTGGCTGCTCAATCAGCAGAAAAAACGTTTTCCAAAGCTTTTAACACCGATGGCAAAGGCACTATTATTCTTGATTTGCCCGGCGCCATTGACCTGAAAATCTGGGACACTCCCACTATTCGAATCAGCATTACGGTGAGTACTCCCTCGGGCAACGATGCCATGCTGGGTGAATTGGCGAGAGTAGGACGCTACAACCTGGCCTCAAAATCAGAAGGCGACAATCTGACGATTTCGGCGCCCAACATGCAAAAACAAATCAAGGTGAAAGGCGAAGAATTGCGCGAAACGCTCACTTTCGTCGTGTTTGTGCCGCGCGATTTGAAGATTGAGATGCCCAACGCCGAGACGTACGCCGCCAAAAGATAAGAAGTAGAAGTAGTTTTTTCAACACTGGCGAAGGTACGTGACAGCGTACCGCCGACAAACAATTCAACTGCCCGGACTGCGTTTTCGCGTTCGGGCAATTTTTTTTGAATCAATAAACCTTTCTTATGCGGTTCATTTATTTTTTCTTACTTGTTATACTTGCTGCAAGTTGCCAAAAACATAACCGGACGACGGCGATTCCGGCCCGTTCGGATGCTGTCGCGCGCTTTGAAAAAGGTCGGTTTGTTTTGCTCAAAACCAAACGGGAACTCACACAGCGTGCCCTTGAACTCACTGAATCAGTGCTGGATATTGATCGCCACGAGGTTGTTTTTTCTGCTGAAAGTGGGCGTTATTACTTGCGGTCTGTCGGCTATGATGTTGAAAAAGAAGAGTTTTTGTCGTTGGGTTTTTTGCTTAAAGAAGTGGAGGACGGATTGCTTGTTTTCGATCCGGCTTATCAGGATTGCTTTCATTTTTGTGTAGCAGTGTCGCCGTGCTTCGAGTGTGACATTATCATCTTCGAGCCTTGCAGACAAGCATCTGCCAGATGTAGCACTGCCGAGACCGGAGGCCATGCCAATGTTGGCGTGACTTTCAAAAACATCCCGGATTGAGTTGCCAAAAATCGCTGTTTGCACGACCTTTGCTAAAAAAACACAATGTTCCGACTGCTTGTCTTTCTTCTGAGTTTTTGCACGTTTGCCATTTCGGCAAAAGCCCAAATGTCGCGCACGATTTACCAGGTTTTCGAGGTAGATTCTGTTAAAACGGTGAATCTCGACATCGCCGACGTGTACGATATTTACTCTTGGGCCGGCAGTACGATTCTCATCGAGACCAACGTGCAACTGTCGCACGGCTCGCCGGAAATCCTTGATTACCTTATCAAAGAAGGTCGCTACGACGTGGACATGGACACCACGGCCATGCCGACGGTGCGGATTTTTACCAAAATGCCCGACCGCAAGAAGAAACGTGTAAAAACGCCCGACGGCGAAATCACCGAACTGCCGGAAGCGAAGATTTTCGTGCCCGATACTTTCACCTGGACGAACGACAAAAAGGTGATGACACGAAAACCCAACTGAACCGATTCATGCGTTTTTGGCCTGTTTTCTCCTTTTTATGCTTTCTTTTTTCCTGTCAAACAGAGAAAAATGCCCAAGCCATTCTCCACACAACACTGGGCGATATCCGGTTGCGACTCTTCGATTCCACGCCTCGCCACCGCGATAATTTCATTTTTTTAACCGAAAACAACTCCAGCGACACCTTGCTTTTTTATCGCATCGAACGCGATTTTGCTATCCAATTTGGCCCGGAACCCGACGAATTGACGCACGATTTTGTCCTGGAACCTGAAATCGAAAAGCCATTATTGACCGGCTCGCTGGTTGCCGCCAAAGCAGACTCCCTGCCACTTTCGGACGGCACAGATTTTTTCATCATATTGGGCCGCCCACAAACGGACGCTTCACTCGACGAGGTGGAGCAAAAAACTTCCATTCGTTTTTCGCAAAAAGAGCGCGAACAGTACAAAAAGTATGGCGGTTTGCCGCAATTACATGGGCAATACACGGTTTTCGGCGAAGTTGTGGCAGGGCTGGAAACGGCGCAAAAAATCGCTGCACTCCCGCGCAATGAGAGCGGAAGACCTTTGCAGGAGGTAAAGGTGTGGGCAGAAATTTTGCCGTAATGGGGGTTTGAAAAATATTAAAACAAAAAAGATTGTTTTGAAAAACATAAATACTTTTGGCGGCAGTAAATCAGCAAATTCCGCCGCCGAATGGATGCACTTAGAACCCTTCAATACATCGCCAGCGAACAATGCGCCCTACTCATTGGGCCGGACATTATGCAATTCGGCGAACGTTCGATGACACAGTATCTGCGCGACCAACTCTACGCCACTTACCGCAACGACGTTGCTTTTTATTACGAAAACGAAGGCTTTTTCCTCTTCAACAGTCAGGACGACCACATCAAAGCCGACATGGCGCAGGATATGCGCCTGCAATGCCAACAACTTGCTTACGACGAGGCGCTGTATCAAAAAATCGCTCGTCTCCCCTTTCACCTCGTCATTTCTATCAATCCCGACACGTTTTTGTCGGACGTTTGCTACAAATACGGCATTCGACATCGTTTTGGGTATTTTCGCAGCCGGCAAAAAGGCGCCGACGTGGTGGCGCCGCCTACCCGGGAAGAGCCGCTTATTTACAACTTGTCGGGCTACGTCCATGACGACGAATCGCTTCTGCTCGATTACGAGGATTTGTTCAGCCTGATTGCCTCCACTGTTGGTTCGCCGGGTTTGCCGCTTGCCTTGCAGGAGGCTTTGCACAAGGTGCGCACCTTCATTTTTCTCGGTTTTTCTTTTGAAAAATGGTACACCCAACTGTTGCTGCGCATTCTCTGTGGCGACAAACGTTATCAGAAATACGCCATCCGGCACCACATCGAGGAAGGAGCGACGCGTAATTTCCTGATGCAACAATTCAAAATCGAGTTTTTGCCCGATGATACCCAGCCTTTGGATACGTTGTATGCTGCCGCGAGCGAGCCGGGCGCGCCTGTTGCTCTGCGACCTGTTTCCGACCCTATTGGTACGCGCGTGGTGGACATCATCCGGCATATTCAGCAATATCAACCTGAAAAAGCCCTCGAAGCGCTACTTCGCGCCGCACAGGGAACGCCGCTGGAAAACGACGCGACGATGTTTGCCAGTCGTTACGCGCGGTTGCGCGAAGAAAAAGCCAACGGAAAAATTGACAGCCGCGACGAGGTGGTGGAGTTCAATCGCATCGTGGATGGCATTCTGCAAACCGCCAAAAATCTGACCTGACATGAGCAAATATCGCTACCCAGGCGTCAAGCCGTTCGAGACATCCGAAGCCAACCGTTTCTTTGGGCGCGAACGCGATTTGAACGATTTCTACCGCCTCATCGCGCTGGAAAAACTCGTCGTTTTGTTTGGCAAATCAGGTTATGGGAAAAGTTCACTGCTCAATGCGGGCATCATTCCGCGTTTTGCCGCCGAGCCGATGGAACAAGAGGGCGACAATGGCGAAATTCAACAGGTGAATTACCTGCCGGTCGTGGTACGATTCGGCAATTTTATCGCCGGACAAACCTCCGAACCTCTTGCGCGAGTGTTTGAAAAATTCAGTTTGCAATTCTCCAAACCCGCCTCGGAAAGTTCTTTTTGGGACACTTTTCCCGCCGATCAGCCCTTGCCTTTGTGGTATTTGTTCAAAAAATACGGAGCGACCCACGTCGTGCTTTTGTTCGACCAGTTCGAGGAATTTTTCTCTTATCCGCCTGAACAACAATATGCTTTCCGGGGTCAGTTAGCCGAATTACTCTATACGCGCATCCCTCAATTCGTCCGCGATCAATGGACGAGTTTCAAAACGGAGAAGAATTTTCTGAGTCGCCCGATGGATGTGAAAGCCGTGTTCGCCATTCGTTCCGACCGCATGAGCGAGTTGGACAAACTCAAGGACGAATTACCCGCCATCCTGCATAAACGCTACGAACTCAAGGCTTTGACCCTCGAACAGGCACGCGAAGCCGTCACCCGGCCCGCCGCTTTACCGAAGTTCGAAGGTTTTGTGTCGGCACCTTTCGGCTACGAAAATGCCGCTTTGAACCGGATGTTTTCCGAACTTTCTACGTCCGAACAAGGCGCTCCGGCAGGCATCGAAGCATTTCAGTTGCAGGTACTTTGCCAGCATTTCGAGCAGGAAATTATTCGGGGAAAAATCCGCGACGAGGTGAAATTGGCCGATTTGCCCGACATCGCCCATATTTTTGAAACTTACTACAAATCCCAACTTTCCCAACTTGACCCTGCAACTCAGCCCGCTGCTCAGGCTATCATCGAAGAAGGCTTGCTTTACGACGATCCTGCTACGGGCGAAGCCCGTCGCCTCAGCGTGGACGCCGACCAGTTGGTGCAGCAATTCCGCCATCGCGGCACCACGCCCGAACTTTTGCGGCAATTAGAAAACACTTTCCTGCTGCGCCGCGAGGCTAATAATTTAGGCCGTTACAACTACGAAATCAGCCACGACACGCTCGTAGCGCCGATTTTGAAAAACAAACGCGCCCACGAAGCTTTGCGCAAACAACGAGAAGCCGAAGAAAAAGCCAAAGAAGCCGAGCAAAACGCCCGCGCCGAACGCGCCCGCGCCGAGGAGATGGAACGCCTCAAAGAAACTGCCGAAAACAACGCCGCCCAAGCCAGAGTCAGCCAGCAACGCGCCGAAAAAAACGCCCGCCGCGCCAACCTTGTGGCATTGCTCGCCATCGGCCTGACCCTCACGTCCATTTATTTTTGGTATGAATCGCAGCAGTTGCGAAAAGAAGCCGACCTCCGTGCCGACGAAGCCAGGCTAAGCGCCACTAAAGCAAATGCAAACGCACTTCGGGCGGATAGTTTGCTCCGTATCGCCGAGGCCGCGCGCACTTCCGACAGCCTGAGTACCCTGAAGGCCGAACGAAGCGCCGACAAAGCCCAAGCTGCCCTTGCCCAACAACTCCTCGCCGAAGCCAAGGCCAGGAAAGACCAATTCGACCGCTACCGCTCCGAAGCCCAAAACTTCCGCAGCCAAAAACGCTACACCGACGCTATCAACGCTTATCGAAATGCCCGACAACTCGCTGCTTCGCAAGCCGAAAAAGACGTACTCGAATCGGCCATCAGGCAGTGCCAGATTGATGAAAAAGACGACTTGTTCCAACGCAGTCGCGACATTGGCCTCAGCATGAAAGCCGTCAACGACTGCGTCGGCGCCTTGCGTTACCTGCGCAAAGCCCTGGAAATCAGGCCAAACGACAAAACCGTAAAAGACGCCATAGCGGAATGTGAGAAAAAATAAAAACACACAAAACCATGAAACACCTCCCCGCACTCATCGCCATAACCTCGATAGTTTCGAACATTTTTTTTGCGGACTCCTTAGCCGCTCAGACTTCCGTAGCTGTCCCTGTCCTATGCGACCCGGCTGTCGCCAACTGCTGCTCCAACCGCTGTAGCGACGACGAAACATGTCTCTGCGAATGTTACCTCGCCACCGGCCAGGCACTGCGCGAACAGGAACGCTACGCTGACGCGGTGAAATACCTGCAAGTCGCCGCCCGCATCTGCCCGGAGCAGGGGGCGCAGGCGCTCATTGACAGCATTTACCAGGAGCAGCGGATCTGGGTCTATCAGGACGGGAAATTCGCCATAGCGACGCCGCTCGGAGAGATGAAGACGCCTTTCATGTTTCCCAATAGCCCGGAACCATTCAAGAAGGGCGTGGCGGTTTTTTCAGACGAAAACGGCAAGTATTTTTTTACCGATAAAGACGGCAACATCCTGACACCCAAGCCCGGGCTCGATGGCATTATCCCGACAGAAGGTGGGCTGTACCTTTTGAAACATGATGAAAGCATCAGTTTCACAACCGAAAAAGGTGCATTCCCCTGTTACCGACGATATTCGCCAAAAATGAGACCGCCCTCTTTGAAGGAGATGCGATACTGGAAAAACGACACCCTTTTATACGATTTTGCAAAAAAAACAGCGGGCAAGTATGATTATATGACCAATTTTGAGAAAGGAATTGCGATAATGAAAAAAGGCAGTCGCGCTGGCCGGTATGGAAGAGTGGCGGGCGGGCTTTCAGGGCTTATAGATTCGACCGGCGCCGAAATCGTACCCCTCATTTACGAGAATATCGAATCAATCAGAGGAAAGTTTTTCCAGGTTTATTTGAATAAAAAGGCAGGTTTGATAGACAGAAAGGGGCAATTCGTTCTTCCTTTAGAGTACGAGGATGTGAATATTCATGAAGACAATTTTATCCAATTCAAACAAAACGGCAAATGGGGGATGGTTGACACTAGCGGAAAAATCATCATCCTGCCCCTGTACGAGAGATTTACAGAAAGAAGTTTCTGGCAGGCATTCAAATACGGTATGGCGATAGCAGAAAAACAGGATAGTGTGAGCAAAGAGTCATTTTTTGGAGTGATAGATACCACCGGAAAAGAAATCATTCCCTTCGTGTATGAGAGAATCAATATCGTAGATAGCAACTTGCTTATCGTCCGGCAAAATGGGAAATATGGCCTTATCGAGCGTTCAGGCGAGGCCGTCTTGCCATTGGAATACAGCCAGTTGAGAAAATTTTACGACAACTATCTTATAGCAAGCAAAGGAGGAAAAGAAGACGAATTTGGAAGAATAGAAGGTGGAAAATGGGGATTGTTCCACAAAAGCGGACGAGAGATCATTCCTCCCTTGTACGACGAAATGGAAGAACGCGGTCAAAACTTACGCGTGAAAAAAAGAGATAAATACGGCCTGATGGACACTTTGGGGCAAGTCGTACTTTCCGTTGAGCATGAAGGAATTGGAGAGGTTTTACCCGGAGGCATATTCGAAGTGACCCGGCAAAAAAAACAGGGCGGCGTGGACGCCAAAGGCAAAATCATTATCCCATTCGAGTACAGCGATTTGTCTCCATTTGGTGACAACATCGAAGTCGAAAAAGATTCATTGACGGGACTGCTCGACTCTGCCGGCCGGGTGATTGTGCCGCTCGCGCATCAGCAAATTGGCGAACAAATGGATGGCGACACTTTCGATATCGAGCGGAATGGTCTTTGGGGACTGATGGACATACGAGGCCGGGAGGTGCTTCCTGCCGTTTATCAGGAACTCGACTATTTGTGGAGCGAATTTATGACCTGCAAAAAAAACGGCCTCTGGGGCTTGCTGGATTCTACTGGCCGGGAAGCGATTGTGCCGCAATATGATTCTATCCTGCCTCCCGAAGAGGGTTTTATATGGGCAAAAAAACAAAGCACCTGGTTTTTTCTCGACCTGAAAGGGCAAAAAATAACGCCATTGCGCTCCACGTATGAATATGCCTGGCCATTCGATAATCGGTGGAATATGGAAAAAAACAGTGCCGGGTGGGTGAAAAGCAAGGGCAAGTTCGGCCTTATTAATAGAGCCGGCAAAGAAATCGCCCCACCCGTGTATAATGCTGCGGGGCGTTTTTCGGGAGGAGTCACTGTCGCAATGAAAGGAAAAAATATGCTCCTCGTGGACACGCTGGGCCGGGAAACGGACATTCCTGATTATGCCGAAGCAGGCTCTCTTTACGATGAAATGATTCAGGTAAAAAAAGACACGCTTTGGGGCTTTATAGATAAATTCGGGCAAGAAAAAATCCCTTTTCGATTCCAGGGTGTAAGGGGATTTTATCAGGGAAGGAGCGCTGTGAAAAGAAATAACCGTTGGGGATGCATAGATAAACATGGCGTGGAAATCATACAACCAATGTATGATGGAGTCGGGTGGTTCGAGGAGGGGTTGCTGCCAGTCAACAAGGGGGGGGAGGCGGACGATTGGGGCTATCCTCATGACGGTTTGTGGGGAATCGTAGATTCGACAGGTAAAGAAGTATTGCCTGTCGAATACGACGAAATCGTAATCGGGCAGGCAGACCGGTTTTGGGTCAAAAAAGACAGTTTATGGCGATTGATTGATAAAAATCGAAAGGAACTTTGCCCGCCGACCGCTTTTGAGGAAGTAAGGGTCTTGTCCAAATCAGCCAAAGAATGTTATTATGCAGTCAAAAAAAATGGCAAGTGGGGCTGGGTGGACCAAAATGGAAAAGAAATTGCCCCCCCGATGTATGATGAGTCAGGAATGGGCTTTTTTTCCATGCGAAATGGTGTCGCCCGGGCGACAAAAGATAAACAATGGGGACTGCTGGATTCTACAGGCCGGGTATTGATTTCTTTTGCCTATCAAAACATCGGGGCGTCCGATGCGGACGAAAGATACGCTTTAAGCAAAGATTATGGGATATGGAGCCTCTATGCTCGCTCTTCGGAGGATGATCTTTCGCTCTTTTCCTATTATTCCGACTATACCCCCTACGAGGGTCTGCTCTGGGTTCAAAAAGACAATAAGTTCGGGCTGATAGACACCGCCGAGCGGGAAATACTCGCGCCGACTTACGATATGGGTTTCAAATTCCGCAACGGCCTCTCCAAAGTAAAAAACTTCGATAAATACGGCTTCGTCAACACAAAAGGCAAGGAGGTCGTGCCCTGCATCCTCGACCGCTACCACGTCTCCGGGGAAAACCAATACATCCTCATCGCCAACGACAAAAAAGGCCTGCTCTTCACCGACGAGCAAACCTACATCACCCCGGAATACGACGAAATCGCCTGGAATGAAGACCCCGACCCTGCCTATCCCTGGGTCATCGTGCTGAAAAACGGCAAATGGGGCTGGGTCAATCACCGAGGCGAACTCCAAATCCCCTGCCGCTACGATGCGGTCACGCCGTTCAACAAAGAAGGCTGGGCGACGGTGCTGCAGTTCGGCCTGCAATTCCGCATCAACCGAAAAGGGGAGATGATTTGGGAAAAAGAGTAGCAGTTGGCAGTGGCAGTCGGCAGTAGCAGTCAAAAGTGCTACTGCCGACTGCCACTGCCACTTCTTCAAATCTTCTCTGTAAAAAACGTCCGCGACTTGTCCTGTGCGAATTTTTCTGCATTGAAAGCCTGCGAGCCGCCTTTCGGAATCGAGAGCGACTGCCAGTTTTCGCCTGCCAAAATGCGGCAGAGATAAACAAGTTGGCCGACGTGATAAGGGTAGTGGGCGAGTTGTCGCGAAAGCGCTTCCAACACTGTATGGCCTTGATTTCGGATAAAAACGATTTTCTCTAAATCATGCTCCGTCAGCGGATTTACAGCGTTGAAAAAACATTCCCAACCTGCGTTCCAGGCCGCGAGCAATTCGGCTTTGTCGGCGTAGTCGTTTTCAAATTCTGCTTCCCGGTCGCGCCAGGGTTTCTCCCCGTCGGTCGTGAGGAAGTCGGTGAAACGACTCAACATATTGCCACTCAGATGTTTGACGATGACGGCCACGCTGTTGCTTTCGGGCGAAGGTTGCCAGTGGATGTGCTCGTCGCCGATTTGGGCGAGGGCTTTTTCGCCGAGTTCGCGGTAGTATTGGAAGAGTTTCCGGGCGCTGTCGAGGTAGTTGAGTTGGTGGGCGGTTTCCATGACCTTTTTGATGAATCGTTATTTTTTCCTGTAAAATGCTACTGTTTCTTCCAACCCTTTCTCGTTGGGCACGGGTTTTATGCCGAAAGTGTGTTCAAATTTTTCGGAAGAAAAAATAAAGTCGTGCGTGAACTGGTAATTCATCTCGACCATTTCGCGGAACAGTCGGCTGCCGAGGCCCATCAGGCGCAACACAAAAGTGGGGGTTGTCTGAAATTTAGGCGCCACGCCAAACGCTTTCGCCGCAGCGTTCACCCAATCTTTACCGGTCCATTGTTCGGCGGAACTTGGCAGGTGCCAGATTTGCCCGTCTGCACGATCGTCGGTACCGAGCATGGCCAATGCCGGACCGATGTCCCGGACGTACGTGTATGTATGGATTTTGTCGGCGCGCCCCATCACGAAAGCGGATTTTCCAGCCGATAAACGCTCGAACACGGTGGCATTCAAAACACTGGTGTTGCAATCGGGGCCGTAAAAATCTGCAGCACGGGCAATGCAGCCCCGCAAACCATGATTTTTAAAAGCGTCGAGCAATCGTTCGGCGATTTGTTTTCTGACTTTGCCTTTTTCGCTGACCGGATGATAAGGCGTTTCTTCCGTCATGGCGCCTTTCACGAGTCCGTAAGAATACACGTTGTCCAAAAACACAAATTTGGCGTTGTTGGCGCGGCAGGCTTCGATGCAGTTTTCCATGATGACCGGCCAGTCGCGGCGCCACACGTTGATGTTGTATTCCAAACCTACGAGCAGGTAAACGACTTCCGAGCCGCTTACGACGTCGAGCACTTCGGCAAGATTGGTCACATCGGCCTGCCGGTGTTCCCAATCGCCGGGAAAAGGTCGGCGACTTACCCCCCGAACTTTGATATTTTTTTTGCGAAGCGCTGCCGCCAGCCCAGGGCCTGTGGCGCCATTGATGCCAAGGATTGTGTGCATGATTGATTGTTTTATCTGAATACTTGGCATAAAAATACCGCCCCTTTATGAGGGGCGGCAAGTTTTCTTCAGCAAATGGCAGAGAGAATTCGTTGGGTGGTCGAATTCGAGCGTTGGGTGGTGTTAGCGCAACTCGCCCGGCGTGACGCTCACGCTTTTCAAACTTCCGTCGCGCAGCACCCAGAGGTTGACATTGCGGCCAATCGTTGTCTCGTCGAGCACCTTGTGCAGCACATCAATCGAGTCAATCGGCTTGCCCTCGAACTGCACGATGATGTCGCCAGCTCTCAAACCGGAATTGCCCGCAGGGCCGTCGGCCTCCACGTTTTGGACTTGAATGCCGCCTTTTGTGTTGATTTCCAAAGCGTTGAGCCATTTGGCGGGAAGCGGTACGGCTTGCGCCGCGATGCCGAGATAGCCCCGCCGCACCCGGCCTTCGAGAATCAATTTTCCGACGACAAATTTTGCCAAATTGGAAGCGACGGCAAAACACAAGCCTTGTGCCGGCAAAATAACAGCCGTATTCACACCAATTACATTTCCAAAACTGTCAATGAGCGGGCCGCCGGAATTGCCAGGATTGAGCGCCGCGTCGGTCTGAATCACGTCGTCAATAAGGCGACCACTCTGGCTGCGGAGGGTGCGCCCTAATGCGCTCACGACACCTGCCGTCACGGAATATTGAAAACCGTAGGGATTGCCGATGGCGATGGCGATTTGGCCGACTTGCAAGCGGTCGCTTTCGCCAAAAGCGAGCGTGGCGAGGTTGTCGCCGTCTATTTTCACCACCGCTACGTCGGTAGCCGGGTCGTCGCCAACTGTGCGGGCATGGAAGGAACGACCATCGGGCAAAGTGGCTTCAATTTGGGTGGCGCCGTTGACGACGTGACTGTTTGTCACTACGAAACCGTCGGTACTGATGACGAAGCCGCTGCCAGTGCCGAACGGTTCCTGTGGTTGACGGGAATTTTGTTGGCGGCTATTTCGCTGTTGAGGCTTGTTGACTTTCAGATGTACGACGGCATTGCTCACGCGGCGCGCTACGCCTGTAACTGTTTGAGAATAAGCGTCGAGCAGGTAGTCGTCTTGTTCGCTGGCCCGGCTTGGACGCTCGTTGCTGTTTGCCGAAGCGCCCTCTGTTGCAAGAAAATTAAGCATGACAAAATGTGGGTTTTAAAAATAAACTGCCGGGATTTCGGATGTTTTCAAAGAACAAAACAACCGGGCGAGAATTGTGCCATCGGTTTTTTGCGACAGATTGGCAGGCGAATCGTTAAATTTTTCATAAAAACATTTTTGCCCCAACCCCCCGGTAAAAAGCGGGTGTCTCTTGCGGCAATCGAATTTTTCAAACACTAAACATTTAAGCATGAAAACGATTCTACGGGCGGCGCTCGCTGGCGCCGCTGTTTTTCTCTTTTTGCCCAAGGCTGGCGCTCAATGCGCTCATAACCCGACGGTGACCGGCAATCTGTTGCTTTGCCCCGAATCCACCTCGCTCCTCAGCACCCAGCAATACGACAGCTATCAGTGGTACAAACGGCCTTTTGGGGGGGGCGTTTCCGAACCTGTGCCCGGCGCGACGGGACAAACCTTCGAGATAGACGCCTACGAGGACACGCCTTCTTACATTTCTGTCGAAGCCACGCTCAACGGCTGCACCGAAAAAAGCCCGGAGGTACTGGTGGATGGTCTCGCCTTTTTGCCCGTCGTGGTGTCTTCGTCGGGCGATTTTGATGTCAGCCCGGAAGGCGAGCTTGTCATTTGTTCAGGCGACACGGTCTGGATGGAAATTCTGTTGCCATACACCATTAATATTCAATGGTATAACAATGGCGCTCCAATTGCCGGAGCTAATAACGACACGCTGGTGGTGACTTCCCCAGGCTATTTCAGGGTCAGCGGCTCGCCGGAAGCATGCCCCGACTGGACCTCATTTTTGGGTCTGGAAATTCCTGTCATCTGGGGTAGCAGCCCTGGCTGCCTGACTTCGGTAAAAGACCCGCGGCAGGATTTGAAAGTCGAAATTTTGCCCAATCCCGCTGTCGACAAAATTCAGGTGACAGTGGCCGACTTTGCCCCCGTTTCGCTTTTGCTCTTCGATGTTCAGGGAAAAACCGTGCGGGAAAGGACTTTTGCGGAGCAAACGACGCTCGACGTGGCGGATTTACCCGCCGGGGTGTATGTACTGCAACTGACTTCAGAAAATGGAAGCGCGGTGAAACGCATCGTCGTAGAATAAAACTGTAGTGGCGCGGAGACGCAGAGTAGTTCCGCCTTTGGCGGATGACAAAAAAACTCTGTGTTTCCGCGCCACTGCGGTTTTGCACAATCGTTACCAACTTTTCACCTGATGCGGATAACGCACCACGTAGGCTTCTTTGATGAGTCGCGTCATGCGTTCGCGGAGTTCCTCAATCCCTTCTTTTGATTTGGCGGAAATAAAAATGTTCTCGCCGAAGGCTTCGCGCAGCCGTTCGCGCAAATCCTGCTCCAGTTCTTTCCGCGTCGTCGCGTCGAGTAAATCGTCGAAATACCGTTGGCGATACATGTCCATTTTGTTGTAAACCATGAGCGTCGGCTTCTCCGCCGCGCCGAGTTCGAGCAGCGTTTGCTGCACGGTGCGAACCTGGTCTTCAAACTGCGGGTGCGCCACGTCCACCACATGGAGCAGGATGTCGCTCTCGCGCACTTCGTCGAGCGTACTTTTGAAACTCTCGATGAGGTGGTGCGGCAATTTTCGGATAAAACCCACGGTGTCAGACAGTAAGAACGGCATCGTGCCGAACACAACCTTGCGTACCGTTGTGTCGAGCGTGGCGAAGAGTTTGTTTTCGGCCAGCACTTCCGACTTCGACATCAGGTTCATCAATGTGCTTTTGCCGACGTTGGTGTAGCCGACGAGCGCCACGCGGATGAGTTCACCGCGCGTTTTGCGCTGGGTTTGGCTCTGGCGGTCAATGTCTTTCAACTTTTCTTCCAACGCCTTGATCCGGTTTTGCACGAGGCGCCGGTCGGTCTCGATTTGCGTCTCGCCGGGGCCGCGCATCCCGATACCGCCGCGTTGGCGTTCCAGGTGCGTCCAAAGGCCGCGCAAACGGGGCAGCAGGTATTTCATTTGTGCGAGTTCGACCTGCGTTTTGGCTTGCGCCGTTTGGGCGCGATTGGCAAAAATGTCGAGAATCAGCGTCGAGCGATCCACGATTTTCACCTTCAAAGCCTCTTCCAGATTGTTGGTTTGTTTGCCCGAAAGGTCGTCGTCGAAGATGACCATGTTCACCTCTTCGTGGCGTTCGAGGTATTGCTGGATTTCCTCGACTTTGCCTTTCCCAACAAACGTGCGGTGTTCCGGGTGCGGCAGCCTTTGGGTGAAACGCTTGAGCGTCTCGGCCCCGGCGGTGTGGGCGAGGAATTCGAGTTCGTCCATGTACTCGTGCGCCTGCGTCTCGGTCACTTCGGGCGTGATGAGGCCGACGAGCACAGCGTATTCCGTTTCTTTTTTGAGGGTGGCGGCTTTTTCGCCGAGCGTCCATTCTTTGGCCATAATGGTATGGCGGAATGACATTCCGCCCGTTTTTCAAGAATTTAAAAGATAACCGCTTCGATTCTACCCGGAATACCATTCCGGGATACATTTTGTCGCAAATGTACGACAGACTTGCAAGTTCGCAGTTGCTCGCACGGGGCGGTGATTTGGAAATCCGCCGTACAAGTGACAGCCCGGCAAAAGCATTTTTTCAGAAAAAAAGTTCACTCAAAACCCGTTTCGTCGCATATTTTCATTTTTAAATTTCAAATGTTAAACCTTTGGGCGAAAGGCTATTTTTCTCTAATCTTGCCAAAAATTTTTAAAAAAGTTTAGTTTTTTTAAAAAGGGCTTTTTTTGTTTTAAAAATTTAAAAATCAATTCTTTAAACAAATAATGAAATCGCCACTTCAACAAATAACCAACCGTCTTTGAGCGTTGGTGCAAAAAACTGGCCTCTCATTTGCTAAGGCCGTTTTGCCCAACGACTCTAACTCGATTTTTCCAATCCTTAATCCCCGTTTGCAGATGGCATCTAACTACGGACCAAAACAGACCCTCACCCAAAAACTCCAACAAAAACTGTCGCCCCAGCAGATTCAGCTGATGAAACTGCTGCAAATCCCGACGGCGACTTTAGAGCAGCGTATCCAGGAAGAATTGGAAGTAAATCCGGCGCTGGAAGAAGGCGACGAAACCGCCGACCTCAACGAAGGAATGTCCGAAATGGATCTTGCCGACGCCGATTTGAGTTACTACGAACGTGAACAAAAAGCCGAATCGGGCAATAACGAAGCCGACACCGACACAGGTGGCGACGACAGCAGTGCCGACGTGCTCGACGAGATTGACCAGGACACTTCCGAGGAATACGCCGACGAAGAAGATGCTGTCAGCCTTCGCGACGACGATGTGGAACTGGACGACTACCTCATGGACTTCATCGAAGACGACCCGGCGACTTACAAAACCCGCGACGAGGGACGCGGCGGCGACGAGGAGGAAAAAACAGTGCCGCTCGCTTTCGAAAATACTTTCCACGAATACCTCGAACAACAACTTGGCCTGCTCGACCTCGACGACGAGCGCGAACACGCCATCGCCATGCAAATTATCGGCTCTATTGACGACGACGGCTACCTGCGCCGCGAAACTTCGGCGATGGTGGACGACCTGCTGTTCAGCCAAAACATCTCGACCCACGAGAAGGAAATCAACCGGATCCTGACAAGAATTCAACAGTTCGACCCTCCGGGCATAGGAGCCCGCGACTTGCGTGAGTGCCTCTTGCTTCAACTGCACGCCCGCCTTCGCCAGGAAGAAGACACGCTTTCGCACGACGAAAAAGTCGCCATCCAAATCGCCATTCGCATCATTGACCAATACTTCGACGAGTTCACCAAGAAACATTACCAGAAACTTTGCCGCCAACTGAACATTGACGAAGAAGACCTGAAACTTGCTGTGGATGAGATACTTAAACTCAATCCCAAGCCCGCCAGCGGCTTCGTCACACGTGGCGACCGCGCGCTCAACTACGTCGTCCCCGACTTTCTCGTCAACAATCGCGACGGCGAACTCGAACTCTCCCTCAACGCCCGCAATGCCCCCGATCTGCGTATCAACGACCAGTATCGCGATATGCTCAAGGCCTTTCACGCAGGCCACAACGGTCGTCGCCCGACGAAAAAAGAAAAGGAAGCCGTGCTGTTTATCAAACAAAAAATTGACAGCGCCAAGTGGTTTATCGATGCCATCAAACAGCGTCAGCAGACCATGATGCTCACTATGGGCGCCATCCTCAAACACCAGTACGACTACTTCCTCACCGGCGACCAAAAGAAACTCCGACCGATGATTTTGAAAGACATCGCCGACGTGACGGGACTCGATATTTCGACCGTGAGCCGTGTCGCCAACTCGAAATATGTGCAAACCGAATTTGGCACCAAGCGCCTCAAAGACTTTTTCTCCGAAAGCCTCAGCACACAAGATGGCGAAGAAGTCTCGACTCTGGAAGTGAAAAAAATCCTCACAGACATCATCGGCGAGGAAAACAAACGCCGCCCGCTCTCCGACGAAAAACTCAAATCTATCCTGATGAAAAAAGGCTACAACATCGCCCGGCGCACCGTGGCGAAATACCGGGAGCAGCTGAACATCCCGGTGGCACGGTTGCGGAAGGGGCTGTGAGGGGGCTCAAATTTCAGACTACAAATTTCCAATTCTAAAGAATTAAGGTCTTTGAACTTGTTGTTCGGAGACCTTATTTATTGAATGAAATTCCTAATTTTGTCCGCCGCACAAATTTTTCGTTTAAAACTTTTTTGAAAAAATTTCCTCAGAAAAGTTTTCATTAAACACATTTTGTTTATTTTTGTCGCCGGTTTCCTTCCAAGAAAAACAAAACTGGAATCCCAAATTATTCATTGTCAGTTAAAAAACGTTCATCTCCTCACCTTCTCACCCTCTCTCAACCTATGGCAGACGATAGAGAAAATAAACTCAAAACCCTCCAGGCCACTATTGACCGCCTCGACAAAACCTACGGTAAAGGCACCATCATGCGCCTCGGCGACAAACAGGCCATCGAAGTAGACGTCATTCCCTCCGGCTCGCTCGGCCTCGACATGGCGCTCGGTTGCTACGGTTTTCCGAAAGGTCGTATCATCGAAATCTACGGCCCCGAATCGTCGGGTAAAACCACGCTCGCCATCCACGCCATCGCCGAATGTCAGAAAAAAGGCGGCATCGCAGCTATTGTGGACGCCGAGCACGCTTTCGACCGATTCTACGCCGAAGCCCTCGGCGTGAACGTGAACGACCTGCTCATCAGCCAGCCCGACAACGGCGAGCAAGCCCTCGAAATCGCCGAAAACCTCATCCGCTCCGGCGCGGTGGACATTCTCGTCATTGACTCGGTGGCTGCTCTCGTGCCACGCGCCGA
>Ga0209172_10000389_pt1 | contig 122785 bp, 119 predicted proteins | sample LarsenN4metaG_FD_184113 | JGI IMG/M metagenome (GOLD analysis project Ga0209172, IMG submission 184113) | Hot spring sediment bacterial and archeal communities from British Columbia, Canada, to study Microbial Dark Matter (Phase II) - Larsen... ... | reverse complement strand
TGACTCCTTTGCCAATCTCTCCAGCGCTGACAGATGGCTTTATGCCCTAATCCAAAAAATAAATTAACTCCCAAAAGAATATGCCCCTCTCCCGTAAACAAATTTACACAACATTCTTGACACTACCACATTAAGTAATTACTTGACTTTGTAAGTTCTTACTTTATATTGGAATCAGATAGTTTAAGTCTTCGGGGCGAGGTGAAATTCCTCGATCGGTGGTTAAAGCCCACGACCCCTGAAAGGGTTGAACCGGTGAAACTCCGGTGCCGACGGTAAAGTCCGGATGGTAGAAGACTTTGAAGAGTATTGCTCTATCATAGCACCCCGAAGCCGACGTCGGGTTTTTTGTTGCCATGCGAGAAGAAAAAATCATGCAGCAGGTCTTAAGACTGGCAGAAAAGGGGAGAGGTCACACTTCGCCAAATCCGATGGTGGGCGCTATCCTGGACAGGAATGGCAAAATCGTAGGACAGGGGTATCATCGGGGAGCTGGAATGCCTCATGCTGAGATGGAAGCCATAAAAGATGCCGGGAGAATGGCTGACGGCAGCACTTTGTATGTTAACCTCGAACCCTGCTGCCATTTCGGCAAAACTCCACCCTGTACGGATGCAATCATCTCTGCCGGAATCAAGAAAGTGGTTTATCCGGTCAATGACCCTAATCCGGTTGTAAACGGGAAAGGCGCAAGAATCCTGAAGAAACATGGAATCGAGGTGAAATCAGGGTTAATGGCCGAGCAGGCCAAGAAGCTGAATGAGGCCTACTTCAAGTATCAACTGACCGGTTTGCCATTCTTGAACTTGAAAATCGAACAGACCTTAGACGGCAAGAGAACATCCTCTCCGTCCCTCACTGAAAGTTTACTTTCCAATTCTGACCGGAAAGAGACGCTAAGAATTCTATCAGCAGATAAGGAAATTGCTGGAATGAGGGCATCACGGTTTTTTACTAAAGGGGACCTAATTAAATATCTTAGGAGTCTGGCTGCCGAGGGAGTACTGTCAGTTATTGTAAAAGGGACCGATGGCTGGGGTGCAAAAATACTTAAACATAGGTTAGTAGATAAAATTTGCTATTTAATCTATCCAGAAATCGGAGGCAGAAGACCTGCACTGGAAATAAACCTGGGCATAAATAGAATCTCTGAGGCTTGGAAATTGAGCGACGTTCATTACCAAAACCTGGGCCGTGCAATTCTGGTTTCAGGCTACATTAACTATAACTAAAATCATGTTTACTGGAATTATCGAAAAGACAGGTAAAATCTCTGACATCGTCACCAAATCAGGCTCCAAGAGATTTAAAATTCAATATACTTCTGCAGAGCCATTAGAAAATGGTGAAAGCATCAATGTAAATGGCGCCTGTCAGACTGTAGTGGCAAAAGAAATAGACTCCTTTTGGGTGGAGGCGATGCAGGAGACCTTAGAGAAAACTAATTTGAATATTCTGCAAGTCGGCGATGAAGTCAATTTAGAAAGGAGCTTGAAACTGTCGGACAGAATTTCCGGGCATTTGGTTTCAGGCCACGTCGATGTGACTGGCAAGGTACTATCAATCCAAACTCTGCCGGAAAGCTGGATTTTTGGGATTAGTTTTCCGGAGCACTTTGCCAAATACTTGACCCCTAAAGGAAGCATTGCCGTCAATGGCATCAGCTTGACCGTAATAGATGTCGGACAGAATAGCGTCACAGTTGGAATCATCCCCTACACCTGGCAGAATACGAACTTGCACAAAATAAAGAGGGGAGATTTAGTCAATCTCGAATTCGACCTTTTAGCCAAGTATGTGGAGTCAGTCTTGAAGTCGTCAGAAGAAAAAGAAAAGATTACCAGTCAGTACCTGAGGGAAGCCGGCTGGTGAGAAACTGAAAGTATAGAAAGTGAGCAGTATTATGCACAAATTTAACGCCATCCCGGACGCCTTAGACGATCTGAAATCAGGCAAGATGATTATCGCGGTGGATGACGAAGATCGGGAGAATGAAGGGGACCTGGTCATGGTCGCCCAGAAGGTCACTCCGGAAGCCATTAATTTTATGACCAAATATGGCCGGGGACTAATTTGTGTAGCCCTGACCAGAGAGAGAGCAGAGCAGTTGAGATTGGAGCCGATGGTAGAAGATAACACCTCCAAACTGGGCTGTAAATTCACGGTCTCAGTGGATGCCATGCACAATACCACTACCGGCAGTTCGGCCTATGACCGCTCTGAAACCGTTCAGGTTTTGATTGATGAAAACTCTAAACCAGAAGATTTGGTCCGCCCCGGACATATCTTTCCTATCGTAGCCGCTCCCGGTGGAGTGCTAAGACGAGTAGGACATACTGAAGCTGCTGTCGATTTGGCCAAGCTAGCCGGTTTCTATCCCGCCGGAGTGCTGTGTGAGATTTTAAGTGAAAACGGCCAGATGGCCCGTTTGCCCGAATTAAAAGGGCTGGCCCGGAAATTTAATTTGAAAATGGTCACGGTCAAAGACCTGATTGCCTACCGGGCCAGAAATGAGAAACTGGTTGAAAGAATCACCTCGGTAAATTTTCCTTCCAAATTCGGAAAATTCAAACTCCATCTTTACAAGAGCCTGGTGGACGGCAATCACCATCTGGCTTTAGAAAAGGGGGAAGTGCGCGGGAAGGAGAAAGTCTTGACCCGGGTTCATTCCCAGTGTCTAACCGGGGATGTCTTGGGTTCCCGGCGCTGTGACTGCGGCGACCAGCTGACAGCTGCCTTGCAGTTGATTGAAAAGGAGGGTAAAGGAGTTCTGCTCTACATGAGCCAGGAAGGGAGAGGGATTGGTTTAGCCAACAAAATCCTGGCCTATCAATTGCAGGACTTAGGCAAGGACACCGTGGACGCCAATCTGGAACTTGGGTTCAAACCTGATTTAAGAGATTATGGCATAGGCGCTCAGATATTGTCTGACTTGGGACTTACCACCATTCGATTGATTACCAATAATCCCCGTAAAATTGTGGGATTAGAAGGCTATAGTTTGAAAGTGGTTGAAAGAGTGCCGTCCATAGTCGCACCGACCAGCGAGAATTTGGGTTATTTAGAAACCAAGAGGCTCAAACTGGGCCATCTGATTGATCCCATAAATCTGAAACTAAAGTGAGGATAAAATGAAAATCATTAAAGCCAATTTCGATGCCAGTGAAAAATCATTTGCCATAGTGGTATCAAGGTTTAACGAATTTATCTCCAGTAAACTCCTGGAAGGGGCCCTGGATTGTCTGCAGAGACATAATGCCGACGATAAAAAGATTACCGTAGTCTGGGTTCCTGGCTCTTTTGAGATTCCCATGGCCGCCCAGAAATTAGCGGCCAGCAAGAAGTATGACGCCGTTATTTGTCTGGGTGCGGTGATAAAGGGGGATACCTCTCACAATGAGTACATTGCTACTGAAGTGACCAAGGGAATTGCTCAGATTGGTCTGCAGACCGGTGTGCCGGTGATTTTAGGAGTGATTACGCCTGATAATCTGGAACAGGCCATTGAAAGGGCCGGGACCAAGCTGGGGAATAAGGGGTTTGAGGCGGCTCTGACGGCGATTGAGATGGCGAATTTGGTGAAGATGGTATAGCGGCAGCTTGACTGAGACCTAATTCCGAGGATAGATAATTGAATAGGCTTAGAATCTTAAGCTACAGTTCCATCATCATAGTCCTATGCATTTTCCTGTCTACATATGCCTTTAGTTTTGAACTTTCTTTAGTGAAGGTTTTAGGTGGTGAGAATTTCGGGGATTGGTATGGAAGAGTGGTGGCTAATCTTGGGGATATAAATAATGATGGATATGAAGAATTGGCGGTCAGCGCTACTGCGTACGATACTATTGCAGGAAAAGTGTACATATATTTGGGTAATGGAAGCTTTGACTTTAGCTCCCCTATTACACTGTCTGGTAAATACACTATTCAGGGCTTTGGGTTAGATATAAGCGGTGCAGGTCGCTTAAATAAAGACGGATATGATGATTTTCTTATAACTCAGCTCTCTGGTGCATTTCAAGACACTGGCAGAGTTCTTGTGTACTATGGCGGTAGCACAATAGACACCATTCCAACAGATACTTTTTTCATGGTCTTCTCTCAATTCGGTATCGGTTTAGGCTCTGGAGATCTGAACAAAGATGGTTTTCGGGATATAGCCATTAGAGCTTCCGGAAGGGTTTGGGTCTATCTGCAAGATTCGACTTTGGTTGATACTACTTCATTCTTTGTCACTGACAGTAGCAGTGGGTTTGGAGGAGCAGGAATTCTTATTGGTGACGTCACTGGTGACGGATATGAGGACCTGCTGGTCAGTTCGTCCAGTGCAGGAAAGAACTCTACCTACCTATATTTCGGGAGAGATAGTTTAATAGCTACTCCTGATATCATTTTCCCCAGATTTGGAGGTATTGCCATGGGAGATGTTAATGGGGACAACACAGAAGATCTCGGAATAACTACAAATGATGTTGTTCGAGCATTCTATTTCGGGGGTTCGTCTTTGGACACAACACCTGATGTGCGTATTGGTTCGTCCATAATAGGATATTTAGATAGCAATCAATTTGGAGATATTGTTGCCGCAGGATCATTATTTGGCGCAGCAGGTGTCGCTGATGTCTATCTGGGAGGAAATCCTCCAGACACCTTGAAAGACTGGTCTGTTAATGAACCCTGCGCCTCATTTAGTACAAAGACTGTTCTTGACTTTAATGGAGATGGCCTGGACGAGGTTGTCCTCGGCTCATTTTGTTACAACTGTTGTAGCGGAGATTACCAGGGTAGGGTCCATATCTACTCTCCTGACACAACAACAGATGTGGAGTCTGAGGGAGAGCAACCACTGCCAAAGATGTTTGAGCTACACCAGAATCACCCGAATCCATTTAATGCATCCACCATTATAAGTTATTCTCTCAGAAAGAGCGGTCCTGTGAAACTAAGTATTTACAATATCAGAGGAGAGATGGTTCGCCAATTGGTCGACCTAACCCAGATTCCGGGACCGCATAGAGTAACCTGGGATGGAAAGAACGAAAAAGGCAAGGAGGTGGCCAGCGGATTGTACTTCGCCAGACTACTTGCTGGAGCTCACTCTCAGACAATTAAACTGACTTTACTGCGATAGCTCTCACACCCTTCTAATCCCGTTATAAAAACTCCTTTACAATACCAGCAGAACGTTTAATATATAGCTTCTATGTCTAGTCGCCGCCGCGCCCGGGAAGTGGCCTTGAAAACCCTCTATCAGGTCGAGATTACCGAATCCCCCTGGCAGAAGCTGATCCAGGAGAACGCCCAGCAGGATAAGTTAGACCAGATTAACTTAGAATTCGCCGGCAACTTGGTCAAAAGAGTCCTGGAGCATGAAGAGAAACTGGATAATTTGATTAAAGCCAAATTGGAGCACTGGGATTTTGAGCGGGTCAATTTAATGGACAAAAATGTCCTCCGTTTGGCCATCGCAGAAATGCTTTACTTCCCGGAAATTCCCATCAAGGTCTCCATCGACGAAGCCATCGAGTTGGCCAAGAAATACAGTTATGCCGAGGCGGGCGGATTCGTCAATGGCATCTTAGACGCCATCGCCAAGACCAATAAAGAAATCATTTCTCGCTAGATGTACTTCAGATTAGATACGGGCCGGAGAACCACCTTACTCTTAAGTTTGCTGGTTTTCGGCTTAACTTTTGCCGTCTATCTATTGACCCTTGCTCCAACGGTCACCTTCTGGGACTGCGGAGAATTGATAGCTTGCAGCTACATTTTAGGGATACCTCATCCACCTGGCTCGCCTCTATACGTTTTGATTGGCCGCATCTTCACGCTTCTGCCGATTGGCGGCCAAATTGCCTTCCGGACTAATCTGGCTTCAGCTCTTTTTTCAGCATTAACGGCGGTAGTAGGTTTTCTGATTGTCCTGACTCTGTGCAGACGTTTGAAGATTTCAACTCTGTTTAGTTGCGTAGCTGGTTTAAGCGGGGCATTCTTCCTGGCCTTTTCCAATACTTTCTGGTCCAACGCCATCGAAAGTGAAGTCTATGCTTTTTCGATGTTTCTGATGCTGCTTTTGCTTTACCTGGCTCTTTTATGGATGAACTATAGCCATACTCCGAAAGGTGACCGGCTGCTGATTTTCATTGCTTACCTCGGACTCTTGTCAACTGCCGTACATATGACCACCTATCTGGTTATGCCCGTCATTTTTCTAATCATAATCTTACACGACCGCGAGAAACTGAAAGATCCGAGAATCTGGATAACTGGTGCGCTGTTATCCTTAATAATGCTGGCGCCTACCGTGCCGACTGAAGCCTTTCTTCTTGGAATGGCAATCTGGCTCTTGCTCATTCTGCTCTTCACCTTTCAGACCCGATTTGATTCCCGCTGGACTCTGCCCCTGGCTATAACAATGGCAGCAATTATGGGCTATTCCAGCCAACTCTATATTCCCATCCGTTCAGCTCATAATCCCGCTATTGACGAAAATAACCCTGATTCCTGGGGGAAATTTAAGAATTTTTTAGAGAGGAAACAGTATCTCCAGACCGGGATGATTGAAAGGTCCTTTACCCGTCGGGGAAAATTCATTAATCAAATTGGAAACCATGAACGAATCGGCTGGTTTAGATTTTTCAAGCAGCAGTACTTTCGGGCTGATTTCTGGTTTATACCTTTTCTTCTGGGATTGTTTGGTCTGGTGCAGCTCATCCGGCACCGGCCCAGGGAAGGGATTACCCTATTGATACTCCTTTTGATTGCTGCTCTTGGTCTGGTTTGGTATATGAATTTTGGCGACGGAACGGTCCCCAGAGAAAAACTGGAAGTCCGCGACCGAGATTATTTCTTTTTACCTGGATATGTGCTTTTTGCCTTGGTCATGGGCCTTGGGGCAGCGGCTTTGCTGACTTATGTCAAAAGGCAGTTAGAAAGGTTTACTCCCAGACTCTCAACAATTTATTCTTACGCAGTCGCCTTAATTATTCTGATTTTGCCAGTCCTGACTTTAGCCAATAACTTTAACCGCAACGACAGGAGCAGTAACTGGGTGGCCTACGATTTTGCCTATAATCTCTTAAACTCTTGCGACCAGAATGGACTCCTCTTTACCAATGGAGACAACGACACTTTCCCACTCTGGTTTCTCCAAGAAGTCGAAAAAATCCGACCGGATGTCAGAGTAATAAACTTCAGCCTGCTGAATGCCAGTTGGTATATCAAACAGCGCCGAGATACGTGGAAAGTACCCATTACTCTAACTGACCAGGAAATAAGCTCGCTCCGGCAGTTCTCGGACGGAACCAGAATTTACCGGGTCCAAGACCAGATGTTAGGACATATCTTAGATGCCAACGCCTGGCAATACCCGGTCAATTTTGCCCTTACTGTAGCTTCTGAAAATCGATTCTACAAAGGGCTATCCTTAGACCGCCACTTGATGCTGGATGGCCTGGTGCAGAGACTGGTACCCCAGGAAGGTCTACAATTAGTTGACCTAAACGGGACAAAAACCAAGCTCTTCCAGACCTTCCGCTTTAGAGGCATGGGCGCCCCCGAACTCCACTTTGACGAAACTTCCCGGCGCATGATTAGCCATTATCTAACCTGTTTCTTCTCACTGGCCGATACTTTAGCTAAGCAGGGGAACTACCAGGAAGCTATCAATGCTACCCTGCGAGCTAAAGAATTAGACTCCACTGATTGGAGGGTCTATGCTATGCTGGTTCAACTCTACGTCAAAGCCGACCTGCCGGTTAAGGCAGAAGAAGTAGTGGCAACTGCTCCGCCAGAAGTGGAGAAGGAGAGATTATACTATAATCTGGCCTATACTTATAAGCTCCTCGGCAAGCAAACTGAATACGAGCAGGGTATGAAAAAAATCTTGCAGCTTAATCCCCATTTCCAGGGAGCCTACCAGGAATTGTTCGGTACTTATTATAACCAGAAAAGAAGGGAGGATTTGCTCCAGTTGCTCAATTTTTGGACTCAAAACAATCCGGCTGACCGACAAGCTCGTTCTCTTCTGGTTAGTTTTAGCAACCCGGCTTTCAATTTTCCGGACACAACTACCCTCCGTCAAGCCTTGAAACGGTAAACAGGACTAGACTTGAGAATATTGGCGATCAACTGGCAGGATCAGGCTAACCCGCAAGCCGGAGGGGCCGAGATTCACGTCACCGAGATACTAAAACGTCTGGCTCTAAAGGGGCATCAACCGGTCCTGTTCTGTTCCGGATTCCCGGGCGCCCAGGCTGAAACCCAGCAGACCGGAATCAGGGTCATTCGCCGGGGCTCCCGCTTCAATTTCAACTGGATCTTACCCTTCCATCTCCGGTCCATTCTCCGGGAGAACCAGTTCGATATTGTCCTAGAGGATATTAACAAAATGCCTTTCTATTCTCCGCTATTTCACAAGATTCCCACCCTGGTCATCATCCATCATTTCTTTGGCACTTCGATCTTCAGAGAAACCAATCCCCTGTTCGGCTCCTATGTTTGGCTGGGAGAACAATCTGTGTCGCTCTTTTACAGGAGATTTCCTTTTTTGACTATTTCAGACAGCTCTAAAGATGAACTAGTGGCCAGGGGTATCTCGCCTGAGCAGATAACCGTAATCAGCAATGGAATAAGTGACCAGTTTTATACTTCCGGCATGAATACCCTTAAAGCCAGAGTGCCGACCATTCTCTATGTGGGAAGGATTAAACGATATAAGGGGATACAGCACTTGGTTTCGGCTTTGATTAAAGTAAGAGAAAAGATTCCCGAGGCCGAGTTACAGATTGTGGGGAGCGGAGATTACCTGAATGAACTGAAAGGCCAGGTTGAAAAACTTAACCTGACTGGCTGTGTCAGATTTGCAGGATTTGTGAGTGAAGAAGAGAAGATTAGGCTTTTTCGGGAGGCCTGGGTCTCGGTTTATCCCTCTCTTAAAGAGGGGTGGGGACTGACTAACATCGAGGCCAATGCCTGCGGAACTCCAGTGGTGGCCAGCAATGTGCCCGGCTTGAGAGATTCAGTCCTGGAGGGCCAGACCGGCCTTTTGTTCCGTTACGGAGATATAGAGGACTTAGCCGAAAAACTAATCCAGATACTCTCTGACCGCAATTTGAGCCAACGCTTATCCAGAGGTGGTCAAGAATGGGCCCGCAATTTCAGTTGGGATAAGACTGCCGAGAAGGTTGAAGCACTCCTGGAGCAAGTTGTCCAGAAGGGTAGAAGGTGAAAAAAAATATCGTATTTGGCATCGTGGTCAGTGCGGTTTTTCTCTATTTAGCCACCCGCGGGGTAAACCTTCCAGAAATGTGGGGCTCTCTGAAACAGGCTAACTACTGGTACATGATTCCGTATGCGGGCTTCACTATCTTGGGCATGTGGGTCAGAGCCTATCGCTGGCACTTTATGACCGATCACCTTAAGATAATTTCCCTAAGATCGCTTTTCACTTCCACTATGATAGGTTTCATGGCTATTAACGTGCTGCCGGCCAGATTAGGTGAGGTTGTTAGAGCCTATTCTCTGGGCGCCAAAGAAAGAATTTCCAAGTCGGCCACCTTCGCTACCATCATTCTGGAGAGAATTTTCGATTTGATTGCCCTTCTGGTATTGGTCTGGTTCACCCTAGTTTTTTTCCCCACCCCACCCCTGGTCAAAAAAATAGGGTACTCGACTCTGTTTCTGATTGCCGGCATTTTGCTGGTATTATACTTTCTAAAGACCAAGACCCGCCCCACCCTTGACATACTGGAAAAACCTTTTCTCTTCCTGAAACAATCCTGGAGAAACAAAGCCAAAGAGCTGTTTGAGAAATTTGCCACAGGTTTGACCATTCTGGTAGATTTCAGGACCCTCCTCATAGTAATCGGGATTTCGATTTTACTCTGGTTCGCAACGGCCTTCTCCAATTACCTTGTCTTTCCGGCCTTTAATCTGCGGCCTCCCGTTCAGGCCTCTTTTATCATGCTTATATTTGTGGCCTCCAGCATGTTTCTACCATCCTCTCCCGGCTTTATTGGACCTTTTCAGTTCGCCTGTGTTTTAGCATTGAAATTCTTCAAAATTCCGGAGAGCACCGCCTTCTCCATCTCGGTATTCCTCTGGGTGGGTAACTTCATGCCGGTGACCTTGATTGGATTATACTATCTTAAAAAAGAGCATTTTTCTTTAAGAAAAGTGCGCACCCAAGAATTGGCCCAGGAGAGTTGATTGGTCCGGCTTTTGGGCTGAGTTGGTTTAAGGAGGCGTTGCTTTGCGCTCTTTTCTGCAGTAGATTAATGTCGATACTTTCTGACAGATATGAGGCCTAAAAGGGAAGTGCATTACTCGGTATTAGTACCAGCCTATAACGAAGAGGAAAATATCGCTTTGGTGGCGGAAAGATTCGCCGAAGTCTTCGCCCAAACCGGCGATAAGGGGGAGGTCATTTTCATTGACGACGGCTCCACCGACCGTACCAGAGAAAAAGCCCGCCAGGCTGAAGGCAAATTTCCATTTGTCAAGGCGGTCTCCTATCAGCGCAACCAAGGGAAAACCTCGGCCCTGATGGCCGGATTCAAAGTCGCTGCAAGTGATATTTACGTGATTTTTGATGCGGACTTGCAGTTTGACCCCTGGGACGTCCCTCGCCTGGTGGCTGAAATTGATAAGGGGGCAGATTTAGCCACTGGCTGGAAGCAGGGGAAATATGAGAAGCAGTTCGTCTCCAGCGTATACAATTGGCTGTGCCGAAAACTCTTCCGGCTGGAGGTGCATGATCTGAACTCCATCAAGGCCTTCAAGAAAGAGATTATCAGCCACATCACCTTGCGCGAAGATTGGCACCGCTATCTGGTCGTCTTAGCTGCCCGGCAGGGATACCGGGTTTCAGAGATTAAAGTCACTCTCCATCCTCGGTTGTACGGCACTTCTAAGTACAGTGGTTTCGGAAGAGTCATCACTGGCTTTTTGGACCTGTTAAGTGTTAAGTTTCAAACCAGTTTTATGAAAAAACCCATGCTTCTTTTCGGAACTCTCGGTTTGATCCTGATGCTTTTGGGTTTCCTCACTGGAATAATTGCCCTGGTCCTCCGCTTTGGATTCGACCTGGGCTTCCGCCCATTGCTCTACCTAGTCATGCTTTTAGTCATTTCTGGAATCCTCTTTTTCATCTTGGGTTTCCTGGCCGAGGCAATAGCCAGCGTCTCTGAAAAGGTTGACGACCTAAAGAAAAACATTCAGAACCGTTCAGATTCTGAATGAAGGTTCTCTATGTCGTAACTGCTTATCCTCGCTGGGATGGGGATGTCATCACTCCCTGGTTGATTGAAACTGTCAAACGCCTAAGTAACGCAGGGGTTCAGATTTCAATCTTTGCACCTTCCTATAAGGGCTTAAAGAATCAGGTTATAGATGGCATACGGGTGAAAAGATTTCGATATTTCTTCAAATTCAAAGAAGATCTAAGCCATGACCAGACTGTTCCCGACCGGATGGGAAAGAGCTTCTGGTACAAGCTCATAGCTATCTTCTATATGTTCATGGGGAGTCTGACCATCCTCAGATTTTGCCACCGGGAAAAATACGACATCATTCACATTCACTGGCCCTTTCCCCATTTTTGGTTTGGGTATTTGGGAAGCAAGGCTTGCGGAGCCAAAATTGTCTCTTCTTTTCACGGAGCGGAGCTGAGATGGGTTAAAAGAAAGATGCCTGTTTTCAGGCCGTTCCTCGGTTGGACCATCAAGAAGTCTGACGCAGTCACCTGCAATTCCTCCCACACCCGGCATGAAATTCAGAGTATCTATAATAGAGAGGTTGAGATAGTCCCTTTTGGCTCGAGTATAAGCCCGGCCAAACTAAAACAAGTCTCTCCAGTGTCAGACCGGCCTTACCTCCTATTTGTAGGTCGCCTGGTGGAGAGAAAGGGGGTAATCTATCTTTTGGAGGCCTTCAAACTTCTATCCGCAAAATGGTCGGGAGAACTTATTATTATTGGAGATGGGCCAGAAAAAGATAAGCTTCTCAGAAGAGCTCAGGAATTGGAATTAGACGCCAGAGTAAGATTCTTAGGGTTTGTCAACTCAGGTGATTTGCAGAAGTGTTACCAGAATTGCTCCGTTTTTGTGTTGCCAGCTGTTACTGACAGCAAAGGCGACACCGAAGGGCTCGGCGTGGTTCTGATTGAGGCCTTAAGCTACAAAAAACCAGTGGTGGCCTCAGCCAGCGGTGGCATTACCGATATTATCATCGATAACCAGACCGGTCTCTTAGTTCCGGAGAAAGATTCTAAAAAGTTAGCCGAGGGTCTGGAAAGGGTTTTAAAGGATAAGGCTCTGGCCAGACGTTTAGGAGAGAATGGTTACCAGCACTGTCTGGACAATTATGGCTGGGAGAATATTACCGATAAACTTTTAACCATCTATAAAAGATTGGCCGCCAAATGAAGGAGCCTTTGGTTTCGGTAATAATCTTGAACTGGAACGGGGAGCGCTTTTTAGAAAACTGCTTGCGCTCGGTGTTAAATCAATCTTACGCGAACGTCGAGATTATTGTGATTGACAACTGCTCCACCGATAAGTCAGTTGATATCCTAGAGACTAAATTTCCACAATTGAAGTTAATCAAGTCTGATAAAAACCTCGGTTTTGCAGCAGGGAATAATGTGGGTATAAGAGGAAGCAAGGGGGAATATATTACCTTGCTCAACAATGACACCGAAGTTGAATCTAATTGGGCTGAGGCCTTAGTGAAGGCCGGCCAAGCCGCCCCTGATATTGGCATGTGTGCCTGTAAAGTGAAGTTTCTTCAGGAAAAAAATACTTTAAACAGCACTGGTGTGATTCTGTATCCAGACCTGACCGCCATTAACCGGGGAATAGGGGAAAAGGATATTGGACAGTATGACGGCTCAACCTCTGTTTTCTGCCCTTACGGGGCCGCCGCGCTTTACAAAAAGGAGATGTTAGACAAGATCGGGCTCTTAGATGAAGATTATTTCATGTTCCGGGAAGAGGATGAGTTGGGCTGGCGCGCCAATTTAGCCGGCTGGAGGTGCATTTACGTGCCTACGGCCGTGGTCTATCATTACCGCTCTGCCGCCACCAAAGTCGGGTCTCCTTTTAAACTTTACTACGGAGAGAGAAACCGGTTGTATACTTGCTTTAAGTATCTCCCTCTGGCAGGTTTAATCGAGACCTTGCCCGCCACTTTCAGGCGCTATGTTTTTTCTTCGCGAGCTTCTTCTAGTGAGGATAAACTCCAAATTTCGCGTTTGAAGTTGACATGGACATTATTTGAAGCCTATTTTGATGCTTGTAGAAGATTTTTCAGGATGAGAAGAAAAGGTAAAGAGTTTCTCCAACAGTATAAAGTATCCAGAAAAAAAGTATATCAAATATTGCAGACATTCCCGGCTAAATTGAGTTCTCTAACAGGACAGCTCCGCGGTCCAGCGAATAAAGGTCAGAAATAGGAAAGTTCTCTATTGAATCGCACCATCAGAAAATTCAATATTATACAGAGAAGACTGCAGCTCCTCTCCGGTCCCTCTGGCCAGAAACTCCATCTTGGGTGTGGCCGGATGATTCTCCCCGGTTTCGTCAACGCCGATGTGGTTAACCTTCCGGGTCTAGATTTGGTTGTTGATTTAGAACAAAAGCTCCCCTTTAAGGACAACCAGTTCGACTTAGTCTATGCTCGCCATACTTTAGAGCATATTCGCAACTTGAACCAGCTCCTCTCAGAACTCCATCGCATAACTAAGTCAACCGGGTTGATTGAACTGGAGCTACCTCACTGCAGCTGCTCAACCACTTTTTCTGACCCAACCCATAAGCATTTCTTCACTCTGCACACATTTGATTACTATACTCCAGGATACGACTTTGATTTTTATTCGAGCATCAGATTCCAGCTGGTGAATAAAAAAGTGCAATTTACCGGAGGAAGATTTAAATTCTTAAACTTTTTGAGCTGGATAGTTAACCTCAATGGCTTCACTCAAAACCTGTGGGAGCGGTTCTGCTGGCTTTTACCTATGGAGAATCTCTTTTTCACCCTTAAGCCCGTCAAATAAGAGGAAAAACCCTAAACCGCACAGATTCCCTGGATTTCTCGACTCAGTTAAAAGTGACAAAATCACATCTCCTTCAAAAATATCTCTCTTGGTTTCATTCTTCGAAAAAATGGCTTCAGCCGGTCTCTTATGCAATCATCTTAACCATATTTTTCTTTCTCTTTAAGAGCCTGTCAAGTAACTGGAAGAGCATTAACTGGAGTGATCTGCACTTTAATCTGCTCTATCTGATTCTTTCTGCTGTGCTGGCTTTCAGCGGTTTTCTTATTTCAATTTATCTGATGGAACTGCTGCTGCTTAGTCTCAACCAGAAAATCAGCTACTCTCAGTCTCTCAGACTGATTGGAAAATCGCAATTAGGCAAGTACCTCCCTGGCCGGGTCTGGACCACAGCCTCTCGAATTTATTTGGCCGAGCAGGAGAAGTTATCCAAATCTAAAATTTTACTGGGTAGTTTAGTGGAGCAGGAGTATGTATTTGTTACCGCTTTAGTCTTATCCATTATCTTTTTAGGCTTCCGGGGCTCACTTCTTCAAGTTGATTTTACTGTTTTTAATATTCTGCTACTCCTTCTGGCCCTGCTCTTTCTGAATCCCATCTCCTTGACCTTTCTACTTAAGTTAGGCATGAAGCTATCCCGGCTGGACTATCCGGATTGGCGTTTCAGTTTTAGATTATATTTTATTCTACTGGCAGGCTATAGTTTTTGCTGGATTTTGCAGGGTCTGGGATTTTTCTTCTTAGCCAAGTCATTTTATGATTTGGATTACACTTGGCTCAAAAAGTTTCTGGGAATCTACCTCTCCTCTTGGGTGCTCGGCTTTGTGGCCGTTTTTGCTCCAGGAGGATTGGGCGTCAGGGAAGGTTCTATGTCTCTTTTTTTGAAAAGCTACTTTTCGGCTGGTTTCGCCATCAGTTTGAGTTTGGTGGGCCGGGTCTGGATTAGTATTTTGGAGTTTCTTTTGGCACTTTTAGCTTTTGCCAAGAAAGGAACCAAAGTTTAGAAACATCATGAAGAACAAAGAGCTCAAACCCCCGAAAACGCCAGTCGTGACGGTCGACCAGACCGATTTCCCCAAATACGATTGGCTATTTGTGCTTTTGGTTTATTTCCTGCTGGACCTGATTTTTTACCGAAAGATTCTCTCTCCTTCAGTCATGGTCTTCGGCACCGATTGGCTGGCCGGAGGGTATCCTATCCGTAACTTTTTTTACGAGTCTGGTCACAGTCAGTGGAACCCATACCTGTACGGCGGACTACCCCACTTCTCCAATGCCGGTGATGTGTATTTCCCTTTCAGCATTTTATTGAGCAGACTTTTTCCAGTTCATGTGTACTTTGCGTATCTCTTTGTCCTGAACACCTTGGTAGGCGGATTCTTTGCCTATCTTTTCTTAAAAAGCCTTAAGCTCTCTTTCTGGCCTTCCTTCATTGGTGGTTTATCCTACCTGTTTACGGGTATTTTAGTCTCCTACGTCTATGGCGGGCACGAAGGGAGAATGGCGATTGTCGCATTTTTACCGGTGGTCATGTGGCTGATTCATTTGGCCACCGAAAGGCAAACCTTGGCATGGTTTATGGGAGCTGGGTTGGGCCTGGGCGGTGCTCTCCTTATACCTCATGTGCAGATGAACTACTATCTCTTGATTCTAGTCTTTTTCTATTTCTGCTTTAGACTGTACGGTGTCTTCAAATCAACTAATAATTGGCCCAGGATAATCAAGCTCTCTGGCTATTTCGTGGCATTTATAGCAGTTGGGTTCTTGTTGTCTGCAGTTCTGTATCTGCCGTTTTACAAGTATATTCCTTTCTCTCCACGTGGGGGCGAAGAAGGAAGAGGCTACCAGTTTGCCACTTCCTGGGCTATGCCTCCGGAGGAAACGATTAACCTAGCGGTGCCTGATTTTTCCGGAACCTCGGCGGGGGAAGGAGCCTATTGGGGTAGAAATCCGTTCAAATTAAATTCGGAATATCTGGGCGCCACCGTGATTCTACTGTTTTTCGCTGGCTTAGCGTTAAGCAGAAAAAATAAACCGGTTATCTTCTTTCTGATAATGATCCTGCTTGCCTTTACTGTTGCCTGGGGAGGAAGCACCCCTCTTTTCAAACTCTATTATCAGATTGTGCCTGGCTTCGACAAATTCAGGGCTCCCAGCCTGATCTATTTTTTAATCGCCTTCTCCATGATTGTCAATTCAGCCTTTGGTCTCCAGGCCGTGATTGACCAGGTGAAATCCGGCCAGAATCTCAAAAAAGTAGCCCGCTTCTTACTTATTTTCCTGGGGATTGTGATAAGTCTGACTTTGCTTATCTCGATTGGCTCAGCCGGTTTGAAGTCCAGCCTGGCCGGATTAGTAAATGATTCACCCCAGAAGCTGGCAGCCTTGCAGGTCAATTTTCCCAAATTCATTGCCGGAATGTGGAAATATGCTCTGTTTACCTTACTGGTTGCCGCCATCCTTCTGGCTGTCATCAGGCAGAAACTTAAGCTCCTTTGGGCCGGTATAATCATCAGCCTGATTACGGTGATCGACCTATGGCTGGTGGAAAGTAAATATATTCAAGCCGTCCCTCCGCCTGAGGTCTATTTTACTCCGGATGAAGTCGTTCAGGCTCTCCGCTCTGATAACTCCTTGTTCCGAATTCTCCCCCTGCAGTACCGCAATGACAATTATCCTATGCTTTTCAACTTGCAGAGTGTCTCTGGGGAGCATGGCAACCAGTTGCAGAGATACAATGAATTTGTGGGAGCAGGCAAAGCCAGTATGGTGGATTATCATAATATCTTGTCGAATTTCAACTTTTTGAATCTATCTAACGCTAAATATCTGATCACGCAGCAACCTACCAATTTCCCTTCTTTCAAAGAAATCCACAAAGGTCGGTTTTACGTTTACCAGAATATCGAGGTCCTGCCTCGAGCATTTGTAGTCCCAAAGTTTGAAGTTATTCCTGAATCTGATAAAATCTTAGAACGGATGAAACAGGGCGACTTCAATCCTCGGCAAACTGTAATTTTGGAGAAAAATCCAAGCCTCAAACCCACAGCCGATTCTGTTCTTCCTGAGGTGTCTATAGTCGGTTATGAACCGACCCAAGTGAAGATTCAGGCTGAATTGGATCAGCCTGGTTTTCTGGTGCTGTTGGACAACTACTACCCGGATTGGAAAGCTTATGTGGATGGGGTAGCCGTTGAAATCTACCGGGCCGACTACACCTTCCGGGCTGTGCCTCTGGATAGAGGAAATCACCAGGTCGAATTCAGATTCGAGCCCCACTATTTTTATTTGGGAAAGAAGATATCTCTGACCAGTTTCTGGGCGGTGTTGATTGTCCTGGCCGGAAGTACACTTTTTAACAAATACCGGAAAAAAGAATCCAAGGTGACGGCCGGATGAAAGCCTTAGTAATTATCCCCACTTACAACGAGAAGGAAAACATCGAGAGTATTGTCGGGGAGGTTTTGCAGCAGGATCCTTGCCTCCATGTTTTGATAGTAGATGATAATTCACCCGATGGAACCGGAGACGTGGCAGACCGGCTGGCTCTATCTAATGCTAAAGTATCGGTTTTGCATCGACCGAAGAAGGCAGGATTGGGGCAGGCCTATGTGGCGGGATTCAGACACGCCTTAAGCAAAGATTTTGACTACATTCTGGAAATGGACGCTGATTTTTCTCATGATCCCAAATATCTGCCCGATTTCCTCAAGTCGATTGAAAAGGCGGACTTAGTCTTGGGTTCCCGCTATATCAGCGGGGTGAATGTGGTCAACTGGCCTATGTCTCGGCTTTTGCTCTCCTATTTTGCCAATATTTATGCCCGCTGGGTGACTGGGCTGCCGGTCAGGGACTCCACCGGAGGTTTTAAGTGTTACCGCCGGATTGTCCTAGAACAGATTGAACTGGATAAAATCAAGTCCGAAGGCTACTCCTTTCAGATTGAAACCAGCTACCGAGCCTGGAAAAAAGGATTCAAGCTAAAAGAAATCCCCATCGTCTTCGTGGACCGCAAACAGGGGGAATCCAAGATGTCCAAAAAAATCGTGCGAGAAGCGATGTGGATGGTCTGGAAACTGAGATTTCTCTCTTTATTGGGCAAGATTTGAGCCGCTTGCTGCCCGATTTATCGGTTGTCATCGTCAGCTACAAGGTCAGGCAGGAATTAAGAAAGTGCCTTTCCGGCCTGAGCTGCCAGGATAATTTTCTGGAGGTAATCATAGCAGATAATAACTCTGACGACGGAACCCTGGAAATGCTGAAAACTACTTTTCCCCAAATTAAGTTAATCTGTAACCGATACAACTTTGGTTTTGCCCGGGCGGCCAATCAGGGAATTGCCGCAAGCAGAGGGAAGTATGTGTTGCTGTTGAATCCGGATACTGAGGTAAGATTATCCGCCTTAAAGGAGATGGTCAACTTCTTGGATAACAATCAAGGGGTAGGAGTCCTGGGCTGCCAGATTGTTAATTCAGACGGTCAGAGACAATATTCTGCCCGCAGCTTTCCGGGCTTTAGAACCGCGGTCTCAGGACATTATTCCCTGTTAAACCGTATATTTCCTCGCAATCCCTGGTCCAAGAAATATTTAGGAAAAGAGTTAAATTTAGACAAGCCGACGGAAGCGGACTGGGTGTCAGGTTCTTGCATGTTGGTCCGCCGGGAAGTGTTTAGAAAAATCGGCTATATGGATAACAAATTCTTTATGTTTGTGGAAGACGTTGACTTCTGCTGGCGGGCCAAATCGGCAGGCTGGAAAGTGCTTTATTACCCCCCGGTAAAAATTGTCCATAATGCCAGTCAGAGTGTCCGCCAGAAAAAAATAAAAATGCTGGCGGAACACCACAAAAGTATGTATTATTATTACTTGAAATATTATGGCTCAACCAAACTTACCAAATTTCTGGTATTTTTGGGCATCTGGCTGCGCCTGGGCACAGTTACGTTGGGGCATTGGCTGAAAAATTAGAGGGAAAGTTGCCATATATAACTATATCTCTGGTGTCCCTGATCCTAACCCTGACTCTGCTTCCATTTATAATAAGACTGTCTCATCAGAGAGGCTGGCTGGATTTTCCCAGTCAGCGCAAGCTCCATAAGCATCCAACACCCCGCCTGGGTGGCTTGGCCATATTTCTATCCTGCCTTTTGGCTTGGATTATTGGCACAGCATTTTGGCCGGACCTGCTCTTGGGGTTTGGTCGCCTAACTCTGTGGCTGTTAGGAGGAGCCACAGTCATTTTCGGTTTAGGCCTGTGGGACGATTTCCAGCCGGTAAAATTCCGCTACAAGATTTTGATTGAGAGTTTAGTCGGCCTAAGTCTGATTTTAGCCGGCCTCAGAATTGAATTGCTTTTCATACCCTTTTGGCAACCGGTAGAGTTAGGCTGGCTCTCAGTACCGGTGACTCTGCTCTGGTTTTTAGGTCTGCTTAACTCGATTAATCTAATAGACGGCCTGGATGGATTGGCCGGAGGTGTCTCCGCCATAGCGGCGGCAACCATGTTTATAGTAGGGATTCATTTTAAGGCGCCGGTGGTGGCCCTACTCATGGCCGGAGTCTTTACGGCCAACCTGGGATTTCTAAAATTTAATCGCCCCCCCGCTAAAATCTTTTTGGGAGATTCCGGCTCTTTATTTCTTGGCTATTGGTTTGCAGTCTCATCCCTGATCTGCCCCATAAAAAGCTATACCGCCTTGGCCATGTTTGTCCCTCTGGTAGCCCTGGCAGTACCAGTTTTGGAAGCGGTAACTTCGTTTATGCGCCGCACTCTGAGTCTGAGAAAGTTTTATGTTCCGGATAACCAGCACCTCTACAATCTGCTCTTAGATTTAGGATTTTCTCCTCAGCGCACGGTTTTGACTTTCTATTTAGTTTCAATTCTATTCTCTGGACTCAGCCTCCTTTTGATGCTTACCGGACGCGCCCTGATACTGCCTATCTTCAGTCTACTTATAGTCTTAGCTCTGGCTGCTTTGGCTTTTACGTATATATTAGGAACCAGAATGCGGGCTAAGCACAAAAGGATAGTAGCATGAATAGCGGCACATACCTGGATTTTGAAAAACCAATTGCCGATTTAGAGACTAAGATTCAGGAGTTGAAGGACCTGTCGTTGAACGGCGGGGTGCAAATGGATCAAGAGATTTTAGCCCTGCAGACCAAACTGGAAAAGGTTCAAAAAGAGGTTTATTCCAAATTAAGCCGCTGGCAGAGGGTGCTTTTGGCCCGGCATCCTAAGAGACCTCAATCCATAGATTATATCCAAATGATGACCACCGACTTTCTGGAATTACATGGCGACCGGGGATATGCAGATGATAAGGCCATCATAACAGGTTTAGCCAAACTTGATTCTCAGCCAATCTGTGTGATAGGGCAGTATAAAGGGAAAGACACCAAGCAAAAGCTCAAACACAATTTCGGCATGTGCCACCCCGAAGGTTACCGTAAGGCTCTGCGTATAATGCAGCTGGCAGGGAAATTTAAACTCCCCGTCTTGATTTTAGTTGATACACCCGGCGCTTTTCCGGGCATGGGTGCCGAAGAGAGAGGACAGGCTGAAGCCATCGCCAGAAATCTTAGGGAGATGACGGCTTTGCCGGTTCCCATCGTGATAGTCATAATCGGCGAGGGAGCCAGCGGCGGTGCTTTGGGCGTAGGCATCGGGGATCGAGTGGGCATGCTGGAGAATTCCTGGTACTCTGTCATTTCACCCGAAGGTTGCGCCGCTATACTCTGGAGAGATGCCGGAAAAGCCCCACAGGCTGCGGAGGCTCTGAAACCATCTGCCCAGGACCTGCTGGAATTGGGCATAATTGACGCAATCATCCCTGAGCCGGGAGGAAGCGCTCACAGGCAGCCGGAGGAGCAAGCCGCCCTAGTGAAAGAGTATGTGCGTCAGGCCTTAGGGGAATTACAGCCGTTATCAATCTCAGAGCTAATCGAGAAGCGAATTCAAAAGTTCAGAGTGATGGGACAATTCTATGAAGTTTAAGATAAGCAATTCATGTTGAATCCAAAGCTCCTGCAGATACTGGCCTGTCCGAACTGCCAGGGTGAGGTAGAGTACAATGCTGGGGAGAATAATTTGATTTGCCACTCTTGTCGATTGAAGTTCTCTGTCGAACAGGGTGTGCCGATTATGTTAATAGACAAAGCGGAAAGATTTTAGTTGGCAAGGAGAATTGAATGAAACTGTCTAAATTTTGCGAAGAAGATTTGATATCTTTCGATCTAAAGGGAAGGAACAAGGATCAGATTATCAACGAACTGGTTGACCTGACCAGCCGTTCAAAACTGGTCAAAGAACGCCAAGAGCTTTACAAGGCAGTGGTGGATAGAGAGAAGTTGGTGACCACCGGGGTGGGCTATGGGGTGGCCTTCCCGCATGCCAAGACCAAGGCGGTCAAGGGAATCGTGGTGGCTTTCGGACGGTCTAGCCCAGGCATAGATTTTGAGGCGATGGACCGCAAGCCAGTGCATTTGTTCTTTCTGATTGCCGCCCCGGAAGACGCCATCGGCGCTCATCTCAATGTCATGGCCAGACTTTCTTACATCATGAAGAATGAAAAAGTAAGGGAAAGATTGATGAAGATCACCAGCCCTAAAGAACTCCTGGAAATCTTAGACTCGGTTGAATAGGGTTTAAGCGGTATGCTCCGGGTTTTGGGGCCCCTTTCCAGAAGCAAATCTAACTGTTACCTCTTGGTCAGTTGGGCCTTAGCCGTGGCAATTTTAGCTCTCCCCCGACCCCCTAAGTCATCGGCAGCCAACTTTGCCTGGCAGATCCTGTACGCCCCTTTCTATCAGGCTGGAGAAAAAATCCGGGGACTGTACGGGGTCCAAAGGGAAAACCAAGAACTCCGGAAGGAATTGACCGCCTTGGCCGTGGAAAACAATATCTTAGAAGAAGAGCGCCTGGAGAATCAGCGCCTAAGACAGCTTTTGGAATTCAAAAACATTCTGGATTTTGAAGTGATTCCTGCTGAAGTAATTGCTCGTGACCCCAATTTCAGAGTCACTTCCGCACTCATCAGTGCCGGCACTCGCTTGGGAGTTCAGCGCGACCTGCCGGTCATTGATGTCCACGGCCTAGTGGGTAAAGTGACCGAAGCCTTTCCAGATTATTCCAGCGTGCAGATGCTTTTTGACCCGGGTTTCAAGGTCTCTGGCCTGGTGCAGCGGAGTCGAGTAGCCGGCATCGTGGCCTGGAAGGGAGGCCAGCTTTTGGAATTAGAATATATTCCCAGCGCAGCCGATGTGCAGGTCGGGGATGACATAGTCACCTCAGGTTTGAGCAGAATTTACCCCACCGGTTTGAAAATAGGACGGGTAACCAGGGTTAGTCGGGATCCCCAAAGCCTTTTTAAGAGAGTGGAGATTTCCCCATTTGCCGACCTGTATAAGGTAGAAGAATTATTCGTAATTAAAACCTATACCCAGTGAATTTCGCCCTTTTCAAAGAGATCGCTTACTCCAAGATGCTTACCTTCTTGGTACTTTATCTGGTGGTCATAGTCTATGAAACTTTGCTGGCCGACGTATTTAGTCTGGGTCCGGCCCGACTGGATTTAGGACTACTCTTATTGATCTATGTGACGTTAAACCAAGGGACTAAGGCAGGAATAATATTCGGATTTGGCCTGGGATTGCTTTTGGACCTAATGACTCCGCTCTGGCTGGGACTCGACTCATTGATTAAATCCACTCTGAGCTACTTAGTGGGGTTTTTCAAGGAGAGTCTGTTTGTAGAAAGTATCTTTTCCAAATTGTTATTGGTCTTTCTGGCCGTGCTGATTAATGATTTTCTGCGTTTTTGCTTCACCCAGGGTTTTGACTTTGGTAAAATCGGCACCATCCTTTGGCCTACTACTCTGCTGTCGGCGGTATACACCTCGGGTGTGGCAGGACTGGTCATGTTTCTGACCAAGACCAGTAAACCCAAACTCCAAACTACTTAAAGCACATGCATTGGTCCCAAGAAACTCGAGTCAAGGCTGCGGTATTGATTGGCCTGGCCGGTTTAGTCCTCCTCTCGGGAAGACTAATATTCCTCCAAGTCTGGAAGGCACCTTATTACAAGAAAATTTCGGAGGAGAACCGTATCCGCAGAGTCCCCCTGCACGCCTCCCGGGGGATGGTTTACGATCGCCAAGGGAAAGCTCTGGTCAGCAATCGGGCTAACTTTACGGTAGGAGCAATTCCCTATGAGCTAAAAGATCGCACTCCGGATCTCCGCCGTGTGGCAGAAATCCTTTCTATGGATTCCACCTGGCTCAGAAAAAAAATTGAGAATCCGCGGTACTCGGCCTATGAACCGGTCCCCCTTATGCGCGACGCCAATTTCAGCGTAATCTCGCGCATAGCCGAACAGAGCGAAAACTTGCCGGGTCTGGTATTTCAGGCCGAGCCCACCCGAAAATATTCTGATTTGGAACTGGCCCGTCACTTACTGGGTTATGTCAGTGAAGTCTCCGAGGAAGAGCTAAAAAAGAATATGGCTCCCAGGATTTCAGCCGGTTCATTTATCGGTAAAATGGGGGTTGAGCGGGAGTATGATCAGCTTCTGCGCGGGCAGGATGGGGCAGAGTTTTATGAGGTGACCGCCACGGGTAGAATCATTGGCAAACTGCCGGACGAAGAAGGCGAGCCGGCCACCTCGGGATTAGACTTGGTGCTAAGCATTGATCTCAATCTCCAGAGCGTGGCCGAATCTTTACTTTCCAATCATCCCCGGGGATGTCTGGTCGCTTTAGATCCCCAGAACGGAGAGGTCCTCTGCCTGGTCAGCCACCCGGATTTCAACGCTAATTCTTTTGCCTCGGTTCTTTCCTCAGAGGAGTGGCAATCCCTGGTAGAAAACCCGGATCGCCCGCTGCTCAATCGAGTCATTCAGAGCGCTTATCCTCCCGGTTCGACCTTGAAACTCCTGGTGGCCGGGGCGGCCTTAGAACAGGGGTTGATTACCCCTCAGACTACTTTTCATCCCTGTAATGGTGGTTTCCAATTTGGGGAAAGATTCTTCCGCTGCTGGGATCCGGAGGGACACGGCACCCAGAATCTCAAAGGGGCCATTCAGTATTCATGCGACACTTACTTTTATCAGCTGGGATTGAAGACCGGGGTAGATGTAATAGCTGATTACGCTCTGCAGTGTGGCTTTGGCAGAAAGTTAGGGATCGATTTGCCCCAGGAGAGCAAAGGATTTGTCCCCACCACTAAATACTATAACAAGAGATTCGGTGAAAAAGGGTGGACTAAGAGCGCGGCCATCAACCTGGGCATAGGCCAGGGGGAATTTTTGGCCACCCCCTTGCAGGTAGCTTGCTTTTACGGGGCCCTGGGAAACGGGGGGACTCTGTATAGACCTCATGTTTTAAAGAAAGTGATTTCCAAGAAAGGGGAGACTTTGGAATACAAGAGGACCGAAATCGGACACCTCCCTTTTTCGAAGACTACTCTAGACCTTCTGCAGGAGGCCTGCCTGGCAGTGGTCAACCAGGAAGGGGGAACAGGATGGCAGGCCAGATTGCCTGGAATGGAAGTGGCTGGCAAGACCGGCAGTGCGGAGAATCCCCATGGCGAAACTCATGCCTGGTTCGTAGGGTATGCCCCGGCCCAGAATCCAAAGATTGTAGTCTCAATACTGATAGAAAACGCCGGACATGGGGGGGACGTGGCGGCTCCGATTGCCAGAGAAATCATCAAGGCCTACCTTCAGCCTGAGACTGAATTGGCTAAAACGCTTCTCTCCAGGCCGGAAACACCTCATGAATAACATAATAAAACTGACTAAATTTGACTGGATTTCGTTTCTGGCCCCTTTACTCCTCTCACTTCTGAGCGTGGCCTTAATTTATAGCACCAAGCATGCCTCTTCCAGCCCGGCTGACCGGGTTTTGTTTGTCAAAGAAGCGCTGTGGGTAGCCTTTGGATTAATAGTCTTCCTGGCGGCTTATAAGATTCCCTTGCGGACCCACGAAATCATGGCCTATCTCTATTATGCCCTCGGTCTTTTGCTCTTGGCAGCTCTATTCGTAATGGGAGCCACCAAGTATGGTGCTACTCGGTGGTTTAATCTGGGTTCGTTTAATGTGCAGCCGAGTGAAATCATGAAACTGGCGGTGATAATAGCTTTAGCCCGCTTCTTGGCCTATCCCAAAAGAGCCTCCCGCAATTTCTGGTGGGTAATTGCCGCTACCGCCTTGGCCGGGGTTCCGATGCTTTTGGTTTTGCGACAGCCGGACTTGGGGACTTCATTGATATTTTTAATCTTGCTCTTGTCTTTATTGTTCTGGTCCGGCCTTTCGCTTTACCTCATCCTGCTTTTGGTGACTCCTCTTTTGAGCTTGGTACTGGCCTTCCACTGGATACCGTGGGGCTTATTTTTCATAGGCCTTTTAATGGCACTCTTCTATATTAGGCCGGGGAAATGGCTGGGAACTTTCGTGATAGCTCTGAATCTGATTGGGGGAGTGGCAACACCTTTACTCTGGAATCACCTGCATGACTATCAGAAAGAGCGAATCGTGACTTTCATTGATCCTTATAAGGATCCTTTGGGCTCCGGTTACCAGCTGATTCAGTCTAAAGTGGCCATTGGCTCCGGAGGGCTTTTGGGGAAAGGCTATCTGCATTCCAGTCAGGCCCGTTTGGAGTTTCTTCCCATGCAGCATACCGACTTCGTTTATTCTGTGATGGGAGAGGAATTTGGCTTAGTGGGCTGTTTGTTCATTCTATTTTTGCTGGGTTATATGGTCTTTCACGGAATTCAGGTGGCCAATAAGGCACGTAATAATTTTGCCAGCTTGTTGGTCTGGGGTATTGTCAGCGTGATTGGCTTTCAATCTTTTGTAAATATAGGCATGACCCTAGGAATGCTGCCGGTGACCGGTATTCCGCTCCCTTTTGTGAGTTATGGCGGGAGCGCCATGCTGGTCAACTGGGCCATGTGGGGCCTGCTTCTGAACGGCAGCGCCCACTGGCAGGAGTATTAGATGCATCCGGAACTCTTCCGCTTAGGCCCGGTTGCCATTAAAAGTTACGGCGCGCTTTTAGCGCTCTCTTTTCTTTTAGGTGTACTCTGGTCAATAAGGAGGGCTAAAAGAGCCGGTGTAGATCCTAAATACATTCTCGATTTGGCAATTGTTATTTTCATCAGCTCTATTGTGGGGGCTAGGGCTTTTTATGTCATCTTTCATCTGAGTGAATTCAAGGGGCACTGGTTGGACATAATCAGCCCGATTCAGAGTACCGGAGATTTAGGAATAGGCGGCCTGACTTTGTTAGGAGGAGTGGTCCTGGCGATTATCTCTGGAATCTTCTATCTGCGCTTTAAGAAGCAAAATGTCTGGCTGGTGGCTGACATTCTGGCCCCTGCTTTTCCTCTGGGGATATTCTTAACCCGCATAGGCTGCTTTTTGAACGGCTGTTGTTTTGGTAAGCCGGTCTCCGACCATGCCTGGGGGGTGATTTTTCCAGATACCTGTCCGGCCGGCTATACCTTTCCGGGAACAGTTCTCTATCCTACTCAGCTTTTTTCCTCTTTGAAGGGACTGGTAATTTTGGCCCTGGTCTTATATCTGGAGCGCTTCAAAAGGTTCCAGGGTTATTCTTTCTGGCTGATGCTGGGTTTATTTGGTATAGGCCGATTCGTAATCGATTTTTATCGGTACTATGAACCCGGTATGTTCCTGACCAGAATCGGGAATGTCGCCTTCTCGGTCAATCAGGGGGTTTCGCTAATGATCATTGTGATTTCCGCCGCCATGTGGAATTATCTCCGCCTAAAATCATCTCGTTAAACTGAACATGGCTCCAGATAGTCTGGCTCTGGTTAAGACCCTGGGTAACGATTTTCTTGATTTCGTATTTCCCGGATATTGTTATATCTGCAACTTTTCTCTGTCTAATCCTGACAAATATCTTTGCTCAAGTTGCTTAGAAAAATTGCCCCCCTTACCAGCTTCTTTCTGTCCTGTCTGCAAAACCTTCCTTAATGACTTGCCTAATAGCCATAATTGTCAAAGTCATCTCCATTCAGCCTATTCCTTGTGGGCCTATGCTGAAGGGGTAGAAACCTTAATTCATAAGTTTAAGTATGAGGGCAGGGTTGGCTTAGGCAAGAGGTTGGGACGATTATTGGCCCAGCAATTATCCACTCAAAGTTACTGGGCTGAGATTGAGACAATAATTCCAGTACCTTTGCATCCTTCCCGAAAAAGAGAACGAGGTTACAATCAGGCTGAAGTACTTGCTTTAGCTCTGGCAGAGTGTACCCATCTGGAGCAAGTTTCAAATGCCTTGAAAAGATGCAGAAACACTAAAGATCAGACCCGTCTTTCCGCTGCGCAAAGAAAAGAGAATGTGAAAGACGCCTTTAAGGTCAGTGAGGGAATAGACTTTTCCAAGATGACGATAATGCTAGTGGACGATGTCATAACTACTGGAGCAACCCTGAATGAGTGCGCTAAAACTCTGAAGCAAAGGGGTGCTAAAGAGATTTATGCCTGCACCCTTGCGGTAGCGGTATGACGGTTTGACCTTGACGATGAGATAACTACCCCTATATTTGCACCCAATATCAGGAGACTGACCATGAAAATAGGAATTCTGACCGGCGGGGGAGATTGTCCAGGACTGAATGCGGTCATTCGGGCGGTGGTAAGAAAAGGGATTACCACCTATGGCGATGATATCTACGGAATCTTAGAAGGCTGGAAAGGTCTTCTGGAGGGAAAAGTTGAGAAATTAGATTTGAATAAGATCTCTGGAATTCTGCACCGGGGGGGTACCATTATTAAGACTTCCCGGACTAATCCCTATAAAAAAGAAAGGGGAGAAGAGAGGGTCAAAGAGCAGATGCAGGCTTTGGGATTGGAAGCGCTGATTGCGGTCGGAGGAGAGGACACTTTAGGCGTGGCTGCTAAACTTTTCGAGTCCGGGGTTAAAGTAGTAGGGGTGCCTAAGACCATAGACAACGACGTATCTGGCACCGATTACACCTTTGGTTTTGACACTGCCGTAAATATTGCTATGGAAGCTATCGACCGCCTGCATACGACAGCTGAATCTCATAACCGGGTTATAGTGGTAGAGGTGATGGGGAGGCATGCCGGCTGGATAGCGGTCCATTCCGGGATTGCAGCTGGAGCCGATGTGGTTTTGATTCCGGAAAAACCGGTGGACTTAGACCAGGTTTGCCGGGTGATTAAGAAAAGACATGACCGGGGGAGAGATTTCAGTCTGGTAGTAGTGGCCGAAGGCGCGAAAATAACCACCCAAGAGAGTAAAAACGGCAAAGTTATTGTTCAAAGAACTGAGCTGGATCAATTCGGTCATGTGCGTCTAGGTGGAGTCGGACAATTTCTGGCTGAAGAGATCGAGAGAAGAACCGGTTACGAAGCCAGGTATGTAATCCTGGGCTATATCCAGCGAGGCGGATCTCCCACAGCTTTTGATCGGGTTCTAGGAACTCGATTTGGAATAGCGGCAATTGACCTGGTGCATCAAGGCAAATTTGGCCAGATGGTCTGCTTAGATGGAAATTCGATTAAATCTCTTCCGATTGTCGAAACCATCGGCAAACCCAAATTGGTAGATCAAGAATTGTACGGTGTAGCAGAAGCATTCTTTTGATAACCAAGGAGGTGGATGTGTCAATCCGAGTAGCGATTAATGGTTTTGGCCGGATAGGGAGGCTTCTCTATCGGGCCGGTGTGAATAGCAAGAAGCTCGATTTCGTAGTGGCCAATGACGTGACCGATGCCAAGACTCTGGCTAATCTTTTGAAATACGACTCGGTTCACGGAAAATGGGACTTGCCGGTCCAGGTCAATGGCAACCAAATTTCAGTCGATGGCAAGAATCTTGAAATCTTGTCAGAGAAGGAGCCTGCTAATTATCCCTGGAAGAAGTTGGGAATCGATATCGTGGCTGAGTGCACCGGCAAATATGCTGATAAGGAAAAAGCCAAAGTACATTTGACTGCCGGAGCCAGAAAAGTTTTGGTATCCGCCCCGTCCAAAGGTGCTGATGCCACTATAGTCTTCGGAGTAAACCGGAAAGCCTACCGGGCTGACCAGCATGAGATTATTTCAATCGGCTCCTGCACCACTAACTGCTTAGCTCCAGTAGCCAAAGTGCTGAATGACAGTTTCAAGATTCAGCGTGGATTCATGACCACTATACATGCTTATACGAATGACCAAAAAATCCTAGACCAGCCCCATAAAGACTTGAGGCGTGCCAGGGCCGCCGCAGTTTCCATGATTCCCACCACCACCGGGGCCGCCAAAGCCATGTCTTTAGTAATACCGGAACTGGAGGGGAAATTAGACGGAGTGGCGGTTCGCGTTCCGGTTTCTGACGGTTCTTTAGTTGACCTTACCTGTCTGGTGGAAAAGGAAGTGACCGTTGCCTCGGTTAATCAAGCCTTCAAAGATGCCTCGACCGGCTCTATGAAAGGGATTTTGGAATATACGGAAGATCCCATCGTCTCCATCGATGTGGTAGGGAATCCTCACTCAGCTGTTTTTGATGCTCTATCCACCATGGTAATGGGCAAGAACTTGGTGAAGGTCTTTGCCTGGTATGATAATGAGTGGGCTTTCTCCTTAAGGATGGTGGAAGCTTTGGAGGTGATGTTAGGAGATTGAGTAGAATGTCCCCTTACTCTCTTGCACTGCTGATGGTGTTAGTGCAAACTCTTGTATTGACTGCATCAGACTTAGTCGTCGAAAATAGGAGATATTATATTCTTCTGTCCGATAGTACTAAAGTGTTCATCACACCCCTTCATGAAGGGGCTGGACAAAATTTAGTGGTATTTTCTCCAGATAGCTCCCATTTGGCTTACACGAGAACCTGCGGATATGGCTTTGAAGCAGAAGGGCGGGCAGTCTATATTTGCAAACCGGATGGAACTGGCAGAACATTTATATTCCGTCAGCCTTTTCACATCGGAAAACTTTATTGGGAGCAAATCCAAGGTAAGAGTATTCTTGTCTTTTACAACAACAGTGGTGGAGTGGACGTAGGTAAAAACTTTAGGGTATACGATTTAATGAATCGCCACCTTGTTTTTGAAACGGCAGGTTATATCTGGGACAGACAAGGACTCTGTTTTCAATTGGGGTCTGAAGATTATAGTGACTCCGCAAAGACAAAAACTGTATGTATAGACACCTGCATTGCCTCAGAAATGCTTGAACCTGATGATGGTTCTACATATGTAAAGGGAGATTCGGTTCTTAATAGATGTGACAATGCCGATTCGGTACTGCTGACCGCTCAAAGCTTAATCACAATTCTTGGTAACGCAAAGCCAGATGCCCAAATGGCAGAGATTACCGACGCATTACTCTCACCTAACAGGAAGATGCTCTGTCTGGTAGCAAATATAGGTCACAACCTCATAGGAGTTTATGATCGAGCCAAAGCTGAATCGATATATAGAGAGAATTCACCCTTCACAACTCAACGGGACTTTGTTTGGTCTGGCGATAGTAAGAAAATAGCCTATATTCTAGAATTTGGTGATGGTTACGACTATAGAAATCCGGATTCCAATATGGTAGTAGTTCTAAACTTGGAAACAAATCGTAGGTTTACAAAAACATATAGAGGGAATCACACAATATTAGACTTACATTGGTCTCCAGATTCTGATACCTTATTATATGAGTTTAAGCCAGACTGGAGCTCGTTTAGTGAAATAAAGCCAATTATTGTAGGAGAGAATTAAAATGAATAAGTTAACTATAGACGATTTAGACCTTAAGAACAAGCGAGTATTAGTCCGAGTCGACTTCAATGTCCCCCTGGATAAAAAAGGGAGCATCACTGACGACACCCGAATTGCCGCTTCCTTACCGACCATCAAAAAGATTCTAAAAAGTGGCGGAAAAGCCATTCTGATGTCGCATCTGGGCCGCCCCAAGGGGGGAAAATCTCCTGAATTCAGCCTCCGCCCCTGCGCCAAAAGATTAGGAGAACTTTTGGGAAAGCCGATCAGGTTCGTGGAAGACTGTATCGGCCCAGAAGTAGAATCTGCTGTAGCCGAGCTTCAGCCTGGAGAATGTTTGCTCTTGGATAACCTACGTTTTTATTCGGAAGAGGAGAAAAATGACCCGGCTTTTGCCAAGAAATTAGCTGCCTTAGGCGATGTCTATGTCAACGATGCCTTCGGCTCAGCCCACCGCGCCCATGCTTCGACTGAAGGCGTTACCAAGTATTTCAAAAAGTCGGCCGCCGGCTATCTGATGCAAAAGGAGCTGGACTATTTGGATAAGGCTTTGAGCAATCCTCCTAGACCATTCGTTGCCATTCTAGGAGGAGCAAAAATTTCAGATAAGCTCCTGGTGATTCAGAATCTCTTGAACAAGGTGGACGGTCTGTTGATTGGAGGAGGCATGGCCTTCACCTTTGTCAAAGCCAGAGGTGGCAGAATCGGAGCCTCCCTGGTGGAAGAGGATAAGATTGATTATTGTAAAGGCATCTTAGACCAGGTTAAAGTTAAAAATCTGAAAATGATTCTTCCGGTGGATACAGTGGTCTCGGAAGACCCCCATAACCCCAAACCTGAGGTCGTGGCCATTGATACTATTAATGATGGCAAAAAAGGGCTGGACATCGGCCCTTTAACCTGTACATTATTCAACTCCGAAATTGAAAAAGCTAAGACTATTGTCTGGAATGGACCCTTGGGAATGTTTGAAGTAAAGGCCTTTGCCGCCGGCACTAATGCGGTGGCCAAGCAGGTGGCCGAGGCGACCGATAAAGGCGCTATCTCTATCATCGGGGGAGGAGATACTGCTGCGGCAGTTCTGCAGGCAGGCCTGGAGAAAAAGATGAGTCACGTCTCCACCGGTGGGGGAGCTTCTCTAGAATTTTTGGAAGGTAAAACTCTCCCCGGCGTAGCCGCCTTAACTGATAAGAGGTAAGAGGGCTTCGGGATTGGGCAAACGGAACATTTTAGTGGCAGGCAACTGGAAGATGTTTAAGACCTCCAGTGAAGCCACTTTGCTGGTCAAAGAGCTGAAGGATAATCTTAAAGAAGTTAATGGCATAAACGTGGTAATCTGCCCCTCTTATGGATCTCTCTGCACAGTCAAAAAGGAATTGAAAGGGAGCAGAATCGCTATGGGGGCCCAGAACTGCCACTGGGATGACGAGGGGGCTTATACCGGTGAGGTATCGGCCAAGATGCTGGCGGAATTGGGGTGCGAATACGTCATAATTGGACATTCAGAGAGAAGAAACCTCTTTCGGGAGACCGATGAGATTATCAACATGAAATTAAAACAGGCTCTCAAAGAGGGTCTGACTCCAATCCTTTGCCTGGGGGAATCGTGGCAGGAGCGGGAGTCCGGCAATACCGAAAAAGTGCTGGAAGAGCAATTGAAAAAAGGATTAAATGGAATAAACAAAGATTCTATGGCTAAAGTCGTAATTGCTTATGAGCCGGTTTGGGCTATCGGCAGCGGGAAAAACGCTACTCCCGAACAGGCCCAACAAGCGCACCAGTCTATACGCAGAGTCCTAAAGGAATTATACGGAGCAGATGCCTCTGAAAATGCCCTGGTTATCTACGGCGGTTCGGTCAATCCGGAAAACGCAAAAGAATTGCTAACCGCCGAGGAGATTGACGGGGCCTTAGTAGGCGGAGCAAGTCTGAATGGTGAACAGTTTATTAAAATCATAATGGCGGCGAAACCTTAGGAGGAGCAGTGTTCGGTTTACTGATAGTAGTCCACGTAATAATTTCAGCCGGTTTAGTTCTGGTCATTCTGATGCAATCTTCCAAAGGGGAGGGTTTGGCCAGTGCTTTTGGAGGAGGCACCCTCTCCGGAGCAGTTTTCGGTGGCAGAGGCGCAGCGACTTTCCTCTCCCGGGCAACCACGGTTTTAGCCATAGCCTTCTTCTTGAGTTGTCTGATGCTGACTGTGCTTTTCCCTAGAGGAGGTATAGCCAGTCGAACCAGCACCGTGCAAAGGGAGGCCCAGAAAGCTATGCAGAAACAGGCCGTGCCGACCGAGGAAGAAGCTACCCAGACCCAGAAGCCTACTCAAACCCAAGCTGCCCCGGGCTCAGTATTACCTCCTGCGCCGGACACCGGTAAGGGTGCCGGACCCAAGTAAGAGATTCTAAGCCAAGTCAACTTGCGGAAGTGGTGGAACTGGCAGACACACCATCTTGAGGGGGTGGCGGGCTTCGCCCATGCGGGTTCAAATCCCGCCTTCCGCATTAAGAGAGTTTTCTAGCCGAGAATGGTTAATCCAAGGCGGCTCAAGATTCGGCTATCTTCTGCTTCTTTTTGATCTGCTCAACCTCTTCGTCTATAGCAATGACTAATTTTTTAAGTATCTCAATTAAACCGCTGACTTTGTTTTCTTCGAAACCAGCCTGATTCTCTTTTAACAGTTGATCAAGCTTATTCTTGAAAAAATATATGTCAGACATGCCGGCTCCTTGGTTAAGAACTGCTTGTAACTTAAAGGAGGTCAATTTATTAGTCAACTGCAATTAGGGACCTGGGGTCAGAATAGAGTTGGACTTTTGATTGAATATTAGGGAAAATTCTCTTAAAATTCTAGTTGACAATCCGTACCCAGGGGTTATTTTAATAGTTTTGAATTAGAATATAGAATGAGCAAAACACCTATCCCGAAAGCAGGAGATATCCCCAGTCGCTGGCTCCTATTGGATGCCCAGAATCAAATCTTAGGACGAATGGCCTCGCAGGTGGCTAAGTTACTGATCGGGAAAAGCAAACCTCAGTTCACCCGTCACCTCAATTGTGGTGACCAAGTAATAGTGGTCAATGTCGACAAGCTAAAGACGACCGGTAAAAAATCCTTACAGAAAACCTATTATCACCACACCGGTTATCCGGGCGGATTGAGGGCTGAGACGTTAGGTAAACGACTGGGCGAGAGACCGGAAAAACTTTTTCGGGATACGGTTTACGGAATGCTACCCAAGAACCGGCTGGGTCGTGGCATGTTAGCGCACCTGCACCTGTACCGCGGGAGCCAGCATTCCCATCAGGCTCAGAAACCAGAAGTTTATAAGTTATCTTAAAGGAGAACAGGTTGGCCAATCAAGTAGCGGCTGATGCTACCGGTAGGAGAAAAGAGGCAAGTGCCCGAGTCCGCCTGCTGGCCGGGCAAGGCAAGATGGTGGTGAACGGAAAGGATGTGGCCCAGTACTTGCACCGCCATGACCTGCTTTTAGACCTGCGCAAACCTCTGGTCGTGACCGAAACCCAGGGCAAATTCGATGTAATCGCCCAAGCCAGAGGAGGAGGTTTGGCCGGCCAGACCGGGGCCATCAGACTTGGTATTGCCCGGGCTCTGGCTAAATTGGACCAGAGTTTTAAGGCGATTCTGCGCCAGCACGGCCTGCTTACCCGCGACTCTCGGGCCGTAGAAAGAAAGAAATACGGCAGGATCAAAGCCCGCAAGAGATTCCAGTACTCTAAGAGATAATCTTTAATAAATTTTTGAATCCAAGGACACAAGCCTAGTGACAACTGAATTAAAAGAGCTATTAGAAGCCGGGGTTCACTTCGGACACCAGACCAGACGCTGGAACCCTAAGATGAAACCCTTTATTTTTACTTCCCGCAACGGGATTTACGTCATCGATCTTAAAAAGACCCAGGAGTGCTTGAAAGTGGCTGGCCTGAAGGCCAAGGAGGTGGTGGCTAAGGGCGGCTCAGTGCTTTTCGTGGGCACCAAAAAGCAGGCCCAGGAGGTAATCCAGCAGGAGGCCCAGAAGTGCGGAATGTTCTACGTGACTGAGCGTTGGCTGGGAGGCACCCTGACTAATTTTGCCACTATCCGAAGGAATATTAGAAGGTTGCGGGACATTGAGAGAATGGCGGAGGATGGAACTTTTGAAAAGCTGACCAAGAAGGAAGTGCTCAAGCTCGAGAAAGAGAGAGAAAAACTGCAGACGATTTTGGGCGGCATAAAGGATATGAATGAATTGCCCAAACTACTTTATGTGGTGGATTCCAAGAAAGAAAGAATCGCCGTGGTTGAAGCTAACAAATTGGGGATACCGGTGATTGCTATTGTGGATACCAATTCCGACCCAGATTTGATTAATTTTCCTATCGCTGGCAACGACGACGCCATCAAATCTATCAAGGTGCTCACCCAAGAAATTTCCAATGCCATTCTGGAAGCCAAACACATCTTCCAGGAGGCGACTGCCCAGACCGAAGTCAAAGAAGCAGAGTAGGGGATGTTTTGGCTAATATACCAGCTACGTTAGTCAAAGAGCTGCGGGAAAAGACCGGGGCCGGCATGATGGATTGCAAAAAAGCTCTGGAAACAGCTGAAGGAGATGTAGAAAAAGCCATCACCTTTCTGAGACAGCAGGGCATAGCCCAGGCTTCCCAAAAAAGTCAAAGATCTGCCAAAGAGGGAGTCATCTATTCTTACATTCATCCCGGCGATAGACTGGGGGTTTTGCTGGAGCTGAACTGCGAGACTGACTTTGTGGCCCGAACTGAAGATTTTCGGCAATTGGCCAAAGATTTGGCCATGCAGGTGGCTGCCACCAACCCGGTTGCCATTTCCAGGTCAGATCTGAGTCAAGAGCTGATAGAAAAGGAGCAGAGCATTTACCATACCCAAGCTTTAAATGAAGGCAAGCCGGAAAAAATCATAGACCGGATAGTGAGTGGCAAGATGGATAAATATTATCAGGAGGCGGTTCTTTTGGAGCAGCCCTTCATCAAGGACCAGGAGCGGACGGTCCAAGACCTTTTGACTGCAGCGGTAGCCAAGTTAGGAGAAAATATAATCATTCGAAGATTTGTCCGCTTTCGAGTGGGGGAATAGAGCCTGTGGATATTCCTCCTACCGTAGTCCCCAAATTTAAGCGGGTTCTCCTAAAGGTCTCAGGAGAGATATTGATGGGAAATCGCAACCTGGGGATTGACCCGGATCTTCTGGAGCGTATGAGCCGGCAGATAAAACAGGTTCACGATCTGGGGGTGGAAATTGGAGTGGTGGTAGGAGGAGGCAACATCTTTAGGGGATTGCCTGCCGCTAAAGGAGGAATGGAAAGAGCTTCAGCAGATTACATGGGGATGTTAGCCACGGTGATCAACGCTTTAGCCTTGCAGGACTGTTTGGAGAAAATGGGGGTCTTTACCCGGGTGATGACTGCCCTGCACATGGAACAGGTGGCCGAGCCTTTTATTCGACGCCGGGCCATCCGGCACATGGAAAAAGGGAGAGTGATTATTCTGGCAGCCGGCACCGGAAACCCTTATTTTACCACCGACACGGCCGCCGCTCTGCGAGCGATTGAATTAGAGGCGGATGTGTTGCTTAAGGGAACCAAGGTGGATGGAGTCTATGAATTCGATCCTCATCTGGAGCCCAAGGCTAAGAAATTTGACAATCTGACTTATCTGGAAGTTCTCAGCAAAGAGTTGAAGGTCATGGATGCCACTGCCGTATCTTTGTGCATGGACAACCGGCTCCCCATCCTGGTCTTCAATTTGCTCGATGACGAAAATTTGGAAAAGGTCATTTTGGGTGAAAAAATTGGGACCTTGGTAAGGGGATAGATCATGCTCAATAAAATCTACGCTGAGTCAGAAGAGAAGATGAAGAAATCGGTCGAAGCTCTGCGCAAGGAGTTGGCCGGAATTCGCACCGGGAAGGCGACTACCAACTTACTGGATGGAATTCGAGTGGAATATTACGGAAATTTGGTCCCTTTAAACCAGGTGGCCAGCCTTTCGGTACCGGAACATCGCCTGCTGGTCATTCAGCCCTGGGAAAAGAGGATGATAGAAGAAATCAGCAAAGCCATCTTGAAATCCAATCTGGGGCTGAATCCCACCAATGATGGCAATGTGATCCGCCTGCCTATTCCCACTCTGACCGAGGAGAGAAGGAAGGAATTAGTCAAATTAGTCAAGAAATTTGGCGAAGATGGCAAGGTGGCCCTGCGCAATATTCGCCGAGAGTCAAACGAGCATTTATCCAGAGCGGAAAAGGAAAAACAGATCTCTGAAGACGATCGCCGCAAAGCCCAGGAAGTAGTTCAAAAGATTACGGACAAGTATATCGAAGAGGTCGATAAGATTCTCCAGGCCAAAGAAGCCGAAGTCATGGAAGTCTAACCATTGGCCTGAATAGCTCATTTTTTTGGTTGGTAAATATTAACTTCTAATTAAGTCTCCCCTCTTCGAAGAGGGGATTTTAGTAAGTCAATGCCTGAATTGAGCGAAGCGGCTGAACAATTAGCCCAACAGATACTAAAACGGGGGAATCTCCCCCTCCATGTGGCGGTAATCATGGACGGCAACGGCAGATGGGCCCAGAAAAGGGGTTTGCCTAGGACTGCTGGCCACCGGGCCGGGGTAAAGGCGGTCAAAAGGGTAGTGCAGGCAGCCAGCCGGATTGGTATGCGGTACCTGACACTATATACCTTTTCTTCGGAAAACTGGAAAAGGCCGAAAGGAGAGGTCAGCGCCATTATGAAGCTGCTTTACGATACCACCAAAAGCGAGATGCGGGAACTAGTCAAAAATAATGTTCGACTTATAACTACCGGTAAGATTGAACAGCTTCCCCCCAGCCGGAGAAAAATCTTGCAAAAGGCCATTCAGGCCACCCGTCGGAACACCGGCTTGACTTTGAATCTGGCCTTGAATTATTCCGGTCGAGAAGAAATAATCGAAGCGGTCAGAAGCCTGTGCCGCTTAGTTAAAGAAAGTGGCCTGCAGCCTAATCAGATTGACGAACTCCTCTTTTCTCAACATTTGTACACCAAATCCTTACCTGATCCAGACCTTTTGATTCGGACCTCCGGTGTGATGAGATTGAGCAATTTCCTACTCTGGCAGACTTCTTATACCGAGCTTTATATCACCGAAGTTTTGTGGCCTGATTTTAGCGAAGAGGACTTCTATCAGGCAATCCAAGAATACCAGGGCCGGGAAAGAAGATTCGGCCAGCTCTAGTTCACTCCTTTGTCCAGCCTAGACCAGAAAAATCTACTCGTCCGAGTTCTTGTCGCAGCCGTGGGCATTCCACTGCTCCTCTTTTTATCAGTTATTGGTCATATCCCTTTTTTAATTTTGGTTCTGTTGGCAGCCTTCCTGGGAATGATGGAGTTTGGCAAGATCGCTTCCGGCAACCAAGTGCAAATTCCTCGAGCGTTCTTAGGGATAGCTATTTTAGCTGCTATATACTTTACCTATTGCAACCGCTGGGAAATCTTAATTGGACTCTGCTTGTTTGTGCTCTTCGCTTTGGTAGTACTGGCTCTGAAACAACCTTTAGACCAAGCCGCCAAAAGCCTAGCCTTTTCGGTTTTGGGAGTGATCTATCTTTACTTGTTTGCATTCTGGGTTCTTATTCGGCAGCTGCCTGCAGTAAGAGGATATGACTATGGCTTCGGTGGCCACTGGATGGTTTCTTTATTCTTGATGGTTTGGAGCTGCGATACGGCTGCTTATTTTGGCGGCAAAGGATTAGGAAGACACAAACTGGCCCCGGTGATAAGCCCTAATAAGACCAAGGAAGGGGCAGTCTTCGGCCTTTTAGGCGCCTTCTTCGCTGCAATCGTCATACATTATGTGTTCTTTGCCAATCTGAGATTGACGGATCTGCTGGTAATAGCACTATTGGTTGCTATACTGGGCCAGCTCGGCGATGTATTTGAGTCTCTTTTGAAGAGGTCCGCCCAGCTGAAAGACACTTCCACCTTAATTCCCGGCCATGGCGGGGTTCTGGATCGATTCGACAGTCTCCTCTTTGTCAGCCCCTGGGTTTACTTGTACCTCAAATGGTTTGTTTACAAACCTTGATTCTGGCTTTAACTTTAGCTCTTGTGCTTTTGTAATCTCACGTACCAAAGTTTGGACCGACGCCCAGGTTGACACCTTTTTGAATCTTGACTATTATAATATTAGTATGAAAACCTTGCCCGATAAACTCCATACCAAGCTGGAAAGTCTCCCTTCCAGGCCGGGAGTTTATCTTTTCAGGGATGGCCAGGGCAAGATTCTGTATGTAGGAAAGGCCAGCTCTCTGAGAAATAGAGTAAAGAGCTATTTTCAATCTTCCCGGCCTTTAGACCCAAAATCCCAGGTGATGGTCAAGCGAATTGCCGACTTTGAGACCCTGGTCACCGACTCTGAAATGGAAGCCCTGATTCTGGAGGCCAATCTGATTAGAGAGCATAAGCCTCGTTACAATGTCAATCTGAAAGATGACAAGCGCTACCCTTATTTGAAAGTTACCGTAAATGAGCCCTACCCGCGCGTTCTGGTGGTCCGGCGGGTAAAAAAAGATAAAGCCAAATATTTTGGTCCTTATACCAACGTCTCCGCCATGCGCCAGACTCTGCGGATAATTCGCAGAATTTTTCCCGTTCGAACCTGTAACCTGGTCATACCTTCTAAGAAAAAATATAAACTCTGCCTGGAATATTACATTAAGCGCTGTCTGGGACCCTGCGAAGCCGAGTGCTCTTATGAGGAATACCGCCAGATGATAGATAATGTCTGTCTCTTCTTGGCCGGTCATTCTGCCCAAGTCTTAGAGGAGCTGAAGCTGCGGATGGAGAAGTACGTCGATCAGGAAAATTTTGAAGCCGCGGCCCGGATAAGAGACCAGATTAAAGCCTTAGAATCTGTGTTTGAAAAACAAAAGGTGGTGGACTTAGAACAGATTGACCGGGACATCATCTCCCTGGCCCGGCAAAAGAAGGATGTTTGCTGCGTCGCGCTTCAGATTCGGGAAGGAATTCTGATAGGCCGAGAGAACTTTTATCTGACTTGTGCTCAGAGCGATTCGGACCAGACCGTGCTTTCTGCTTTCCTGAAACAATTTTATCTCAATTCTCCGGTCATCCCTGATGAAATTGTCCTTCCGGCGGAGATTGAAGAGAGCAAGACCATTCAAGCCTGGCTGGAGCAAAAAAAAGAAGGTCGGGTGCAATTATTGGTTCCCCAGCGGGGGAAGCGGGCCGAGTTGTTGGAGCTGGCCATTCAAAATGCCCGACTCCTATTGAATGAATTGATGCTCCAGAAGCTGGACCGAACCCAGCAGATTCCTCGTACGGTAGAGGCTTTGCAAAGAGACCTTTATTTATCCAAGCCCCCCCGCACCATTGTAGCTTTTGACATTTCCAACTTGGGAGCTACTGATACAGTCGGCTCAGCCATCTATTTCCAGGATGGACGGCCTAAGAAATCAGGTTATCGCAAATTTAGGATTAAAACTGTGGCAGGGCAGGATGATTTCGCTATGATGCGGGAGATTGTCACTCGTTATTTCAGTAATCTCAAGAAGGAGGGGTTTAACAGGCCGGACCTGGTTTTAGTAGATGGCGGTAAAGGTCAGCTCTCTTCTACCCAGGAAGCTCTGCTGAAGCTTCATCTTCAGGAGCAGGAGATTATCGCGCTGGCTAAAAGATTGGATGAAGTTTATCTGCCTGGGGTAGCAGAACCTCTGATGTTGCCCAAAACTTCTCCCTCCCTCAGGCTCTTACAGAGAATCAGAGACGAAGCCCACCGCTTTGCTATAACTTATCACCGGACTCGCCGTGAAAAGCGCATAACTCATTCGGCTTTAGATGACATAGGCGGGATAGGGGAGAGTAGGAAGAAAGTGCTATTGACCAGATTCGGCTCAGTGGAGAGGATCCAATCTGCTTCATTAGAGGCAATCTTAGCTGCGGAAGGAATTCCAGAAAAAGTGGCTCTTAAAATTTATCGGCATTTTCACCCGGAAGGCAGGATGAAATGAAAAAATTAAAGCTCCAGCACAGTCGGATGCAAACCCCTTTAGGGGTAATCTTTTTGGGGAGGACAAAACGTGGTCTAAGGCTGGTGGCGTTCAATAAGAGTGAGTGGCTCAGACAACTAAAATCTCTGGGCCAGAAACAGGAAGTAATACTTTTGTCTGACGACACCAGATTCAGAACAATCAAGTCCAGGCTCAAGCGCTACTTTTCTGGGCAGAAGGTGAATTTTAGCCAGAACTTAGATTGGGACGATTACACTTCTTTTCAGAAAAAAGTGTGGAAAGAAATGTCTAAAATCCCCTTTGGCCAGACCAGGTCTTATCAATGGCTGGCCGACCGGGTCAGGGTAAAAAGTCCCCGCGCAGTTGGACAGGCCTGCGGTGCCAACCCTTTGCCGATTATTATCCCTTGCCACAGGGTAATTGCCTCCGATGGCAAACTGGGAGGTTTTGGCGGAGGTTTATCCAAAAAGATTAAGCTTTTGAAACTGGAAGGAGCCCGGCATTGATTCTGGAGACTCTGGCAGTTGGCCCTTTTCAGGCCAATTGTTATGTTTTGGGAGATTCTGAGTCCAAGCAGGCCCTCGTCATAGACCCGGGAGCAGAATTTGACAAAATCTGGGATAAAGTCACATGGCACAGCTTACAAGTGAAAAAAATTTTCCTGACTCATGCCCATGGCGACCACATCGGAGCAGTTTCAGAACTTTTGAATAGAACTGCTGCCGAACTTCTACTTCACAAAGATGACCATCCGCTGCTGGTCGATCCCGGTAAGAATGGCTCAGCTGATTACGGTTATCCCATCTCAATCAATGGCCCGGTCCATTTCTTAGGCGAAGGCGACCTTATGGAATGCGGTCGGATAAAACTGAAAGTCTTGCATACACCCGGGCATACTCCTGGCGGAATTTGCCTGCTGGGTGATAAGTTGCTGTTCACCGGAGATACTCTCTTCTACGGCTCTATCGGACGTACTGACTTCTCCTATTCATCTTTGCAACAGCTTCTGCAGTCCATCGGGGACAAACTCCTGTCACTGGAAAATGATATTAAAATCTATCCCGGGCATGGCCCTTCTTCCACCTTGGGCTGGGAAAAAGAGTACAATCCCTTTTTGCAGCCCAGCTTTTTGTACCAATACGGAGCCAGGACTTAACCTTCTCTAATATATGGCTAAGTTAACTGTACAAGATTCTGCTTTAGCCCATGCCAGCTCCTCCACAAAGTTAGGGCACAATTTTTTTGACCGTCCCACCCTCACAGTTGCCCAAGATTTACTGGGCACAATCTTGGTCAGGAAGACCAAGAATAATCTCCTAAGCGGTATGATTGTTGAGACCGAGGCCTATCTTGGGGAAGATGACCCGGCCTCGCATGCCTACGGAGGAATGACCCCCAGAAATAAACTTATGTACGGTCCTGCCGGTTTTGCCTACATCTATTTCATCTACGGCAATCACTACTGTCTGAACTTCGTAACTGAACCCGAAGGTTTTCCCGCTGCAGTTTTAATCCGCGCCCTGCAGCCTTCGACAGGTCTGGAGCAGATGTTTGTCGACAGAAAAGGAGTCAAATCTGAAATCCAGCTCTGCAACGGTCCCGGCAAATTATGTCAGGCCTTTCAGATTGACCGAAAGCTGAATGGAATCAGCCTGGCTTCTGACCGACTCTTCCTGCTGCCGGGAAATGCACCTGTGCAAATTGGCAATTCTGGCCGAATTGGAATTTCGCAGGGTCAAGACCGAAAGTGGAGATATTATATTAAGAACAATCCTTATGTCTCAAATATAAAAGGAGCCTCTCGATGAAGTCACCACTGCATCGCAAAGCAGCCATTAAAGGAACCAAGAGCGAGTATTTACATCCTAGCGTATTCGACAACGTCCTGGCCCAGTTCGATGATGCCGCCAGCCGCCTGAATATCGAGTCCGGCCTGGCGGAATTTTTAAGACAGCCCCGTAAGATTGTGATGGTCAATCTGCCGGTTATGATGGACAACGACAGCTTAAGAATTTTTAACGGATACCGGGTTCAGCATTCCATCATTCTGGGACCTTCCAAAGGAGGTATCCGCTATCATCCCGGTGTCACTTTAGACGAGGTCAAAGCCCTGGCGGCTTGGATGACCTGGAAATGCGCGGTAGTCGGTATTCCTTTTGGCGGAGCTAAAGGTGGCATCGTTTGTGATCCCTCCAAACTCTCTCTGGCTGAACTGGAAAGATTGACCAGACGTTACACTGCCGATTTAATCGATCTATTCGGACCGGATAGTGATGTCCCTGCCCCGGATGTGAATACCGACCCGCAGGTCATGGCTTGGATCATGGACACCTATAGCATGCATGCCAGGCATACTGTGCGGCCGGTAGTCACCGGCAAGCCGATTGCCCTGGGAGGTTCTTTAGGCAGGAGAGAGGCCACCGGAAGAGGGGTAGTAATTACCACTAAGTTGGCTGCTAAAAATCTGGGGCTTTCGCTGAATAAATCTAAAGTCGCAGTACAAGGATTCGGGAATGTCGGCTCCATTGCTGCCGAACTTTTCTCTAAAGAGGGAGCGCTAATCATCGCGGCCAGTGACGTTAACGGAGGTATTTACAACCTCAAGGGCCTGGACATGCCGCGATTATTAAAGCATCTCGAGCACAAGAAAACTGTAGTTGGTTTTCCAGGAGCCAAGCCGATTTCTAACCAGGAATTGCTGGAGCTGGAATGCGACATCCTGGTGCCCGCTGCACTTGAAAATCAGATTACCCAGGAGAATGCTGACAGAATCAAGACCCGCATCATAGCCGAAGGTGCCAATGGGCCGACCACTCCTGCTGCCGATAAGATCCTGGAGAAGAAGAAAATCGTGGTCATACCGGACATTCTCTGCAATGCCGGGGGAGTGGTAGTCTCCTATTTCGAGTGGGTGCAAGACCGGGGGGGCCTCTTCTGGACCGAAAATGAAGTCAACACCCGCCTGGACGAGATTCTGACCAGGTCATTTGGCGAAGTTTTGGACATGTCTCTGAAGCATAAGGTATCTCTCCGGGTGGCTGCATTCATGTTGTCCATCAAGAGAGTGGCTGATGCTGCCAAAGTCAGGGGAATTTATGCCTAACGGAAAGTATTATAGAACTTTTTCAAGCTCAGCTTCACTCTTGTGAATCTTGATTAATTCTATTTAGATGTTTTGCAGCCGCTCTGCTCTTTTAGCTATTGTTTCTGCCGCATTTGTAATCCTGTCCCTATCTTGCACCACTACCAGGCAATTATCTTCAGCCTTTCCCAATATGGTTTTGAAACGATTCTTAAGCCATCAATTACCAGCTACTTATGCGTCTCGCTTAAAGCTCTGGATTAATCTTAGAACTGGTGAAAAAGGTAGAACTGAGTTGCAAGTTTATTCTAAGCACTCTCGGGAATACAGTTTTTTCCTTAAAGACCTTTGGGGAAAAGATTTGATGAGGGCTCTCATTTGGGAAGACTCCATCCTAGTTTTCTACCCCCATGAAAATATGTTCATTCGGGAAACTCTGGCTAAATTCACCCAGAGTGATTACTGGTTCTGGCCAGCCAGCCCTTTAGACCTCCTAAAAATCATTGATGGAACTCAGTTTTTAGCTCTGGAAGGAATGGATTTTTCAGAATATGCTGATAAACTATATAAGTATCGAGCCAAAAGGGAAGAAGCCAATATCATCTTATCCTTGTCACCCAAAGATGCCTCAATCCGGAAAGCTACCTTTCTAAATGAAAAGAACGAAAACCTAGCCACAATCATCTGGCAGGATGTCAGATTATATAAAGGTTACCATCGCCCGCGCCTAATTAATATCAAACTGGAAAATTCCAAAGATGAAATTAAAATCGGAGTGTTGGAGGAGAACTTTGATTTAGAGTTATCTGACAACTACTTCCGCTTGTCTATCTCACCTACGGCTGAGCAGATTCCCCTTAATTGACCTATACTTGTTTTTTGATAGAATTTTTCCTTTGGCGGTAATATATTATTATCCATGAAGATTCTGGAAGTCAGTGATTCTCGTACTTGGAGCGGAGGGACTCAGCAGGTTCTGCTTCTGTGTCAGGAGTTGAGCAGAAGAGAAGAAGATGTAACTCTGGTCACTAATACTGAGAGTGAACTGGAGAAGAGGGGAGTAGCATCAGGACTCAAAGTTAAGCCAATCCGAATGCGCCAGGATTATGATCTGTTGGCTGCCTGGAAAATCCGCGACCTGATAATAAAAGAAAAGTTTGACCTCATTCATGCCCATCATCCCACCGCCCATGCCATTTCTCTTTTGGCCGCTAAGTTATCTGGCATTCCGAGCTTAATTGTTACCAGGAGAGTCATATTTAAGATGAAGAATAATCCTTTCAGTAAGTGGAAGTATCAATCATTCCGAATAAACCGCTATGTGGCAGTCTGCCAGGCGGTGAAACGGCTGTTAGAGGATTATGGAGTCAATCACGGGCGGGTGGAAGTCATCCCCAGTGCGGTTGATTTGCTTCGTTTTAATCTGAGCCAGGATAAAGAAACAGCCAGAAAAAGATGGGGCATCCTCAAAGAAGATATAGTGGTAGGTACCGTGGGAAATAACGGCTGGTTCAAAGGATACACTTATCTTCTACAAGCAGCCAGAATTGTGACCGGTAAACATCCCCGGACTAAATTCTTCTTTTGCGGCAAAGGGACCGAACAAATGCTTATTCAGGCAGAGGAACTGGGCCTGGAGAAGAATGTAATTTTATCCGGCTTTCGAACCGATATTCCCGACATCTTAGCCTGCTTTGATATATTTGTCCTTCCTTCTTTGCAGGAAGGGATTGCAACCGCAGGAATAGAAGCCATGGCCTCCAGCTTGCCGCTTATTGGAACGCAAGTAGGTGGAATTCCCGATATCGTCTCTAAAGAGAATGGCTTGCTAGTTCCGCGGGGCAATTCTCAAGCCTTGGCTGAGGCAATCCTTAAGCTACTCGAGAACCCAATTTTGGCTAAAAATCTGGGCCTGGCCGGACGAAAAATGGCAGAGCAGAGATTTTCAAAAGAGAAGGTCGCCAGCCAAATCTTAGAATTATACCAAGACTCCTTAAATCGTTAGAACGAAATGAAACTGTATCTTAGACTTTTAACCTTCCTGCGCCCGCATATAAAGACCCTCATACCAACTATCATCTTCATGTTCCTCTTTGCCGCTTTGAGCGGGCTCACCTTGACCATGATTGTCCCACTGGCAAATATCGTGTTGGTGCCGCAGTCACCTGACCAGGGCGCCGCTGTCGCAACTGAAAAAGGAGATCACCCCTCCAACAACTGGATGGTATTCCTTCCCAGCTTTGCGCGCAGCAAGGTCGAAGGCTGGCTCCACAGTAAGAACCAGCTTCAGAATTTGAAAAATCTGTGCCTTTTTATCTTGGTCATATTTTTCCTGAAAAACCTGTTCGAATTTTTTCAGCAGTACTTATCCACCACTGTGGAACAGTCGGTCATGCTGGATATCCGCAATCGCCTGTATGAGCATTACCAGAACTTGCCCTTGGAATACTTTCAGGGCAAGCGGGGTGGGGTGCTTATTTCTCGGATTACAAATGACGTCGGTCTGGTCAAGGGGGCTATTTCCAACGGCTTTGTGGAAATGCTCAAGCATGCGGTGTTAACGATTGTCTATTTATTTCTGGTCTTCTGGGCCAGCTGGAAACTGGCTTTAATCGCTCTTTTGCTTCTTCCGCTGGGGCTGATCTTAATCACTAAGGTGGGCCGAAAGCTCAAGAAAAAAAGCGCTCAAACCCAGGAGAAAATGGGGAATATGACCTCGATTCTACAGGAGTCTATCTATGGCATCCGAGTCATCAAGGCCTTTGCCATGGAGAAATTCGAAATTGAGAAATTCAAGAAGCAGAGCCGCGACTATTTTAAGTCAACTCTAAGAATGATGCGCCTGGGCTTTGTGAGCCCGGCCTTGACCGAGACCTTTGCGGTCCTGGCCGGTGTCATCATCCTCTGGTTCGGAGGAAAAGAGATACTGGCCGGCTCAAGAGTCACACCCGGCGAATTCATGCTCTTTTTGGTGGCCATGTTTTCCCTGATGCAGCCGGTGAAAAAGCTTTCCAGATTAAATTTGGACATTCAACAAGGGTTGGCCGCGGCTGGCAGGATCTTTGAGATTCTGGACACTCAGACCAGGATTCAAGTTTCGAACAACCCTGTCAAACTGGATAGACCCAAAAAGGAAATCAAGTTTGAACAGGTCAGCTTCAGATACGATGGCAAAAAAAATGTCCTGGAAAATGTCAACCTGACTGTTAAAGTCGGTGAAGTGATAGCGGTAGTCGGTCCCTCCGGGGCGGGAAAATCTACTCTGATGGACCTCCTGGCCAGATTTTACGATCCCCATTCTGGCCGAATTTTATTTGATGGTGTCGATATTAGAGATTTAGATTTGGTTAATCTGCGCCGCCTGCTGGGTATTGTTACTCAGGAGACCCTCCTCTTCAATGACACTGTCTGGAACAACATTGCTTACGGCCATAACGGGGCCTCAGCCGAGCAGGTTCATTCTGCGGCCCGGGCGGCGAATGCCCACGACTTCATTCTGGCCATGCCCCAAGGGTATCAGACGGTTATCGGAGACAGAGGAGTGAAGATTTCGGGTGGCGAAAGGCAGCGTCTGGCCATTGCCCGGGCTTTATTCAAAGACCCGGCCATCTTGATTTTTGACGAAGCCACTTCTGCATTAGATAGCCAGTCTGAAATTCTGGTTCAGGAAGCCATGAATCGCTTAATGAAGAAGAGAACCTGTTTTGTGATTGCCCACCGACTCTCCACCGTCCAGAATGCCAGTAAAATAGTGGTCTTAGACAAAGGTAAAGTCGTGCAGATTGGCCAACATGCTGAATTGATAGCTGCTGACGGCCTGTACCGCAAACTCTATCAGCTTCAATTCAAATTGTAATGGAAAGCATCCAGCCCAAGCGGTTGCTGATTATCCAGCTCCGTCGTATCGGCGACGTAGTGTTGAGCACTCCGGTGGTAAGAGCAATAAAGTTGCGCTATCCGGGAATTCACATAGTCTTTCTGACTGAATCGGAATCCAGATCACTTCTGGAGAATAATCCCTTCATAGACGAACTGATGGTCTGGGAGTCAGGCCAATATTCAAATCCTGCTTATGTCATCCGCATTCTGAGAGGATTAAAGGAAAAAAAGTTTGATACGGTAATTGATTTACAGGGTTCTCCTCGAACAGCCTTGGCCTCCTTTTTGTCCGGTGCCAAAAACAGGATAGGATTTGATTATCGGGCAAGAGGGTTATTCTATGACATAAAAGTTAAACGTGACCCTCGCCCCAAATATGGCTCAGCCTTCAAGCTGGATATTCTGAAACCATTTAACTTTATAGGTGACGACTTAAAGCCTGAGATTTTTCTTACTGCTGAAACCAGAACATTTGCCAAAGGATTTTTTTCAAGACATCAGCTGAGCGGCCCTGATTTCAAGGTGGCTCTCTCCCCTGTCTCCCGGAGATCTTATAAAAGATGGCTCCTTGAGCGATTTGCTAAACTGGCTGCTTGGCTGGTTTCAGATTTCGAAGCGAAAGTAATTATCTTATGGGGGCCTGGTGAGCGACATGTTGCAGAAAAGGTGGCTGAAGAAGTTGGAGCAAACGTTTTAATCTCTGACCAGACCCAAACTCTCCAAGAAGTGGCTGCCCTAATCCAGAGCTGCGATTTATTTGTAGGAAACGACAATGGGCTTAAGCACATTGCCACAGCAGTTGGCACGCCTACTTTCACTATCTATGGGCCATCCGACTCGGTGAGCTGGACTTTTCCCGACGCTGAGAATCATCGCTATATCAAAAGCTCCTGCTCCTGCCGAGGCCGGCAGAAAAGAAAGTGCCCGGGGCCCATTTGCTTAACCTCCACTTCTGTCGAACAGGTTCAGAATTCTCTGGCTCCCTTTATCGAAGAAATAATCTCCCGAAAAGCCACCCAGAAGCTTGCCCAAGCTTAGAATCCTGCAATTAGCGGATTTTCGCTGGTATAATGCCAGCGCTCATTATGCCCTGACCATCAGTCAGGCTTTAGCCAGAAACGGGCATCAGGTCTATCTCGGTTCAATCTGTGATAGGAATCTGCCCCGCTCTGGGTCAACCAAATCGCTTCCCAAAATTGTGAAGTTTCCCTTGGTAGTTAATGATCCGCTGACTTGGCTGGACTCTGCCGTCTCGCTTCACAGATTTATCCAGAATAACCGGATTCAAATCGTAAATGCTCATTCCGCGTCCTCACACCTCTTAGCGGCCGGGTTAAAGAGGCTGGGAAAAATTAAGTTCAAGCTACTGAGAACCAGGGGAGAGGCTTATCCTCCTAAGGACAACTATTTCAACCTACATTTGTACTGTAAGCTGACCGACCAGATTATTGTCCCCTCTGAAATCTTGATTGGTTCATACGTTAATGGCCTTGGACTAAAAGCTTCGAGAATCAGTCACTCGCCCCTGGGGATAGATGAACCTTGCAAACTAAGCCGGGAAGTAGACCCAGACTTGAAAAATAGGTTAGGAATATTGCCTGATGAAAAGATTGTGGGAATCGTAGGGCGTCTCTCTCCGGTCAAAGGCCACGTTTATTTCATTCAAGCGGCCAAGCTTGTCTTAGAAACGATACCCTCGGTCAGGTTCATAGTTGCCGGACAGGACGCCCAGATTAGCCAGGAAAGGCTGAAAAGGCTGGCTTTTCGACTTGGCCTTATTGACAGATTCGTTTTTTTGGGAAATGTGAGTGATGTTCATCAACTAATTTCAATCCTTGATATTGGGGTGGTCAGCTCGGTTGGCTCGGAGACCATCTGTCGGGTATTATTAGAATATATGGCTACCGGCAAGCCGGTCGTCGGCACCCGAGTAAATGGAATCCCGGAATTGATTGAAGAGGAGAAGAACGGGTATCTGGTGCCTCCCGCCGACAATAGTGCACTTGCCTCTGCCCTTGTAACAATTTTGAGAGACGACAAGCTTAGAACCAGGATGGGAATGTATTCCAGAAACCTGGTCGAAACCAAATACAGTCTGAAACAGTTTGCTGAGCATACGGCTGCCATTTACAGCAAACTGCTGTCAGAATCCTAACTACCCAATGACACATGTGATTTTAAATTTTTGGAACAAGGCCTCGGTTGTAACTTACCTCCTCTGGGCAATGATATTGCCATGGTCTTTAGCCGGGATGCAGATCGGGCTTGGGTTAACGGTACTGGTTACGACTTTCGCAGTAATCGTACAGAAAAAATTTTCCCCTGTATCTCATCCATTTACTTTTTTTCTGGTCTCCTATCTATTGGTCCGCCTGCTTTCCGCCCTGCTGAGCCCACAGCCAATGGTTTCCTTGAACACCGTGTTCCACACCGACTGGCCGCTCCTTAGCATACCGGTTTTGCTATCAGCTCCACTTCTTCCCCGGGATCGAAAGAAAATTCTAAAAGCTCTGGTATTTTCGTCGGCTCTACTTTCAATTTATGCCATCCACCAGTTTTTCTCTGGAACCGATATTTACCGGGGCAGGGCCCTGGCTCCTATGGGTCATTTCTTTCGTGCCACCGGCGCTTTTGATCATTATCTCACCTTGGCCGGCAGCCAGTTGATGATATTTTTCGTCGGCCTGGGACTAATACAAGCAGAAATGTCAAACAAGAAGAAAATGATTTTGACACTATCTTCAGTTCTGGTGCTGTTAAGTGTTCTGGCCACTTTCGGGCGCAGTGCTTGGATTTCAATTGCGGTAGTAGGGGGACTGGTGGTGATTTTCTCCGGCCGCAGGGCCCTGCGCCTGGCAGCAGTTTTCATTATCATAGCAGTAATTGCGCTTCTGGTATCAATTCCCGAAATCCAAAATAGATTCCTCAGCAGTTTTGAACTTTCCCAGAATGCCGACCGTCTAAACTTGTGGAAAACATCACTCAGAATGATTTCCGATAAACCTCTTCTCGGTATCGGACCGGGGTTGTTTGGAAAGTCGTTTGATACTTACAAGGTCCCCGGTACCTATGGTGCCACTGGCCACCCTCACAATGATTATCTCAATTTAGCCGCCGCCAGCGGAATTCTAGGGTTACTGGCCTGGCTTGTGATGTGGGGTAGCTGGTTCTATTATTCTATCAAAACGTATAGAAATTCCTTTGCAACATTTCCGGACCGACCGATTCTTCTGGGAATCATTCTGAGCCTTGTCAGCATTATGGTAGCCGCCTTCTTCCAGTGCTACTATACCGATTTGGAGAACAACATCTGCTGGTGTTTTCTGGCAATTCTAGGTTTGCAGGCAACTGTTACGCCTGGTTCTTCAATAGAAGCTGGTCACTTCTGACCTCTCATTCACAGCTTCTGTTTGGCTAATCTCTGACCTCTTTCTTGAAGTCGGTTGTGAAAAAGATATATTGTAGCATCAAAAGATGAGAGCCAAACTTTCTGTAGTCATGATAACCCTCAATGAGGAGCATAATCTGGCCCGGGCTTTGGATAGTGTCAAATGGGCAGATGAGATAGTGATCGTGGACGCTTTCAGTCAGGATGGGACTAAGGAAATCGCTAAGAAATATACCAACCGCATTTATGATTTAAAATGGACCGGATACGGCCCTGCCAAACAGTTTGCCTTAGAGAAAGCTTCTAACCAGTGGGTACTCTCTCTGGACGCGGATGAAGTAATCTCTGAGCCGTTACAACAGGAGATACAGAGTGTGCTGCAAACTGAGGTGCAAATTGACGGGTATTCGGTCTGCAGAATGTCAAATTTTCTGGGTAAATGGATAAAACATGGGGGCTGGTATCCGGATTATGTGTTGAGACTATTCCGAAAAGACAAAGCTCATTTCACTGCCGCAACAGTGCATGAAGAATTAATTGTAACTGGTAAGTCTGGACATCTTAAAGGCCTCTTGCTCCACTACACCGATCCAAATCTAGAGTATTACCTGACCAAGTTGAACCGCTACACCACTCTGAGTGCCCAAGAGTTGCTGAATAAGGGAGAGACGGCTAAATTAACCGACCTTCTTTTCAGACCTTCGGCTTTTTTCTTTAGAATGTATTTCTTCAAATTCGGATTTCTGGACGGCGTGCAGGGTTTTCTTTTAGCTCTCTATTCAAGTTTCCATGTCTTGACCAAATATGCCAAACTCTGGCATCTGCAGCATCACCATGACCCGGTTTGTTAAATTAAGAGGCGACGAAAAGGTTTTAATAATCAGAACCGACCGCATCGGTGATTTGGTTCTGACGACTCCTCTTTTCGAAGCCTTAAAAATAAAATATCCTCAACTGAAAGTGACTGCCTTAGTGAACGATTATGCCCGTCCGATTTTGGAGAACAATCCCTTTGTTGATGAGGTAATTATCTATTCAGCCGCAGACCAAAATAGTCTATTGAATACTCTAAGAGAAAAGAGATTTAATGTGGCTATTCTGGTTTACCCGCGTTTTCGCCTGGCCTGGCTGACCTACCGGGCCGGAATTCAGGTCAGAATAGGCACGGCTTACCGCTGGTACTCGTTCTTTTTCACTCATAAAATTCATCAGCATCGGAAGCAGGTCGATAAGCACGAGCTGGAGTACAATTTGGAGCTCCTTGCCCCCTTAGGCCTTAAGGTTCAAGGAATCCTGCCTAGTATTTTTCTATCTAAATCAGAACTGCAAGCAGTCGAACAATTATGGCAGAGGCATGGCTTGAGACCGGAAGACTTGAAAGTGGCGATTCACCCCGGAGGGGGCAGGTCGAGCTTGAGATGGAGTGAAAATAACTTTGCCGAGCTGGCTTGGAAAGTTTCCCGAGACCTGGGAGGCAAAATCATACTTACTGGCACAGAGAGTGAAAGGAGTTTGACTGACCAGATTTCCCGAAAGTTGCCGAGTGAAGTAATCGACCTGATTGGTAAATTAAACCTAAGAGAATTGGCTGCTGCCCTATCCAGAACCAATCTAATTGTCACTAATAGCACCGGACCGATGCATATGGCAGCTGCCTTAGGTGTTAAAGTAGTAGCCCTTTTCTGCCCCATTAAAACCGCTTCGCCAGTGCGCTGGGGACCTTGCGGCCAGGGCCATCAAGTATTACTGCCGCCGGTCACTCCCTGTCACTGTTCCGTAGATAGATGTAGAAGAGGCAACTGTATGGGCCTGATTACAATTGAAGAAGTCTTCCACCGGGTAGAAGTAGCTTTAAAAAGTATAAGTACGGGAGCCGGTAAAAATTGAACTTGGCTGAGTTTGTTATCCAGATAGAGGCTTTGAATGCCAACGTAAATATTCCGCTTTTGACCGAGGCCTATGAGTTTGCGGAAAAGGCTCATCACGGTCAAAAACGCAGCTCTGGAGAGCCTTTCTATTACCACGGTCTGGAAACTGCTTTAATCTTGGCTGAGCAGCACCTCGACTCAGCCACTCTGGCAGCCGGTCTCTTGCATGATGTGGTGGAAGATTCCACTACTTCCTTGGATGAAATCAGAAAACACTTCGGGGAGGAGATTGCCGAGCTGGTGGACGGGGTGACTAAATTAAGTGCCTTCCAGTTCAAGAGCCAGGAGGAAGAGCAGGCCGAATATTTCCGCAAGATGCTTTTGTCCATGGCCAAGGACATTCGGGTCATCCTCATCAAACTGGCCGACCGCCTGCACAACATGCGCACTCTGGATTTTCTGCCTCAAGACAAGCAGCTCCGCATAGCTCAGGAGACTTTAGATATCTACGCTCCCTTTGCCCACCGCCTGGGAATGGGAAAAGTCAAGTCTGAGCTGGAAGACCTGACCTTCAAGTATCTGTTGCCGGAAATACACAAAAATGTAATAGAGAAAGTCGACTCAGTTCAAAAAGAGCGGCAAGGCTTTTTAGAACAAGTCATAGAGCCATTGCAGCAGGAATTAAAGAAGGCCGGGTTGGAAGCCGAAGTGACCGGCCGGGCCAAGCATTACTACAGTATCTACCGAAAGATGGTGGATCAGAACCGTCCCTTGGAGGAGATTTATGATTTGATTGCGATGCGAGTCATCGTCAATTCGGTCAAAGATTGCTATCACACCTTGGGAGTGGTGCACAATCTCTGGCCTCCGCTGCCGGACCGTTTTTTTGACTACATCGCTACGCCAAAAAATAACCTCTATCAATCTTTGCATACCACCGTTAAGCTCCCGGGCGGTCATAAAATGGAGGTTCAGATCCGGACCTTGGAGATGCACCGAACCGCAGAATACGGTATTGCTGCTCACTGGCTGTATAAAGAGGGGCGCCAGCAATTCGGAGATTCTGACCGGCAGATGTCTTGGCTCAGGGAAGTCTTGGAATGGCAGAAGGATTTGACCAGCCCCTTAGAATTCATGGAAAACTTGAAAATAGAGCTCTATCCGGAAGACATCTTCGTCTATACCCCCAAAGGAGAGCTGAAGCAATTATTCAAAGGCTCGACCCCTTTAGATTTCGCCTTTGCGGTTCATACCGATGTGGGCTATAAGTGCACCGGAGCCAAGGTCAATGGCCGTCTGGTGCCGCTGGATACTTCTCTGAAAAGCGGCGATAGCGTGGAAATTCTGACCTCCAGCCACCAGGCTCCTTCTCGGGATTGGCTCAAGTTGGTTAAAACTGTTCGGGCCCGAAATAAAATCAAAGCCTGGCTAAAAAAGAAGAGTTTGGAAGAAAGTGTGGCCTTGGGCCGGCAGATTTTGGACCGAGAGTTGAAAAAAATTCATCGTGAACTCCCCTCTAATTCAGATTCTCTGGAACTGGCCAGGAAATTGGGATACAGTGACTGGGAAAGTCTTCTGGCTGCAGTCGGGAATGGCACCATCTCCGCCTCGGGAATTCTGCATCAGCTTATTCCGGAAACCCATCCTGAGAAAGTTAAATCTCTTGTTCAGAAAATTGTCAGCAAAGCTCGTCCCAAGCCCGGCGGGATTAAAGTTCAGGGAATGGGACAGATGATGTTCCGCTTCGCCCAGTGCTGCCAGCCCTTGCCGGGAGAAAATATTACCGGTTTTATTACTCGCGGCAGAGGTATATCTATTCATAGAAAAGACTGTAGCAACGCCTTAGAGATTACTCAAGATCCGGCCCGGGCCGTGGAAGTGGAATGGGATGTGCCTAAAGGTCAATCCTTCCTAGTCAAACTCGATTTGCTGGTGGAGGACCGCCGCAATATGCTCAGAGACATCACCGATGCCATAGCTGACAGTGACACCAACATTCGCAGTTTGGACTTAAGCACTGAGGCGGTGACCGCAACCGGCGCCATAGTTCTGGAGATCAAGAATCTCTCTCATCTTAATCAAATTTTGAAAAAGATAAGAAAGATCAAAGGGGTCATTTCAGCGGAAAGGGCTAAGGGAACAAGCGCTGACTGACATGGAAGTTGCTCCTGTAATCACTTCTGAAGCTAACCTGACCTGTCTTAAATTCGCCCCGTTAATAAACCAGAACATAATCCATTTTTTTCTTGCTAAGCCAAACCAGTCTGGATTTAAAACTGGAAAGACCCATCCAGAAGTAATTGATACTGCTCTCCAGACTTTGAAATTACCAATCAGGCCCGTAATTTCGCTCCAGCAAGTTCATGGCAATCGTACTCTAATTCTGGACCGTAAATCTAGCCCATCCAGTTTGAATCTCCCGGCCACAGCCGATGCCCTCTTTACCAACCGAAACGATTTATATTTAACAGTGCGGGTCGCTGACTGTCTCCCCATTTATGTTTATGATAGGGACAATCGAATTGTGGGATTGATTCATGCCGGCTGGAGAGGAACATTACTCGAAATTGCCAGACGAGCCCTCAGCGCAGCCCAAGAAAAATTAGGGCTTAATCCGGCGTCCTGTTCGGTTCTCTTAGGGCCCTGTATCAAATCTTGTTGCTACCAAGTCTCTGCTGAAGTTGCTCTTCTTTTTTCTTTTAACTCCATCTACAACCGGAGCCTGAAGCATTACCTGGACCTTTGTAATGTTAATCAGGATCAACTTTCTGAAATGGGGGTGGAAGAACAAAATATTTTTCGAGTGCCGTATTGCACCTGCTGTAATGCAAACCTGTACTATTCTTACCGCCGGAGCAAGAATAAAGCCGAGCGCATGTACGCGGTTTTGGGTTTAAGGTAAGCGTTGGAACCAGATAGGATTAGGGGAATTTCCAAACAGACTCCGAAAAACTAAAGTATATATCCATAGTTAAGTTCAAGTGAGATTATTCCGAAAATCACCAAAAAAGGAGTGATTTATGAGGAAATTAGCTCTCTTGAGTGTTCTGGTTGTTGTCTTTTGTTTTACCAACTCCTTCGCCGTTAAAGGAATCGGCTTCGGAGTGAGGGGTGGCTATGTCTCAGGTTACGACAATCCTAATCTGGTCGGCACCAGCGGGAAAATAGATAAACTGCAGATGCTGGGTGGACACATCCAGTTAGGTTTTATCCCGGTCGTCGATGCCGAGGTATCAGGAGAATACGCCTGGAAGACTGAAAACGATATTTACCCTGGGGTCAATTTGACTTACGGCGATTTCTCGGTTAATGGCTCGGTCACTTATCCTTTTCCGCTCCCGGTGGTCAGGCCATACATTGGTGTCGGATTAGGATTTCATCGCTTGGTCTATTCCTGGGACGGTACTTACGGAACCGGAGTTTTGGCAGATGACCAGACTACCCTGTCCTTTCACGGATTGGTAGGTATATCTTTAGGCATACCAGCCGCTCCGGTTACTTTCTTTCTGGAAGGCAGGTATACTTCACTGCAAACTGACCCGGACAAGACCAATTACACCAGCATCCTGGGCGGAGTAACCTTCGGGCTATAACCTTTCACCAGAAAAAATTTTGGACCCTTTCTGTCTTTGTGGTTGACAAACAGAAAGGGTTTTGTTATCATCAAAAAAACCTATGAGGAGGGAAAGATGAGAAAGAGCCTTTTAGCAGTCGGATTTCTGACAGTCCTGCTTTTGACCTCAGTCTGCCAGGCCCAGTTTCTCGGCCAGTTGAGCACGGCTCAGTCACCGGGCCCGGGCAATTCGGTGGTGGGAGGATATTTCGGGATTTATGAGGATGCCTTCGCCTTTTTTGGTCAGTACCGTTACGGTTTTGCCAATTATTTAGATGGAGCCATCAAGGCCGGTGTTATCAGCTTGGATGCCCCCCGAGGTAACAACAGTGCCGGGCTCTTGATAGGAGGAGACCTTAAATATCAACTGTTAGACGCTACCTTAGGAGATCCCTTTGACTTGGCAGTGGGAGGAATGACCGAATTTGCGGCGGTGGAAGACTTCACTATCTTCTCCTTGGGAGGGAGCGTCATTGGCTCCTATCCCTTTGAGATGCGCAATGGCAGGCATATCTCACCCTACAGCCGCTTTAACATGAGAATGCAGCGGGTTGGCGACGGGGTTACCGACACGGACCTAGAGATAGAACTTGACCTGGGAACTCAGATTGAGCTCTCCCGCGACTGGAGTCTGATCGGCGAATTCCTCATTGAAGACAATCTCGGATTTATATTCGGATTTAATTATAAGTTCTAGACACATTTTCTGAAGCGGGTTTTCCCGGCGATGCAGAAGTTCTTAGTAGTTCGTTTCAGCTCGCTGGGTGACATAGTCCTATCTTCCGTAGTCACCCAGCAGCTGGCCCGGAATTTTCCCGGCTCCCAGATTACCTTTCTTACCAAACTCCAATACCAGTCCCTGGCCCGAATCCTTCCGGGGGTAACCCAGGTTAAGGGATATGATTCCCGGCAGGGTCTTTTCTTCCTGATAAGAGGACTCAAACAGGAGAAGTTTGATGTCATCATCGATCTGCATTCCAACTGGCGCAGTTTCTGGGTCAGGAATTTGACTCTGGCCAATCGGACTGTGCACTACCGGAGCCACAGGTTCAAGCGCTTGAGCACGATTCTTTTCCCCAACTGGGTAACTACTTGGGTTTCTGCGACTCAATCCTACCTGGATTCGCTTTTGAAACTTGGAATTTCCGCCAACGGCGTGCAGCCCGGACTTCGGCCCAAAGAAGAAGATCTCCATCAAGCTGATTCATTTCTACTTGAGCAGGGAGTGAAGCCGGGATCGCTCCTGATTGGTATTGCGCCGGGCGCCAGATGGGAGACCAAAAAATGGCCTTCTCATAGATTTGCTCAACTGGCCCGCCAATTGCAGGAGAGACTCGTGACCAGAGTAATTTTCTTCGGTAGCACAGCAGAGTCAAGCTTATTGGAGCATTTGGCGGAAGGAATCTCTCACAGTCTGGTCGCCGAAAACCTTGAACTGAATCTTCTGGCCGCTTTGATTCAGAAGTGTGGGTTGATGATTTCCAATGACTCCGGCCTCATGCATATTTCATCAGCCTTGGGAGTTCCCACTCTGGCCATCTTTGGTCCCACTCACCCCAAGCTTGGTTTTGCCCCGACTGGCCCTAATAATTTGGCCTTGACCACTAATCAACCCTGCAGCCCTTGCAGTCTGCATGGCCAAAGCCGGTGCTTCCAGCCTAAGCAGTATTGCCTGGATAATATTACAGTAGAGACAGTGTGGATGGCGGCGACAAAACTGCTTGGCCGCCAGGCAGCAGTTTTGGAAGCCGATGAGAAATAAAGCCGTCTTTCTGGACCGGGACGGCACCCTGATTCAGGAGCGGGGGCATATCGGAACCGTCCGGCAGGTCAGATTCATTAAAGGGACCTTTAAAGCCCTCAAGCAGTTGTCCCAAAAGGGATATAAGTTAATAATAGTATCCAATCAGTCCGGCATAGCCCGGGGTATCATCAGCCAAGCACAGGTCGAGAAGGTAAATCGGCACATTCTTAAGACTTTGGACCTCCATGATATAAAAATAGATGCCCTGTATTACTGCCCGCATCACCCTGAGTATGGCAATGGCAGATACAAGAAGAAATGTGCCTGCCGCAAGCCGGCTGCTGGCATGGCTAATTCTGCCCAAAAGAAGCTTAACTTATCCTTGAGAAAATGTTATGTTATAGGGGACAAGTTTACAGATGTTGAAATGGCGCAGAAGATTAAGGCAAAAGGAATCTTGGTACTGACCGGTTTTGGGAGTGAGCAGTGGTCCGGCGCTAAGAGCCATTCCGCTCGACCAGATTTCCTGGCCGAAAATATCTTGCATGCGGTCAATTGGATTGTGGATAATAATAAACATGAAAAAAAGAAATCGTAGCCGTTGTAGAAATTCAGTGTAGCAGCATAAACAGGAGCATTTAAATGTCTAACCAACCGCTAAAAACTTCTAAGCGTAGCCTGTCGGTTCCACCCTCCCCCATCCGCAAATTGGTGCCTTTTGCCGACCAGGCCAAGAAAAGAGGAATCAAGGTATATCATCTTAATATAGGTCAACCGGACATTCCTACCCCCCCGGAATTCTTTGAGGCTGTGGCTCACTATCCGGACCGGGTACTGGAATATGGTCATTCCAAGGGAAATCAAATACTGCTGGAGAAAATTTCGGAGTACTATTCCCAGTATAATCTCAAAGTCTTGCCCGAAGAAATCCAAGTGACCACCGGCGGCAGTGAAGCCATTATCTTCGCAATGTACATAGTGGCCGAACCGGGCGAAGAGATTATTGTTTTTGAGCCTTTTTACACCAACTACAATAGTTTTGCCATCATCACCGGAACGAAGCTGGTGCCTGTTCAAACCCAGCCGAGTACCGGTTATCACCTGCCGGACCTAAAGCAGCTTGAGTCTAGAATTACCCCTAAGACCAAAGCCATTTTAATCTGCAATCCCAACAATCCTACCGGCACGGTTTTGGCCCGCGCTGAAATCGAGATGCTGGCTTCATTGTGCCGCAAACATGACCTGTTTTTGATCGCAGACGAAGTTTACCGCGAATTTATTTATTCAGGAGAGCATTACAGTGTCCTGAATTTAGATGAGCTGCAGGATAGAGTGATAGTAGTGGACAGCTTCTCCAAAAGATACAGCCTGTGCGGCGCCAGATTAGGATGTCTGGTTTCCAGGAATAAAGATATCATCAGCGCGGCCCTTAGGCTCGGCCAGGCCCGCTTATCTTCTCCGACCCTGGACCAGTACGGCCTTATTCACACTCTTCAGCTGAAGAAACCTTATTTCCAGGGCATCGCCTCTGAATACCGGCGCAGGAGAGACCTGGTGCATGCTGAATTGTTGAAGATTCCCGGGCTTCTCTGCCAGAAGCCGGAAGGAGCCTTCTATGTGATGGCCAAACTGCCGGTGGCAGACATTGAAGATTTTGCTTCCTGGCTCCTGACCGATTTTAGTTATCAAAATCAAACTACCATGATAGCTCCCGGCCCCGGGTTTTATGCCACTCCTGGCCAAGGGAGACAGGAGGCGCGCATCGCTTACGTTCTGCAGCTGGAGGACTTGAAAAAGGCGATGCTGGCTTTGGCTGAAGGGGTGAAAGTATATCAAAATTCCAAAGTGAGAGTATGAAGGAATGCTTTGCTATAGGAATAGACTTAGGCGCCAGCCAGATTAAATCTGGAATAGTCTCCGACCGAGGCAAGATTAGATTTAAGCAAGCCTGTCCTACCCCTGCTAATTCTGGTCGAGCTAAGATTGTAAGCTCCCTTCAGAAAGCTGTCTCTCAGTTGATTGAATTTTCAAGAAGCCATAGAATTGAGATTAAAGGCATAGGCATCGGTAGCCCCGGAACCGTGGAGTTAAAGAGCGGTAAGGTGGTGGGTGCTTCTCCTAATCTGCCAGGTTGGACCGGAGTTGGTCTGAAAAGTATTTTCCGGAAATTCAAGCTGCCGGTCTTGGCAGACAATGACACCAACCTGATGGCCCTAGCAGAGTCCAGAGTTGGTTCTGCCCGGGGTTATAAAAATGCGCTCTGCCTCACCATCGGTACCGGTATAGGGGGTGGAGTAATCTTAAACGGGGAACTCTATCATGGTTTGAACTCTTCTGCCGGAGAGCTGGGACACACCTGCATCTGTTTTGAGGGAAAGGCCTGTCGCTGCGGCTCCTCAGGCTGCTTGGAAGCTTATGCCTCGGTTCCGGCCATGCTGGAGGCGGCTCACTCTGCGCTGGCGAACACTGATAACACAAGCCAGCTTAGAGAGTGCCAGAATCATTTGACCCCGCTTTTGATATTCCAGGCAGCCCGGTCCAAGGACCGAGTTGCCCTGCAGGTAATCGAAAAGGAAATCGAATATTTGTCCGCAGGCTTGGCCAGCGTGGTAAATCTGTTAAATCCTGAAGTCATTGTCATTGGAGGGGGATTGGTGGAGGCTGATAGTTCGTTTCTGCCTGGCCTGGAAAAGCGGATAAAGCAAAAAGCTTTTCCCTCTGCAACGGGGAAGCTGAAAGTGGTCAAGGCCAAATTGGGCAACCAGGCCGGTTTTATCGGAGCCGCCCGCTATTGCCTGGAAAGCTTAAACGAAAATTGAATGCGCAATAAAGTCGTATTGGCACCTCTGGGAGAAATTGATTTTGGTCTGACCAACAAGTTAGCCTCTGGTTTGGCATCTTTATTGGGTCTGACCGTGGAAATCCTGCATCCCTTGGAGATTCCCCAGGAAGCCTACAATTCTCAGCGGGGTCAGTACTACTCCACCATCGTGCTTAACAAACTCCAGTTGCTCAAGGCCGATGAAAAGGAAAAAATTCTGGGTATTATCGATGAAGATCTGTACACCCCGGCTTTAAGTTACTTATTCGGAGATGCCGACCCTTTAAGCAAAGTGGCGGTGTTGTCTATCTGTCGTTTGAGAAATGAATTTTCCGGTTTTCCTGAGAATGAAGAGTTGATGTTCAATCGGATTCTTAAAGAATCAGCCTACCAGTTAGGGCGAACCCTGAATTTGGAGAACTGTCCCAATCCCAAGTGTGTCATGCACCAGTCTCTGAAGGTTGTGGATACTGACCTGAAGCTGGCTAAGTTCTGCGACAACTGCCAGCGCAAGGTCTTTATCGGGTAGATGGAACCGGGGGACCTGCATCCTTGGAATGCCAGCCTGGCCGAAGCAGCGGAAATTCAAATAAGACTTTCCCGACTAGTCAAACTGCAGGATGAATTTGAAGAAGTCCACACCGTCTGTGGAATTGGTCTATCCTTTAAGACCGAAAGCAATCAAGTAACAGCCGCTGCAGCCCTCCTTTCATTTCCCGAACTGAAGTTGATCCAGAGTCAGGTAAAATCTCAACCCCTGGTTTTTCCATATACATCTGGCTATCTGGCTTTCTCCGCTGGTCCGACCATCCTAGAGTTATTCAAGGAATTCCCCAAACCCGATTTGGTTATTTTCCCTGGTCGCGGAGTCATTCATCCTAGAGGATTGGGCCTGGCTTCTCATCTGGGAGTGTGGCTTGACTTGCCGACTTTAGCCTGCTCTAAAAGACCAATCTTTAGAGACTATCCTGTCCCTGCCCAGAGGAGAGGCAGTTTTCTTCCCTTGCTAGGGAAAGAAAGCAAACTCGGCGCAGTTCTCAGGACGCAGAGCAAGACCAAGTCAATTTTTGTCTCGGTGGGACACAAGCTTTCACTTTCCAGTGCCATTGATATAGTTCTAAGATGCTGTACGAAACATCGATTGCCCGAGCCTCTCCGAGTAGCCGGAATCCTTGCCCGCAGGAGTGATACCTATTCGGACCTGTAGATAGTTCCGTAATCGCTCGGCTTTGACTTTTCTTCCTCAAAAGATATATTCCCGCCATGAATCTTCTGCAGATCTTAGATTCCTTCAAATCCAATCCTGAAATAATAAATTGTATCCCCCGCTGGGAAGTCATTCCGCCTAAAAAGCCTGTCTATGCTGATTTTCCCGATATTCTTCACCGGCAGCTAAGGCCGGTCCTGGAGAAAAAGGGTATTTTCAAGCTATACACTCATCAAAGAACTGCTTTTGACCATGTATCTGCCGGCAAAAATGTGGTCGTGGTAACTCCTACTGCCTCTGGAAAAACTCTCTGTTACAACCTTCCGGTCCTGAATTCGATTTTGAACCAGCCCCAGACACGAGCTTTGTATTTGTTTCCCACTAAGGCCCTGTCCCAGGATCAGGTGGCTGAACTCTATGAATTCATTCAGCTCTTGGGAGCTGATATTAAGACCTACACCTTTGACGGCGATACTCCGGTTTCAGCCCGTCAGGCCATCCGGACTGCCGGACAAATTGTAGTGACTAATCCGGACATGTTACATACCGGCGTCCTGCCTCATCATACTAAATGGCTTAATCTCTTTGAAAGTCTTCAGTACGTGGTGATTGATGAGGTACATCACTACCGGGGGGTGTTTGGCTCTCATCTGGCTAACCTACTCCGGCGCTTGAAGAGAATCTGTAAATTTCACGGTTCTAATCCGCAGTTTATCTGCTGCTCAGCCACCATTGCCAATCCCCTGGAATTGGCCCGGAAGCTCTTGGAGGAAGAGGTGGTACTGGTGGACAATAACGGCGCTCCTTCAGGTACTAAACATTTCCTGTTCTATAATCCTCCCGTAATCAATCAGCAGCTGGGTATCCGAAAATCCTCGGTCAACGAGGCTCAGAAACTGGCCGGTCAATTCATCGGCCACGGTGTGCAGACCATTGTTTTTGCACCTTCCCGGCTGAAGGTCGAAGTTTTGTTAAACTATCTCAAGGAGTCGGCCGCCGTGAAGAAACTGGGAGCCGATTCGGTTTGCGGCTATCGAGGTGGCTATTTACCTAATGAGAGAAGAAAAATAGAAGCCGGACTCCGCTCCGGAGATATAAAGGGGGTAGTCTCGACTAACGCATTGGAGTTGGGCATCGATGTCGGGCAATTGGATGCCAGTGTCATAACCGGTTATCCGGGCAACATCGCCTCCACCTGGCAGCAGGCCGGCCGGGCTGGCCGAAGACAGGAGGCTTCCGCCGCCATTTTGGTGGCCAACAGTTCCCCCTTAGACCAGTATTTGATGAGCCATCCTGATTATTTTCTCTCCCAGACTCCTGAACACGGGGTTATTGATCCTAATAATCTGGTTATCCTCACTTCTCATATTAAGTGCGCCGCTTTTGAACTCCCCTTTCAGAAAGGGGAGAAGTTCGGGGTGGATACGACCGAAGAGATTTTGAACTATCTGGAGCAGAATGAAGTTCTGCGTTTTGCGGATGATAAATGGCACTGGAACTCTGAAATCTATCCGGCTGAACAGGTGAGTTTGAGGTCGGCTTCTCCGGAGAATTTTGTGGTGCTGAACACTTCTAATGACAATGCCGTCATCGGAGAAGTGGATTATTTTTCTGCTCCTATTTTTCTATTTCCAGATGCTATTTACCTGCATCAGGGCCAGCAATATCAGATTCAGCGCTTGGACTGGGAAGGAAAGAAGGCCTATGCCAAAGAAGTGGAGGTTGACTTTTATACTGATTGCGAGACCAAGACCGAAATCAAGGTACTGCACAGGAACAGGGAAGAGCATCATGCTAAAGGGGACATCTGTCTGGGTGAAATCTCGGTCACTACGGCAGCTGTGCTGTATAAGAAAATAAGATTTCACACCCATGAGAACATAGGCTCCGGCCGAATTCACCTGCCTGAATTAGAGATGCACACCACCGCCTTCTGGTATCAATTGCCAGAAGACCCGGCCGCTCAATTAGGCCTCTCTCAATCTGAACTGGGGGGCGCCTTAAGAGGGATAAGCCGAGTCTTAAGTTCAGTTGCTTCTCTCTGGGTCATGTGCGACCCCAGAGACATCCGCACTTTCTTTTACCTGAAAGCTCCTTTCTCTGGTTTGCCCACGCTTTACTTTTATGACAACTACCCTGGCGGGGTTGGCTTTGCTGAAAAAGTCTACCAGTTGCAGAATATCCTCTGGATGGAATGCAGTAAGCTGATTGAATCCTGCCACTGCCAGGATGGCTGTCCCTCCTGCGTCGGTCCTGTACTTGAAATAGGCGAACACGGTAAGCAGCATGCTCTGAAACTTCTGTCTTGGATGATAATCTAAAATTCTATTGACAACCCCTTGATAGTTAGTAGATTAACCCTTCAAATGGGTAATGTGCTGAGAGAATATATATCATGAAGTAAGCCGTGAGAAAAATTGTGAAAAATTTCACTGCATAATCTATGTTCGAGGCCTATTTTCCCATTTTTGTAGTTTTAGCCCTGGCGACAGCTACCGGGGTGGGAATGCTAACTTTGTCCCATCTGATTGGAACGAAGAGAAAGACCAAGGCTAAAGGAGAACCTTACGAATGTGGAATTGTACCTGAGACCGACGCCCGAGAGCGCTTTCCGATCAAGTTCTATCTGATAGCCCTACTCTTTATTGTCTTTGACTTGGAGACCGTCTTCTTATTTCCCTGGGCGATTGTATTTAAGAAGCTGGGACTTTTTGGTCTGATTGAGATGGGGGTATTTATCTTCATCCTGCTGGTCGGTTATTTTTACCTGATTAAAAAGGGAGCCTTGCAGTGGGAGTAGACCAGCAGGTCAAGCAGAGCATCTTTTTGGGCAAGGCTGAGGAGGTGGTCAACTGGGCCAGAAAATCTTCCATGTGGCCTTTAGGGTTTGGCCTGGCCTGTTGTGCCATTGAGATGATTTCCACTTTTGCGGCCAGATGGGACATGGCCCGCTTCGGCATGGAGGTCATGCGGGCTTCTCCCCGGCAGGCGGATTTGATGATTGTGGCCGGGAGAGTCTCAGTCAAGATGGCTCCGATATTAAGACAGCTGTACGACCAGATGCCGGAGCCGAAATGGGTAATCTCTATGGGGGCTTGTGCCTCCACCGGCGGTGAGTTTAATAACTATGCCATAGTCCAGGGGGTTGACCAGATCGTGCCGGTGGATATGTATGTCCCCGGCTGTCCCCCCCGGCCGGAACAGCTTTTGGATGCGATTCTGAAACTGCATAAAAAAGTGGAGCAGGCTAAGATTTTCGGTAAGGAAAAAGAGCCGGTCGGCCAGACCAAATTCTCTAGCTAAGACATGGAAAACCGCACAGTCCAGAAACTGAAGGAGAAGTTTCCGGAGGCTGTTTTGGAAGTCAGGGAATTTAGAGGGGAAATAATCATTGTAATCCCCAAAGATAAACTCGTTCAAGTCTGTGCATTCTTGCGGGACGATTCTGAGCTCAGTTACAATTTTCTCTCCGACTTGACCAGCCTGGACTTTTTCGAGAAAAAGCAGCCCCGCTTTGAGGTTAATTACCACCTCCTGTCCCACGCTAACCGGTGCAGATTGAGGCTTAAAGTAGCCGTGGCGGAAGGGGAGAAGGTTCCTTCTGTTACCAGCATTTGGTCCACTGCTAACTGGCATGAAAGAGAAGTATATGATTTGATGGGAATAGAATTCGAAAACCATCCGGATTTACGGAGAATACTTACACCGGACGGCTGGATTGGTCATCCCTTGAGAAAAGATTATCCCTTAACCTACGAGGAGCCCCAGTTTACTCATAATAGAGAAAACCCGCCTCAGTTGGCAGAATAGTTTTAGCGGAAAAGAACTTGCCACCGGGCCGAGCTGCTACAAAATAAGAGAAATATTTCACTAAGTTATGCCGCACCAGACCGAAACCATGACCATCAACATGGGGCCTCAGCACCCCTCCACTCATGGGGTTCTGAGAGTAATCTTAGAGCTTAACGGAGAAACCGTGGTTAAAGCCACGCCAGAAATTGGATACCTCCACACCGGCATGGAAAAATTGGCTGAGCACCGACTCTATGCCCACTGGCTCACGGTTACCGACCGCATGGACTACCTGGCCCCTATGTCGAATAACTTAGGTTACTGTCTGGCAGTGGAGAAACTCTTGGGAATTGAGGCTCCACCCAGGGCTCAGGTCATACGAGTAATCATGACCGAGCTGACCCGTTTAGCTTCACATTTGCTCTGGCTGGGCACTCATGCCATGGACATTGGCGCCATGTCCATGCTTTTGTACTGTTTCAGGGAAAGGGAACTGGTGCTGGGGATTTATGAACTGGTTTCCGGCCAGAGAATGATGTCCAGTTATTTCCGAATTGGCGGCTTGATGAAAGATATCCCCCCTGATTTTGAGTCTCGGGTCAAAGAGATTTTCCAGATAATGCCCTCGCGAATTGGTGAGTATGAAGACCTTTTGACCAATAACAGGATCTGGATTCAGAGAACCAAAGGAGTTGGTGTGATTTCAGCCCAGGATGCTATTGACTGGGGAGTGACTGGCCCTTCTTTGCGAGGCTCAGGTGTGAACTGGGATTTGAGGAAAGCCATTCCTTATACCGGCTATGAGAAATATGACTTCAATGTCCCTCTGGGCAAGAATGGCGACGTCTATGACCGGTACCTCATCAGAGTCCAGGAGATGAAGGAATCGCTTAAAATTGTGGAGCAAGCCTTGGGGGATATTCCTCCTGGCGATTATATCTCCAGAATTCCTGGAGTGACCCTTCCCCCCAAGGAAGATGTACTGACCAACATGGAGGCGCTGATTTATCAATTCAAGTTAGTGGTGCACGGCATGCGCCCCCCGGAAGGAGAAGTTTATCAAGCTATCGAGTCTCCCCGGGGCGAGCAGGGCTTCTATATTTGCTCAGACGGCACCGGCAAGCCATATCGTGTTCATGTTCGAGCCCCTTCCTTTGTCAATCTATCTGCGTTGCCCAAAATGGTAGAAGGCGGCCTGGTAGCAGATGTGGTTGCAGCTATTGGCAGCATTGACATTGTTCTGGGAGAAATTGACCGCTAAGATGCAGAAGACCATCTCACCCAAGATTCACAAGTTCACCTTATCTGAAGTCAGCCAGAGGCAAATACTTCAGGAGAAGAGCAAGTATCCCCATCCCAAGACAGCCATTTTGCCTGGTTTGCACATTGCCTATCGTGAATCAGGCTACCTTTCTCCGGAAGTGTTGAAAGATGTGGCCATCTTGCTGGAATTTCCTTATACCGAGGTCAGCGAAGTAGCCTCTTTCTACACTATGTTTCCCAAGCACAAGGTCGGAAAATACTTCATCCAGATCTGCACCAATATTTCCTGTTATTTATGCGGTGCAAACGGCTTGCTTGAATACTTACAGCAAAAATTGGGCATTAAAGTTGGAGAAGTTACTCCCGACGGCTTATTCTCATTAGGAACGGTGGAATGCCTTGGTTCCTGTGACACTGCTCCGGTGATTCAAATCAACAACCAAGATTTCAGTGAAAATCTAACCAGAGAGAAGATCGACCAGATTCTAGAGAAACTAAGAAGCCAGAAATGAAGATTGTTTTTAAGAATATAAATAAGCCTGAACAATACAAGATTGAGAATTACATAAAGAATGGCGGCTACCAGGCTCTCCCTAAAGCTTTGAAAGATTATTCTCCTGACCAGGTCATAGAAGTCGTCAAAAAATCAGGCTTGCGGGGCAGAGGAGGGGCCGGCTTTCCAGCTGGAGTGAAATGGAGTTTTGTCCCCAAATCGATCGCCAAACCAAAATATCTGTGCGTGAATGCGGATGAGTCTGAGCCAGGCACTTTCAAAGACCGGGAGATAATGGAGAAGGACCCACACTTGATGATAGAGGGCGCCATCATAGCCAGCTATGCTATTCAGGCCCATATCTGTTTTGTCTATATCCGGGGAGAGTTCACTCTTTGTGCCCGCAGAGTTGAGCAGGCTATTAAAGAAGCTTATGCTAAAGGATTTTTGGGTAAGAATATTCTCGGCTCTGGTTTTGATTTAGAAATGATGGTCTTTCGCGGAGCCGGTGCCTACATCTGCGGGGAGGAGACCGCTCTGTTGGACTCTTTGGAAGGGAAGAGAGGTCTGGCCCGGGTCAAACCCCCCTTTCCAGCAGTGGAAGGGCTGTATAAGTGTCCTACGGTTGTGAACAATGTAGAGACCCTGGCTAATGTTCCGGATATTATCTTAAACGGAGCAGAATGGTTTGCCTCTATCGGGACAGCTAAATCGACCGGCACAAAACTATTTTCCCTTTCCGGCCACATCAATAAACCGGGAAATTATGAGCTGGTCATGGGGACACCGTTACGCCATTTGATTTATGATTTGGGAGGAGGGATAAAAGGCGGCCGTAAGTTCAAGGCCGCTTTCCCAGGCGGACCATCTGTACCTCTCTTAATCGAGAAACATCTGGACACCCCCTTAGATTTTGAATCCTTGCAGCAAGCCGGCTCCATGCTCGGCTCCGGCGCCGTGATTGTCATGGACGAGAGCACTTGCATGGTCGAGGCCACCCGAATCTTAATCTGGTTTTTCCGACATGAATCCTGCGGCAAATGTACCCCCTGCCGGGAAGGAACCATGTGGCTCCATCAAGTCCTGGATAGAATCGAGCATGGCAAGGGGCGAATGGAGGATATTGATTTGCTCCTCAGAATTTCTGACAACATCGGCAGCAAAACCATCTGCGCTTTGGGGGATGCTGCCATAGTTCCAGTCGTCAGCAGTATCCAGTATTTCCGGGAGGAATATGAGTATCACGTCAAACATAAAAGCTGCTTGACTCACACAGTAGCCCCTTTTAATTGAAAATTTTCCATGATAACTCTCACCATTGACGGAAAACCGGTTCAGGTAGACCAGGGTAGCACTGTCTTAGATGCCTGCCGCAAAGTGGGAATTTACGTACCGACTTTTTGCTGGGATGAAAGATTAGACTCGATTGGCGCCTGTAGAATCTGCCTGGTGGAAATCGAAAAGATGCCCAAGTTACAGGTGGCCTGCATCACTCCGGCGGTCGAGGGGATGATAGTCAGCACTCAGTCCGCTAAGGCCTATGGTGGCAGGCAATCTATCATGGAGCTGATGTTAGCCAATCACCCTCTGGACTGTCCCACCTGTGATAAGGGTGGCGAATGTGACCTGCAGGACGTGGCCTTTCTTTCTCGCCAAGACTCCAGCCCCATGGCCGAGCCTAAAAGAAGGTTTTTTACTTCCCCGGAATCAACTTTTGATGAAAAGCAGATCGGCCCTCTGATCTATTTGACCATGAACCGCTGTATCGTCTGCTTCAAATGTGTGCGGTTCACTTCCGAGATTGCCTGCGAGGGAGATCTGGGAGCCTTTGAAAGGGGAGGGCATACTCAGATTGCTGCCGGCATCGGCGAAGCGGTAAAGAATGAGTTTTCCGGGAATATTGTAGAAATTTGCCCGGTTGGAGCGCTTACCTCCAAACCTTTTAGGTACAAAGTTCGAACCTGGCTGACCCAGAAGAAAGCTTCGGTCTGTAATTACTGCGCGGATGGCTGCAATCTTACTCTCTGGACTGCCAATAATAAAATTTTTCGCGCCACCTCCCGCAGAAACGATGCAGTGGATGAAGGCTGGATTTGCGATAAAGGAAGATTTGGCGTTGATATTGTAAACCATCCTAAAAGGATTACTTCACCGCTGCTGGAAAAATCCGGCCAAAAGCTGGAGATTACCTGGGAAGAGGCCTACGAATTTGCCTCGAAGTCTCTCAAAAGTATTAAAGAGAAGCACTGCTCCAATTCCGTCGCAGCCATTGGTTCAGCCCACTGCTCCAATGAAGATAATTATCTCTTGCAAAAGTTCTTCCGCTCAGTAATCGGCACCAATCACATCGACCACCGAGTTTTTTATAAGAATCCATTGCCTGCCTCTAATTCTATTTGCGCCATGCAAAATTCCATTGAAGATCTGGAAAAGACCGGGCTAATCTTTGTCCTGGGATGCGACTTGACGGTCGAACATCCCATCCTCGGTTTAAGAATCAAGAAAGCCGTCACCAAGCTGGGTCAGAAGTTAATTGTAGCCAATAATCGCGGTACTAAAATCGGCAAATTCGCCTCTCAGGAAATTGTTTACAAATTTAGTTCTGAAGTTGCTTTCCTCAATGCGGTTGCCCATCAACTGCTCCAGTCGGGATTGGTGGACAAAAATAAGCTGAGAGTTCCTTCTGAATTTGAGAGCTGGCTAAAAGAGTTTAGCTCCCAGCGTACAGCTGACGACTGTAGCATTTCTGCATCAGAAATTGAAGCCTTTGCCCAAGCTATCGGCCGGGCCCAGAGCTGCATAATCCTGCTTGGCCGCGATGTAATCACTCATCCTTACCATAAGGATGTACTGCAGGCAGCTCAAAATCTAGCTTACCTGGCTGGGCTTTTCGAAAAAGAGTTCTCCGGCCTGAATCTCCTCTGGGAGTACAGCAATTCCTGCGGCGCGCAGGATATGGGGGTTTTGCCGGATCGACTTCCGGGACTGATTCCCTTATCTGACTCAGCCTATCGGGCAAAGTTGGAACGAGCCTGGAATTGCAAGCTTCCGGAAAAATCTGGCTATAATGTTAAACAGATTTTAGAAGCTATAGACCGGGGTGAAATCAAAGCTTTGTATGTGATGCAGGAGGATTTAATTGCCAATTTCCCTGACCAGGGATTTGTCAGAAAGGTATTGCCGAAACTGGAGTTCCTGCTGGTACAAACAATCCTGCCCAGTGAGATGACCAAAATAGCTCATTTAGTCCTTCCCGGAGCTTCCTTTGCTGAAAAAGAAGGAACTTACACCAGCGACGAAGGAAGAGTCCAGAAGACCCAGGCCGCCTTCAAGCCTTTAGGAAATTCCAAACCGGACTGGCAGATTTTAAGAGAGCTTTCTCTGTGGATGCAGGGTCCATTTGTGCATTATTCCTCCCAGGAGATTTCGGAAGAGATAGCTAATTTAGTCCCCGCCTATTCTGGTAAGCAATCCAACAAACTTTCCTTGACCGGTGAAAGAATTCTTTCCAACGGCCAGCCAAACGTGGGGGATTACCAGCTCAAAAGAGTTGATTTTCAACCACTCCAGCCTAATAAGGAATATCCTTTCCATCTTCTCACCGGAAACCTGGTCTCTCACTCCGGCACTCTTTCCAGTTGGTCTGCCAGTTTGAGAGCAGTAGCAAAAGAAGTCTTCTGTGAAATCAGTGTGTCGGATTCGGACCAGCTGCAAATCAACAATGACGACTGGGTGGAGATCGAATCTGCCCAAGGGAAATTAAAACTCAGGGCCAGGATTTCAGACCGACTCAGAGAAGGGACAGTTTTTGTGCCTATCAATTTCCCCGAGGCACCTGTGAATTCTCTATTAGACAAAGATTCCCTGGTGGATACAGTAAAGATAAACAAAATCATCGACTGATGGCCCTCTTTTATCTCATCACCATTGGTAAAGTAGTGGTAGTCTTCACGGTCTTCATGGTAATAGTGGCTTATCTTTCCTTTATAGAAAGAAGGATGGTGGCCCGCTTCCAGACCAGGATTGGCCCCAACCGCGTCGGCCCGGCCGGACTTTTACAGATCGTGGCTGACGCTATAAAACTGATTACCAAGGAGGAGGTTTTCCCGGCCGATGCTAACCACACTCTGTTTCTTCTGGCTCCGCTGCTCTCTTTGATTCCAGCCCTTTTAATTATGGCAGTCATTCCTTTCGGGGACAAGCTCACTTTGTTCGGCAAATCAGTTGATTTGATTATCAGCGATCTTAATGTTGGCATTCTGTTTGTCTTTGCAGTTACCTCGTTGGGAATTTATGGCGTGGTAATGGCCGGCTGGTCGTCCAATAGTAAATATTCACTTTTGGGAGCCTTGCGCTCCTCAGCCCAGATGATCAGCTATGAAGTCTCTTACGGCCTCTCCATCATGGGGGTCTTGATGATGGCTGGCACCTTCAACCTGATGGAAATTGTCCGGTCTCAGGCCAGTTTCTTTGAGTGGTTCATCTTTAAGCAGCCGATTGGCTTTTTGATTTTTTCCGTCTGCGGAATTGCGGAGACTAACCGGGCGCCTTTTGACCTGCCTGAGGCGGAAAGTGAGCTGGTGGCCGGTTATCACACTGAATACTCCAGCATGAAATTCGGCATGTTTTTCATGGCCGAATATGCTCATATGTTGAATGTCTCGGCTATTGTGACAACTCTATTTTTGGGCGGCTGGCAGGGCCCTTTACTCCCTCCGGTGGTCTGGTTTCTCATAAAAGTCTCTATTTTCTTAATTGCCTACATCTGGCTGAGAGCTACGTTACCTCGCTTCCGCTATGACCAGTTAATGAACTTCGGCTGGAAGTTTTTGTTGCCCTTATCTCTGTTGAACATTTTCGTAACCGGCCTATTCATGTATCTATGAGAGAAAGAAATTGACCTTAGCGATATTTTTAGCGCTGGCAACCGTTTCTGTAATCTCGGCCATCCTGGTCATCAGCCAGAAGAATTCTGTGATCAGCGCCCTTTATCTGGTGGTGACCTTGGCCAGCCAGGCGGTTTTATATTTCCTTTTGGGAGCAACCTTCATCGGCGTTTTGCAGATTATCGTCTATGCCGGCGCTATCATGGTCCTGTTTCTGTTTGTGATTATGCTCTTGAACCTGAAACGAGACGAATTCGGCCCGGATAAAAAGAAAGGGCAGAGGGTTCTGGCCTTCTTGCTCACTCTGTTTTTGGCCATTGAAATCTTAGCAGCTTTGAAGATCGGGCTCTCCGGTGGACAAGCTGTAACCGGAGTTTCAGCTAAGCTGAGCATCGGCTCTCCCGTTGAAGTGGCACGGTCTCTGTTCATAGATTATCTGTACCCATTCGAAATCGTCTCGATTTTACTTCTGGTGGCAATCTTAGGCGTTATAGTATTGGTCAAAAAGAGATTCTGATATGGTACCCTTAGCTTATTATTTGACTCTTTCAGCACTCTTGTTCGCCATAGGCGTTGTCGGAGTCCTGATTAACCGCAACGCCATAGTGATTTTCATGTCCATTGAGATAATGCTTAACGCGGTGAATTTGAGTTTAATCGCCTTTTCGCAATTCATGGGCTCACCTGCTGGCCAGGTGATTGTCTTTTTGGTTATGGCTGTAGCCGCGGCTGAAGCGGCTGTCGGGTTGGCAATTATTGTGGTGATTCACAGAACAAGGGAGAGCATTAACGTGGACGACGTCAACCTGATGAAATGGTAGCAGCATGACAAGTTTTGATTACATATTCTTGGTCCCTTTGCTCCCCTTTTTGGGTTTCCTGCTGAACGGGCTTCTGGGCAAGAGATTGGGTAAACCTTTTGTTTCCTGGATAGGTCCAGGCACAGTAGGTCTCTCTTTTGCTGTGGCAGCCAAGCTATTCTTCGATTTACTCTCCTTGCCTGAGGCGTCTCGCAGCATAGAAGTAATTTTCTTCCCCTGGGTCTGGTCGGCTGAATTTCAGACTAATATAGCATTTTTGCTTGACCCTCTCTCGGCAGTCATGATGCTGGTGGTCACTGGAGTCGGATTTTTGATTCACGTTTATTCCATCGGCTACATGCATGAAGATTCTGGCTACTATCGTTACTTCTCTTTCCTTAACTTGTTTGAGTTCTCCATGTTAGTCCTGGTAATGGCGGACAATTTTCTCTTCATGTTCCTGGGCTGGGAAGGAGTTGGCCTCTGTTCTTACCTTCTGATTGGTTTCTGGTTTGACCGTCAATCCGCTGCAGATGCCGGGAAGAAGGCCTTCATCGTCAACCGGGTAGGTGACTTCGGCTTCCTTTTGGCAATGACCTTAATTTTCTGGACTGCCGGCAGCCTGAACTTCACAGAGGTCTTTGAAAGGGCTCCTCAATTTTATTTGGCCGGCGGGGGAACGGTCACTGCCATAACTTTGCTTCTCTTTCTAGGAGCAACCGGCAAATCGGCCCAGATACCTCTTTATGTCTGGCTTCCGGATGCTATGGAAGGCCCTACTCCAGTATCTGCTCTGATTCATGCTGCTACTATGGTGACCGCCGGTGTCTATATGGTGGCCAGATGCAACGTCTTGTACTCACTGGCACCGGTCTCTCTGGAAGTGGTGGCAGTTATCGGAGCAGTGACCGCGATTTTCGCAGCGTCTATCGGCTTGGTTCAGAATGACATCAAAAGGGTTCTGGCTTATTCGACCATAAGCCAGATCGGCTATATGTTTTTGGCCTGTGGGGTGGGAGCTTTTGCAGCCGGAATTTTTCATCTGATGACCCACGCCTATTTTAAGGCTTTACTCTTCCTCGGTTCAGGTGCGGTGATTCACGCCTTGGCCGGAGTACAGGACTTGAGAAAAATGGGAGGGCTGAAAAAATATCTGCCGGTAACCTTTGCCGTCTTTCTGGTTGGCACTCTGGCCATCTCCGGAATCCCTTTATTCTCTGGCTTTTTCAGCAAGGATGAGATATTGTGGAAGGCCTTCTCCTCTGAAAAAATGGGACCGTATCTGTGGTCGATCGGATTCCTGGCAGCCGGAATGACCGCCTTTTATATGTTCAGACTCTTTTTCTTGATTTTCTATGGAAAGTCTCAGTTCGACATTCATCAGCACCATCCTCACGAAGCTACCAATTCCATGAAGATTCCCCTTATAATACTGGCAATTTTATCCATTATTGGCGGCTATATCGGTTTACCTAAGTCCTTGGGTGGAAACAATGCCTTCGAGCATTTCCTTGCTCCAGTTTTTGAGCATGGCGATACCATGGCAGCAACCGGGCATGCGTTATCCACCGAATACACGGTCATGGCCTTATCTATTGCCATCGCGTTCTTGGGCCTCTTTGTCGCCTGGCGCTTCTATGTGAAAAATCCTGCTCTGCCTGAAAGACTTAAACAGCGATTCTCAACTGGCTATCGCGCCCTGTTGAACAAGTATTACGTGGATGAATTCTATGGATCCACGGTTGTAAAGCCCTTTATTAACCTGGCCCTCTGGTTCTGGCAATTTTTCGATGTGAAAATTGTCGACGGCTTAGCCAATGGTTCCGCCTTTTTTGTGGGCTGGTCCTCTCAAGTTTTTCGTAAGTTTCAGACCGGCTATTTTCGCAACTACGCCCTGGGCTTTTCTCTGGGTGTTATAATTTTACTTGCCGTTATCATCTTCAGCTAACATGTCTAACTCGATACTTAGCTTAGTTGTCTTCTTACCACTTATAGGCGCCTTTCTGGTGACTTTGATTCCTCGCCAGAGCATCGAGTTGATTCGCCGGGTCTCCTTTGCCGCTACTTTGGTTACTTTTCTGTTTTCATTTTATCTTTATTTCAATTTTGACTCCAGTGCCCAAGCCTATCAATTCATAGTGCAGAAAAACTGGATTCCCAGCCTGGGAATTACTTATTACTTAGGGCTGGATGGAATCAGTTTATTTCTGGTCTTATTGACGACCTTCCTGGGACCTTTGACCATCCTTTCCACCTGGTCTGCAGTGACTGAAAAGGTCAAGGGCTTAATGATCTCAATGCTTATTCTGGAGACAGCGCTTTTGGGTGTTTTTGTGGCTCTGGATTTATTTTCGTTCTATGTCTTCTGGGAGGGAATGCTGATTCCCATGTATTTCATTATAGGAATCTGGGGAGGTCCCCGCCGGATTTATGCTACGATTAAATTTGTTCTGTTCACTTTGACCGGCTCTCTTTTGATGCTGGTAGCCATCATCGCTTTGTATTTTATCAATCATGCTTACACCGGTACTTATACCTTTAGCATTCCCGAGCTTTCTAAATTGATTCTGCCGGTCAAGACGCAATTCTGGCTCTTCTGGGCTTTTGCTTTGGCATTCGCCATAAAAGTGCCGCTCTTTCCTTTGCACACCTGGCTTCCAGATGCACACGTGGAAGCACCAACAGCAGGGAGTGTGATTTTGGCCGGGGTGCTTTTGAAAATGGGGACCTATGGTTTCTTGAGGTTTTGCCTGCCTATGTTTCCCAATGCTTTTTTGGACGCAGTCCCGCTGATCTCAATCCTTTCCATAATTGGTATAACCTATGGCGGCATGGTCTCTATGATGCAGAAGGATATTAAGAGTCTGGTGGCCTATTCTTCCGTGGCGCATTTGGGATTCGTGATGCTGGGGATGTTTGCGCTGAATGCTCAGGGAATTCAGGGCTCAATTTTGCAGATGGTTAATCACGGCATCTCCACCGGCGCCCTCTTTTTGATAGTGGGGATGCTGTATGAGAGAAGGCATACCCGACTGATTGAAGAATTTAGTGGGGTCGCCCATGTTTTACCGATTTATGCCACTTTTTTCATGATAATCGCTCTTTCGTCTATCGGACTCCCCGGTACCAACGGCTTTGTGGGTGAGTTTTTGATAATCTTGGGCACTTTGAAGAGTAATGTGACTTATGCAGTGCTGGCTGCCACCGGAGTCATCATAGCTGCGGTCTATATGCTCTGGATGTACCAGAGGGTCTTCTTCGGCAAGGTAACCAATTCGGCTAATCAGGTCTTGAAGGATTTGAATCTCAGGGAAAGATTCATTCTGGTGCCTCTGGTGTTGGCGATTTTCTGGATAGGTTTCTACCCTAAGCCTTATTTGTCTAAAATGGAGACTTCTGTGACCGTGCTTTTACAGACCGTGGAGAGTAAACTGGCCGCTCAAAAAGAAGGGAAGATTCTGGTAGCGGAGCCGATTCAGGATAAAATTCCGTTTTACCAAGCTGAATAGACATGAATTGGATCCTGCCTGTCATAAACTGGAATGGACTTGCTCCTGAAATCATAATCGTGGGAGCCGGTCTTCTGGTTATGCTCCTTGACCCATTTTTGAAGGGTGACCGAAAGAAGATTTTGTCACACTTAAGCTGGCTGGGAGTTTTGGCAGCCATGTTAGCCTGTTTCTGGTTGTGGGACGGCAATATCAATAACTGGAATGGCATGGCCCTGAGTGACAATCTTTCCCTGGTATTGAAGCTGATATTTCTGACCGGGACTCTTCTGACCATCTTCATTTCTACTTTGAAAACCCAGGCCGAAATTCACGGGGAATATTTTGGCTTGCTCCTTTTTGCTACTTTTGGAATGATGCTGATGGGTTCATCCACGGACCTGCTGGTAATCTTTTTGGGCATTGAAGTGATGTCGGTGAGCCTCTATATCCTGGCTGGCTTTGACCGACACGACCCTAAATCGGGCGAAGCTTCCATGAAGTATTTCCTGATGGGAGCTTTCTCGACCGGATTCTTATTGTATGGAATTGCTCTGATTTATGGAGCAACCGGCCAGACTAATCTGAATGCCCTATTCACTTATTTCTACGCTGCTCAGAATGACCTGCTGTTTCTGGCCGGTCTGGGTTTACTTTTGGTCGGGTTGGGATTCAAGGTGGCCTCGGTTCCTTTTCACATGTGGGTGCCGGATGTGTATGAAGGCGCGCCTACTCCCATAACCGCCTTCATGGCTGCCGGGCCAAAAGCCGCCGCATTTGCCGCTCTTTTGAGAGTCTTTGTGATAACTTTTCAGCCTCTTACTAATCTCTGGATTATTGTGCTTTGGATTATAGCGGTATTAACTATGACGGTTGGCAACTTACTGGCAATTTCTCAGATGAACATCAAGAGAATGCTGGCTTACTCTTCAATCGCCCATGCCGGATATGTTTTAGTGGCCATTGTAGCAGGCGGAGACATGGGATTAAAATCTGCCGTATTCTATTTGCTGGCCTATAGCCTGATGAACATAGGCGCCTTTGCCGTGATTATTGCTCTCTCTGAAAGAGGAGAGAAGCACCTGGACCTGCCGGACTACCGAGGCCTGGGGCTTAAGTATCCTCTCTTAGGGGTCTTGATGACCATATTTATGGTTTCTCTATCCGGCATTCCTCCTACTGCCGGGTTTGTCGGAAAATTTTACATCTTCTCTGCGGCGGTCAAGAATGGCTTTATCGGCCTGGCTGTGATTGGCGTATTAAACAGCCTGATATCGGTCTATTTTTATTTAAGGGTAGTGGTTTTCATGTTTATGCAGGAGTCGGAGAGCAGGGTAACCGGGGCACCGGTAGGCTGGCCCGTGCTGGCTGCCCTTTTAATCACGGCCCTCGGAACCCTCTGGCTGGGTTTATTCCCGGATTGGTTTTTGAATCTGGCCCAGGCGAATTTCTTGGCTGTAAAATGACTTGCTTTTGGCAGTAATTGGCTTTATAATAATTTAAGTGTCATGCATCCCAATTTGCAGATTCTGAGTGAGAAGGTAAAGAGCCATCGCCTCCGTCTGACTCAGCAGAGAAGGGTCATCTACGAGGAGCTGGCCGCAGTCAGCACCCATCCCCGGGCCGAAGAGCTTTACGAAATGGTCCAGAGAAAGATTCCCCACATCAGTTTCGGAACGGTCTATCGCAATCTTAAAGCTCTGAAGGAACTGGGATTGATCAGCGAGGACAAATTCGGACACAACTACAGCCATTTTGACGCCAATACTGCTCCCCACCATCACTTCACCTGTCTGCGCTGCCACCGGGTCTATGACGTCGATGACCACCGCGAGTTAGACCGGGACAAGGTTCAGTTTCCTGACTCAGGGTTTAAAGTCCATTACTCCCGGGTCGAGTTTTACGGAACCTGTCCTAACTGTTATAAGAAAAGTTAGCTGGAATACAAGGAGGTTTACATGGCTCTGAAAGTAGGGGATAAGGCCCCTGATTTTGAATTATCCGCCACCGGCAACCAGAAGATTAAGTTAAGTGACTATCAAGGGAAAAAAAATTTAGTCTTAATCTGGCATCCTTTGAACTTCACCGGTCCCTGCAGTAATGAACTTCAGCAGTTCAACAAGAAATTGGCCGATTTTCAGAAACAGGATACGGAACTTTTTAGTTTAAGCATCGACTCGGTTGCCTCTTCTGAGACTTTTTATAAAGAGCTAGGCGGCATAAATTATCCTCATCTGTCTGACTTCTATCCTCACGGTAAAGTCGCTCAGGATTATGGCATCCTGCGCTCTGAAGGATTTTCAGAAAGAGCTGTCTTCGTGATAGACAAGCAGGGCCTAATCAGATGGGCCAAGGTCTACGAAATAAAGACCGTGCCTGATGTCAATGAAGTGCTGGAGGCAGTTAAAAAGCTTTAAGAGATATTTGCCATTTAGATGATAGACTTAAATAAATGGGCGGATGATATCGAGACTTACATCCGCCCTTCGACTTTTCCTCTGGCTGTAAAGCTGGCCTCTGCCCAGGAAAAGCTCCCGGAGAAAATGAAGATTCCCAGCCGGGATATTCATGCTAAGGTAGCAACCTGCCAGAGTTTCTCTATTTCTCGGCGCTACGGCTGGTCGTTAGCCATTTCCGAAGAGGAGATTTCCTGCCCCCTGACTAAAGTTGCCTTCGGCTTTAAACCTGCCACTGAATATTATCTGCAGGGGAACGCTGCTGCTGGAATGTACACTGAAACTAAAGAGATTGGCGCTCGCACTGAGGCTGAGGTTCCCAAATTGCCTTATGGGAAGTACAAATATATCTGGGTGGCACCTATTAAAAGAGCCAATTTCGACCCGGATTTATTCTTGATTTACGGCAACCCTGCCCAGATTATGAGACTTATGACCGCTTATCTGTACAAACGAGGCGGCTACCTGCATTCCCGCTTTTCCGGCAGGTTGGATTGCGCCGACATGGTGATTGAAACTTTTCTGACGGACGAGTGCCAGCTAATTTTGCCTTGTTATGGTGACAGAATTTTCGGCTTGACCCAGGATGACGAGATGGCTTTCACCGTACCTAAAAGCAAAGTGCCAATGGTGCAGGAAGGCTTGGCAGGTACGCATAAAGGGGGCATCCGCTATCCGATTCCAGCCTATCTGCAATTCGAAGGTAAATTCCCGGACAGCTACACTAAAGTTGAAAAACCAGACTCTTAAGGAGGAGTAATGGAGGTTAAAGTTGTTGCAGGAAGAATTGAGGGATTAAAAGACCAGGCTCTGGCTCTTACTTTTTTTGAGGAGGAAGCGCCGCTGAAGGGCCTTGCCAAAGAAGTTGACACAACCCTTTCCGGAGCAATCAGCAAGCTGAAAAAACAGGGAGACTTCACCGGAAAAACCGGCCAGGTGGCGGTGTTTTACCCGCAGATCCAGTTTCAGTTCGAGAGGATTTTTCTGATTGGCTTAGGTAAGACAGATAAATTCGAGCTGGATCAGATTCGGCAGTCCGCCGGCCGGGCAGTCCAGAAAGCCAAAGAGCTCAAACTTTCTTCAGTAACTTTTGCCTGTCCCGACAACCTTTCAGCAAAATATCAGCTTGCCGATGTGGCACAGGCTTTGACAGAGGGAGCCCTTCTCGGCAATTACAATTTTGATTTGTATAAGACCGCTGACCTGGAAAAGAAGATTGAGTTTAAGAGCTTCACAATTTTCAGTGTGGACTCTAGGAGAAAAGTTCCGTTGGAAAAGGGAAGAGAATGGGGAGAAACTACTTCCTGGGCTTGCGCGACTGCCCGGAACTGGATTAATCTCCCTGGAAATGCTCTTACTCCGAATAGATTAGCCGAAGAAGCCAAGAAACTCGCCCTAAAGTATGGCGTTAAGTTCCAGGCTCTAACTCCTATTGAAATCAGCAAGTTAAAGATGGGTGGCCTCTTGGGAGTGTCCAAGGGGAGCGAGGAGCCCTGCCGCTTCATAATCTTAGAGTATAGAAACGGCAACGCCAAGGACGCCCCCATTGTTTTTGTGGGGAAGGGAGTCACGTTTGACTCCGGCGGAATCTCGATCAAGCCGGCTGAGAAGATGGAAGAGATGAAGGCCGACATGTCCGGTGCTGCAGCAGCGATTGCGGCAACTTTAGCGGTTGCGAGGATGAAACTGCCGGTCAACTTAGTGGCTTTAGTGCCGGCAACTGAGAATTTGCCCTCTGGAACTTCCATGAAGCCGGGGGATATTTTGACTGCCATGAATGGCAAGACCATCGAAGTGATAAACACTGACGCGGAGGGGAGACTGATTTTAGCTGACGCTTTATCCTACGCCGGAGGTTACAAGCCTAAAGCGGTGATTGACCTGGCTACCTTGACCGGTTCCTGCATCGTGGCGCTCGGACATAATCGGGCTGGACTATTGGGTAATGACCGCAAGCTGGTGGACCGGATAAAGAAGGCAGCTGAAAAGAGTGCTGAAAAAGTCTGGGAGCTTCCGTTGGACGATGAGTATAAAGAGCAGATTAAGAGCACGATTGCGGACGTGAAGAACTCCGGCGGCAGGCCGGCTGGTACAATTACAGCGGCTAAATTTTTGGAGATGTTTGTGGACAGCTACTCCTGGGCGCATCTGGACATTGCCGGAATGGATTTGGAGTTTAACGGGAAGCCATATACTCCCAAAGGCGGGACTGGGTTTGGGACGAGATTATTGATTCAGCTGATTAGGGATTGGGTGGGGAGGTAAATTAGTATTGTTTGAAGAAGAAATTGACCAAGAATCTTGGCAAATAAGAGAAGTGTATGCCAGATTTGGTGTAGCTATATACAAGGCACAGTGCATCGAAACCGGACTTGTTAATCTACTCGTCGCACTCAAGTTGAAGGACAGGCACAAAATAACAAGAGCGGATATCGTTTCATTTAGGGAAAATAACTATGAAAAGACATTGGGCACTCTAATAACTTATTTAAAACAATCATTGGATATATCTGATGATTTCGAGAAAGAACTACGTGAAGCATTAGAAATCCGCAATTATCTAGTTCACCATTATTTTCGGGTCAACGCCATTGATTTCTCGAACAAAAACGGTCGAATACGTATGTTATCTGAAATCAACTCCTTTACATCAAAACTGGAAACACTTGACATGAAAATAGATTCAATTTGCTTAACAATTGGAGAGCAATTCGGAATAACTGAAGAAATGATTGACAAAATAGAAAGTGAGTTGTTGAAAGAGGCCTAATCCTTCTTTTGCGTTTTACATCATTTCAAATAGACCATATAACTTATTAAAAGAAAGACTATGCCCATCAAATCCGACCGCTGGATCAGAGAAATGTCGTTAAAACACGACATGATTAAACCCTTTTCCGAAAAACAAATCCGTAAAGGAATAGTCTCCTTCGGCCTCTCCTCCTATGGCTACGACATCCGGGTCGCTGACGAATTCATGATTTTCACCAACGTCAACACCACCGTGGTCGACCCCAAAAAATTCGACAAGAAATCTCTGGTGGAAGTGAAAGCTCCATGGATTCTGATTCCCCCGAACTCTTTTGCTCTTGCTCGGACAGTGGAGTATTTCAAAATCCCCCGCACTATTCTGACCGTCTGCCTCGGCAAATCTACCTACGCCCGCTGTGGCATCATCGTCAACGTCACCCCTTTTGAGCCGGAGTGGGAAGGTTTTGCCACTCTGGAAATATCCAACACCACTCCTCTGCCAGCCAAAATCTACGCCAATGAAGGTATTGCTCAGATAATCTTTCTGGAAGCGGACGAAGTCTGCCAGGTCTCCTACAAAGACAAAAAGGGAAAGTATCAGGCCCAGAAAAAAATCACCCTCCCTAAAATTTAGATGGCCGAAGAGCGTCAAGGCCTGATTATCGTCTATACCGGCGACGGGAAAGGGAAGACCACTGCCGCTCTGGGGACAGTCCTGCGTGCTCTGGGTTACAACTGGAAGGTCCTGATTATTCAGTTTGTCAAAGGGAGCTGGACTTATGGCGAGATGAAAGGATTGAAGCGTCTGGAACCAGATGTCGAGCTAAAAATATTAGGCCAGGGTTTTGTGGGCATCATAGATGATAAGAAGCCAATCGAAGAGCATATTGCCGCCGCCCTGGGAGCTTTGAAAACTGCTTTCGAAGATGTTAAGAGCGATAAGTACGACCTCATTATTCTGGACGAAATCAACGTAGCGCTTAATCTCGGTCTAATCGATCTTGCAGAAGTTAAAAGATTACTATCTGTCAAACCTAAACGCTTGCATATGATTTTGACCGGCAGAAACGCCCACCCCGACATTATCGAAATGGCCGACCTGGTCACTGAGATGAAGGAAATCAAACACCCTTATCAAAAAGGTATCTTAGCCCAGAAGGGGGTCGATTTCTGAGTGATACTTGTTACCGGCGCTACCGGCTTTGTCGGCAGTAACGTCGTTAAAGAGTTAGTCGGGCAGGGCTATCAAGTCCGGGGCTTAGTTCACAGCCAGAAAAATCTGGGACGACTCAAAGGATTACCTGTCGAAACTGTCACCGGCGACATCACTGACCTGGATTCCCTGAAGAAACCTTTTGAAGGAGTGCAGTCTGTTTTCTCCTGCGTTGGCATAATCTATGAGACCAAATCCGCCAACTTCGATTCCATTCATGTTTTGGGTACTAGAAATCTGGTTGAAATGGCTTTGAGAAATAAAGTCCAGCACTTCATCCATATTTCTGCTCTCGGCACCAGACCTAATGCCGTCAGCCGCTATCATCAGAGCAAGTTCAAAGCCGAGCAGCTAATCCAAGATTCTGGTCTGACTTACACAATCTTCCGCCCCTCCATCCTCTTTGGCCCGGAAGATGACTTTGTCAATCGCTTTGCCAAAATGCTTAAGTATAATCCGGTGTTTCCACTGATAGGGGAGGCGAATTTTAAACTTCAGCCTCTTTATATAAAAGACTTGGCCAAATGTGCGGCTGCCAGCCTGAAAATTCCAGAGGCTAAAAACAAAATCTTTGAAATCGGCGGCCCTCAACAGATGACTCTCTTAGAGATTTTAGAGGTAGCAAAGAAGTTCAGAGGCTATGGCAAACGCTTTCATCCGCATTTGCCATACCAGACTGTATTCAACTTTGTAAAGTTAGCTGAGAAATTTATCAATATACTGCCGGTGACTTCCGACCAGTTAATTATGCTAAAAGAGGACAACACCTGCGACAATTCTTTAGTCGAGAAAACTTTCAATATCAGGTTCACCTCCCTGCAAGAGGGGCTCCAGCAGTACTGGAGCAACTAGTCTAACTCAATTGACAAACGTCCGCCCGTATCATTTCTTGTGGAGACAAAGAGAGGAGAAAATGGCTTTCTTAAGTAAAAAGGATGCAGACTTTGTAAAGACAGAATTTGACCAGCTCAAAAACCCGGTCCACCTGATCTATTTCACCCAGAAGATGGCCTGCGAATATTGTGAGGACACCCAGAAAATTCTGGAGGAGGTCTCTGGCCTTTCGGGCAAAATCAAATTGACCGTGTACAATTTCACCTTGGATAAGGCCCAGTCTGACAAATACCAGATTGACAAGATTCCTGCCACCGTGGTAATGGGAGATACTGACTATGGCATTAGATTTTACGGCATCCCCTCCGGTTACGAATTTACTTCTTTAATTGAGGCAATTCTGATGATAGGGAAGGGGGAAAGCGGGCTGACCGAGAAAACCAAGCGAGAGCTTAAGGAATTTAGCACTCCTTTGCATTTTCAGGTATTCGTGACACCTACCTGACCCTATTGCCCCCAGTCAGTTCGACTGGCTCATCAAATGGCGTATGAATCAGAATTCGTTAAGGCTGACATGGTTGAAGCCATAGAGTTTCCGCATCTGGCTCAGAGATACACGGTTTCCGGCGTTCCCAAGACCGTCATCAACGAAAATATTTCTTTTGTAGGAGCGATGCCAGAAGATATGGTTCTGGATTATATCAAACAGGCGGCAGCCCATAAAAAGGAGTCCTGATGGAAGCCTTATGCGTCAATACAGGAGGGGTGATTTTCTTAGGAAAAGGGGGGAGCAACCACTGGGTGCCCATGGATGGCCCTCCTATTTTCAAAGGTTATGAGGCCGGCACTCATCCTTTCGAATTAGTATTCATCGGCTTGGGTGGATGCACCGGCATGGATGTGGTCACTTTGCTGACTAAAAAGAGGGTCAAGTACGACCGTTTTGAGATTAAGATAAATGTCGAGCGCGCCAATGAGCATCCCAAAATCGCCACCAAGATTGACCTGGAATATCTCTTTTACGGCAAGGGAATCAACTCTAAATACGTGGAAGAAGCCATAAAATTATCTCAGGACAAATACTGCTCCGTCTCAGCCATGCTGAAAAAGGTCGCCCCCCTTAACTGGACCTACAAAATTATCGAGTCATAAAAAGCCTAAAAAAACGTACCAGCTATAAATGGAGAGCACTGTTACAACATCTCCCGGCCAGGTGACCCTGTTGGAGCGCAAGCCGGAGTGGCTGAAAGTCAAAGGCAACTTCGGCGAGAACTACCGCTGGGTCAAAAGCACCATTTCTGACCTGCAGCTTCATTCTGTCTGCCAGGAAGCGATGTGTCCCAACATCGGCGAGTGCTTCTCTCACAAGACCGCCACCTTTCTTCTGCTTGGAAACGTCTGCACCCGCGGCTGTACTTTTTGCGACATCGCCCGGGGCAAGCCCGGCTTTCTGGACATCGACGAGCCCAGAAGGATTGTGGAAGCTATTAAAAGAATGGGTTTGCAGTATGTGGTTTTGACTTCCGTTACCAGAGACGACTTGGCTGACGGCGGTGCCTCCATCTTCGCTGGCTGCGTCAACCAGATTCGAGAGCATCTTCCTGAGGTTGAAGTGGAGGTCCTGGTGCCGGATTTTAAGGGAAGCCGGGAAGCTCTGAAAACCGTGCTCGACTCCAAGCCGATAGTCTTCAACCATAATCTGGAGACCGTGGAAAGGCTCTATCCCACGGTTCGCAAAGGTTCAAAATATGACCGCTCTCTGGAATTTTTGAAAGCGGCTAAGGAAACTGACCCTAAAATGACCACCAAGTCTGGCATCATGGTGGGTCTGGGGGAAAGCTGGGAAGAGATTTTAGTGGTTCTGAAGGATTTGAGAGCCGCCTCAGTAGACCTCATTACTATCGGCCAGTACTTGAGGCCCTCTGGCTGGCATTTGAAAGTTGAAAAATATTATCATCCGGATGAATTTCTCCGCCTGAGTGAAATAGGCCTGGAGCTCGGTTTTGCCAACGTCTTTTCCGGACCTCTGGTGCGCAGTTCCTACCACGCCAGAGAGCAGGCTCTATTCGGCCACCCGGCCTGCTAGACTGTAGCCATATCCCCATAGCGCAATAAACTTCACACTGCTCAGGAATACCAAAATTCTTGGGCAAAGATTATACAGCCTCAAAAGCGCATTTTTGTTTGCTTTTCATCAACCGGCTGGTGGGTTTGCCGATAAAAATAGGGATTATTAAAACTGTTCTTGAGTTGAATTCTTAAGCAGAGGCTGATGTTAGAAAGACCCACTCTTTTAGTTTTAGGCAGCGACCCCTTAACTCTTGAAATTGTCCAGGAAACGCTGGAGCCTGAGCAATTTCAACTTTTTCTATGCAGTGAATCCAGGTCCGCTCGGCAAGTATTGGCTCGCCGTAAAGTCGATTTGGTTCTGGCTGACCTGACGGTGGGTAAGGAGAGTAGTCTGGAACTTTTGCGTCAGGCTAAACAAGCTCATCCGGAGACAGTGGTCATACTGATGACCAGTCCTCATCCCACCTTGGAAAGTGCGGTGGAAATTTTGAGAGAAGGGGTCTATGACTATCTTTTGAAACCGTTTGGTTCGACCACTCTTAAAAATACGGTCCAGCGCGGGGTAGCCGAACTCCGCTTGCGCAAGGAAAACAGCCTCTTGAAGGAATTGGTTTCTCTGCATCAGATTAGTGAATCAGTGGGGACAACCTTCGATTTGAGAAAGGTGTTAGGTCAGATTTTAGAGGCAGCCTTAAAGGGTTTGGAAGCAGATTTAGCCACAATTCTATTGTGGGATGAAGAGAACAACCGTTTTCAGCTGGCTGACAGCCGCGAAAAAAACCGGCTGGCTTTTCTCTCCCTGGAACTGGACTCTGAAGGACCTACGGTAATTTACCTCAAGCCTCAGATAATCTCAGTTCCGGAAGAAATCCTCAAAGTCTTTCCTCCGGCCAAAAATTACAGAATCGAGTCCCTGCTCACTTATCCTCTTTTCGCTAAAGACAGAGTTCTGGGAATATTATATCTGGGCCGTCACGATGGCAACCAACCCTTTACCATGGCCGAAGTCCAGTCTGTGGCTATTTTGGCTCATAAGGCTGCGGCTGCCTTGGAGAACTCCCGCTTGTACCGGCAGCTGGAGCAGGCCTATTTGAGTACCATTAACGCCCTGGCCAATGCAGTCGAAGCCCGGGATGTCTATACCAAAGGGCACACCGAGCGGGTCTGGTATCTGGCTCAAGCCCTGGCCAAAAAATTAGGCTGGAGTCAGGAACAGATAGTCCAGGTCAGGATGGGGAGTATCTTGCATGATATAGGAAAGATTGGAGTTCCAGACAGCATTCTTAACAAACCCTCCGCACTTACTCAGGAGGAGTTTGAAATCATGAAACGCCATCCTCAGATGGGGGCCAAGATGTTGGAAGGGATTACCTTTTTGGAGCCGGCTCTTCCTTACGTTTTATACCACCACGAGCGCTATGACGGCAGAGGATATCCGGTGGGCTTAAGTGGGGTAGATATTCCGGTTGAGGGAAGACTGATGGCGGTAGTGGATACCTTTGACGCCATCACCAGCGATAGACCCTACCGCAAGAATCTGGGCTATCAGAAGGCAGTCCAGGAGCTGACTGATTACGCCGGGACTCAGTTTGACCCTAAAATTGCAGAGGCTCTGGTCCAAGCCTGGTTAAAAGGGGAGATAGACCAGAGCCGCCTGGAAGTGAAATCTATTCTTCAGAAATCGCTTTTGTCGCAGAGCTCCTTGATTACAGTCTGATTACTTCAACATGGTCATTTTGCCAGTCTGCCGGCCTTCCACAGTCACCAAGCGGTAGAAATAAATACCGGTAGCCAGCTGGCGTCCCTTATCATCGGTGCCGTCCCAGATCACCTGCTTGGAGCCGGAAGTCATCTGCTCCTGGATCAAGGTTCTGACTTTCTGCCCTAAGATATTATAGACGCTTAATTCCGCCATGCTGGGACGGGTCAGCTCGAACTTCACCAGGGTGGTGGCATTAAAGGGATTGGGATAGTTCCCTAATAGAGCAAAGCGTTTGGGAGTAGGAGCCTCACCCTCAGAAACATCGGAGGGGTTGTCTCCTACGATGACTATTTCAGTGCAACCCTGGAACCTCATCCCACTGGTCAATTTGCCGGAAACGCAGATTTTAACCGTGTCTCCTGCCCCGGCCCAGTCGATAGTCTTGAAAACCTGAGTAGCGTCAAATCTGACTCGTAAGATCTTTCCCTGGAACCGGTCCAAGTGATTGTAGTATCGTATGTCAAAGCAGGCCTGCGGTGCTGTTGAGCCTAGGCTGGCAGACAATTTCATTTCGTCATAACAATTCTTTTTGGTCATGACCGGAATAGTATCATTGGCCCGTATGGTTTCTATTAAGATGTCCCCCACATCAAAGGTCTGGTCACCTAATCTTAAGTCTCCGATAAAGCAGTTTATTTTCCTGCGGCAGGCTGATTTCTCCTGATACTCTTTGGAAGTTAAATCATTCCAGTTAGCCAGGTCTTCGTCATCGATCTCGACTGTCGTATCACAGCTTGGCTTCCGATCCGCATCTCTCCAAGAAACTGGCCAGTGCCCGCCCGGGAATTCGATCCGGGCGTCGACAACCGGTTCTGCCGTGGTGACCTTGAACTTGTAGATTCTGTCGGTGACTAAGTCCGCAACCCACAGATATCTACTCCCCTGCCACTCTAAATCCGTGGCGCTCAGGCCTGGGCCATCGAAGGTATTCAGAATTGTACCTGAAGTAGAGACCTGGTAAATCTTGTTTAAGAACGACCCGCACAGCCACAGATTAGTTCCATCCCAGCCCAGACCAGTTATAAAATCACCGGTCGGCGCGTTAAAACTCTTAATAATCTGGCCATTCGAGTCCAATTGATTGATGGACTGATCATTTAAGCCGATAGCCCAGAGATAATTTCCATCCCAGGTTAAACCGGCCACTCCTTCCAAGCTGGTGCTGATTTCCTCGACCTTGGCACCAGATGTCGAAATCTTATGTAAATTCCCGTCCAATGCCTCCCCAATCCAGAGATGAGTTCCATCCCAAGCTAAGCCGGCTGGTACCGGACATAGGCCCGGACAGCTGTCCACCAGCTCAAAGTCAAAACTGGAAATTATTCCGCCTAAGGTATCCAGTCGATAAACCGTGTTGACGTTCGGCGAAACCAACAGACAGAACAGATTCCCATCTCCCCAGGTCAATCCGGCGACTGCTCCGTCTCCAGGTGCAGCGAAGAAGTAAATGACATCTTGAGCAGGCAGGGGGGAAGCTCCCAAACCTATTAAGAATGTTACCAGAAGTATTAAACTTTTACTTTGTTTCATACCATTACCTCTTTATTTAATGCTCTCTCAAGTTGTGTTATAAATCTCGCTTTTACCGCTTATTATCTGAGCAACTGCTGTGCATTTTACCGGTGTGGAAGTTTTGTCAACTGGAGAAGTCGCTTTTCTTTATGCTAATTCAGGGGTTATACTTTTTAGTGCGGGCTTGCTACTATTGGCTTTGATCCGGTGTTGCAATTCTGAACAAGAGAAAATATGCAAAGTGCTTCCCACTTTGTCAACCGGCTTACACAGGCGAAAAACAGCTTAAAGTGTTACTTTAAGTATCAAGAAATCGGGACCGGGATGAAGCAGACTACGAAAATAAATATGGAAAGCCAGCCCAAGAATTTTTGATTGGGGGTCAAAGGGAGGCTGTCATTCAGAGTAGGGGGATGCCCGGGCCGCATCAACAGGCCGAACAGAATCCAAATGAACCAGCCGTTCCACAAGAACAGGGTCATGGCGACCAGCCCGACTAAAGTAATCCGGCTGATGATGATCTGTTTTCTTCCGAACAAGGCATAAAGAATATGGCCGCCGTCTAATTGTCCCAGGGGGAGCAGATTTAACATGGTGACCAGTAGCCCCACCCAGCCGGCAAAAGCCACCGGGTCCAGCATCAAGGTAAAGCCTTTCGGTATATCTCCAACCACCAATTTTGACAAAGTGGTAAAGAGCAGAGAATCTCCCAAAATCATGGCCCCGCCAGTGCGAACCTCAGGCACCACCTGCGATAGTTTTAATCCAACTGCAATGGCTATTATGGCTACTACAAATCCGGCGATCGGACCCATGGCTCCTACTTCCAATAACTCGCCACGGTTTTTGAATGGAGACTTGGACCGGATAAAAGCTCCTAAGGTTCCTAAAAGTGTTGGTGCTGGAATGAAATAAGGGAGGGTGACTTTGACTTTACGATACTTGGAGGTCAGGTAATGTCCGAATTCATGGAAAGTGAGAATGGCCAGAAGCCAGAATGAATACGGCCACCCTTTTAAAATTCTTTCCGGGTGCTGCAGGAAACCGGATTGACCATAGTACATGGCCCCGGTCCACATGGTGCTGAGGATGGTTAAAAGAAAGAGCCCGATGTTTATCCAGGGAACCTGAAGTGCCTTTGACTCTTCCGTGATTATTCTTAAAGTGACGCTTCCATTGAATACGTCTATCTGATTTCTGTAGCCTAAATTAACCAGCCGGGAATTAGCTAAATGCTGAAAGTCGCTCAAAAATATCTTGGGCTTCCCCTGCAGGACTAAGTCGCTGCCATCGTTGTAGATGGCTTCGATATCTAAGATGTCGGAAAGATGGCTTCCTGCGTCACGGGCTATGGCGGCTAAGTCTGATTTTCTCATTTAGTTAAATATACGCAGGCCACGAGAGTAAGCAACGAATTTTCTCTTTTCCCTTGACAAGACTATACCCTACTATTTAATTCCGCTAAATTTTCTTCCCATGGCTCAATTATCAAGGACGAGTCTGGCCATATTTTCACTTTTTGTTTGCATTTACTTGTTTGAAGATCCTTCTTACTGTCAGGACACTCTCCTTCCCCCATCCCCTCTCATTGCCCTTTCCAACTACGACCGTCAAATCCCCCTCTATTGGTTTGCCCCCGGCTCTCATGCAGTCGAAGTCGGCTACGATGACGGCACCTATGATCGCCCCGGCTACGTCCACTCCGAATGGAAACAGAATCAGGCCGCTATGAAACTTAATTTGAATGAATACTTACACTGTTATGTGGAATCGGTCAAGGTCTATCTGGTTAATCTGGACAACTCTCCCTTGGAAGGAGACCGGAATTCCCCCTTTCAACTCAGCCTTCACCGCGACAGTTCCGGTGTGCCGGGAAGAATTTTATGGGGCCCGACTCTTCTGCAGGCTGATTCTCTAGCTTGGGATAACAAGGGGCAATGGCTGCCGGTACCGGTGGATTTGTTTATCAATCAGGACTCGATTATCTGGCTCGTCTTTCACTGGCTGGAACAGACCCCGGATGCTCCGCTGGTTGGACTCACCACAACTTCCAGCGATTTTCACTCCTATTTTGCCCAGTTCAACGGCGAGATATTGGACTGGACTATTTACAATGACGCCAATCTGATGTTTCGCGCCAAAATCCTGACTAATGCTGTTGCAACGCTTCAATCAGTGCAGGTGGACAGTTTCAATCTTTATCGCACCACCAATCCAGCCGGCACATTCACCGAGAAGGATAAATTACTGTTCTTGCCTTCCGGCACTCTACAATACGTGGACAATTCTCTTTTAAACGGGCGGGCCTATTTCTATGCCATCAGTTCGGTATTCGCAGGCCTGGAAAGCCAGTTGCAGAAATCAGGCACAACTATACCCCATCTGGGAGCAGAACTTTACGTGTCACAATTATCTAAACAAATAGAAATGCTTCCTGATTCTCTTTTACTGGATTCGATTCAAATTACCAACTCCGGCGATCTCCCGCTCCAGCTCAGACTTGAGGTTCAGATTTTGGATTCCCTGGGAAATCAACTTTCTGACAACTGTGGACACACCTGGAAAAGCAGCCAATCCTCATCTGACTTGCTTTTTAACTGGATTGACATCCAGCAGGACGAAAATCTTATCGCCACAGGGCCAGCCGATGATACTAACTGGGGACCTTATCGTCTTGGTTTTAATTTTCCCTTCTATGGCAACTATTTTGATTCAGTGCGAATTTGCTCTAATGGTTTTATATCCTTCACCAGTCCTTCGGATTCCCGGAACAATACAAACTTGCCAAATCCCGGCGGCAGATTCAATCTAATTGCTCCATTCTGGGATGATTTACTTTTAACAGACTCAAGTAAAATATACTCTTGGAGTGAAGATGATTCCACCATCATTTCTTACGTCAATCTCAGCCATTATCCAGATCCAGGAAACTATACTTTTCAAGTTATTCTGACGCCCTCCGGCCCGATTTCTTTACAATATCTAACTATGTCTGGAGCCACTAATTCAGCCACGGTTGGAATTCAAAATCACGACGGCTCAGACGGCCTGTTGATAGCCTATAATCAAGATTTCCTGGATGACTCCTTCGTGATTCAAATTCCCTCCCCCTGGCTGCAGCTCAAAACCTATCCAGATTTGCTATTGCCCGGCGAATCAATCTTTTTATCCTATGCGGTGAACTCAAAAGACTTGGTACTGGGGCAGTACTTCGGTCGCATTCTTTTTTCCGGAGAAGATTCTGCCGGTAGCTTAGTTCCTCAAGAATATCATTTAACCGTAGGAATCGATACGTTTACTTCCGTCGGCCAGTCTGGCCAATCAGCACTACCAGTTAATTTCTGGCTGGCTCAGAATTTTCCTAATCCTTTTAACCAGAGCACCAGTATAAATTACAAGCTCAGAAGCTCCGGTCTGATTTCTCTGAAAGTATTCAATCTGCTCGGCGAGGAGGTAGCAACTTTAGTGAGCGGCTATCAACCGGCCGGTCTGCATCAGGTAACCTGGGATGGCCGGAATAACAGGGGAGAGGTGGTTGCCAGCGGCCTTTATTTCTATCAGCTTAGTCTGGGGAACGCCACTCAAACCCGTAAGCTTACCCTTTTGAAATAGTAAGCGCTGCCGGTCAAACTCACAGCAGCGCCTCTCTTTTAAGATTGAGCCAGTTAAGGTGGCTACTTCTTCTTGCCGGCCTTGCTGGCTTCCTTCTTCCAAGTATCAGCCAGGCTCATGACCTGCTTTTTCAACTCTTCGTTGGCGGCCACCTTCTCCATTAAAGCCGCAAATTTGGTGCTGTCGCCCAGAGTTGATTCGACGAACCGGCCATAGCTCTCCTGGTCGGCCAGGACCTTTTCCACCAGCTGGTTTTTCATCTCCGGATCCTGCCACATCTTGGTCATGATGTTGTCCACGACAGCCTTGTTCTGCATGAGCTGATCCACTGCCTGCTCCTTACTGCAGGAGGTTACCAAAATGGCCAACAGGGCAAAAGCCCCGGCCACGATTAAGACTCTGCGCATGCTTCTCTCCTTTCTTACATTCTCCCCAGAGCCTTGGCAAAGGCGATCCAGAACGGATCTACTCTGGGATGTTCCAGTTTACGTTCTTTACTTCCTTCTTTTAGAATTATTCCTTTTCTGGAAGGAATCACTTCTCCGACGATGGAGGAGGGAATTTTTCTGGCTTTGAGCTTGTTGACTACTAACTCAGCCTTCTGCGGGCGACAGGTAATTATCAAAGTCCCCTCGGAGATAGAGGAGTAAGGGTCCATCTCAAATTTCTGGCAGATTTTCTCCACTTCCGGCAGCACGATAATCTTATCTTTTTCAATGTGCATTCCAACCTGGGAGGCTTGAGCCACTTCATATAACCCTCCCCATACTCCGCACTCGGTGGCATCGTGCATGGAAGTAATTCCAACCTTGCGGGTGCCGACTGAGACTGCGGTCATACAGTCTTCCACCACTGACATCTGGTAGAAAATTTTTTCAGCCCTGACGGCAAATCCTTCTCCGAAGGAATCGATGATTCTATCCCTGAAGGCCACCGCAAAAATTCCCGAGGCTTCGATGGCCGCTCCTTTGGTGACAATTACTACATCGCCGACCTGCGCCATGGTCGGAGTGACATATTTTTCCTTGGGACCGATGCTCATTACTGTGGCACCGCCCACCATGGGGTAGTTGCACCCTTCATATCGGGCGGTGTGCCCGGAGATGATCGAGATTCCAATTTTCTGGCATTCCTTGTGGATGGTCTTCCACATTAAGGTAAGTTCGTCTAAGGTTATACTTAAGGGAAGGTTTAAGTCCATGCACATATAAGTCGGGCGTAAACCGCTGGTGGCCGCATCCGAGGCTAAGATGTGCGTGGCAAACCAGGCCGAGCGCTCAAATCCGTATTCCGGGACGATAAAAACCGGGTCGCAGGTCGTTGCCATGACATTGCCACCGCCGATGTCGACTATACCTACGTCGACTCCATGCTGGGGCCCGATTAAGACTTTCTTAGATTTCCTGCCTAAACGGGGAAGGATGAGATGGTCAAAAATTTCAGGCGAGATTTTGCCGATGTCAGGTAGTTTAGCTTCCATATTTCTAAAATTCCGCCCCAATATAAGCCACCTGAAGCAATTGTCAAATTTGCCATAATACCATACCTGATTGCAAGGAGAGATGAAGTTGTTGAAACCCTCAAGCTGAGGTATCTGAATCAAAAAGTCGCCAAGGGGTCAGGGAGTGTTGGATGGGAGGCGAAGTCCTTCTGGGGGTCAAGAAGGCTTTTAGGTCTCGCCTATTTATCCGGCTTGGCGACTTTGGCTTGAAACTATAACTTGAAAGAGCATGGGAGACTTTATCCCGGTATTGACTAAGTTTTGCAACCTTTATGCCTGATATCCAGGCTGGCGCAAGTTTGCACAACCCCTCAATTTTCAGTCTCTCAGCCACTTGGAGCCCTGCAGGAATAGTTTTGAAAACGCTGTCTTGAAACTGAACCGTAACTATGGGGAAAGGCCGACAGATTAAGAGCGACTCCCTATGGTCGGGTTGACAACTTCTTCCGTATGAATATCTTGTAAGTAAATATGTTGGCCGAAGTCAAAAACAGCCTGTCAGAATTGCAGGAGAAACTCTCCCATCTCCGGAGCTATCTTTGACCTGGAGTCAAAGCAGAAGGCTTTAAGCTCACTCGAAGCACAAACCACCGCCACAGATTTCTGGGCTGATAATGAGAAAGCCCAGTCCATCCTCAAGCAAATTGCCGCTCTCAAAAAAGAGCAGGAAAGGTTCGAGAGTCTTACCTTTCAGTTAGAGGAGCTGACCTCGTTGGGCCAGCTGGCCAGCGAAGATGACCGGATCTTCCAGTCTGAGCTGGAATCGAATCTTTCATCTTTTAGAAGAAAGCTGGAAGAATTCGAACTGCTAACTTTGCTCTCCTCTGAAGATGATTCCAAAAATGCCATTTTGACCATTCATTCCGGGGCTGGGGGGACCGAGGCCTGTGACTGGGCGGCCATGCTTCTGCGAATGTATCTACGCTGGATTGAGAGCCGGGGCTATGCCTATCAGATGATGGACCTCTTGCCCGGGGAAGAGGCCGGGGTTAAATCGGCAGTGGTGGAAGTAAAAGGGGAGTATGCCTATGGATACTTGAAAGCCGAATCAGGCGTCCATCGCTTGGTGAGAATCTCTCCTTTTGATGCCAATAAACGGAGACATACCTCTTTTGCCTCGGTCTTTGTCTATCCGGAGATTGAGGACAATATCGAGGTGGAGATTAAAGAAGAGGATTTACGGATTGACACCTATCGCGCTTCCGGGGCAGGGGGACAGCACGTGAATAAAGTCTCCTCGGCCGTGAGGATAACTCACATTCCGAGTAATATCGTGGTCCAGTGCCAGAACGAGCGCTCCCAACATAAGAACCGGGAAATGGCTTTGAAAATTCTGAGGTCTAAGCTGTACCAGCTCAGGAAGGAGGAAGAGGAGAAAAAACTGGAAAAAATCGAATCCCAGAAGAAGAAAATTGAATGGGGGAGCCAGATTCGCTCTTACGTCTTTCATCCCTATAACTTAGTGAAGGATCACCGCACCGGGATGGAGACCTCCAATACTCAGGGGGTAATGGACGGGGACTTAGACCGGTTCATCAACGCTTATCTGAGCCTGAGAAAATAGACTATCGCCAAAAATTCTTATTAAGTCTGGCGTCTCTTTAGACCAACCTGCCAAGCAGCCAAACGCTGGAAAAAACTTAAAATTTCCCTTGACAAGCTCACCCGGACTTGCTTTATTATTAGTGGGTTGAGATAGCTAAAAGAACCCGCCTTAGATAAAGAGCAAACTTAAGATACTGGTCGTTTACCAGCAACAGGGATGTTGTTTGCTCTTTCAATTAGTTTACAAGAAAAAATTTATTCGGGAGGCAGTAATGAAGAAGAATATTCTGTTGTTGATTTTGAGCAGTCTGTTACTCCTGGCAACAGTTGGCTATGGCAAAACCATCAATCTCTATTCTCTCTTTCCCAATCTAACGCTGGGGAGTGACCCGGGTGGCATGGACACCGTCTATGTGACCTGTGGAGGGCTCACTGTTTCACAAGTCACCGTTCAAATCTGGGTGAAGACTGACAACACCGGAGTTGACGCGCTCCAAGGAATTTACGTTCCTGTCGAGGTGACCGCTGACCAGCCCGGAGTAACTCTGGACACAACCCTGGCTTCTACTTACACCGGCACGGCAGTTCAGTCCTGGGATGACTCGGTCCTCTATGTCTCGGTAGTTAGTAACGGAGGTGACCCCAGTGCCTTCCCCATGCAGCTTATCCTTGGAGGAGTCGATTTAGACCAGAGTGGAGTCTTGGGTGCCGGAAACCATCTCCTGGCTAACTTGAAGTTCAATGTATCCCAGCCTACTAATATCTGCATTGAGGATACCTTCAGCTGGTACCTTGGGAGCTTGACTCTGGTTACAACCGAAGCTAACGGGTACACACCCGCGTTCAAGGGAGACTGCTGCGGCCCGATAGTTCCTACTCTCACAGAATGGGGATTGATCATATTCGGAGTTCTTTTGTTGGGCGGTCTAATCTGGTACCTCAGGCGGAGGAGAGTGACTAGACTGGCTTAGCTGATAGAAGGAAAGTTCTTTTGATTTCGTAGGATTGGCGGTTTGTACCGTTGCACCTGGAAATTATGCTACGGCAGCGGTGGGGGTGTATCTGTTTGCCTTATAGTATCTTAGTCAGAGTCAGAAGTTTGGGCTTGGAACGCCGCTTTTTCCTCTGCTGGCAGTATGCGCCAAAAGCAGGGAAAAGGGCTTTATCGGCAAAAAAATACTTGACAATTCCAATCCAGATACTATCTTAATTACGGTTTGGGCAATTCTAGCTTGCACCAAAACGCAATGCCGAGGTAGCAAAAAGCCTAACCAATAAACAGGGTGAGCAATGCTCACTCGTAACCGAATTTTATGGAGGTTGATTCATGAGAGGAAGGCTTCTAGCAGTCGCAGCGATCCTGGTACTTGCCGTACCTGGGCTGTTACTGGCCAAAGGCATTGACCTCTACTCCATGTTCCCCAACTTGACTTTGGGTTCGGATCCGAACGGGTTAGACAATGTCTACGTTTCCTGTGCTGGGATTACAGCAACTACGCTGACCATGCAGGTTCACGTAGTTACGGATAACGCCGACCCGAACGATGCCATCCAGGGGATAGACGTAAGGTTAGCACTCACGGCTGATCAGCCTGGTGTTACCCTAGACACCACTGTTGCTACAGTTTTTGGCGGTAGCAGCGCAGTGGCTACTTGGGATAACAGTACCAAGGCTGTCGGTGTCGTAGGTAATGACCCCACCGTTTTCCCTATGGATCTTACGTTGGGAGCAGTGGAGCAAGGCAACAATGATCCAGGCGGCCCATTAGGACCGGGCGACTACGTCTTTGCTACCTTGAAGTTCAACGTTTCGTCTCCCACCAACATCTCTGCCAGCGGGACAACCATTAACTCCCAGAGCACTACTCTAGTAACCACCTTGGCGAACGGGTACACTGTGCAAGTAACTGGTGAGACCTGCGGACCGATCGTTCCCACTTTAACCGAGTGGGGATTGATTCTGTTCGGGGTGATACTGTTTGGCAGCATGGTCTGGTATCTACGCAGACGGCCGGTAACGGCAGCTGCTTAGCGAGACGAAAAGTTAAGGCAGACACCTGCTGACTTGAGATAGGTCAGCAGGTGTTTTTTATTGGAAAACAGGCTCTCAGAACATATATTCATTTCGTGTCTCCGAAGAAAGAAAACAAAGAAGCCAGACGAGACTCGGCCCACCCAGATTTCTGGAGAAAAAACCGTGCCACTATCCAGGCCTCTGTTATTTTCGTTCTAGCTATAACCCTTTTCTTTGGGGTATTGATTAGTCATATCTTGGACCGCTATTTGGTCTATCCTTATACAGCTTTGGTGGCTCATACTTCTTCTGCAATCCTGGACCTGGTGGGATATGACACCACCGTCAGGGGGACGATCTTGAAATCTGTGGGCACAAGTCTCAACATTGGAACCGGCTGCAACGGTCTGGAGGCCCTGATAATTTTCGTCTCGGCTATACTGGCTTTTCCGGCCAAGCTAAATAGTAAACTGGCGGGCCTGCTTTTAGGATTCATTGGCATCTTTATCATTAATCAAACCAGAGTTATCGGGCTGTATTTGGTCAGTCGATATGCCTCTCAGCATTTAGACTTGGCCCATACTTACATAGGCCAGACCTACGTCATCATCTCCGGAGTGGCACTGTGGATTTTATGGGCAGAAAGAGTCTTCCGCGATGGCAAAAAAACTTTTGCTCCTGCTGCTTAAGGCTGGAGCCGTTTATCTGCTGGTTTTCTTGAGTTGGTATTGGCTGTGGTCGGGGGGCTACCTGAAGCTGATTGGATGGGGCTCCTCCAAGTTTCTGCCGGTCATCCTGCTTAAGGATTATAGGGTCCAATCCTTTCAAGTACTCCCTGTCCCGGGTCAGCCCCAGGGGAGGCAAACTCAATTGCGGTTCACCATCCAGGTCAGTCCCAAGGTGACGAACTGGATTCAGTTTGGCGCTACTGACCTTTCTTATCCCGTGATCACCTTTCTTACCCTGGTCCTGGTGACACCCGGCCTTTCTTGGAAAAAGCGGCTCAAGATTCTTCTTTTCGGGTCTATTCTGCTCTGGTTTTTCACCTGCCTTTTGGCCTTACTTTTTTTCAGGGTCATTGATTTTGCCGATGCCCGGGGACTCTCCCAACTGGGAATAGTCGAAGACATTCTTGGAATCCAGCGTCTGGCCCGCTGGAAACAGAGCGGAGGATTAGCCATTCTGGCCGGCCAGGTCGTGCCAGTAGCCATCTGGTTTATTAGTATCTTTGGCCAGTTGGGGAAAAGGCCAGCCGGGAAAGCTCGGGCCTGATATTTCGAAGCTGGTTCATCGACATCCTAATTGACTCCGACCGGCCTTGGAATTTCCTTGACATAATCCCTTTTTTGATTAACTTTATAACGGTAATTCCGGGTTGTATGTTGTGTTTTCTGGTTTAGGTTTTGGATGTTGGAACCTGTGAAGAGTTAACTTAATAGCAAGGAGCGGCTCATGGGGAAAAAGGGATATTTGATATTAACAGGAATCTTATTGATTTTCAGCTCTGGTCTGGCTCAGGTCGACCCGGGAATCCCGGATACACTCAGAGTAGGTACAGCGACGGCTACCGCTTACGGCCAGCAGGTTGTGGTCAGTGTGTTCGGCTTTAATGACGAAGAACTCGCGGGAATCCAGGTTCCCCTAAAGTATAGCGGGGTGGCTCTGCGGGCCGACTCCATTTCCTACCTAGGCGGGAGATTAACCGCAGCCGATATAAAACCGGTCAGCGTTGATACGATTGGACAAAAAATAACCTTTGGGGCAGTTTACTTCGGCCCATACCTAGCTGCCGGCTCAGGTCTTCTGGCAAAGATTTTTTTTACCGTGAAAAATGGCGTCGCCCCTGAGACCGTAGTGATTGATACTTTCAACGAGCCTCCAGTAACCCTTAGTTTCGTTGACCCCAGTACCGTGCTGATAGAGCCTCAATTGGTGACCGGCAAAGTTTTCGTGAATGTTCCTCCTCTCCCTCAGCCACACAATCCGGTTATTTCGGTTCCCGGCCCTAAGCAAGTATTCGGAGGCTTTAGCCTCTCTTTTAGTGTTACTGCCACTGATGTGGACACCGGCGATGTTCTGAATATTACCATGAGCGGCCCCCCTGGAGCTACTTTCAGTTCCGTGCCTAAGAAATCCCCTGCCTCCGGAATATTCACCTGGAACACAACTGAGGCAGACACGCTCAATTCCCCCTATTTGGCAACCTTCATAGTGAACGACGGCACAGGCCGGGCCGATACCGGCCAAGTCAGCATAGAAGTAGTCCCCTTAGCTATCCCACCCTCCACCAAGGGGGGAGATCTTAACGGTGACGGAATAGTTAGTTTGGTCGACGTCATGTATCTGGTAAACTACATCTACAACAACGGTCCCCCTCCCAATCCTGTGGCAGCTGGAGATATTGATGGAGACTGCTTCATCACAATTGCCGATATCGTCTACTTAGTTAATTACGTCTTAAAGCAAGGTCCAGCACCTCTGCCATTCTGCCTGCCTGGCGATGTTAACCATGACGGCTTTGTGAACCTGCCGGACATTGTTTACTTCGTCAACTATTTGCTCAAGTCGGGAGCTCAGCCAATCTCTTTCAAGTCTTCGGATGTGAACACCGACTGTCACCTGGATTTGGCAGATATTGTCTTCTTGGTCAATTTCATCTTTAAGGGTGGACCGCTCCCTCAGCCGGGTTGTGTCGTGTCAACTCAATTAGCAGCAGCTGTTAAACACACAACCGCAGAGATGGGAATGGTAGCTCACAGATCCGAAAACGGAGTTCTGGAGATTGCAATTGACTTGAACTTGACCAGTCCAGCTGCAGCAGTGATGATCAAGGCTGAATATGACCCGGCCAAGCTGGTAGGTTTGCAGCCTGGCTTAACTTCTCGCTCTGCCGGAATGGACTTGTACTATAACGACAAGGGCTATCAACAAGTCATCGGGCTTCTAGACCTTTCTGGCCAGAAATTTGTAGCCCCAGGAGAGGGTGCTGTTCTGACTCTGAGGTTCCAAGTTCTGGACTGGACCGAATTTCAACAGGCCATAAAGATAACTTATTCAGAAGTCGTGGCACCAGATGCCTCCCAATTCGAAGTCCATTTAGTCAAAGGTCTTGGCACATCCTTAGACTCAATTAAATAGCCATAAATAGATTTTCTCAAAAGCCCCTGTTAAAAACTCAGGGGCTTTTTTATTTAAGTTTTGCAAGGATCCCGCCGATAAATACGATAGATGACTCTTGCTGGAGCCCTCACATAAGGAGGGATATCTAGCCAAGCAGTTCCTTCAGTTCCGGACAGGGCCGATAAGAGACGGCCCTGCCTTTTTGGGCCTGAAATTTATTAGAAAAATCTTCACGGATTAATCTTCTCACGATTTGCAACTTTAGCCTCTTTTAGCATTCCTGTTTAACTTGACCAGTGACCCGAATTTATTGTATATTTATTTTATGGGGAAAAGTTCCATTGCAGCAAAAAACCGGACCACCGCCAAACCGGAAGTGTTATCAGTCATCAACAAATATTCCGGTAAGGTAATCGGAGAAGTGCCTCTGACTGACAGGGAAGCCTTTGAGGAAGCGGTCAGGTCAGCTCAAACCGGATTCCAGATTTCATCCAACCTGCCGGCCCACCTGCGGGGAAGGATACTGGCCGATGCTTCTCAACTAATTCAGAAAAAGAAAAGCGAATTTACCGAGCTTCTGGCTCAGGAAGCCGGTAAACCGCATAAGGATGCGCAGATCGAAGTCGAGCGGGCCGTTCAGACTTTTCAGTTTGCTGCCGAGGAAGCGAAACAGATACACGGGGAGACCGTTCCTCTGGATGCCGCTTCAGGCTCGGAAGAGCGGTTCGGATTTTATCTGAGAGTGCCGGTTGGAATTATAGGGGCCATTACTCCTTTCAACTTCCCTCTTAATTTAGTAGCCCATAAAGTAGCACCAGCTATTGCCGCCGGATGTTCGGTAATTCTTAAACCTGCCTCTCTGACTCCATTGGTTTCAGTAAAATTGGCAGGGGTATTGAAGGAGGCCGGCCTGCCAGAGAAGGTCCTCAATCTCATTTTTGGTCCGGGCACTCCGGTAGGAGATTGGCTGGTAACTGACGACAGGGTGGCCATGATAAGTTTCACTGGCTCTCCTCCGGTAGGGAAGGCCATCAAGGAGAAGTCCGGCTTTAAAAAAATATCGCTGGAGCTGGGTTCCAATTCGGCGGTGGTGGTGGATGAAACCGCAGATTTGATCGCGGCGGTTAGTGCCTGTGTACGCGGAGCATTTTCTTACGCCGGCCAGAGCTGCATTTCGGTTCAGAGGATTTACATTCAGGATAGTGTCTTTGACCGATTCAGTGATATGCTGATCGAAAAAGTAAAACAGCTCAAGCTGGGTGACCCTCTGGATAAAGAGACCGACGTCGGTCCCATGATAACTGAGGCGGACACAGTCCGAGTTGAATCCTGGGTTAATGAGGCGGTACAAGTCGGAGCCAAGATTCTGACCGGTGGAAAAAGAGAAGGGAATTTTTATTTACCCACAGTTCTGACGGACGTCAAGCCGGAGATGAAAGTGATGAAAAACGAAGTCTTTGCACCCTTGGTGAACTTAATTCCTTACCGGAGCTTCGCGCAAGCCCTGGAGATGGTAAATGATTCGGTCTATGGGTTGCAGGCTGGCATTTTCACTGCGGATTTGAATAAGGCCTTTTTGGCAGTGAAGAAGGCCAATGTCGGCGGCGTGCTGATAAATGACGCCTGCACCTTCCGGGCCGACAACATGCCCTACGGCGGTGTCAAGCAGTCAGGTTTGGGCCGGGAAGGAGTAAAATTCGCAATGGAAGAGATGACCGAAATTAAGATGGTAAGCATTAATCTTAAGCGGCGATGATGTCGAAGAAACTCTGAAAACTGGGACCTGATTTCGTGACCAGCACAGTCGAGAACATTATCAAATATCTGACTTACGCGGTCATACTGGTCTTGATTCTGGTGGGAATCCTGCTCTTGGCCGGGTACTTTAAGATCGACCCCAACCTGCGCCTGATTTTTGGATTTATCTTCATCGTCTATGGAATCATCCGGTTTTTGACCGTACGCTGGAAATACAGGAGAAAAGATGAAATTCAAGACTCTAAGATGGGAAAATAACTCTCTGGTCATTTTGGACCAGACTCTTTTGCCGCAGCGGGTTAAATACGTCAGGTATTCAGACTACCGGCAGGTGGCCCGGGCTGTAAAAGAGCTAAAAATCCGGGGAGCGCCGGCTATCGGGATTGCAGCCGCTTACGGAGTAGTGCTGGGACTGAAAACATTCAAGGGAGAAGACAAGACCCGCTTTTTCCGGAAACTTGATGGAATAGTCGCTGAATTACAAGCTACCCGGCCGACTGCCGTAAATCTTTTCTGGGCTTTAGAGTGGATGAAGAATACCGCCCAAGCCAATCATCATCTACCTATAAATGAGCTGAATCGGCTATTACTGAAGGAAGCCTGCCGCATTCACCAGGAAGATATTCTGATGTGCCAGCAAATCGGAGAAAATGGAGCCAAGCTCTTGCCCCAGCAGTGTACCGTATTGACCCATTGCAATGCCGGCGCCTTGGCCACCGGTGGCATGGGTACCGCCTTGGCTATAATCTATTCCGCCAAAAAGCAGGGGAAGAAAATCAAAGTTTTCGTGGATGAGACCAGGCCGGTCCTGCAGGGAGCCCGGTTGACCACCTGGGAATTGCTACAGGAAAGAATCGAATGCACCTTGATCTGTGACAATGTGGCTGGAAAACTTTTTAGGGATAAGAAAATAGATTGCGTCGTTGTGGGGGGAGACCGGATTGCCAAAAATCACGACGTGGCCAACAAAATCGGCACTTATTCCTTGGCAGTTTTGGCCAAAGAGCACAAGGTGCCTTTTTACGTAGCCGCGCCTTCTTCCAGTTTTGACCCGAACTTAGAAGACGGCAGTCAGATTAAGATCGAAGAGCGCTCTGCCAAAGAAGTGACTCACTGGATGGGGAAGCCCATCGCTCCGCCTAAAGCCAAAGTGTATTCCCCCGCCTTTGATGTCACCCCGGCTGAGTATATAACTGCCATAGTCTCGGAAAAGGGTATCACCTATACTAATAAGGCACAATCTAAAATTTCTAAACAGGTGCCTGAGCCGGTCAACCAGACCGATTTACCATTTTAGCCAAGCCCGCTCTAAAAGCCGTCCTTAGCATCGTCTAAAGCGAGCCTATTTTTCCAAAAACATCTTTACATTTTGTCCTCCGCGACTATTATTGGAGATTGTTTATTCGTACTCAGAAGGAGTAAGGATGCCTTTGAACATATACTTCAGTCACAGTTTAGGCCGTCAAGACTATAAACTTTTCCGCGATGTTTTCAGCCAGGCCAAGGAATATGGCCTGGGTGTCACCTTTGTAGAAGGGGAAGCCGCCGGTCCGATTTCTCCGGCAGTACAGGAGGCAATTTCAAAGACCGACTTGGTCCTCGCCTTTCTGAGCCGCAAGGGTATGAATCTCTCCCGGGTAATGGAGGAGACTCAGTTCGCCCGGCGGAATCAGAAAAGAGTTCTGATGGTGGTGGAACGGGGATTGCAGGCCAAAGAGATTCAGGAGAATAAGAATATCATCCCCTTTGACGCCCGTTACCCTATCGACACCGCCAAAAGATCAGTCTCAGTGGTAAGGGATTTAAGGCTCAAAAGGGAAGATGCCGAGCGGGTGAAGGGACTGATAGGGGTCATGGTCTTTTTGAAAGTCCTGGCCTATTTTAGCGGCAATCAGTGATAGCAAACAAACCGGCTGCCAGTTTTCCACAGCCTCAGATAGCAGGTTTCGAGTTCTACGGGATTGACCTGGCCACTCTGCGCTATCCTGAACAGGGCATGACCGTCAATCAACTTTCAGACGGAAGCGTAATCCTGGGACTGACCGATTCGGCCTAAATTCCGGATTAGAACTTCTCAATATGGCTTTTTTGGTACAAGGAAACCATTGAAAATCGCGCTGTTCGGCGCAGGTAAGATGGCTTACGCCATCGCTTATGATTTAGTTCGCAATCAGGACATAAACCAGGTTGTAATAGGAGACATTCGATTCCAGGAGTCTAAAAAGCTGAGCCAATTTCTGAAATCTCCCAAAGTAAAACCGGTGCAGGTGGATGCGACTAATTACAGCCAAGTCTTACGGACTATAAGAAATTCTGACTGTGTCATCGGCTCCACAACTTATGCCCACAATCTTTTGCTGACCAAAGCCTCTATTCAGGCCAAGACAAACTTCTGCGATTTGGGAGGCAATATCTATGTGGTGAAAAAACAGAGAAGCTTGCATGATCAGGCCAGGAAGGCGGGCGTAACGGTGATACCGGACTGCGGCCTGGCTCCTGGGATGGTAAACGTTCTGGCCTATCACTGGTCCAAAGATTTTGACTCAATTGACTATCTCAAAATCAGGGTAGGAGGTCTGCCCCAGAAATCTAAAAATCTGCTTAACTATCAACTGGTTTTCTCTGTGGAAGGTTTAATAAACGAGTACATTGAGGATGCAGTGATATTAAGCAAGGGCAGAAAACGGATGGTTCCCTCAATGACCGGCGTGGAAGATCTCTCTTTCGCAAAGCCTTTCCAGAAATTGGAGGCGTTTTATACTTCCGGCGGAAGCTCGACTTTGCCGGAAACGCTGAAGGGAAAGGTTAGAAACCTGGATTACAAAACCATTCGTTATCCCGGCCACAGCCAGTTCATCAAATTTGGGATGGATTTAGGCCTTTTTTCGAGCCGGCCAATCCAGTTGGGGAATCAGAAAGTCGTCCCCAGGCAGCTCTCCGCTCACCTTCTGGCCAAATATCTTCCGGCCAATCAGCCGGACGTGGTCTTGATTAGAATTCAATTGGAAGGGAAGAGCCAGGGAAAATTTACAAAACGAACTTACGATTGCATCGATTATTATAACCGGAATACAAGGCTGACTTCCATGCAGCGAACCACCGGTTTTCCAGTGGCAATAATTGCTCAGATGCTAGCTTCTGGTAGGATTCTGCAGAAGGGGGTTATCCCTCAGGAGCTGGCTGTGCCGGGCGAGAAATTTATTCAGGAATTAAGCAAGAGAAACATAAAATTTAATAAGAAGTAATTTCCTCTCTGTGTCTCATCTCACCCATTTAGAGTGCACCAGTTGTGGCCAGAAATATGACCCCAAGCAGCCTCACAATCTCTGCGCTTGCGGCAGCCCCTTGTTCGCCCGCTATGACCCGAAAAAGATATCTTCGGCTATAAGTCGGGAAACTCTACTTAAAAGAGATAACACCATCTGGCGTTACCGGGAGCTTCTGCCGGTTGATTCGGGCGAAAACATCGTCACTCTCGGTGAAGGTGGTACTCCTTTAATTTTAGCTTCTAAAATTGCCAGTCGGCTCGGAATCAAGTACATTCTTTTCAAGGACGAGTCTTTCAGCCCAACCGGCTCCTTCAAAGCCCGGGGTATGTCTGTGGCAGTGTCCAAGGCAAAGGAACTGGGCGTTACTAAAATCTGCCTACCTTCTGCCGGCAATGCCGGCTCAGCCGCGGCTGCTTATGGAGTTAAAGCAGGAATTGAGGTAAATGTCTTTATGCCTCAGGAAGTGGAGGAGATTTACCAACAGGAGTGCCAGGCTTATGGCGCCAGGTTGACTCTATTTGGAAACAGCATCCTGGAAGCCGGCCAAGAAATGAATCGCCGGATAAAGAAGGATTGGTTTGATTTCTCCACCTTAAAAGAGCCTTACCGGGTGGAAGGGAAGAAGACCATGGGATATGAACTGGCTGGGCAGTTGAATTGGATTCTACCGGATGCGATTTTCTATCCCACCGGCGGCGGAACCGGCCTGATTGGAATGTGGAAAGCCTTTGAAGAAATGGAGCAACTGGGCTGGATCGATTCTTTCCGCCCTAAAATGTACGTGGTTCAGGCCGAGGGTTGCGCTCCCTTGGTGAAGGCCTTTCTGGAAGGGAAGCAGATGTCCGAACCCTGGCAGAACCCTCAGACTTTAGCCACCGGCATCCGAGTTCCTAAGGCGCTGGCCGATTTTATTATTCTCAAGATTGTCAGAGAAAGTGGCGGTAAGGCTGTGGCAGTCTCGGAAACCGAGATTCAGAATGCTTTCCGATTGGCCGCTAAGACAGAAGGAATCCTGCTCTGCCCGGAAGGAGCCGCCGCCTTAGCTGGTCTGATTAAGCTTCTGCGATATGAAAAGAACGATATTCCCTTCCGACGTCCAGTAATTTTTAACACCGGCTCGGTTTTGAAATATCGAAATTACTTGAGGCAGACTTTGCCTTGATTTATCACATATTTTCAATATAATAATTGTCATAAGATAGATAACCGTTTCACAAAGGAGAAACATGTCAAGATTCAAATTGACTTTAATTTTGATGGTGGCCGCGCTTTTGATGGCCAGCTGCGCCAAACGCCAGGTAGAATTTCAGACTTACCCTTTGAAAATTTTTTTTGACTCTAAATCAGTAAGCTCTGCCACCTATTCACCGGATGAGAAGATTATCGCTTACATCTCCAATGCCTCTGGAGTCCACAATATCTGGACCGTGCCGGTAGCCGGCGGTGAGCCCCGACAGCTGACCAATGACACCGTCAATACGATAATTTTCGTCACCTGGTGTCCGGACCGGGACTCTTTGATTTATATGCAGGATAAAGGAGGAAATGAAAATTTCCACCTCTACCTGATACCGGCCCAGGGTGGTCAGGCAGTTGAGCTAACTCCGGGCGATTCAGTCCTGGCTCAATTTCTGAAATGGTCCTATGACGGCAATTCCTTTTTGTATATGAGCAACCTCCGGGACAAAAGTTTTTTCGACATTTATCAGTATGATTTGAATACCGGCCAGTCTAAGATGATTTACCAGACCAAAGGGACTGAAGCTTTTGCCGACTGGTCGCGCGATCAAAAGAAACTGGCCTTTAACATCTTTTATGTCTCCACCGACGAGGATTTTGCGGTGTACGATATTGCCACCGGCCAGATGGACACACTCACCAAGCATAAAGGGGAGATTTATAATGAAGCCCTCTGCTTTTCTCCGGACAGCAAATATATCTACTTTCTGACTGACAAAGAGAGCGAATTCACCATGCTCCAGCGGATGAATCTGGAGACTAGAAAGCAAGAGCTTCTGGAGAAGCCGGACTGGGATGTGATTACTGCCGGATTTTCTCGCAACGGAACATATTTTGCCTGGGCCATCAATGAAGATGGCTCTACCAAGATTAAGGTGATAAATATTAAAGAGAATAAAGAGGTTCCTTTGCCGGTCTTGCCCAACGGTGAGATTAGAGGTCTAGAATTTTCTCGGTCTGAGAAGTACATGGACTTCTACTTTAACGGCGACCGCCAGCCCACTAATTTATATGTAGTTGATTTGGCTTCCAATAAGTTGACGCAGTTGACTAACAGCCTTCCTAAAGAGATTGCTCAAGATAATCTGGTGGAGTCTGAGTTGATTCGGTATCCAAGTTTTGACGGGAAACAGATTCCGGCTTACCTGTATAAGCCCAAAAATCTCAAGCCGGGTGACAAGCGCCCGGTCATTATGGAAATTCACGGCGGCCCCATGTTCCAGGAGGCCAAGCGCTGGAGCCCAGTCCGGCAATACTTCATTAATCACGGCTACGTGATGTTGGTCCCCAACGTGCGCGGTTCGACCGGATATGGTAAGACTTATCATCAGTTAGACGACAAAGATTGGGGAGGGGCGCCTCTGCAGGACGTAATTTACGGCAAGAAATATCTGGCTACTTTAGATTTTGTCGACACCGGCAAGGTGGTCATCCTTGGCGGAAGCTACGGCGGATACATGGTGCTGGCCGCTTTGACCTTTGCCCCGACTGAATTCGCCGCTGGTGTGGACGCAGTTGGCCCTTCTAATTTGATTACTTTTCTGAAATCAATTCCCCCTTACTGGCAGCCCTGGGTCAAATACTGGTACAAGGAAATAGGGGATCCGGTAAAAGACAAAAAACTGTATGAAGAGCGCTCTCCTTTGAATTTTGCGGACCGGATTGTCAGACCCTTGTTTGTCATCCACGGCGCCAACGACCCCCGGGTCAAGCAGGCTGAATCAGATAGGATTGTAGAAGCAGCTAAAAAGAACAATGTGCCGGTCGAGTATATGGTTTTTCCCGACGAAGGTCACGGCCTGCGCAAGAAGGGGAATCAGATCAAGGCCTTCCAGGCCGTCTCTGATTTCCTGGACAAATACATTCTGCAGAAACAGCCCTCTTAATTTACTCATATCGAATCCGCTAGGGCGGGATACTTCCCGCCCTTTTTTTCACCCTCCCCTAACAGGAGAGGGATGGGGAGAGGTTTTCTTGTCAATCGCGTAGGCAGGACTTTTCCTGAAACCGTAGCCCCACCTTGCCCCCAAGATGGGGAAGTTCAGTTTCAAGCAATCTGAGTTGACTGATATTATTTTTTGCGACGAGAAAAAGTAGGAGTAGATTCGATTATCAGGAAGAACGGCTGAAAAATCTTGCCGGAGGCCGGATTTGAACCGGCACGCCCAGGTTATAGGCGAGGGATTTTAAGTCCCTTGCGTCTACCAATTCCGCCACTCCGGCGTTTGTTGGAATATAAGGACTTACAATCAATCTTTCAATAGGCTCCACTGGTTTGGTGTCCAAAAAGTGTCTATAGTCTGTCCAAAATCGTCCAAATCAGTCCAAATTGGTACTAATCGGCAATTCAGATAACTCCTGCCTCGACAAGCAATTGCATTAAAAGAGAAGAACTTACCAAAACCGTCGCAGGGCTTTTTAAGTCCCTTGCGTCTACCAATTCCGCCACTCCGGCTGAATACTTGCACTACAGTTGAAGGGATTCTAAGCCACAGCTGAAGACGAGTCAAGTGGAAAGAAATCATGTGCCCTCTCCTCAGATGAGAGGAAGCGGGTGAGGTTTTCCCTTTGTTGATTGATAGATGTTGTCACTAAAACCCTGTCTCAATTCTTCCCTCTTAGGGGAGTAAGTAAATTGAAAAGCGCCCACATGTAAATTGCAGAGCCAATTCAATGGGATTGCCACGCCCCTCGACTCCGCTCCCTTCAGGGTCTGAGCCCCTCTCTTCGAGTCCGAGCCTCAGAGTCGAGGACAGGGTCGAAGACGGGGCCCGCAATGACTACTCCTTCTCACATTCTCACATTCTCACATTCAGTTTGACTATTACTTTTTCAAATCCTAAATTCCCCTAATTTATGTCCGCTGCGCGGAAGGCCGAGCTGATTTTGGTCCTGATTACCCTCATCTGGGGGACGACTTTTGTTTTAGTTAAAACTTCGCTACAATATTCTTCCACTTTTCTTTTTCTGGCGCTGCGATTTTTTCTGGCGGCACTGGTTTTGAGAATCTGGTTTTACCAGGATTTGAAAAATATCTCTCCGGCCACCTGGATTGCGGGAATTATCATCGGTTTGTTCCTGTCAGCCGGCAATTTTTTCCAGACTGCCGGCTTGAAAATTACTACCGCTTCCAAGTCTGCCTTCTTCACTTCCACGGTAGTGGTCTATGTTCCCATGATTTCGGTCTTCTTGGCCAAAGAGAAGTTGAGACTCTCCTCCATCATCAGCGTGATGATAGTTACAGTAGGACTTTTCTTGCTCACTTCTCCTCAAGGGCAGGGATTTAATTTAGGAGATTTTTTAACCATCTTCTGCGCCATGTTGTTTGCTTTTCAGTTAGTCTTCGTGCAAGTATTCTCGCAGAAATTCGAGGTTCGGCAACTGGTTTATATTCAGCTTTTGACTAATTTTATTCTCTCGATTCCGCTCATTTTTATTTTTGACCAGGTTTATCTGGATTTTAACTGGAAGTTTGCCGGGTTTTTGCTCTACCTGGCGGCCATTGCCACCGGTCTAGTCTTTTTTTTGCAGATGCGCTTCCAAAAAGACACAACTGCTACCAAGGCGGCCATTATATACTGTCTGGAGCCGATCTTCGCTTCTGGAATAGCTTGCTTAACAGTGGGAGAAAGTTTCACCACCATCGGTTTGATAGGAGCAGCAGTGGTAATTGGGGGAATCTTAATCTCTGAGCTGGCTCATTTCTGATGTCGCCTAAAAAGTATCTGCTGCTTCTTGCCGCCGTATTTTCGGTCTCCTGGGCGGCAGTTCTTATCCGTCTCTGCGATGCGTCGGCTCTGGTGATTGCTTTTTACCGGATGGGGATTGCGGCAGTTTTACTTTTGCCGATTGTGCTGCTGCGTTATACTGAGGAACTGAAGGCTCTCCTATCTTCCAGCTGGAGACTGACCTTACTCTCCGGAGTTTTCTTGGGGCTACATTTTGCGCTGTGGGTCAGTTCGCTCTTCTACACTTCGGTGGCCAGTTCAGTCGTGATTGTGGCAACTCAGCCCTTGTTCGCCTTAACTCTGTCCTGGATTTTTTTGAAGGAAAAAGCAAGATGGTCAACCTTGCTGGCTATATTGCTGGCCCTGGCAGGAGTCTATGTCATCGCTGCCGGAGATTTTCAGCTGGATAAGAGGCATTTAATCGGAGACCTGTTCTCTCTATTGGGCGCTATCATGGCCGCCGCTTATTTCACCGTAGGCCGGAATCTGCGGCAGAAATTTCACATTGCCCCTTACATTTTCGTGGTCTATTCGGTTTCGGCTGTGACTTTAGGGCTAATGATCGTTCTGTTCGGGCACTCGTTTGCACCGCTTTCAGGGGAGAATCTGTTCTACTTTTTGCTTTTGGCGATCGTGCCGACTCTAATCGGGCACTCGCTTTACAATTATCTGCTGAAATATATTACCGCTTACACGGTAGGAATTTCCATCTTGGGAGAGCCTTTGGGGGCATCTTTGTGGGCGTTCTTGATTTTTGCGGAGGCGCCAGGGAAGTCGGTCTACTTGGGGGGAATCTTGATTCTGATGGGGGTCGTAATTGCACTCTGGAGCGAAAGGAAGAAAAGGATAATTTGATTGGAATTCTGACTAAAAATCTTTATTATTTGCCCCATGCCGATTGAAGTAAAAAGGATGACACCTGAATTAATCCCGGACTTCTTCGCCCTCCACTCGGCTGAGCCTTTTGGCTGGTGCTTCTGCGTGGCCTGGGAGATTCCCACCTGGGACAACTGGGGGAACCGGACGCCTGAGAAAAACAAGATGCTTCGGCAGATGCTTTTTGACCGGAAACATTTAGAGGGCTATCTGCTCTACCTGGACGGAAACCCGGTGGGCTGGTGTCAGTGCGGGCCCAGGGACAGATGGGTAAAGTTGGTCAAGCAATACGACCTGGAGCCGGACCCGGAGATGTATGCGCTGACCTGTTTTTGTCTGGCACCCCGTTATCGCAAATTAGGGCTGACTCACCTGTTTCTGTCTCACATTTTAGAAGACCTGAAATCCAGGCAAGTCAAAAGGGTTCAGGCTTTCCCAAGACAAGGAGAGCATCCGGACGAGGAGGTCTGGACCGGGCCGGAAAAGGTCTTCATCAAGGCGGGTTTTATCTTGGAAAAGGATGACCCGGTCTGGCCGGTGTATAGATTAGAGTTGGGAAGCTAACCTGTCAAAATGAGAAAAATTGTTCAAAAAATTGACTCCCCCAATTCAAACTTGGATGGTATAATTACGTAGCTTGATAAGAGAGGTTTGAGATAACTCATACAGGCGGAGGAAAATCATGATTAAACATTATCTGAAATTGTTTTTCGCGGCCATGTTTGTTGTAGAGTTTTGTTCCTTGGCATTAGCCCAGAAACCTGAGGCTAAGAAACATTTCGATTCAGGCATGAAGTATAAAGAAGAGGGCTCTAATTTTCAGGCCAAGGAAGAATTCCTGGAGGCCTTGAAGATAGATCCCGGGTATCATGCGGCCCGGATAGAATTGGCCGGAGTTTATGCGGATTTGAACATGTTACCAGAGGCTTCGGATGAATTAGACAAGCTGAAGAAAGTGGCCAAGCCTCTTCCGAAATATCACACCTATAAAGGGCTGGTCAATTACAAGCAAGGGCTGGAGGTCTGGACCAAGTTGGTCCAGAACCACCCGAAATACATGTACAAAGATGACGGCAAAGTCCAGTTCCTCAAAAAAGGCATTTCGCCTGAGGTGCAAATTGACAATCTGGCCAAAAAAATCGAGAAGGATACCACTCAATTCGAGGCCCGCTATCAATTGAGAGGTATGTACTATGAAGTGGCTATTGCCGAGTTGGAGCAGGCGGTCAAGCAGGCGCCCAAAGACACTTTAGCTAATCTGACGCTGGGGCTGGTCTATTTGGAGAGAGGGAAAAAAGACTTGGTGGAGCGGCAGCAGAAGGTGTTGGAGAAACTGGACGCTAAATCAGCCAGCGATCTGAAATACATGATGGATTTTGTGGAGCAGGGGAAAAAGGAACTGGAAGAGGATATGAAGAAGGATAATATGTAACTCCTGCCCTCCTCAGTGAGAGCAGGTTCGTTTTCTTTCAAAAGGATGTTCTTTCTCGCCCTGGGCAAGCCAGGGCGCTACAAAAACTAACCCCTCCCTAACCCTCCCCTCAAAGGAGAGGGAATAAAAAAAGCGGGAAACGGGACTCGAACCCGCGACATTCACCTTGGCAAGGTGACGCTCTACCAACTGAGCTATTCCCGCGTTAATTCAAAAATATATCCTGTAAGGAAAACTTGTCAAGCCGGAATTTATTCCTCCTCCCGGGAGCCGAACAGCCACCCGGCCAGGGAGAGTAAGAAAAAGATAAAAAAGAAAAGCAGGGAAATAACTTCGTTAAAGCCGAAGCGGTAAATAGTGTAAATCAATCCTAAAAGGGACAGGGCAGTCTGAATTTTGAAGATGCGCATTTAGGCCTTGATAATCGTAATTTAACTCTGGACAGTCAACAGCAAAAATCACATTACTTCTTCAGGACTGCGCCCCAGATAAGCAGATCCAAGACAGTTGTCAGAAACCCTGCTTATTTCTTCTGCACCAGCCGGTACAGCTCCACATACTTCTCCGCCGCCTCCTGCCAGGAGAAATTCTGACTCATCCCATTTCTCTGCAGTTTTTCCCATTTAGTTTTATCCTGGTAGACTTCCAAAGCCCTCTCGATAGCTTCTAGGAATTCAAAGGAATAATACCCCTGGAAGACAAAGCCTGTGCCGGTACCGTCGGACTTGTAGTCCCCAACTGTGTCCAATAGACCGCCGGTGGCTCTGACAACTGGAATGGTCCCATATTTCAGACTGTAGAGCTGGTTCAAGCCGCACGGCTCGAATTTGGAAGGCATCAGATATATGTCAGCTCCGGCAGTGATCAGGTGAGCCAGCCTCTCGTCAAATCCGATGAAAATCTTCACCCGGTCAGAATATCTCTTCTCTAATTCTTGGAGCATGTGAGCGTATTTGGCTTCGCCTTTGCCTAATACAATCAGCACTACCTCTTTCTGCAGAAGCTCTGCCGTCATGTCCGGAAGTAGGTCCAAACCTTTCTGGTCAACCAGCCGGGTGACCATCCCCAAAGCAGGCCAGTTCAGTTTTTCAGGCGAAAAACCGCATTCTTTGAGCAAAGCCTCTTTGTTCATTTTCTTGTCGGAGAGATTCCTGGGGCCGTAGTGGAATGGAATATGTCGGTCTGTTTCCGGTGACCACTCGGTGTAATCCGCCCCATTGAGAATTCCGTACAGATCGTTATTTCTCTGCCGCAGCACTCCTTCCAGGCCGTTGCCAAATTCTGCCGAGGACTGAATTTCCACGGCATAAGTTTCAGAGACCGTGCTTAAAATGTCAGCGAAAAGTATTCCTGCCTTCAGAAAACTAATTTTGCCATGGAATTCAAACTGGCTTAGTACATCTCCGTGCAGACCGGTCTTCCCAAAACTCCCCTTGAGGAAAATCCCCTGTAGGGCTAGATTGTTAAGGGAAAGCAGGCAACTGGTCCGGCTAAAAAACTTGTCTTCAGCATACAAAGTCTTCAGATAGGCGCAGACTAGAGCCGCCTGCCAATCGTTGACCTGAATCACATCCGGCTGGAAGCCTGATTGTTTGATAAATTCCAAAGTAGCCCGGCAGAAGAGTATGAATCTCTCGTCATTGTCCGGATAGGGAAGACCGGTGCCGGGATCGCGTAATAATTCCGGGCGGTCATAGTAATCAGGCGCGTCAATCAGAAAAACCTCGGCTGGATTATCACCGAGTGTGGTTGACTTCAAGGAGACGGCCACGCTTTTCTCTCCAATTGGGATGGAGAGAGGTTTGATTGCTGAATCTTTTGACTGACCTCTTTTCTGAGTCGCCTGATAGCAGGGAAGAAATATGTTGACTTGATGACCCAGTTGGCACAGAGTCTTTGACAAAGCGCTGGTAATATCTCCCAATCCCCCGGTCTTGGCTAAAGGAAAAAGCTCAGGGGAAACCAGGGTTATTTTGAGCTGCTGGAAGCTCATGCCCAATTTAGATTGGCTGGGTTAGTTAAACCATAATTCAGGATAGGCGCTCCCGCAGAAATCTTACCTGCCACTTGATGAAGAATCATCCGTTTCAAATATAAAATTTAAGAATAGTTAATCAAGCAGATTCTCCTAGCTCGCAAGTTTGCCGGATAAAAAAGGGCGGAGCCTCCTCTCCGCCCTGAAATCACCTCCCCGGTTGAAGGTTTACATAGCCGGCTTGGGAGCCGGTTTGTAAATCGCACCCAGAAATATCCCGGAGATCAGCACGGTGATAAAATTGTAGATGCCCTGCAGGGCTAACATCTTGCCCGGAGCAGCCAAAACGGCATAATGGGTAATGGCAATCGGCAGATAGACCAAAAGTCCGGCATAAATCGCATAGCGGAATCCCTGTCCCATATAGCCCCGGTTAGGCTCAAAGCCTTTGGTATAGATCAGGCAGAATAAGAAAGCGAAGATAAACTGAGAAATCAAATGCCAGAAGAACATCTTCTTTTGGATCGCCACCTCTTTCCAGAGATGGCTGTTCTCCTGGTAGATTTTAGACAGCAATACGCCGTGGGCTACAAACTGCAGTATGGCAAACACTATGAAAACCACGATTACCGCGACCCAGAACTTTCCTCCCATGTTTCCTCCTGGTTTGGGTTAAGTTCCTTTCACTTACGATTTCTCTTCATCCTCTTCTTCAATGATATAGGCCGGCAATCCACCGTAAGACATTAAATATACCAGTAAGATACTGATGATAAAAACCACATTCAGAGCCAGCCACCCCCAAGTTCCCATTTCTGCCTTATTCTGAGGACTGGTGAAATAGGAAACATTGAAGAAGACCAAAAGTATGAGCATCATTACAGAAGTAAACCAGAAAACCCATTTAGGCAGGAAGACCTTCTTCACTTTGGACATCCCCGACCTCCTTTCCAAAAAGAAAGTCCTTACTTGCTGTCTTACTCGACACTTTTATTATTGCAAAAGTGGCGTCAGCTATTAAACCTCTAATACCAAGTAAAGTTAACTTTCGGACTAGGGACTTGTCAATAGATTTTTTGGGATAAAATAAACCAATCCCGGATGCCGCGAATCAACTTACAGAATAGCCTAAGAGGTTTAAACTCTTACGCAGGCTCAGGAGGCAGAACCTGCGTCCTGTCAGTAAATCATTCTTAATAGCTTTCAGTTGCAGGCAGGAAACTTGCAACCCGCCTGGGGGGCTGGCCCCCCCTTGAGGATGTAATTAACCAACAGGATGACATCCGCCAGCTCAATGTTACAACTGGCATTTACATCCCCGGCCGGCAGGACTGGCGGAGCAGGCCCCCCTTTGAGGATGTAATTAACCAGATAGATAACATCCGAAAGGTCCACACCACCAATGTTGTTAGCGTTGCCGGCCTTGTAAGTAATGGCATTGAAATTAGCCGGTCCAGACCAATGGGGGGTATAGAGCGCTCCGGAAGGATTCACAAAATAAAGATGATTGGTAGGGGGGAAGAAAGTAGTGTCCAAGGAGGCGCTGGCTAAACCGCTGCTGAGAGTAAACCACAGGGTGGCGAATAACCCCCGCCCCGGAGCAATGGGGTCTTCTTCTACCGGGATAGCTCCCATCAAAACTTTATCAGTGTTAGTATCAAAGTTGACCGTCTTAAAAATCAGATTTTCGACCCGGCTGCCGGAATAACTGACGGAATCAAGGGTCGCAAATCCAAGAGTATAAGAAAAAGGAATAGTTATACCCTGTACTAGGCTGTCATTAAAAAAAGACAGTTTCAGAAAAGCCTCTGGGACTGTATCGCCCGGAGTTATGGCGAAATATAAAGTGTTTTGACAGAAGTACACCGTATCCGGCTGACCCGGGTCTGTGCCAGCCAACGACAGGGAGGTGACTAGAGCCAGACTAAGGCTGATCCACCAAATTTTTGATCTCATACTCAATCCTCCTTGAATTGCAAGAAGCATCCTTTGAAAGCTACTGATGACTAATTTTAATATAGGCCTCCAGAGGAGAATTGTCAAGAATAATCTGTGCTCTACCTCGCAGTAATCTTGGTTCAGATTGACTTTTCAGCCGAAACAAGAAGCCCCGCTAAGCGGGGCTTCTTATTCTCCGATTGCTCTCTCAGTTTTACGGACAGCCTGTTAGCGGGTCGCAACAAGTCTCGGTTGGCTCAGGGCACCAGCAATTGCCTGGGCTCAGACCTAGGCAGGCAGTAGCTATCCTATCCTTGTCAAACACAAAATTGACCAGATAGATAACGTCCTGCAGGTTGGGATTGCCACCCGAACCATTGACATCTCCGCGGCAGATTGGGTCTATGGGCCAGCAGGTACCCGGGTCAATTCCCAGACACCCAGTAGCAGGGCGATCCTTGTCAAAGACGTAGTTCACCAGGTAAATCACATCCTGCAGGTTGGGAACTCCTCCGGAACCGTTGACGTCACCCGGCACCGCATTGCAGATTTTCTTAGTAGGCACAAGGAGTAATTCACTGTTCAATGGCAACATATTCCATTGGGTCAGAGTGAACTGGTCGATTGTTTGACGAGCTGTACCGGAATAGCCAGTCTGCGGGTTAATCAAGTAGGCCACATAGTGCGTGAGAGTATCGAATCTCGGCTCAGCTGGAACCCTGACCTTTTCGGCTGGAGTAAGGAAATAGAGCGGCAAGAAGCTGGTTACCTGCTCCGGCAATTGGTCAAACTGGTCGTTTAGGATGACCGCTTTACTCAAGAGCTGAGGATTCTTAATCCGGTAAGCCTTGTAGTGGTCCAAACTGTCGGGTCGGTTGTGAGGCAGCTTTTGGGCAGGAACAAGCAAGTACTTGACCGAATCAATGGTGACTGAAAGAGATTCGAATTGATTCTTATATAACACCTTACGCGTGAAGTTTCGGCCAAATACTCTGTACCAGTTCAGATGTTCGGTGGTATCGGTAATATTGAAAGTGTCACTTCCGACTATCTTCTGAGCCGGGTTAGAAAGGTAATCTAAGCCGACAAAGCGAAGGGTATCTTTCATGAACTGGTCCTTGACCAACTGCGGGGGGATAGAAGTAGTTGGAATAAATTGAATCCTCCAGGTCTTGAAGTGGTTCGGACCAGTGTCTGATTGTGGTGGCTCACAGGCGTCGTCTATGAGGTTGCCGTTGGCATCACCCAGACAGGCCGGCACCACAGTTCCTGGACACGTACCCACATCCACTAAGGCACAACTTCCATCCGGGAAACAGCAAGCCTCCTGTGGAGTAACATTCTGCTTTAGGGTAGGCACCAATAAGAATTGACTGTTGAATACATCGACACCTATTCCCGGTGTAGGGAAAAACTGGTCAGCAATGTTTCGAGGCTGCGGCCCGCTATAGGTCGTGGGGGGAATGACATAAGCTACATAGTGAGTTGTTAGGTCATAAGTCGGCTCAAGCTCTTTTTGGCAGGGTGTCAGGAAGAAGACCGGCAGCAAGGAAGTTACATTCTCAGGGTCGATGTCGAACTGGTCATCCAATTGGATACCTTTATTAATTGGCACAGGATTTCGGATTCTATAGGCCTTATAATGGTCCAGGCTGTCCTGGCGATGGAGGTCCTTGTCAGCCGGCACCAACAAAAACTGCACTGAATCTATCACAACCGAGGTGGTCTCAAACTGATTTGCATATCCTACCTTAAGCAGGGTATCTCTACCAGTGGCACGGTACCAAGTTAAATGGTCATCTGGGTCGATTATATTGAAGGTATCATTCACGACAGGACCAAAAACGATTTTTTTGACCGGGTTAGAAAGAAACTCTAACCGCGTTAAATTCAGGTTATCGGTCATGAACTGGTCCTTAACCGTGTGTGTACCAACATGAGGCATCGGTGTAATCCTCCAGGTCTTGTAGTGGTTCGGACCGCTGTCAGACGGTGGAGGTAGATTCTTGATAGTAGGGACCAAGAGATACTTGCTACCCATAACGGTATCCACCCAGGGGGTGGGGTTAAATTGATCGAAGGCTTGCACAATGAGCGGGGGGATAATAGGTTCCCCTGGAGCAATCAGATAGCCAACGTAGTGGGTAAAGGTGTCAAAGGTTGGGTGGGCATTCTTCCGGCAGGGGGTGCAGAACAAGTCTCGCCTAAGAGAATCTGCCCGTTCGTCTTTGAACTGGTCTTGCATAAAAGGCTTCTTTTGCAACCATTGCTGCTGCATAATCCTATAGCATTTGTAGTGGTCCAGGTTTTGAGGTGGATTATGGGGAAATTTTTGAGCAGGAACCAGGAGAAACCTTACCGAGTCTATGGAGACTGTAGTGGTCTCGAACTGATTCTCATAATTCACCTGAATTAAGGTGTCCCGGCCTTCTGCATAATACCAATGCAAATGATGCGTTGTGTCTATGATAGAAAAAGTATCCTTCTGAACCGGGTTAGCCAAAAGTATCGGACCCATCAGGAAAAGGCCATCCTCCATAAACTGGTCTTTAGTGAAAGCGGAAAAATTAAAAGGCTTGGGAGAAATGCTATAGGCTTTGAAGTGATTCTCCAGATTAACATCTTGAGCCCACGAGGGGCAACACCAGATGATTAGCAGCAATGCAACTGCTGAGAAAAACATAAACTTTTTAGACATACAAACTCCTCCGATAAAAATGTTAGCAGGACAAAGAGATTTTTTTCGTAATAAAGCCTTTTTAACTTAGCTCCTTTTACCCACCCCCTTCCTATTAATAAAAATGTTGCACAATTGAGATGTTTATTCGCATAACTTCCCTTTCAAAAACCAGAACTGTTGGGATAGCAATCTACAGTTAATTTAAGTCACCGTACTTACTTGTCAAGTAAAAAATTAGCAGGTGAATGCTTTCACAATAGATAGACCTTCCTGAACTTTTTACTCGGGGCTTATCTGTCAAGTAAAGTCTCACAAGGTGAATAATTTCACAAGATTGGAGAAAGCAACAAGAGCCCAAGAGTTTTTTGTTTGCAGTAACTGAACTCCCGACTAACTTAGGATTATGCCAGCCAAAATCATGATAGTGGACGATGAACCCTTAATTCGCGATTTGCTGTGTGAATTTCTGACCAGCCAGGGCTATATAGCTCTGCTCGCCTCCAGTGGGGAGGAGGCGCTGAGGTTGGCTTCAGAATCAGATCTGAAGCTGGCTTTGGTTGATTTAAGACTACCAGATTTGGATGGAATTGAAGTAATCAAGAGACTCAAAAAAGCCAATCCAGAACTGATCTGCGTCATTATAACCGCTCATCCAACCCCAGATTCCCGGCAACAGGCTAAAGAGTTAGGAGCCCTAGCCTATCTTACCAAACCCTTTCGACTGCCGGAACTGCAGAATCTCATTCAAAGTGCACTAAAGTAAAAGCCCTCCTTATCCGAATCTGCTAAATAGTCGTTTAAATTATGGCAGACGAAAGCTACCCTAAAATCGCTGAGCAGGGCGAGACCCTATTGATTCGCTATAAGCGCATCTCGGCCATGTATAAAACCATACTGGACTTAGCCTCCAAAATATTGTACGAGCTGGAGACCGGCGGTTCTGAAAAATTAATCGCCGCTTTGCTTGAAGAGAAGAGTCGGGTGGCAGACAAAATTAAGAAAGTAACTGAAGGGGTAAATTTACATCCGGTGTTTCCCGGTGAAATAGTCAATTCCAATACCATCCGGGAGGCCAAAGAGATTCTATCTGACATCAAGATTATGTTAGGGGAACTATACGAAAGAGAAGAAAAGATCGTTCTGTTTCTAAAAAAGAGACGGCCTAAGGCAACCTGAAGCCTTTCTAAAAAGTACCTCCTCAATAATAAATCCCAGCATTTGATAATAAGTCTTTTTACTGCTAACCTCTTGTTCCCTAATAAATTACTTGACAGATTTAGACCTCCTGTTTAGATTGTTTTTTAGAGTTGACCTGTTTCTTTCACAGGCTTTTTTCCAACTGAGCGGAGAACCTCAAAACAAACCAAAGGCCAGCAGTCATAAAGTTTTTTTCAGGTTCAGCGCAAGGAGGTGGTGGCTGGAAAAGATTAGTCAATATTTTTTATCAGAGATAAAACGGTTTTATAGATTTTTAACTTTTAACCCTGGATTTAGTTAGGTGGTGAGAAAAATGTATTTGAGAAGTACAGTAGTTTTGAAGCTATCAGCACTGCTTGTAACCCTTGCGGTGTTTTTTTTATTTTTAGTCGACCCTGCCTGGCCTGTTGCAGACGATAAAAATTCAACTCCTGCGGCAAGTCAGTCTATGCACCAGTGCCATGTTGACCTTAACGGGCCGGCGGTTCCCTGCGTTCCTCCTCCGCCACTACCAATTATCATGTATGAATACAACGACCCCCTCCTGACCGGTATTTGTGGCCCCCCCACTTATCCTTTCCAGGTGGATGGAATCTGGATTGAGCTGTGCAATCCCAATCCTGTTCCCATCAATGTCATAGCCGTTCCTCAAGTGTACGATCTGGGTGTAATAGGGCCCAGTTTTTGTCCGCAGCCTGGAGGATTGCTCTGCTCTGGTTCCGAAACAACCATTCCTATTCCTCCCCTGACCCACTGCATGCAATTTTATCTCCCTTTGGGAAATACCTGTTGTGTCACTGGACCTTACTTTGCGGCAGTCAATCTCCTGCGCGCAGATGAGCCCTTCAACCTGTGTACAGATGATTTTTGCGACACCTGCAAAAGCTACTACTCAGACCTATTAAATCCGCCTGTGGACATCTGCAAGGCCGGGCTTATGCCTGGCAACTGGCGCCTCGGCTCAGATGGTCGTACGTTTGGACAGAATGAGTGCCCGCGGGACCACTTCAAGACCTGGAGGATTGAGACAACGCCATTCATCGAAAGGTCAGTCTTTGTACAGGACCAGTTTATGGAAGATGTCGTTACGCTCTTCAGCCGAGATTTCTTTTCTAACCCGGTAAAAAAGG